>Ga0066388_100000334_pt1 | contig 21222 bp, 23 predicted proteins | sample PanSoiMetaGPlot6_FD_64539 | JGI IMG/M metagenome (GOLD analysis project Ga0066388, IMG submission 64539) | Tropical forest soil microbial communities from Panama analyzed to predict greenhouse gas emissions - Panama Soil - Plot 6 (Hybrid Assembly) | ecosystem: Environmental > Terrestrial >...
ACAGTCCTCATCCAGCGCGGTACCCTACATTCCGGAGACATCGTCGTGGCCGGCGCCGAATGGGGCCGCGTCCGCGCACTGGTCTCCGATACCAGCGAGCCTGTACAGTCTGCCGGGCCTTCGACGCCAGTTGAAGTCCTCGGGTTCTCCGGCACCCCGGATGCCGGCGACCGCCTGGCGGTCGTCGATAACGAAGCACGTGCACGCGAGGTCACGGACTATCGTGCTCGCCAGAGGCGCGAAAAGATGGCGGCGCGCGCGACGGGTATGCGCGGTTCACTTGAACAGATGATGGCGCAGGCCAAGACTTCGGGCCGCAAGGAATTCCCGCTGGTGGTCAAGGCTGACGTGCAAGGCTCAGTCGAGGCTATTATCGGCGCGCTTGAAAAGCTGGCAACTGACGAGGTTGCGGCACGCGTGCTGCATTCCGCGGTTGGCGGCATTTCCGAGTCGGACGTCACGTTGGCGGAAGCGTCGGGCGTCCCGATCATCGCCTTCAATGTGCGAGCCAACAAGGAAGCGCGCGAGGCCGCGGAGCGCGCGGGCATCGAGATTCGTTACTACAACATCATCTATGACCTTGTAGACGATGTTAAGAAGGCGATGTCCGGGCTTCTGGCGCCGACGCTGCGCGAAACAATGCTGGGCAACGCACAGATTCTGGAGATCTTCAATATCTCCAAGGTTGGCAAGATCGCGGGCTGCAAAGTCACCGACGGGACGGTCGAGCGCGGCGCCAACGTGCGGTTGATCCGTGACAACGTTGTGATTCATGAAGGAAAACTATCGCAACTCAAGCGTTTCAAGGATGACGTGCGCGAAGTCGGCGCCGGCATGGAATGCGGCATGGCCTTCGAAAATTACCAGGACATGCGGCAAGGCGACGTAATCGAATGTTACCGGGTAGAGCAGATTCAACGCTCGCTGTGAGTCCAAGTCTCAGGCGCGCGTTGAGATCTTCCGCCCCTCTTAAACAATGGTACGGCACAAGCATCATCGAGAGAGCACGCCCGGAGGCTCGCAGCGTCAGCTGCGTGTCGGCGAGCTGGTGCGGCACGCACTCGCCGATATGCTTGCACGGGGCGAGGTGCACGATCCCGTGATCGAAGCACACATGATCACGATACCTGAAGTGCAGGTGACCGGCGACTTGCGCCTCGCGACCATCTACGTCTTGCCGATGGGTGGCCGCGATGCCCAAGAGGTGGTCGCCGCATTTGACCGGAACAGGAAATATCTGCGGACTGAGATCGCTCAGCGCATCAATCTCAAATTTGCACCCGATATCCGCTTCCGTATCGACGATCGCTTTGCCGAAGCCGAACGCATCGACAAACTGTTGCGATCACCGGAGGTGAAACGCGATCTGCAACACGACAAGGACAACGAGTGAACAACAACAATCTGGAAGAGCCGCTGGTTGCTGACACCGGTCCAAGTGAAAGCCCGGCACGGCCGAAGCAAAAAAAACGCGACAAGCACGACGTACATGGCTGGGTCGTGCTCGACAAGCCGGTCGGCATGACCTCAACGCACGCGGTCAGCGTGGTGAAACGGCTGTTCAATGCCAAGCGCGCAGGGCATGCCGGTACGCTCGATCCGCTCGCCTCCGGGGCGTTGCCGATTGCACTTGGTGAAGCGACCAAAACCGTTCCCTTCGTAATGGATGGCCGGAAGCTCTATCGGTTCACAGTTCGCTGGGGTGAGGAACGTGATACTGACGATGCCGAAGGCCGAGTAATTCTGCGAAGCGATCAAAGGCCGCTGGCCAATGCGATCGAAAGGCTTCTCCCGTCCTTTACCGGCTGCATCCGACAAGTGCCGCCCCGCTATTCGGCGATCAAGATCGAGGGCGAGCGTGCCTATGATCTCGCGCGCGACGGCGAACCAGTAGAACTCAACGAACGCCCGGTGGAGATCGGCCGGTTGGACCTCGTCGACACCCCTGACGCCGATCACACGATGCTTGCGGCAGAATGCGGCAAAGGTACCTACGTGCGCTCGCTTGCCCGCGATCTGGGCCGCGCGTTGGGCTGTTTTGGCCATGTAAGTGCGCTACGGCGTACCGCCGTTGGGCCGTTTGGCGAAGAGACCATGATTTTGCTGGAACAATTGGAAGCTCTATGCCATAGAGCCGCGGCCGGCGAGGCAAGCCTCGCCGACGCAATCCTGCCCGTCGAGACCGCGCTGGACGACATCCCGGCGCTGGCCGTCAGTCGGGCAGATGCGGCAAGGCTTCAGCGAGGCCAAGCCGTCTTGTTGCGCGGAAGGGACGCACCCAATTTCCGCGGCACGGTCTATGTCATGGCATCGGGCCAACTGTTGGCCGTGGCCGAACTGGATCGTGGCGAAATCGTCCCCAAGCGTGTCTTTAACCTCGCCGGCCTGATGGGCAGAGCCGCGCGTACGAAAGGATGACCGATGTCGGTGACAGCCGGCCGCAAGGCCGAAGTAATAAAGACTTATGCCAAGAAACCCGGGGATACCGGATCGCCGGAAGTGCAGGTGGCGATTCTGTCCGAGCGCATTAACAACCTCACAGAGCATTTCAAGACCCACGTCAAGGACAACCACTCGCGTCGTGGGTTGCTGAAGCTTGTCGGCCAGCGCCGCCAGCTCCTCGATTATCTGCGTCGCACCAACGAGGCGAGCTACAAGAATCTGATCGAGAAGCTCGGCATTCGCCGATGATTTTTTGCGCGGGGCGCGAGCCCTACGCATTTCGTGCGGCGGATGCATATGACGCATTCGCTCGACTGAGCCGGCAGCGATAGGCGCGGCCGGCGATTGGGCAAGAGCCGACAACGATCGCCTCTTGCAACGAGGCAAGGTTCGAAACGCCATGGCAGGATCGCCAGATGCTGTTGCTCCACAAAGCGCGGTGACGCGCGACAGCCTCTCGCCGTCTTGCTCATGGCTTTCGGGGCTCGCCGCAAAACATGAGAGAAAGACAAAATGTTCGATATTCATCGAGTTGAGCTCGATTGGGGTGGGCGGAAGCTAACCCTGGAAACTGGTCGGATGGCGCGACAGGCCGATGGAGCCGTGGTCGCCACTTACGGTGAAACGACCGTCATTGCCACAGTGGTGGCAGCCAAACAGCCGAAGGAAGGCGTCGACTTCCTGCCGCTGACCGTCAACTACCAGGAAAAATTCTTTGCTGCGGGCCGAATTCCGGGTGGCTATTTCAAGCGCGAAGGTCGTCCCACCGAAAAAGAAACGCTGACATCGCGGCTGATCGATAGGCCCGTTCGTCCGCTGTTCGCCGAAGGCTGGCGTTGTGACACGCAAGTGATCGTCACGACGCTTTCGCACGATCTTGAAAACGATCCCGACATTGTCGCTATGGTGGCTGCGTCAGCTGCGCTGACGCTTTCCGGCGTGCCCTTCATGGGTCCGGTCGGCGCGGCACGCGTGGGCTTCATCAACAATGAATATGTACTCAATCCGCAACTCGACGAGATGGTTGAAAGCCAGCTCGACCTCGTTGTCGCCGGTACCAATGAAGCCGTTCTGATGGTTGAGTCGGAAGCGAAGGAGTTGTCGGAAGACATCATGCTGGGTGCCGTAATGTTCGGTCACCGGCACTTCCAGCCTGTGATCGAAGCCATCATCAAGCTCGCGGAGAAGGCGGCGAAAGAACCACGTGAGCTCACCCTTCCCGACAACGCCAAGCTGGAGAAGGAAATCCTTGGCCTCGTAGAAAAGGATCTACGCGCGGCCTATTCGATACCTTCGAAACAGGAGCGGCACGTCGCGGTCGATGCGGCAAAGGAAAAGGTGCTTGAGCACTTCTTCCCCGGCGGCGCCGACAATCCCGACTACGATAAGCTGCGCGTGGCTGCCGTGTTCAAGGAGCTGGAAGCCAAGATCGTGCGCTGGAATATCCTGGATACCGGCAAGCGTATCGACGGGCGCAACAACAAGACGGTGCGTCCGATTGTTGCCGAAGTGGGGGTGTTGCCGCGCACGCACGGTTCGGCGCTTTTTACACGTGGCGAAACCCAGGCGCTCGTGGTTGCTACCCTCGGCACGGCCGAGGATGAACAGTTCATCGATGCATTGCAGGGAACGTACAAGGAGACGTTCCTGCTGCACTATAACTTCCCGCCGTTCTCCGTCGGCGAAACCGGACGCATCGGGTCACCTGGACGCCGCGAGATCGGGCACGGCAAGCTCGCCTGGCGTGCAATCCATCCAATGCTGCCCACACCGGCCGAGTTTCCTTACACGATCCGCGTCGTTTCCGAGATTACGGAGTCGAACGGCTCGTCCTCGATGGCCACGGTCTGCGGCTCTTCGCTGGCTCTGATGGACGCGGGCGTTCCCTTGAAGCGACCGACGGCTGGCATCGCCATGGGTCTCATTCTCGAGGAATCACGCTATGCGGTGCTTTCCGACATCCTTGGCGACGAGGACCATCTCGGCGACATGGACTTCAAGGTCGCCGGCACTGAACAAGGTGTTACCTCCTTGCAGATGGACATCAAGATTGCCGGAATCACCGAGGAAATCATGAAGGTCGCGCTCGCGCAGGCGAAAGACGGCCGCATGCATATCCTGGGTGAAATGGGGAAGGCGCTCACGGCCGCCCGTGCGGAACTGGGCGAACATGCCCCACGCATCGAGATGTTCAAAATTCCGACCGACAAGATCCGCGAGGTTATCGGTACTGGCGGCAAGGTGATCCGCGAGATCGTCGAGAAGACCGGCGCCAAGATCAACATCGAGGACGATGGTTCGGTGAAGGTCGCCTCCGCCAGCGGCGAGTCGATCAAGGCGGCGATCAATTGGATCAAATCGATTGCCTCCGATCCGGAAGTGGGCCACATCTACGACGGCACAGTGGTGAAGGTGATGGACTTTGGCGCCTTCGTAAATTTCTTCGGTGCCAAGGATGGCCTCGTTCACATCAGTCAACTTGCCCCGCGCCGAGTGAACAAGGTTTCCGATGTGGTCAAGGAAGGTGACAAGGTGAAAGTCAAGCTACTGGGCATGGACGAGCGCGGTAAGGTGCGCCTGTCCATGAAGGCGGTCGATCAGACCACCGGCGAAGATATTGAAGGCAAGCAGAGAGCCGAGGGCGGCGAGCAGCCGCGTGAGGCGGCTCAAGGCGGCGCGGAGTAGAGTCGGTCTGCGGGAGTGAGCAGTGCCGAGCTCGCACGCAAAGAAAAGGGGGCGGCCGTTGGGCCGCCCCTTTTTATTTTGCCCGTTGAGATACATCGGCACTCTTACAAAGCACCAGGCGTTTCAAACGCACCGCAATGGCGGACCAAATCAAACTCCCCAAAAGATTTGGCAGGCGGCCTAACGCTACGCTCTTCTGTTTGGCGCCTCATCCTGCAGCCAGCGACAAATGACGCCGCCGATCACACCGCCGAGAATTGGCGCGATCCAGAACAGCCATAGTTCCTGGATGGTCTGCCACCCGCCGAAGATTGCGGTCGCCGTCGAGCGAGCCGGATTCAGCGAGGCATTGGATACCGGGATCGCGACCAGGTGGAACATCGTCAAGGCAAGGCCGATCGCGATTGGCGCAAAGCCGGGCGGCGCACGATCCGAGGTCGCACCGACGATTACGACAAGAAAAAGTGCCGTAATTACAGTTTCGGTCAAGAACACCGCGCCCATGGAAAAACCATTGCCGCCATACATATTGGAAATTTCCACGAAGGTGTTGATTTTCGCACCCGCCGGACCGCCCTGAAGCACGACATAGAAGATCGCAGCGGCCGCAACACCGCCAAGCAATTGCATGGCGATATAGCCAGGCGCCTTCTCCCGCGCGAAGCGTCCTGCGGCAACGAGACCGCAGGTCACCGCTGGATTGAAGTGCGCACCCGAAATATGGCCGACCGCAAAGGCCATCGCCAGGACTGATAGCCCGACTGCGAAAGCGACGGCCACCAAACCCACCGAGGGCGCCGAAAACAGCGCCGAGCCGCATACGGCGCTGACGAGCGCAAACGTTCCGACAAACTCAGCTGCCAAATCCCGCTGCATGCTTTGAAATCTCCCTATGCTCCAACCAGAATCAAATTCTTGGCGAGATGCTCCAACAACCGGTCGCCAAGAGCAACCGGCCAGAGGCTGGCATCGCAGCAAAAGTCCACGATTTTTGTGTTTATTCGCCGTTTTCCTGCGCGCCGCTTGCCTTGAGGGCGTCGGGTTGCGGCATTGCGATGATGTTATATCCGGAGTCGACGAAATGGATCTCCCCGGTGACGCCGCTTGAAAGATCGGACAGGAGGTAAAGTCCCGCGCCGCCGAGTTCTTCAAGCGTCACCCCGCGGCCGAGCGGAGAATACTTCTGCTGAAACGCAAACATGTATCGCGCATCGGTAATGCCGGCACCGGCAAGCGTGCGAATCGGCCCGGCTGAGATCGCATTCACGCGAATCTTCTGCGCGCCGAGATCGACGGCGAGATAGCGAACCGAAGCCTCGAGCGCTGCCTTCGCCACCCCCATTACGTTGTAGTTTGGCATTGCGCGAAGTCCGCCATTGTAGGTCAGTGTTATCATGGCGCCGCCATTCGGCATCAGCGCGGAAGCACGCTTGGCCGCCTCGGTAAACGCATAACAGGAGATCACCATTGTGCGAATGAAGTTCTCCCGCGTGGAGTCGGCATAGCGGCCTTTCAATTCGTTCTTGTCGGAGAAGGCGACGGCATGCACGAGAAAATCCATCGTGCCCCATTGCTGCCTGATCGCATTGAACACTGAGTCGACCGAAGCGATGTCCTCAACGTCGCAAGGCATCACAAAAGACGAACCGGCTTGCTCGGCGAGAGGTTTTACACGCTTTGCCAGCGCATCGCCCTGGTAGGTGAAAGCGAGTTGCGCGCCGTGTGACGCCAGCATTTGCGCGATACCCCAGGCAATCGAATGATCGTTGGCAACCCCCATGACTAAGCCGCGCTTGCCATGCATCAGGTTGCCCCGCGGAGCGATTTGCTCAGCCATGACCGTCGCCCCGGGCGGAAGGGAGTGAAGGATCGGCGGACGAACAGGCTTGTTCATGCGATGCCCTCAGCCGAATCGGTCGGCGCGCCAAGAAACCGTGTATGGCGTACAGACGACAATCCGATGACGGGGGGCGGCGGAACGACACTCGCAAGCCCGTAAACAGGGTGGTCATAAATCCAGCCGTTTGAACACAACTGACGCATTGGTTCCGCCGAAACCAAATGAATTCGACAATACGCAGCCGAGCGTCGCACTGTCCTGACGCTCACGTACGATCGGCATGTCGGCAAAGGCGGGGTCGAGATTCTCGATATTGGCACTTTCGCAAATAAAGCCGCTCTGCATCATGAGCAACGAATAGATTGCCTCCTGCACACCGGTCGCGCCGAGCGAATGGCCGGTGAGCGACTTCGTTGCTGAGATCGGCGGGCATTTCGCGCCGAATACTTCGCGAATCGCTTCGATTTCTTTGACGTCGCCGATCGGCGTCGAGGTGGCATGCGGGTTTATGTAGTCGACCGGCGCTTTGACATCTTCAAGTGCCATTTTCATGCAGCGCACAGCGCCCTCGCCGGACGGAGCCACCATGTCATAGCCGTCTGATGTCGCGCCGTAACCGGCAACCTCGGCATAGATCTTGGCACCGCGGGCTTTGGCGCGTTCGAGTTCTTCCAGCACCAACACGCCCGCGCCACCGGCAATCACAAAGCCGTCGCGATCCCGATCGTAGGCGCGCGAAGCTTTTTGCGGCGTGTCGTTGTATTTCGATGACATCGCGCCCATGGCGTCGAACAGAACCGATAGCGACCAGTCCAGTTCCTCGCACCCGCCGGCAAAAACCAGGTCCTGCTTGCCCCATTGGATTAACTCGGCAGCATTTCCAATACAGTGGTTGGAGGTTGCGCATGCCGACGAAATCGAATAGTTCACGCCTTTTATCTTGAACCAAGTAGCGAGCGTCGCCGACGCGGTCGAAGACATCGCTTTTGGCACCGCGAAGGGACCGACACGCTTGGGGCCCCTGCTGCGCGCGGTGTCCGCCGCTTCGATGATGGCTCGGCAGGACGGGCCGCCGGAGCCCATTACGATGCCGGAACGCTCGTTGGAAATATCGCCTTCCTCGACGCCGGAATCGCGGATCGCCTGCTCCATCGCCACATGATTCCAAGCTGCGCCGCCCCCGAGAAACCGCAGGGCACGACGGTCGACCATTTCCTCGACATCGAGCCGCGGGGCGCCGTGCACCTGGCAGCGAAAGCCCAGCTCCGCATATTTGTCGGCGCGGACGATTCCGGATTTCGCCTCACGCAAACTCGCCAATACTTCCTGTGTGTTGTTTCCGATGGATGAGACGATGCCCATTCCGGTGACGACGACCCGTCGCATAGTCGTATTATCCTTAAACCTTTGCCGTAGTTGCTATTGATTGGGCCACAGATTGACCGGCCGAGGCAGTTCTCCAAGATCCTCCGCCGAGTTCAAGCGCCGCTAGGCTGTAACGCCTCGTCCTGCTTGAACAGGCCAACTTTGAGATCGCTGGCGCGGTAAATCACATTGCCATCCGCCGAAAGCCAACCATCGGCAATACCCAACACCAGCTTCGAGCGCATGACCCGCTTGATATCGATGCCGTAGATAACTTTCTTGACTGTCGGCAACACCTGTCCGGAAAACTTTAGCTCGCCCAAGCCAAGTGCCCTACCTTTGCCGGACGCTCCCAACCAGCCAAGGAAGAAGCCAACGAGCTGCCACAGGGCATCCAGACCAAGGCAGCCCGGCATTACTGGATCACCCTTGAAATGACAGAGGAAGAACCAGAGGTCCGGCTTCACGTCGAGCTCAGCACGGATCATTCCTTTGCCATGCTCGCCGCCCTCCTCACTGATTTCGGCGATGCGGTCGAACATCAGCATCGGAGGCAACGGCAACTGTGCGTTGCCGGCGCCAAATAGTTCGCCACGGCCGCACGCAAGCAAGTCTTCGTACTCGAAGCTATGCCGGCGCATGTCCATAAGCGTTGCATTCCCAAGCTGATGGCTTGGCTGAATTCCCATGCTGAATTCCCATGCCCAAGTTGGTAACACACCAAAGCTAGCGGGCAAAGATGGCCATACCACGGGATTATGAAGGAAATCCGCGACAATCGGCCTTTCCTTCTGTTGCGAGGCGGTTGCATCTGCACGGTCAATTGCGTATATGTTGCAAATGAAACGGTTTTTCGCCAGCCCGCGCGCGGGCGGGCCTTTTGGGCGTGAAATGAAATGACCCTGACGCGTACCTTGGTAATACCGACAACGAGAACCAATACCGAGCGTTTAACCGATCGGTCGGCTCTTACGGGTTGTCCATGGCACGACGTCAAGGCCATGTTGCGCCAGGTTGGTTTGCGCCCAACGCGCCAACGTATGGCTCTGGGATGGATTCTTTTTGGAAAAGGCGACCGTCATCTTACGGCCGAAATGCTTTACGAGGAGGCAACGCGCGCCAAGGTACCGGTGTCGCTCGCGACCATCTACAACACGTTGCATCAATTTACCGAGGTTGGGCTCCTGCGGCAGGTCGCAGTCGACGGCTCCAAGGCCTATTTCGACACCAACGTGACGGCGCATCATCACTTCTTCGTCGAGGGCGAGGATCAGGTGTTTGATATTCCGGATGCGGAAGTGGCGGTGGGAAAAACGCCGACCCCGCCGGAAGGCTTCGAGATCGCACGAGTTGATGTTGTCGTGCGCCTGCGGAGAAAGCGCTAGCGGATTTTCCAGATCAGCTCTCGCGTTTGTCATGCCCGGCTTGTGCCGGGCATCTCACATCGGCCACGATCACTGCACCTTCTCGTTCGGATAGGCGCCCCATAATCGCTCCTGGCGGATATATCCGTCGAAGCCTTTACCGCTGAACTGGCACCAGTTGCCGTCGCAAGATTTGAGCGCGCCGAGCACCCCGGACTGTAATCGCGCTGACACTGCGGATCCGACGTCTGCACCCTCGAAAAGCGGGACCAGCTCATCTTTCGTCTTTGGAACCACCACGGCCATACGCCTGCCTGACAGTAGCGAATGGTAAACCCAACATTCCGCGCCTTCCCAGTCGCGAATGCGACGCCAATTTTCGAACTCAGCGGTAATCTCGACCGGCATGCCCATGTGGGTATAGACCCAGCGCACGTCCTGATCCTTGTTTGGGCCGGACCTGGCATTGACGCGGTCTGACTTGAGGCTCACGAAACGTGGAATTGGCAGGCCACTTACCGAGCCGGTTATGGAGCCCGTGGGCCCGTCCCCGGCAGCCCAGGCCGGAGCCATTGCCAGGATAGTGGCCGCGAACGCGAGACCACCGAGCGCGGAGCGGAAGCTTTGTGTTGTCACTGCCATCTGGTAGGAAAAAGAGCAAATTCGTCCAACGCACAGTGTGGGCGAGCAGGGTTAATGACGGCTAAATCTGCGCTGCCTGGCGGTATCGTACGCCGGTCGGCGGGTTCGAGGGTCGATGGCGAAAAGCAAGAAACCCCTGGTCATAGTGACGCGTAAGCTGCCCGATGCCGTCGAGCTGCGCATGCGGGAACTTTTTGATACCCGCCTCAATCCCGACGACAAGCCGATGTCGCAGAGTCAACTGGCCGAGGCGGTAAAAACCGCTGACGTTCTTGTCCCAACCGTCACTGACCGGATAGACGCCTCGGTGCTCAGCAAATCGGGCGATCAGCTCAAGCTCATCGCGAATTTCGGAAACGGCGTCGACAACATCGACGTCGCGACCGCTGTTCAACGCGGTATTACTGTTACCAATACGCCGGGCGTGCTGACGGAAGACACTGCCGACATGACCATGGCGCTGATCCTCGCAGTGCCACGCCGGCTGGTGGAAGGATCGAACGTCCTGACCACCGACAAAGATTGGACCGGCTGGTCACCGACCTGGATGCTCGGTCATCGCATTTGGGGCAAGCGTCTTGGCATCATCGGTATGGGGCGCATTGGCCAGGCCGTTGCACGTCGGGCGCGCGCATTTGGCCTACAGATCCATTATCACAATCGTCGACGCGTCGCGCCGAAGATCGAAGAAGAAGTCGACGCCACTTATTGGGAAAGCCTCGACCAGATGCTGGCGCGCATGGACATTGTGTCGGTGAACTGCCCGCACACGCCGGCGACCTATCATCTTCTTTCGGCCCGCCGTCTCAAGATGCTGCGGCCGGAGGCCTACATCGTCAATACGTCGCGCGGCGAGGTTATCGACGAGAACGCCCTTGCTCGCCTGATCGAGTCCGGTGAAATTGCCGGCGCCGGGCTCGACGTCTTCGAGCACGAACCTGCGGTCAATCCAAAACTGGTCAAACTTGCGCGCACGGGCAAGGTTGTTCTGCTGCCGCATACGGGTTCGGCAACGATTGAAGGCCGCATCGATATGGGTGAAAAGGTCATCATCAATATCAGGACCTTCATGGACGGCCATCGGCCGCCGGATCGCGTACTGCCCTCGATGTTGTGACCAAAGGTCCGCGCACGCTTAAATCCCAGTCGACGCGAAGCACGCGTCCTGACCTTATCGATGGACCGACAAATCCCTGATCGTCGGTCGCTGACCGGTCAGCGGGTTGTTGTGATCCCACGCGTAGGTCAGCGTTTCAAATCGCATCGAGCGGGCATCAACCATTAGAATGCGGCCAACCAGACCCTCGCCGAAGCTGACGATCTCGCGAATGAGTTCGAGCGCCATAAGCGAGCCCAGCACCCCGGGCAAGGCGCCGAGAATTCCAGCTTCGGCGCAGGCAGGTATGGTGCCTTCCGGCGGCGCATCCGGGAACAGGCATCGATAGGTCGGGTTGGGCGCCCCATCCGGCTGCGCTTCATGCGCACGAATCGTCGTGAGTGAACCATCGAAAGTACCCAACGCAGCGGTGACAAGCGGTTTTCGGGCAAAATAGCAGGCGTCGGAGACAAGGTAGCGCGTCGAAAAATTATCGGACCCGTCGGCCACAATGTCGTACCGTGGTATCAGATCGAGCGCGTTTTCGGCGTTCAGCCTTACGCGATGCTGCTCGACATTGACGTGCGGATTGAGTCGTTTCACTGCGCTCCCGGCCCGCTCGACCTTTGGCTTACCAATGTCCTCGGTCGTGAAGATTACCTGGCGCTGCAAGTTTGACAGCGACACATCATCGTCATCGACGATGCCGAGCGTGCCAACCCCGGCAGCAGCGAGGTAAAGCAAGACCGGTGTGCCGAGCCCGCCGGCACCGACGACGAGGACACGCGCGGCCTTCAATTTGGCCTGGCCCGGACCGCCCACTTCGCGCAGCACGATGTGACGGGCATAGCGTTCGAGTTCTTCATTATCGAGCATCAAGGTTAACCTAGCGCAGGAAGTAAAAAGATGGGAACTGGGCCAAAGCCGCCGTAAGTGGCAAAATGCTACGCGATCGCCGGCGAGAGTTGCATAACGACTTTGGGAGAAGTCCCGTCCCAGACTTGCGCACTCGCCTCTATCGGCTAAGGTGACCGCAAAAATGAATCGGGGCAGCGTTAACAATGCGCTTGGGTGGCTCCACTGTGATGCTCGCGCTTTTGCTCGGCGTCGTCCCGGCACTGGCGCAAGAATCGCCTGGCATTGTGCCGGCACGCGCACAGCTCTCCGAAAAAACAAAGCCCACACACAAGCATTTGAAGCAGAAGCGCACCGCGCCAAAAGTCGCCACGCGCATTGCTGTCGCTGCAAAGGTTACTGCGCCGCAGGTCGATCCCAGTGCAGCCGAGACGGCTGCCGGCATGTCCGACAACGAAAGGCTTAAAATCCAGTCGGCACTGTTGTGGTCGGGCGACTACACCGGTTCGACCGGCAGCGAAGATCCATTTCTTTCCGCAGTGAAGAATTTTCAGAAACGCGCAAAAGCGAAGGTTACCGGATCCCTCTCCCCCACAGAACGCGCCAATCTGCTCGCGGCTGCCAAAAACCACGAGGACGAGTTCGGCTGGACCATCGTGACCGATCCATCAACAGGCGTTCGCCTTGGCCTGCCTGCCAAACTGGTGACGCAAGTGCGCGAGGCTGCGCGCGGAACCCGCTATTCGTCCCCGCACGGTGATGTTCAGGTCGAGACGTTCCGCATCAAGGGTTCAGAGATCAAGCTTGCTGCGCTCTTCGAGCTACAAAAGAAAGAGCCGTCCACGCGTAAAGTCGAATCGAGCGCGTTGCGCGACGACAGTTTCTTCATTGGCGGCATGCAAGGTCTTAAGAAGTTCTCGGTCCGAGCGTATGCGCGCGACGGCGAAATCCGCGGCTTTACATTGATGTTTGACCAGATGATGGAAACGATTGTCGAGCCGGTGACCGCGGCAATGGTAAGCGCTTTTGCTCCATTTCCCGAGCGTAGCAGCTCGCCCTTCGCGGCCATGGCGAAATCGGTCGAATACGGCAACGGTCTGATTGTGAGTGAGCAGGGTCATATTATTACCGATCGCAAGCTTGCTTCCGGCTGCCAGGTTATCATTGCCGAAGGTCTTGGCGACGCCGATCGGATTGCCGACGACAAAGATCGCGGTCTCGCTCTGCTGCGTATCTATGGACCGCTCAAGCTGTCCCCGATTGCGCTCACGGCTGACATGTCCAAAAAAGGTGACGTGACCTTGGTCGGGATACCTGATCCGAAGGAGCAAAACGGCGCGAGGAGACTGACCGAGATCAAGGCGCGGCTCGCCGAAAGCAACGCCATCGAACTACGTCAGGCTGTGCCAATGGCGGGCTTTTCTGGCGCGGCGGCGATCGGCGCGCAGGGACAATTCCTCGGCATGATGCAGATGCAGAACTTCGTGCTGGCCAGCACCGAGTCGGTCTCGCAGCCAGTGCGACTCGTCACTGTTGCGGCGATCCGGGATTTTCTCACCGCAAATAACATTACCGCGGTGACGGAGGGCGGCGACGCCAAGACGGCTGTCGTCAGAATTATTTGCGTGCGGAAATAGCTATCTGTTTTTCCATTTCGGCGTCCGCTTCTCAATAAAGGCCTTCATTCCTTCCTTCTGATCGTCCGTCGCGAACAGTGAATGAAAAATACGCCGCTCGAAGGCTATACCCTCCGAGAGACCGCTTTCGAACGCGCGATTGACGGCTTCCTTGGCCGCCAGCACAGCCGGCAATGACATATTGGCAACGGTTTCGGCGACTTTCATCGCCTCGTCCATCAGGCTCGCAGCTGGAACCACGCGCGCCACGAGGCCGGATTTTTCGGCTTCTGCTGCATCCATCATCCGCCCGGTCAAAATCAAATCCATGGCTTTGGCCTTGCCGACTGCAAGCGCAAGCCGCTGCGTACCTCCAATCCCCGGAACGACCCCCAGCTTGATTTCGGGTTGGCCGAACTTGGCGGTATCCGCGGCAATGACGATGTCACATTGCATCGCCAGCTCGCAGCCGCCGCCAAGCGCAAAACCGGCGACCGCTGCAACGATCGGCTTGCGCGAATGCGCGGCGGCGTTCCAGTTTGAGACGAAATCACCAAGATAGGCATCAATAAATGACTTGTCCGCCATTTCTTTGATATCAGCGCCGGCGGCGAAAGCCTTGTCGCTGCCTGCGATGAGCATGCAACCGATCTTTTCATCGGCATCGAATGCTTCGATCGCTTGGGTAAGCTCGGCCATCAGGGCCTTGTTGAGCGCGTTAAGCGCTTGCGGGCGATTAAGACGAATGAGACCGACCCGGCCTCGCGTTTCGACAAGAATATTCTGGTAGGTCATGGACAGTTCCCTGAATTAGTCGAGCCTCGCGCCGGAGCGCCGCACGACTTCTTCCCATTTTGCCGAATCGACCTTGATCGTCTGGGCAAACTCCTCCGGCGTCCCGCCAGCCGGTTCGTCGCCGATCTTGGCAAATTTCTCCTTGAATGCTTCGGAAACGAGGGCCTTGTTAATGGCTGCGTTGAGTTTGTCTACGATCGGCCGGGGCACTCCTGCGGGCGCGATCACGCCGGTCCAGGTTGGCGCCAAGTAGCCTGGAACGCCGGCTTCCGCAATTGTCGGAAGCTCCGGAAATGCCGGCGAGCGTGCGGCCCCGCTGACACCCAGCGCCCGTACTTTGCCATCGCGCGCAAAGGGCGCGATCGATTGCAAGCTTTCAAACATAACGTCGACATGTCCGGCAATTAGATCGGTGATTGCGGGCGCACCGCCGCGGTAGGGCACATGCACAATCTCGGTTGCGGTCATGTATTTGAACAATTCTCCGCCGACGTGACCCGGCGAACCATTGCTGGAAGAAGCATTTGTCAGCTTCCCAGGATTCTTCTTGGCGTAGTCAATCAGCTCCTTCACCGAATGGACCGGCAGCTTCGGCGAGACCGCCAGCAGCAGATGTCCGCGCGCAACAAGTGCGATTGGCTGAAAATCGCGCTCAATGTTGTATGGCAGCTTCGCCACCATGTGCCGGGTTATGGCGAGCGCACCGATGGGGCCCATCCCGATCGTGTAGCCGTCGGGTGGTGACTTCGCCACCAGATCAAGCCCAATCGTGAGCGCACCTCCCGGGCGATCGTCGACGACAACCTGCTGACCAAATTCCTTTGTCAGCTCAGCCGCCAGAATGCGGGCAACGGTATCAGTGGCGCTGCCTGCAGCTTGTGGAACGACGAAGCGGACCGGATGGTCCGGATATTCCGCAGCCGCAGCAGCCGCCGCCATGGCTGCAAGCGTCAATGCGATCAGGCCACGCTTCAGCATGTCATCTGCCCCGCCATTCACGGCATGTAACGTGGCCTACTTCTGGCATGAGGGGCAATAGAAGGTCGACCGGCCGGCCTGCACGATGCGCTTGATCGAGCCCTTGCACGAAGGGCAGGGCTGACCTTCGCGATCGTAGACCTGGAAATTGTGCTGGAAATCGCCCAGTGATCCATCGGCCCGGCGATGATCCCGTAGTGACGAGCCCCCGGCCTCGATGGCGTCCAAGAGAACTGCCTTAATTGCGACGACTAGCCTTTCGGCGCGCTCGTTGGGCTGACCGTGGCGGTCTGCAACAGTAGAGGCCTGCCGTTTGGGTGAAAGCCGTGCACGAAACAGTGCTTCGCAGACATAGATATTGCCGAGGCCCGCAACAACGCGTTGATCGCTCAGCGCCGCTTTAAGAGATGTTTTTTTGCCCCAGCAGGCTTTTGCGAGCATCACCGCATCAAACTCATTTCCCAGTGGTTCCGGACCGAGCGAGCGCAGCGAAGGCTCGGCATCGAGATTGGCGCGTGGCACGAGTTTCATTGAACCGAATCGGCGCGGATCGTTAAACGTCACCGTGGCGCCATTCGACATGTGAAAGATCACATGGTCATGCGCGATGCTCTTTGAGCGCTCGTGATAATATTTTCCAGGCGCGCTGTCCTTGCCGACGCGAAATGAGCCGGACATGCCGAGATGCATCAGCAGGACATCGCCTGACGAGAGATCCGCCAGCAGGTATTTTGCGCGGCGGCCCAGCCCCTCCACCATTTTGGCGTGCAGCTTCTGGGCAAAGCCTTTGGGCAGCGGCCAGCGCAGATCGCCGCGCCGCACCTCGACCTTCGCAAAGCGTTGGCCCTCCATTACCGGCGCCAGGCCACGGCGCACGGTTTCGACTTCCGGCAGTTCGGGCATTGATTAACCGCTCCCGCGTTGACAGATAGCGCGCCTAGGCCACCCGCGCTATGGTCCTGCCCGAAAAGGACTATTGGCCATGCCTCGAGGCCGCGACACCCATTTCGGCTACGAGACCGTTCCGCTTGCCGACAAGCAAGACCGCGTGGACAACGTATTTCGCTCGGTCGCGCGCCGTTACGACCTGATGAACGACCTGATGTCGGGGGGGCTGCACCGGGCGTGGAAAGACGCATTGGTGACAGCGATCAATCCACCGAGAAATGCACGTGAATTTGCCGTGCTCGACCTCGCCGGCGGCACCGGTGATGTCGCATTTCGTATTGCGCGGGCAGGCGGCGCGGGAACACGCGTCACCGTCTGTGACATCAATGGCGACATGTTGGCAGTAGGCCGAGAGCGCGCAGCCGAGCGCGGCCTTGATGGCGTCGTCGGCTTCGAGCAGGGCAACGCCGAGGATCTCGACTATCCCGATCGCAGCTTCGATTGCGTGACCATCGCCTTCGGTATCCGCAACGTGCCGCGCATCGAGCAGGCCCTTGCTCAGGCCTATCGCGTGCTCAAGGTCGGCGGCCGATTCCTGTCTCTGGAATTTTCCGCAGTCGACGTGCCAGGCCTCGATGCGCTTTACGAACTTTATTCTTTCCAGATAATTCCGCGCATTGGCGACGCCGTAACAGGCGACCATGAGGCGTACCAATATCTGGTTGAATCTATCCGGAAGTTTCCCAGGCCTAAACTCTTCGCGGTGATGCTCGGATCCGCCGGATTCCGTCGTGTATCATTCACGCCCATGACCGGTGGCGTGGTCGCGCTTCATTCAGGCTGGCGTTTGTGATCGCTGCCATCTCTCATTCGTTCCGCCTCGCGCGCGCTGGCTTCGTGTTCGCGCGCGAAGGCGTTTTTGCGCTGGTCGATACACGGCCGCTGCCGTTGCCGGCCAAGACCGCAATCGCGCTGGCCCGGCTCATTGAGCGGCCGGGCGCCAAAAGCGGTGAAAGCAGGTTATCTGCAGCATTGACCAGGCTTGGCCCCACCTACGTCAAGCTCGGTCAGTTTCTCGCCACGCGTCCCGACGTGGTCGGAGCGACGATCGCCCGCGATCTCGAAAGCTTGCAGGACAAGATGGCGCCATTCGCGCAAAGCGAAGCAGAGGCAGCGGTCGCACTGGCATTTGATAAACCGCTATCCGCGGTCTACGCGAGCTTTGGGCCGGCCGTGGCTGCGGCGTCGATCGCGCAGGTGCATCGTGCAGAAGTCGAAGTGGACGGTGCGCGCAAGCCGGTCGCAGTAAAGATTCTCCGGCCCGGCATCGAACGCCGTTTCAAGTCAGATCTTGACGCCTTGTTCTTTGCCGCGCGCACGGCGGAAACCTTTTCTGCAGAAGCGCAAAGGCTCCGTTTCATCGAAGTCGTCTCAACCCTCGCGCGCTCCGTTGCAATCGAAATGGACTTCCGCCTTGAAGCAGCTGCGGCGTCTGAGATGGCTGAGAATACGCGCGGGGACGCTGACTTCCGTGTGCCGATGGTGGATTGGGACCGCACGGCACGCGAAGTATTGACGCTGGAATGGATCGACGGTGCTCGTCTCAACGACCATGGTGCGCTGTTGGCGAAAGGCTTCGATCTGCCGGATCTCGGACGCAAGGTTATTCAAAGCTTTCTGCGTCACGCCTTGCGCGACGGCTTTTTTCATGCCGACATGCACCCCGGTAACCTGTTCGTCGACAGTGACGGCCACCTGGTGGCCGTAGACTTCGGCATCATGGGACGGCTCGGACCGAAGGAAAGGCAATTTCTCGCCGAAATCCTGCTCGGCTTCATCACCCGCGACTATCACCGGACCGCGCAGGTTCATTTCGATGCCGGCTACGTGCCGCGACATCATTCGGTCGAAAGCTTCGCCCAGGCCATTCGTGCCATCGGCGAGCCAATCCACAATCGAACGGCCGAAGATATCTCGATGGCGAAGCTTCTAATGCTGCTGTTCGAAGTGACCGGCCTTTTCGACATGCGCACGCGACCCGAATTGCTGTTGTTGCAGAAGACCATGGTCGTGGTGGAAGGCGTGGCCCGTGCGCTCGATCCCAAACTCGATATGTGGAGCACGGCGGACCCCGTGGTTCGCGAATGGATCGCGCGCAACCTGGGCCCCGTTGGCCGGCTCGAGGACGCAGTCGAAGGCGCCGGCGAAATTGGCCGTTTCTTGGGACAGGTGCCGGGTTTGCTCACACGCGCGGGAACGCTGCTCGACCAGTTCGACGAGATCACGCGCGATGGCTTGGTGCTTTCGCCCGACACCGTTTCTGCCATCGGCGCGGCCGAGGCGCGCCGCAACCGCTGGACGTCCCTCGCACTATGGGTGATTGCCGCGTTGCTTTTTTGGATCGCCTGGATGCTGATGTAAGGACGAGGCCATCAACCGCTCGTCACGCGGTACTGGATCGGTCCTGAACAGACGAACAGGCGCTTCAGCGCTCGACCAACTCCTCCAGCTTATCGATGCTCTGGGTCCAACCTGCCTCCATGCCGCCAAGCATCCGCGGAGCGATCGGCACGAGTCCAGCGGCATGAGTCTCTAGGGTGAGTGCGGTCTGGCCGCCCTTCTCCAAAAAGGTGACGGTGGTCTCGCCCTCAAGCAAATGGTTGCCCTCTTTGTCGATCGCGATGTTTGTGAACACCAGGCGTTCGGGCACCGATATCTCGCGGAACACGCCCTTCATTGGATAGTCGTTGCCGTCCGGTCCGCGCATGACGATGTACAGCCTGCCCCCGACCCGCACATCAAGCTCGCAAACCGGATTAGTGAATCCGCGGGGTCCGAACCACTGTGCCATCATCTCTGGATCGGTCCAGGCCTTCCACACCAGCGCGCGCGGCGCATCGAATACGCGAGTTAAGGTGACGCTCGCCTCACCGAACGGCGCTGTTCTTGCCGTGGCGGTCATTGTGGCTGTCCCTCATACGCGCGCTCGATCGCCGCAATGTCGAGCTTCTTCATTTTCAGGAATGCGTTCATGACACGCTCGGATTTCGTTGGATCCGGATCGGTCATCATCTTCGGTATGGCCGCCGGCACGACCTGCCACGACAGGCCATATTTATCCTTCAGCCAGCCGCACGGGCCTTCTTCGCCGCCCTGCGTGAGTTTGCTCCAGAAATAATCAACCTCGGCCTGCGTGTCGCAGCGTATCTGCAAAGAGATTGATTCGTTGAACTTGAAGTTCGGACCGCCATTCAGGGCGGTGAATGTCTGCCCGTCGATTTCGAATTCGACAACCATCACCGAACCTGGCGGCTTGTGGTGAATTTCCTGTCCAGCCTTGGGATAGCGGCTGATCTTTCCGATCTTGGAGTTCCCGAAGATAGAGCAATAGAACTTCGCTGCTTCTTCCGCCTCCATATCGAACCACAGGCATGGCGTGATCTTTTGCTTAGTGATTGGCACGGCTTTCTCCTCCATACGCGCAGTCAATCGGGGTTAACTGGACTTTGTGAGATAAGCTTCGAGTTGTTCGAGAGTGCCGGTCCAGCCTTGTGTCATGCTGTTGCGTCCCTCGTCGAACGTTCTCTCCTCTTCCGCGGTTGCATTGTGCGGAGCCCAGCTGACAGTGAATTTGGTCTTGCCGCCGGGAACTTCCTCGAAGGTGAATGTCGAGAGCATTTCCAACGGCCAGGTGGGCCCGCCGGGATGGCGGGTAACTCCACCGCTCTCATCCGAGAACGAGTTGATGAAGACCAACCGCTCCGGCGGCACGACCTCTCGATAGGTAAACTTGCCCCACATCGGTGAACCATTCGGCGCTTTCATGCCATAGTGGTAAGTGCCGCCCACGCGCAGATCCATCTTCGAAGCAATGACGGTGAAGCCCTTTGGTCCCCACCAGTGCTTCATGCGCTCCGGATCGGTAAAGCACTTCCACACCAGCTCGCGCGGAGCGTCGAGCACTCGGGAGATGACAAAATTCGGGCTTTTCGTTGTGACCATAGGAGCTCCTAGTCAATTGTCGATTTAGATTTCGGACTACACTGGCAACGGCACCAGTTTCATGGCGCCGTCCAGAAGCATGAATGCGACGACGAGGCTGCGCCCGGTCCAGAGCACCATATTTGACACCTCGTTTATCTGAGCCATCGTCTGCATCCGTCCCTCCCGTGGGTTACTCGTGCTCGACGATAACCATCCAGTTGACGCCAAATTTGTCCTGCGTCATTCCGAAACGGGGCGAAAAGAATGTCTTGCCGAGCGGCATGATGACGTTTCCGCCCGCGGAAAGCGCGTTGAAGAGCCGGTCAGCATCGGCTTCGTCCTTGGCATCCACCGAGAGTGCAAAACCGTCGAACTTGGGTTTGCCAGTGTTGCGCCCGTCGGACGCCATGACCCTGGTCTCACCGATCTTGAGCGACGCATGCATCACTTTGTTTCCGTTTTCTGGCGTGCACATCGCCTTTTCAGGGCTGTCCTTCCACCGCATCAGCATGCCGACTTCGGCACCAAGTGTCTTTTTGTAGAACTCAATCGCCTCATCGCAACGGCCATCAAAAAACAGGTACGACTGAACTTGCATAACTCATCCTCCTTCGGGTTCCGGTCATTGACAAATAAGTTGATATCAACGTAATCTCACTCATGTCAACCCGC
>Ga0066388_100000335_pt1 | contig 21191 bp, 10 predicted proteins | sample PanSoiMetaGPlot6_FD_64539 | JGI IMG/M metagenome (GOLD analysis project Ga0066388, IMG submission 64539) | Tropical forest soil microbial communities from Panama analyzed to predict greenhouse gas emissions - Panama Soil - Plot 6 (Hybrid Assembly) | ecosystem: Environmental > Terrestrial >...
GGGTCGGTCAGTACCAGGTAGTCTGAAGAGTTGCCGCGGGCGATACCAGCTTGGCGCTCAGTTCGTTGCTGTCTCGATTGGGCTGCCATTTCTGCATATGCTTCAGAAACTGCGCCATCGCCAGTAGTAAGTGTTTCTTGCGTTCTGCCGATTCTGCTTTCCGCGTTGTCTGTTTCGTATCCCATTGTTCGTTCCTCCAGTGCTTTCTTGAGCCGCTTGCGGGACCCATCCCGCTTTCGATGACTCAATGTTATTCGCGATAGGAATGAACCTGAATGTGTAATTCCACAGATCTAGATCTTAGGCGCCAAGTGTTTTTGTTTTGCATGTCCAGGTCGGTAGAAGCGAAACAGGGATGGCTTTATGCCATCCCTGTTTCGGTGTAGCGATTGCTCTTAATGGGGAGCATGCCCGTGGCGCCGTCTCGAAGCATCGTGCAATCTCTGTTGGGCGAGGCGGTCACCTTCTTCGCCATGGCGGCGGGCTGCATCGTGGTCCCACTGTGGCGGCGGCGCTGGTATGGGTGGAATGCGATCCGTGCGCGGCGGGGGGCCCACATGCAGATCACGGAAGGGGTCGGTCAAAACGAGGTAATCTGGGGAGTTGCCGCCGGCGATGTTGGCTTGGCGCTCGGTCCGTTGCTGTCTCGATTGGGCCGCCATCTCTGTGTATGCTTCAGAAACTGCGCCGTCGCCAGTAGTAAGTGTTTCTTGCGTTCTGCCGATTCTGCTTTCTGCGTTATCTGTTTCGTATCCCATTTTCCTTTCCTCCGGTATTTTTCTTTGTCCCTCGCGGGACGCGTCCCGCTTTCGATGCCCTAATGTTATGTGCGGGGGGAAAGGACATGAATGTGTAATTCCACAGTCATGCTCGGGCGAATTCTACCGTTTTCGAATTCGGCTCCAGGGAGGCTTTATCTAGGAGGCTTTATCTAATAGGTATAGTGAGTTCTCCTTAGGACTTCTGGGGATTGGGGATCTGCATCTGGCTAGAGCTACCGGCAGCTGAGCAGCACTTACCGATTGCTTACTTCAATGCTGCTCCGCTGCGACGGTGTTTCTAAGCTCACATGCGATTCCTGAGGACTTGCTCTAACCGCTCCCGGTCCTGCCGCAGAAGGCGTTCCAGTCGGTCGAGGGACTGGCGTGCCTCACGTTCGGCACGTTCAGCCGCACGTTCCGCCTCGCGGATCGCGTCGGGCGAGCCTCTGCGCGGCCGCTCCTGTCCGGTCGAAGATGATCCGTGCCCGTCCCGTCCGCTGCTTCGTTCGCTCTGGTGCGCCTGCTGAACTCGTTGCGATGTCGAGCCATCTCCAGGATGGGCCTGTTGACCCCGTTGTGATGTCGAGCCATCTCCAGGATGGGACTGTTGACCCCGTTGTGATGTCGAGCCATCTCCAGGATGGGACTGTTGACCCCGTTGTGATGTCGAGCCATCTCCAGGATGGGCCTGTTGACCTCGTTGCGACGTCGAGCCATCTCCAGGACGTTGCGCTGTCGATCGATCGCCCGGCTGAGATCCTCGGCCGCGCGTACTTGCCGGTGCAGCACTCTGATCGCATTGTTGACTGGCCGGTCCGTCAAGCACTGCAGGACCTATTTGAACCTGGATGTGGGGAAGTCCGGGTATCTGCGGGATTTGCATGGTCTGTGGGATCTGAGGGATCTGAGGGATCTGAGGTGATTCAATTACCGCTGGACCAATCTCAACGTGAATCCCGGGCGGTGCTTCAATGACCGCCGGGCCAATCTCAACCCGGAACCCCGGTAGGTTTCGAGCTGCTTGGGTGGCATCTACTAAAATGAGTTGTCCAAATTGTCGTAGTAGGTCATTCATGTTGCCACCACAAGTGGTGCTGTCACCATTCCGGTTGCCGCAATTATCGCTGCCTCGTGGTACTGAAAAGCCTGTGCAGTGCCAGTCAACGTCAGACATCAGAGCTCGCTGAGTGCTCTGAGCATCCCCAGTTCGGCCCCCTTTGCTTTCCACGCCTTCGCTGTTCCATTCCATGTTTCTATCCTCCTTTACGTACTCAATGACGCGATAGCGGCTCGCCGCTCGTCTGCTTCGGGTCTAGCGTAGACCGCGGGCGATTCGACCTGAATGTGGAATTGCACAGACGTGCTCGGGGGCGCGAGTCGGGACGAAGGCTCTCGTCTGACCCAGCGTCATACAACACGCTATGTCTGTGCGCTGCCTGTGTGGAATTGCACATACAGCGAGCCGCGATACCGCCCTACTATGGATGCAAACCAAGCGGGTGGGAGTTCATAACCAGGGAAACACACTGAGGAACTCCGCATGGTAACAGATGGAAGTGATAGCACAGGAAGCATTGACCGCACGAATGAGGGCGCAGCCGCCGCGACCAGTCATATATCCAGGAGCATCTGGAGCGACATTGCGTCTTCTCAGCGCCCACTGGCTCATTCGACGGAAGGGTCCGAGTCGGGCACCGGCACGCTGGACTTCAGCACCGAAGATCTCTACCAACCGAAGGATGGGCGGAGGTCGCGCCGAGCAGAACACGCGGCGCCTTCTCGTGTACCGCGTCCGGCAACCCGGAGTCTCGATGCTCATCCCGGACCCTCATCGGAGGCTCGCCGTGAGCGGGCTTCCTCAGAGGTCGTGTCCGAGCCGCAGACCTTGAGCGGTCGATTCGAATCTATGGAAGCTCAATTGCGAACCCGATCCGGCGATCACGCAGCGGACATCCTGCGGCTCACCCGCATTCGCGAGAGTATGCACGACTTTGAGCAACGGGCCCAGCGAGATCATCTAGATCAAGCTGAAATAACTCGCACTTATCAGCAGATTTCCCGGCTTCTGGATTCTACTGCGACCCAGCCCACTGATGCCGCTCAGCGCCTGGTGCTTGTTGATCAACTTCTTAGACAGTCGGCTCATCCGACGGAGGTCAATCAATTATCCAACAACACGACCGGCTTGGCTGCAATGGAGTCTGTTACGTACAGCCGATTTCCATCGCGTGCTGCCCGGTTGATTGCCGATGTCGCCACAAGCGGGCAGTATGCTCCGGTGGACAATATGGCTCCTACAATTGTTGAGCCTGCCGCCATTCGACCGCAGGGCTCGTCACTCAATCCAGATGAGAGCCGCGGCGATTGCAGCTACGCCAGCCAGATTTTTCAGGTGACTGCTGTCAACTTGCACCTTGCCCAGCATGGAATTCAAGATCGCGCTGGTCTACCTATTAGAGACGGTGACGGAAACCGGACGTCAGCAGGGCACGTGCACTATAGTTTTGTAGTGCCAGAGCCTGGATCCCAAAATGCGGGAGAGCGGCTTGTTGACGACAATGGGCGCGAGCTGTCCGATCCGATTTCACACCGCACACTGCGTGCCCCGGATCTTTCCAATGACAGGCTGCAAGAATTGAGTCGGCTGATTTCCGGTTCACAGGAGCAACCAATCCTGTCCAACGCGCAGTACGCGCGCGGCGCGGGTGGAAGCTCCGCTCCCGGACATTCTCAAGATGTTGTTTTCGCAAGCGAGCAAGAGTTCGCCTCCAGGCTTTCGCAATTGAGAAGTGAAGGTAGACTGCCAGTGACGGTTGCGATCAACACGCAACATCAACCGTTTTTCGATCGACTTCCCGTTGGTCAAACCGGGACTGCCGGTGGGTGGCGACTGGTCACGGTCAGTGATTATGATGCCTCCAGCGGTCGAGTCTCGCTGGTCGGCCACGGAACCTCCAGCATGGATCGCACTGGCGATGACTCGATAAGTCTTCATTCCTTATATATGTCCACCCTGCCACCAGGTAGTTCCGAGGTAATCAGGGAGCTGCAGGACCAGGAGCAGCATGGCAGCGGATTCTCAGCTCGTGTGGAGGCGCAGATGCACGGGCTTCGTGAGCAGAGAAATGGTGGCGCCATTACCGACTTTCAATACGTCACGCAGATGGCCCAGCTATACAACGATCTGCAAGATCGCTGGCGCACTGAAGACTATACGATAACTGGCTCGCAATCCGCATCCTCCTTGCTGCAAATGAGCCGGGACTGGCTGCGATATACATTCGAGCGACAACTCCAGTTGGGAGCACCGGAGTTGGCTCAGGAGATCGCTGCGCGAGTCAATTCCCCTGGTGACCGCGAGCTGCTGAGAGGATTGGATTCGAACGGCTTTGTTAGCCGCTCTGCGATGTGGAGCCGCATACAAAACATACGTGAAGCTACGGATGGCAGCATGGGGCAACGCGGGGCCCTGCAAGATCTAACCGGACTGAGAGTGGCGGTTGATACCGCGAGATTGAACACACTTCTGGAGAACTCTAACGAGGCTGAAAGAAGGGTCATGAACATCATGTTCCAGCAGCGCTACGGGATGACGCTCGAGCAGGAATTGCGTCGTAGTCTCGACGGCGGCAATCTCGATCGGGCATTGAACTTGCTGCGCCGGCCAGACGACGAAGTCGACGATGCCGGTCGAATTCATACCGCGCTGATCGAGCGGAGCCAATGGGTCCAAGGGCGGCCCAATGCCGTGGTCGAGCGCGACATTCGTGACACTCTGGCGACCAGGAACTCTGACCAGATAACCAGGTTGAGTCAGGAGTACCGAGCACGCTATGGGCAAACGCTGGAAGCAGCCCTGCGGGCCGACAGAAATTTGTCGCAGCCCACCCGAGAGGCAGTGGAGGTCTATCTGCAAGGCACCGACCGAAGAAGCGCGGCACAGACTCAGCAGTTGATCAATATCGCTCTTAGAGAGAGCGACATGACCATGTTTCAAGAAGCTTTCCGGGCGGCATCGGCCGATGACAGGCGCACGTTCATGCAAAACGGCGGCGAGCAGAGAATGCAAGCCGCTTTTGGTCCCTCTCGTTTCCGGCAAATTGTCGAAGGTGGCGTCAGCGTGCTTGTTCCCGGTGGATTGGCGGCGGTGGCGGCTGAACGTGCGCTGTCGGACGATGCTGCCGTTCAGCATGCCCGGGACTACGCGAATCAAGGGCACCTGAGCGTCGCCACGCAAATTCGAGATAACACCAGTCCTCTGGGGGACAATGAAGGCGCTATCGAGCGAGTTCTTGCGCAGATGGCCCAGGCAGAACGCGACTCGTACCGTCGCGGTCGAGAGCTGGTGCAGTCGCGTAGCAATCAGAGCCAGGCGTCTGCCTCTGATCGGCAGGCGATTGCTTATTACAACGATGTCCATTCTGCTCTTCAGGCTGCTGGAAACGCAAGCGAGATGGCCAGATGGGAAGGCATGATTGAACGCCCTCCGACTGCTGCCCGTCAGGAAGCACCGCAACCCGTCGCCTCTGGGGGAGTACCAATCGACGTGCTCATGGCTCGCCTGGGGGAAAGACCCGATTCTTACCGGCAGGTGCTGGCTGCAACTCCGGAAGAACGCCAGCGGATTCTCAATGACAGGGACTTTCGTGATCGCGTTCTCAGGCCGATCGGGCCGTATCAGAACGACATAGCGCTCAATGTTGTGCGGCAAGGGACTGTACGCCCGGAAGATAGCATCCGCGCATCTATTCTTGCTCACGGCGGCGGAAGCGAGATTGTCCAGGTGCTTCAATCGCTTACCCCCGATCAGCGAGAGGCTGCCAGAAGGGAGTACTCGCGCAAGTATCGTTCCGATCTGGTGTCAGATGTAAGCGAGTATCTCTCCGGACAGGAGCGTGTGGACGCCATGCGAGCCTTGCGGCGCTCCCCTGTGGACTCGAGAGAGGCTTTCAATCGGGCTCGCGACGAGCACTACGACAGTGCCGGAACTTTCGGACGGTGGTTTGTTGACACCTTCTGGGATGGCACCGGGCAGATGAGTGACAGCCAACTGCACCAATATGCGGGCGAATTGGCCAGACATTCTGCCGGTTTTCACGATCTGCCGCCGGCACGACAGCGTGAACTGGAGCAAAACTTGCAGCAATCGCTGGCATTGCTCAGAGAGTCCAGAGGGGCGGCAGCAGACGCATTTGCCGATGCCCTCACCGCAGTAGCCGCGGTGGGCGGAGCAGCAGTTACCGGCGGCGTAAGCCTCACCCTCCTTACAGCGACCGGCATCGGTGGCGCTGCTCTCAGAATTGGAGCACGCAGCGCAGTAATGGGGTCGGAATACGATTTCAGCCGCATGGCCGGTCGAGATGCCGCAACCGGTTTTGTCGATGCTGCACTCGGCTCGATCGGCCCGGGAGAAGTAGCCGCAGTGCTCAGAGTTGGTGAGCGTGCAGCCACAGCGGCTGCGACGCGGATTGCTGCCGAGGGTGGGGAGCAATTGTTACGCCGCGGAGCCCAACAGTCGCTCGAGCGCAATATTACTAGTCTTGTGCGCGAATCGATTGTCAATGGCAGCTACAGGATCTCAGATCAAGCAGTCGACAGCCTGGTCGCGCAGGCAGCGCGGGAAGGCCTGGATCAAGCTGGCCAGAGCCAACTGCGCAACCTGGTTCGTAGCAGCTTGACTGAGAGCATAGAAAGCGAATCGCGATCGATGCTGCGCCGGCTGGGCACGCAGTATGGGCTGAACATGGCTGGTGGTGCGACCGGCGGAGCCGGTTCCGGTCTGGTGCGCGGAGTTGCGGACTGGGATTCGCAACGCAGCGTATCGGAAAATCTTGCAGCCGTAGCTAGAAGCACCGGAACTTCCGCGGCCTTTGGAGCTGGTGGCGCTGCAGCCTTCACAACGCTTTCAGTTGCGGGCAGAGGAGCTTCCAGGGCCCTCTCCCGTGAGCGCGCGCCGCAGGAGGCAGGTAGACCGGCATCCGGCTCCGGCAGCGAGCGGCCGCCCTCACATGTGGCTGGAGCTGCCTCGGAAGCGCATGCCGGCGCTAACCCGCGAGCTGCGACGGACGCACATCCAGGGAGCTTCGACCAGCCCCGATTGAGCCTGGCTCCCGATGTTGCCAACGCCAGACCAGGCGCGGGCGGCCAGCTTCGTGCCGAGGTATCTACGGCGCCACGGCAAGTTCTTACCGTAGACGGACATCCCGTGTCGTCCGGTCGGGAGCAGATTCTGGGACGCGCCGGAGACGTGCCGCTGTCGAATCCGACAGTGAGCGCCAGGCACGTATCAATCCGCAGCGAAGCCAACGGCGACACGTTCATTCGTGATCTGGCATCGACGAACGGCACATACGTAAACGGGCAGAGGATCACGCCGGCGCAGGGCGAGGTAAGACTGAATGCGGGTGACCGAGTGCATCTTGGCACGCATGAAATTACCTTCGGCTGGCAGCCACAATCACGATATACGATTCGGGTAGGAGACCAGAGCCTCAACCTTCATCCCGGACAAGAACTACCCGTTGCGCGCCGGCAAGATGGATCAGGTAATGGTGCGCATAGCACACGCATCGGCATGGACCAGCATGGGATTTACGTCGTTGAGGATGCCGCGCACCCTTCAGCGGACGGCACTTTCGTCAACGGCTCCCGCATTCCCTCCGGTCAGAGAGTCTATTTACGATCATCCGACGAGGTCATGTTCGGCAACGCGCATGGCTCCCAGCAGGGACAGTGGCTGCAGTTGCTACCGACCGAAGTACGGAGGGTCCCGAACGGGCAGATTCCTTCCGACGCAGCGGCATTTCAAAGAGCGATCGATTCGTCGAACAACTACGCACGTAGCCAGGAAATGCCCGATCGCATTCCAGATGGATGGCAAAATGGTGGCATTTTCAATGAGTTTCGACCCGACGGTAGCTTCGCTAACAGCTCGGTGGAAAGAATCGCCACGGTAGTTGATCGGCAAAACGATGCCACCTTGAGGCAGGTCATTGAAGAGGCGCGCCAGAGGTTCGGGCAATTGCCGCCGCGCGAGCGTGCCAACGCGCTTACCTCCTATGTTCGAGATCTAATGATGCCGCAAGGCGTGACGCAGCGAGGCCTGGATGCCTGGTATAGCGCGTTCAACAGGACCCATGCCGGCGAGCGCATTTATCTAGGCGAGTTCATAAGAATGGGACGGGGCGTGTGCAGCCAGCAGGCGACTCTGTTGCAGGTGCTCAGCCAGGAGCTCGGCTTGCCGGCGACCCTCGTGCGTGGCGCCGGCGAAGTCGGCAGACCGCAGTTGATCAACCATGCCTGGGTACACATGCAACTGCCTGGTGAGTCTGCGCCATTGATCTTCGATCCCCGCAACGGTATCTCCGGAATTAGATACGGAGAGCTGGCGCAGTATGTGCGCGGTGCCGACATCGTCGCCCAGGCGGCACCGGTACCCCCATTGCGCAGGCAATTCGCGGTCGCTCAGGCGGAGGCAGTGATCAACGGCAGCCCTGTGGAAATTGGCACGAATGAAGTTCAAATCGGACGCGCGCACGGCAACATAGATGCCGCCAGCCTGCAGAGCGGGTACGTTTCCGCTGACCACGCCGTGCTCAGAAGAGGCCCGGATGGCACGCTTTACGTACGCGACACATCGAGGCATGGCACCTGGGTGAACGGACAGAGAATTCCTGCCGGTGAGGACTGGCCGCTTGCACCTACCGATCAGATCCGGCTGGGCGCCCCTGATGGTCCCGAACTTCGCTTGCAGGAGCGTCCGCAGCCGCCGGCCGACGTTTACAGTGGTGACCGCAGATTGGATGTGGCAGCCGGCCAGGAAATTCCTGTAGGCAGACGACATGCGGGTCTGGACGCAGGAAGTGCTGGCTATGATCTTGTCTCAGCCGATCATGCATTTCTTGGGCGTGGTGCCGACGGTCGCATGTATGTTCGCGATGAGTCACGCAACGGCACTTATGTGAATGGCCGCCGCCTTCCACCGTCGCAGAATTTTCCGGTGGGGCCCGGCGACAACGTTCGCCTGGGCAGTCCGGATGGACCGGGATTTACAATGCGCAACCGCGAAGGCGCCCAGGGGCAGGCAAGCGACTCTCCGGCGGGCGCGGGCGCACATGCCGGGGCCCAACGTAGAGTAATATTCGCCAACGAGCAATGGGATGTAGCAGGGTTCGATCCCGATACCGGCGATGCAATATTGTGGCAGCATGGCCGTGGGCGCAGTTTCGTCACGTCTTTTCGGGAAGTGACGGCTGCCGAACTCGCTCGTGATTTCAGAGAGATTCCGGTCGGCAATCATACCTATTACCGCGACGGCGGCGGGCACCTCTTCGAGCTTGCTCAAGGCAGAAATGGCCAGCAAATTCTCGTGACTAATCACGAGTTTCGCGCGGTCCCGCGCGCACAGATGAGATCTGTGCCCGGAGGCTCGATTTGAGGTAGCAACTAAAGACGTGGGCCGCAAGCTAAGGTCCTTGCGACCGAGCCTTCCGGATTTTACTTAGAGCTTGGTTTTTCCGTCTTCTTTCTTGTGTAACCCTTTACGACGGTTCCGTTCTTCTTCGTGTAGCCTTTGACTTCGACAGTGTCGGACTTTTCGTTCTTGTCCTTTACCTGACGTGTGTAGCCTTTGACTACGGTCCCGTCTTTCTTTGTATAGCCTTTGACCTGGACCTCCCGCGCTAGAACCGCTTGAGCATTTGTGAGTAAGAAGGCTAACAACAGGATTAGAGAACAAACTTTCATGGGTACACCTCCTGAACTCCAAGGTGCTATATGCTTCATTCTGCATCATCTCATGGCCTCAGCGCTCGTGGGACGGCGACAAACGATAGTCGTTCATTATTGCGGCCACAGCCGGAGATCCACACTCAAGCTTCGCTTCTAAACACGGTGCCAGCCGCAAGTTAGCGTGGCATCTGATCAGCGGCGATGTCGTGGCATAACTCCTGGGCGTTGATCGATCGAGCCGACGAGTTTATGGCCAATTGCGCGCCGTCTAGGGCAACCAGCTCTTCGCTAGAATCGATCGGATTAAGGCGGTAGTGCACTTGCATTCCACTAACGCCATTGCGTGCGTAGTGCAGGTTCATTGCCGCTTGTTGAAAAATCTGGCTGGCGTAGCTGCGGTTCATTCCGCCGTTTCCGATTGGATCGCGAGACTCGACATCAGGATGCAACTCATCGGCGGGCAGGACTATGTGCAGTCCAGAATAAGACCTAAATTCGTTGTACAGAGCTATCTCGGTTACCAGGTGCGCTGCCGCAGACGGGTAAAGGTTGTAGATCCTGCTTTCCATCGAAGCTATTTCTGCTGTCGCGAAACGGCCGGAGCAAACTTGATCCGGATAGGCTGCCAATCGCACCACCTGCAATGCAAGCAACAGCCTTTCTGTTGCATCTAGACAGGATTGTTTGCGGGGATCCTCTACGAGAAAAAGAGCCGAGCGATAAGTGTTTTGAACGGCAGATGCCTCGAGCCTGTCTGCTTGTGCTCTTCGTTCGAATGCATCCATATTCCGCCGTACTTCTTCGTGGACGATCGGGTTTGGAGTCGCATCGATGGCTCTGGTTAGACTGTCGCGCTCGGGTTTCACCTTTTCTTGAAATCTTGAATCGACGATAGCCCGAAACTTATCCATGATCAGCCTGGAGAAGCGGTCGCTGAGCCCGGCTGGGCGGCTTTCCAGATCGGGCCCAACAGGGGCGGGAGCCGGGGCAGATTGTTGCGGATGCGAAGCGGTTGTCTCCGGAGCTTTGCCCTTGCGAAAGGCACCGCTGACGGCCTGAAGTCCATCGATGATCAATTTACCGAACTGTGAGCTGATGTCGCCGAGCCGTGTGGAGGCTTGAACGGCTGGAGCCTGAGCATCCGGCGCCGGTTCTGCAAGCGAGGCTGCCGGCGAGTCTGCGCGCGCCGGCTCCGTATACTGTGGGTTCCGGGGAGAGCTTGTGGTTCCCGGGCTTTCTCCCAGTTTTTCGCGCACTGCCCTGGCAGCGTCCGATATTGCGCCGGGGCTGGTAATCATTAGCCCGCCGAACTCGCCCATCGATTCGTGCCCTACGCTGGCGATCAGGTCAGAGGCACGACGCTTTTGTCCGTGTGCGGCGCCTGGCTCTGACGAATCAGAACTGCTCGCTGGCGGCTTGCTGTTGTCCTGGTCATCTGGGGGCACTGGTCACGTCTCTCGGACGAAACAAAAGGGGCATTATCCCTCGATTTTACCTAAAAACATAACTGGACCGGCGTCTTGGGCCAGTCCAGCTTTGTGGTTTAGTAATGGTGCCCGGGATACTGGAGGGGGGCTATATATGATCCGGGGCACCTCTGGTTTCGAAATCAGCGCTTCGGTTGCTTGGTGCGCTGACAATGTAATAGTAGAGGTCAGCAAATCGAAAAGCAGTGTGCAATTCCGCTGATTTGCCTGCGCAATTGCACACTGCCCTGGTCCCTGCACCTCCTGAATCGAGAGTGTCCCGACGCGATGCGCGACGGGACACTACGGGCCTCTTCAGGCAGCCCTGACTCAGCGGTTACGAGCCGGCGGCGCCGCCAATCTGGGCATGCCGGTGCCGATTCTCCACGATCTGCTCGGCGCGTTGAATGATCTCGCGCTGATCTGGCGCTAGCGGATTCAGGAGCCGGAATCTCTGGCTGGAAGGCAGATCGTTGAGGACACCGACCATGCGGACATGCACTTGCACCCACTGGTCAGTGCTGATAGCTCTGTTCCAGTAATCGTCGCGCAGGCGCGAGAGTATCTCGGTGCACTCGTGCGCATATTGCTCGTCGGAAATGTGATCGCGGCCCTCGGCCCAGTGGCGTTGTCTGAGAAGATCGATGGCAGTCATGTAGTCCCGGGGATGCTCGCGCTGGCGGCGCTGCAGCGCCTGGATTACCTCCGGGCTGCCGGGACGGAAGGTGGAAAGGTAGAGGTCCTGTACATCCATGCCGCCATGCAGGCGATCGGCATCGGCTCGCCACTGGTTGTCTATGGAGACGCCACCGGTTCTTTCGTCGAAATCGGTAACGGTGACGACGTGCCACCCGCCGGACCCACCGGCATGCCCGCCGCCGGAGTCTGCGAAGAACGGTTCGTTGCCGGTGTGAACGATAATCTGCGTGGGGAGATGACCGCCCTGCCTGAGTCTGGTCAGGGTTTCGCGTAGATCTTGCTCGGATTCGATTTGCTCCGATTGATCGTAGCCTTGCCCGAGCCTGCTGCGCTGCACGTTGGCCAGAACGGCATCACCTTGTTCGGTACCGACGATCTGCCGGCCGATGTCCGTGATCTGGTTGTCGTGGAGACTGGGGCTGTTGATGATCCGGCCCGAGCCGTCGTTTTCTACCAGCGGGTGGTTAGTGCGAAGGTCGATAGTTCGGTCGCCTTCATCAGGTGGAATTCTGCCGGCTCTTGCGAAATCCTGACCGTATCGGACATACTGAGCCGGTATCAGCTCCAGGGCACCATTTGCTGAACGTACTCCGTGACGCTGGTACTCAATATTGACCGCCGTTACCTGGAATATTTCGCTGGCATAACTGCGATTGTCGTCTCCATGCTCGTGCACGATCTCCTCATTTTGAATGAGCATCGTAGGGCGCACTTCGATTCTGGTACCGTCGCGCGTTGTGTAATGTCCGGTGAGAGCGACATCGGTGACCAGACGAGCCGCCTCAGAAGGATGGCGTGTATAGGTTCGTGACTCCAGGCTGGCGACAGCACATGTTCCGTGGTTGCCCTGATTGACGGAAGTCGGACGGGCTGCTTGATCCATGATTTCTCCGGCCAGCCGGACGCGGCTGGCATCCGGTTGCTGCAACAGCCTCTCAACTTGCTGATAGGTCCTCGCTACTTCCTGCGGGCTTAATCCATTTTCGCGTGCCCGCTGCTCGAATTGCCGCATGTCGCGTTGCAGCTCTCTTTGCATAGTGTCGCTGATCAGGCTGGTTCCGTCGGCGCTGGTTGCATCATGTATATTCTGAATTCGTTCGTAAAGCCGGAACTGCTCTGTAGTTGCTTCACTTCTCTGGGCGCGATCATCCCAGCGAGCAGCATTGACGCGTGAATCGTTTGCGTCGGTTCGGTCTAGCGGTACTGCTCCGGGAGGTGCTGACACCAGGTACCGGCCTTCGGCAGTGCGGGTCAGGTCGTAGTTGTCTTCTGTGCGTGGACCCCAGTGGTGCTCGCTGTATGCACCGGCTGTGTCGGGTCTTCGAACGAAGCCGACGCCGGTAGGGTTACCCTGTCCGTCCTGGTGCTCAATTCGCTCGACGCCATTGTTCCAAACGATCCGGCGGACAGACGGAGCATGATCGGCTTGCTCCACGAGTTGACCATCAACAGTGCGACTCGGCAGTCTCAGGATTGTGTTGCCCGCCACCGAGAAATTGCGCAGATCCGTTAGCTCGGGCATAGGCTGGCTGGTATTGGATTGCCATATCTCCTGAATATGCCTGTCGATGTCGGCTTGAGATGCCGAGGACCCGAGGTGTTGACGGGCGATCGCCTCGAGTGTCTCGCCGCCGCGTGTTGTGTACCTCTCTGGAGCTATGCCGTCCTGCCATTCGGCACTGCTAATGGTGACATAGCCACCACTGCTGGTGTGTCCCGGCAAGGTAATAGTCTCGCCGGGTATCAAACTGGACGCGCTGCCAGAGAGCCCGTTGGCCCGTTCAATCTCGTGCATGTGGCGGCGGATTTCCTGCTCGGTTGCTGCTTGACCGAGGTGAGCGCGGGCGATGTCACGCACGGTTTCTCCTCGCTGAACCTGGTGCTGGGCAGGCTGAACATCGAGATTGATCAATTCTCCGTTGAAATTGGCGTGCGCAAGGGGCGTTACTACTTCTCTGGCGCGTTGCCCTCGCTCGCTGGAGCGCTCAGGCCTACTGGCGCGCTGTCCATCACCGGTGGCGCGCCGGCTGGTGTCATCCGCCTGCTCCTGCCCGCGCTGGTCCGCGGTGCCACTTGTCGTGGTGCCTGTTGAGTTGTCCAAACCTGTTTGCTGTCCGCTGCGTTGATGAGGATGCTTGCTCATTGCTTCCCAAGTGTCTCTGCTCAGGTCTGCCGTCGCTGCCTGCTGTGCGGAATTGCCTTGCGACCCATCCTTTGCAGTAACGACATCGCGTTCCCCATAAGTTCCAGACATTTTCATTCTCCTCGTGCTGATCGCAACATGTGGGCTTCTCGTCGCGTTGTGATGCACCAACGGCGAAGGTTTCACGATTTAGGTCGGTAATGAAAAAGTGTGCGGAATTGCACAGTGAGCCGGTTCGGCTCGCTGTTGAATTGCACAGTTGAGAAATAATCCGGACTGTGGAATTTCACACTTGTGTCAGCAAACGGTCTATGCCCTTACTTCCACTTGATTGAGCGCATTGCCGAGACAGCCTCTTCCTTGTGTGATGCCAATTCATCGGTGGGAGCTTGAAAGTAAATCTCTTGCACGGACTGCCCTTGCCGTCGGCGTTTACGGACATATGCACCACGCCATGTTGCAGCTGTTTGTAACCGGCAGCAGTCGCGACAAGGAGGAGGATCGTGCGCTGCACCGCTGTGCAATTCCCTGTGGATGGGACCTAGCGCCACACGTGTAATTCCGGGGAAGTCTGGGCGGGGGCTTATTGACGATTGAGGAGCTTGACGATGACGGACATATGGAAAGAGACAGCTGACGGATCAGCGAACAACATTGAAGCAGCGTTGCTTTCTGGCAATGTATGGTCCGAATGGTGGGAGCAACGAAGCATCCACAAGCAGCCCAGACCAAGGGTCCAGCAGTCTGGCAACAGTGGAGGTTCGCACTCGAATCGACGCAAGGGGCGGGGAGAGAGGGCGATCGGCCTGCAGGCATTCGGCCCTTCGTCTTCACGCACTACTGTACAGTTCCCTATCTTGCTGCCGCACTGATGCCACTTCGACCATGCGAAAAACCCGCGTGCTTCACTGGTGAATTGCACCTTTTGTGCCCTTCGGGCCGCACATATGATCGGTAAGCAAGGCGGGAATCGCCCTGCAAGCACTAACAGAAATGCAACCGGAGGATTTAACAATGGTATTCGAAACGGACAACTCAGAAAGTCGAATTGGTCAGGCTGGAGATAGTCTTACTAATGAAGGGCTAGTATCTGAGGCTTATGCCGGTATGTCGGAGCTGATGAAGCAACAACGCTCACAGCGGCAGACCAACAGGAGTGCTGGAAGCGGTAGCGACTTCATCGATGTGCCTGATCCCTATCATGACTTGCGGCCAACCATTCTGCCTCGCACAGATCAGCTCCAGCCAGTACCAGGACCGCCAATTCACTGGGAACCGCGACGTCGGGAACTTCCCCCTTTGCCGCCACGGCCAGTACACGGGGGTGCAGGCGGCACGCATCGTCACTGATTGAGATTCCGGGCGATTCCAAGCCGGGGCGCAACCCAAAAGCCGCCCCGGCTGCGCCTCGATAGGCTCGCGTACGAAAGGCCGCTGTCTCGGGGTGGCTTTGCCAGACATGTACTCTCAGCATTCTGCAAGGTCCAATCGGCTTGGAGATATGGCTCTCCTCTTGTTGATGCGCGTCGGGTCGCCTCGAGCGGGATCTCGGACCTTTTACTTCCATTTAATGGAGTATATGGCGGCCTTTGCGGTAGAAAAGTAATCTGAGTATTGGTTCGAAGGAGCCTGGAAGTAGATTTCCTGGACGGCGGTTCCGCTACCGTCCGTGTCTACAAACACGTTGATTACCTTTTCGCCGGACCGAACGTAGTTACCTTCGACGATCAGCACCCGTCTCTTATCGCTATCTTCCGTTCGAGCATCAGCTACGGCAAATTCTTTTGGATCACTCTTATCCCTGATGACGGTGGTAATCGAAGCTATCTCTGGTGCGGTTAGCCTGTGGGCTGGCTGGTCCAGAAGCTTGCGAAAATTTTCGCCGGCGGCTGCGCTTATGCGTAACCCGCGGTAATAGAAGCAAAGCATGACGGCGGGTACATCAGGCGGGTGAAACATCCTGAAGGATCTCGTCCCCACGCCGGAAACGTGTTTCTTATCACTTTCAATCCAGCCGTAAGGCAAATCAATGGCATGAATTTGTCCGTAGTCCGATAGTACGCCTTTTACCGGCGCCGGATTCATTTCGTGCACATCACGTCTATCCAGGCGAGCCAGGAGCTCATCGATTGACGGAAAGGCACTTGGCGGTGCCACAGCCGTTGAAACCTTGTCTTTCTTGATCCGCTCCGGTTGATTCTTGGACTTGTCGCGGCTCCCAGGTGACATTTTTACCTCTCCTATTCATAAAGGGTCCTGGAATGGCGGCTATTTACGCCTCTGTGGCGGCCATTCGTCTTTCGACGGCCTCCGCGCGTGCTGGATCCTCTTGTCTTAGCCGAGCAATGACCTGACGGTAGGCATTTTCGGTTTCCTGACGCTCACCCGGATGCGACTCGCCCGATCGGGCCCAGCGTTGTCGGGATTCTCTCGCCAATTGCACCAGATTCTGGTCGAATTGCTCGGGCGTCACTCGCAGGGCTAATCTGTCCATAAGCAAGGCGGCTACTTCCCTGCGACCATCGTGCACACCGCGTTGGCGATCCTGATCGAGCTGCCGGTGAGCAGCGTCTGCCGTGGACTCCCGTTCGGCGATATCGTGAGGGACCGTGGATGCGAAGAGATCGCCGGTGCTGACCCGGTGGTCGCCGTCCGCGCGTTGGGTATGGTCGTGCGCGTCGCCCCACTGGTTGTCTATTGAAACCATATTGTGCTCGGCGTCGTAAGAGGTAACCGTAACGAAGTGCCCCGAACCGGAACCGCCTGCCGAGCCGCCGCCCGAATCGGTTCGGAACGGTTCTCTCATAGAGTCAACCGCGATGACCACGGGCATCTGGCCACGGGCTTGTGCATCAGCAAGGCGGGCTCGTAGGTCTTCTTCGCTGTTAAAATGCACCGTACTCGGGCCGTCCCCAGCCCTGTCTAGCACGTGGGGTCCTTCGTGGCTGCCAGTAATCAGCTCTTCCGCCCGCGGTAGATCCGAGCTAAACATTCCTTCGAATCTTCTTTCTGTTGGCGGTGGGGTAGATGAGTCGACGATCCATTCACCAGTGTCGTCCGGTGGCGGCGCATGCGGTGCCCGTTGCTCGTACCTTACCTGTCCGGGAGGCGTCGTGCGTGAATCGAGTGCCACGGTGACGAATGTAGATTGGAAGATTTGACTGGCCTGGCTACGTTGTCCATCACTTGTTGGATTGCCCTGCTCTTCTGATCCCGGCTGCAAATTGCGGGGATCGATGGTGACGGTGCGCGGTGGATCACTGTGAGTCGTGAATTGTCCTGTCGTCGCCACTTCAGTTACCAGCCTGGCCGCTTCCGCCGGATGCCTTGTATACATGCGGCTTTCTGTGGAAGCCGCCCCGCATGTCGAGTGATTTCCTTGATCGATTGTCTGAGGATGGGCCGCTTGATGCAGCACCTGCTCTGAGACATTCAATCGCTGAGCGGCGGTAAGAGGTCGATCGCCCTCATGCTCGAGCAGTCTAGCTACTTCTGAATAGGTACGCGCAATCTCCTCGTCGGTAAGGTGCTGCTCGCGAACTCGCCGCTCGAACTCTCGCATATCATCCCGGATCCGTGCGGTCTGATCGTTGGGACCTTCAGAGCGGCTGTCCAGTAGCTGTTCCAGATGTGCGCGCTGAACGCGCGTGTCGGTTTCTGGAGTTGGCACGTCTCGGGTTTGTCCACCCTCCGTAATGCGATACCTTCCATCTGCGGTTCTTGTCAGGTCGTAGTTGTCTGATGGATTGGGTCCCCAATGGTGCTCGCTCATGTCGGGTCGCCGGACCCAGCCTGTGCCGTCCGCGTTGTTTATGCGTACGACGCCATCTGCCCAAGACGTCTGCCTGCTGCCTTCGGCACCGCGAGTCACGCAGCCACCGTCAGCCGTGTGGCCAGGAAGTCTTAGCTCCTGACCCTCCATGACGAATCCACCATTGAGTGTGTTTATCTCCCTGACGTGAGCAGCAACCTGCTCTTCGGTTGCCCCGGCGCCCAGATGGGCTCTCGCGACATCCTCCACGCTTTCGTCCGCCCGCAAAGTATGTGTTGACGGCTCTACATCTCGGCGAATAACTTCGCCATGGAATGTCGCCAGCGTGCCGGTGGCTGTCTCTCGAGGTTGCGAGTCGCGCACCGCATCCGGGGCTACGACCTCTGATCGGCTCTCCCTTCGACTTGGATGAGCTTCCGTTCGCTCACCACTGCCAGGTCGTTCGTGGTCACCTCCGGAGGTCTGGGTTTGCCCAAGAAGCGATTCCACGGTCTGCTCAGAACCGCGTGCCGAACCGGCTGCCGGGTCAACGTGCCCGTCTGACTGATGCTCCACCCCGTGGTGGACTGTGTCGGCTGCTTGACGAATAGCCTCTTCCGGACCCCGATCTGAGGGAGCGAAAGTCGCTTGTCTCTGTGCGTTCGCCACTCGTCTGGCGGCTCCATCTCCGCCTGCCGGCTCCGGAGGAGCAGCACGGTCGGATGCGCCCGCGTCCATTCTCCCTCCCTGGGCTGGCTGGCGTCCAGCATCCGGGGCTGCGTGCGCTGCGCCTTGCTCAGCTGCTCGCTGATCCCGAGCCTGTTGGACAATGCGATCTCGAATACTCTGGGTCCTTTCTTGCCCATGCTCTTGATCGGTGCTTCGTATGGTGGTCATCATCTGCTCAGCGCGATCGATGGTGTGCTGGCGCTCCGCGGCATCGAGCGTTCCACTTGCCCTTTGCTGGTGCCACCGTCCGGCTGCGCTGACCATCGTAGACACGATTGCATCATCATATTGTTGGTCGGTGTAGTAACCGGTTGCCCGCAAGCGCTGCGTCACGTCGAGCTGATTCTCTGAGCTCATTGATGATCTGATTTCATCGAAACGGGTCATTATCCGGTCGTGCCGTGCTTGATCGAAGGTGCCGTGAGCACTGTCGTCTTGCTCCTGCAGTCGTACGACCGTCATCGTGACGACGACCTCGGTTCGATACTGCTCATCCGTGAGCGCACCGGCGTCGTGCACCCGCCTCAACATATCCAATTGCCTCTGTGGTCCGACCGAGGAGGCCATATCCTGGAAATGCGCGATCGCTCGATCATGCTCTGCTTGATCGAATGTTCCATTTGCCCTTTGCTGGTTCCACCTTTGAGAAGCAGCAGTCATGGCCTGCACCACATCATTGTCATAATTCTGATCAGATGGACTATTGGGTAGCCTTCTCTGTCGCAGAAGCTCTAGTTCTTTGAATGTATCGACAGTATTGTGCTCACGGTTCCAGGCTACATCCCTTTCCAAAGTATTGATTATCTGACGATCACCTGCTGGGATGGTAGCCAAGTACAGGTCATGCACGCTGATGCCGCTCCCGGGAGTCAGGTGATCGTTGCTCTCATCCCACTGGTTGTCGATCATTACCCGGCCTGTCTGCTGGTCGTAACCGGTAATGGTGACCATGTGCCAGCCACCGGAGCCCCCGGCTGCTCCGCTTCCGGAGTCATGCGCAAATGGCTCGTTTCCTGAATGCACGGCAATCTGCACCGGAAAATGGCCCTGATTCTCGACAAGCCTCTGCCTCAGATCTTCTGCCGAGTTTACGTGCACCGTCTGGTGGCCGACACCGCCGGGGCCCTCGATGACCACTGCATCAGTCCTACCCGTGATGGCGTTGTTGAGATCCACTACCTGATCGTTGCTCAGCCCCGTGCTGCGTGTGGGGCGACCGTGCATGTCGGGAATTTCCGTTGGCCGATTGGGCGGCGTTCGCGAGTAATCCAACAACCTTTCGCCGGTGGTGTCTGGCGGAACTGCACCGGGCTGTGGCTCGTGCAGCGGCTCGTAGCGTACCTGGCCGGCCGGTATGGTGCGCAGAGCGTTACCGTTCTCGTCAATTACCGTGTATTCCCTCCTGGCGTGGGCGAGGTTGACGGCTGTATCCTGAAAGATCTGGCTTGCGTAGCTTCGATCGCCAGCATGCGCTTCCTCGCCACCCGGTGCCAATCTCTGTGATTCGCTGTCGGGCTGCAGCGTTTCGGGGTTGATGGTCACTGTCGTTCTGCCATCACCGCTCCGGTAGCGACCGGTAAGCGCCACGTCGGCAACCAGGCGGGATGCCGCAGCCGGGTCCGATGTATAGATTCGCGACTCGGCTGATGCCACCGTGCAGGTCCCGTGGTGACCTTGATCAACAGTTGTGGGAACAGCGGCTTGACCAAGCACATCACGGGCGATCTGCGTACGCTGGGCCTCGGACAGCCCTGCTTGACTCGGCTCTTCCAGCAAGCGCGAAATTTGCCGATACGTATCTCGAACTTGAGATGCGTCCATTAATCGCTGCTGCGCGCGCATCTCGAATTCTTCCATGTTGTGGCGCATTTCAGCACGCGCTACTGGATCGGCGATCCGCTCAATGGCCTGATCGAGATGCTGATGCTGCTCTCTGATGTCCTCCCGCCAGCGAATTTCGGCAGCACGATCCGGTGAAAGGCTTCCGGCCTCCAATCTCTGCCCGGAACCAGCCGCTCTGTCGGCGGGAGGAGCTTGGGCAGGCTGGTCGGAGGGGCCTGGTCTTGCCGTTCCGTCCGTTTGCAACGATTGGCCACGACCGGCATCGTCCGCGATTGCCTGCCGTGCGACGTCGGCCCTTCCTCGAGCGCCTGCATCCTGACGAAATTCTGCCTCTCGCTGTACCTCCGCCAGTCGTTGGGCGGCCGCAACATTTGATCTCTGGGCTGTCTCTGCCCGTGCAGCGCGGGCCGGGAGCTCGGATTCATTCCCGTTGCGGTCTACGCTAAAGCCGGAGCCATCGCGAGCGCGTACCGTGACGGTGCCGTCTCGAGAAACTGTGAGCTGTCCGTCGGAATGCCGGACCGGTACGCCTGACATGTCATACTCGGTCCAGCCACCGCGGTCGGGCAGCCAGTGGACCCCATCGCTCCTCCTGAGCGCGGTCGGATGCCCTTCCATGTCGGTCGAAACCTCCACAGTTCGGTGATCGGCATATTCAATGCGCGTCACTGCGGCGCCGTAGATACTATCAACCTCTGTGGTCACCTGCCCGCCGTCCGGATAGCGCGTGCGGATATCCTCCTCGCCAATCGTGGTCACGGCGCCGTCGCCTCTAGCAGCGCCTGCTTGCTGGTCCCGCGCAGTCTGATCACCACGCTCACTGGATTGAGCGCCAGTGTGTTGTTCTTGTCCGGCAGCTCTCGCCGGCGCCACATCGGCATCGTCATGGGACTGGCCGCGCCGAGCCGAGGCAGATGGAGAATCGCCGTCTCCTGCTCCTGCCTGCCCGGGCGCCACGACCTCACCGCTGGCCGTGCGGTTGACTACGCGACCGTCGTCATACTGTCTGGATTCAGTGCCATCGCGTCTTACAACGTCGCGATACTCACCGTTGACCCGATAAGTAATGC
>Ga0066388_100000337_pt1 | contig 21146 bp, 19 predicted proteins | sample PanSoiMetaGPlot6_FD_64539 | JGI IMG/M metagenome (GOLD analysis project Ga0066388, IMG submission 64539) | Tropical forest soil microbial communities from Panama analyzed to predict greenhouse gas emissions - Panama Soil - Plot 6 (Hybrid Assembly) | ecosystem: Environmental > Terrestrial >...
CAGCTTCTCGATCGAATGACGGGCGATAGCAGCCTTCGCCTCGTCGCCCAGTACATCGAACATCATTGTCGCATTGGCCATTGCCGGAAAGATCGCGCCAAGGCCATCGTCGCCGTTGATGCGCTCGGTGGCAAATGCAACGGCGCTATCAATCGCACGCTGCCGTAAGCGCCGAGGGAAAAGCCGAACGGCGGGCCGAAGCACAATGTCGATGCCGCGAAACAGCACGAACCAGATCCAGCGCTGATGCGGCGCTTTTGCCGCGGGGCCGATCGATCCTGGCGGCTCAACGAACAGTTCGTCGAGCGTGACCCCAAGCGGGTTTTTTGCGCGCGGACGTAATGCCTGCAAAACGAGCAGCGGCACCAGCACGGTGCGCCCCCAGTACGACACCTTGGACAAATGGAATGGAAACCACCCGGGCAACAGCATGATCTCGACCGGCATTTCCGGCACGCTGCGCCATTCCAAGATGCCATAAAGCGACAGCAGAACCCGCGTAAACACGTTGCAATGGACGGCGCCGCCACGCCCCAGGATTGCTTCGCGCGCACGCCGCATGTGCGCAGCGTCGACGCTGTCGCCGATAATCTTTAGCGCAAAATAGGCCTTTACGCTTGCGCTCATGTCGAAGGCGCCGTCATGATACAGAGGCCACCCGCCATGCTTGCCCTGGATGCGGCGCAAATAAGAGGCGATTTTTTGCTCAAGACCTTCGGCGCGTGGCTCGCCGCGGTAATGCCTCAGCAACACGTATTCGGCCGGGATTGTCGCATCGGCCTCAAGCTCGAATACCCAATGTCCGTCGGCCTGCTGGCGCTCGAACAGCGCCCGCTCCGCATTCCCGATCGCCGGCCCGACGTCGAGAGCCCGCGGCGACATGCGCGCTTTTTCCACTATGGTCATCATGCGGCTGCCTGAAGATGATGTCTCGCGAGATCCGCGGCCCGATATCCGGACCGGATCGCACCTTCGATCGTCGCCGGAAGACCCGTCTGCGTCCAGTCACCAGCCAGAAACAGGTTTGCCCACGGCGTTTCGGCACGCGGACGCCGGGCATTTTGTTCGGGCGTTGCAGCAAAGGTCGCCCGCCGCTCGCGAACGATTTGCCAAGGCGGAAGGTCGAGCGGAAGGCCTGCGATCTTCGCGATATCATTCCAGATGATCTGGGCCAGTTCTGCGCGTGGCATGTCGAACAGCCGCCCACCATCGCTGATCGTGGCCGATATCCTGCCCTGCAGGGGAAACATCCATTCGCAGGTTCCGTTTATGATGCCCAACATCGGTGGCAAATGGGCTGGCGGATCTGCGCGGAAATGCGCATTCACGATTCCACGAAACGACGATGGCGCGATCAAGTCCGGAATCAGGCTCGTCGCGACATAAGGCGGAACCGCAAGGATGATTGCATCGTTCTCACCGACATCGATCGCCTGCTTGGCAAACCTCATCCGCGATACTCGTCCGTTGCCGAACAGCAGCTCGATCAGCTCGTCTTCAAACGAGATCGCAGCGCCACGCTGTCGCAGATGTATTATCGCGGGTTCGATAAATACACTGCCCAACCCTTCATAGGCCAATAACGGCCGGCAGGCTTGCCCGCCAAGCGCCAGGGTCTCGCGCACAATCGCGCCCGCAAGTTTTGCCGAGCCTTCTCGCGGTGCGATGTTCAGTGCGGCCAGCAGCAGCGGCTCGAGAAACCGGTCGTAAATCGGCCCGGAGCAATTCATGACCTCGCCGATTGGCTTGTCGGTCGGAATCCATGCCAGCCGGGCAAGGGACAGGTAATCGACGAGTCCGGTTTGCGGGACGCGCCGGTCCTTGTCGAACACCCACCACGGGAACCGCCCGTCGCCGAACCGCAGTGTCCACCGTTCGTCATTCGCAATATCGACGAAGGAAAATTGCGCTTCCTCGGGCCCGCGCAAGCCCGATCGTGAGCCGATCACCTCGGTGAATGACAGGGCCGCATGATTGCCGGACAGCAGGAGATGAGTGCCGTTGTCGATCGTCATGCCGGTCGCCTGGTCATGATATGAACGGCACCGACCACCGGCATATGCGGTCGCCTCATGAATAGCGACCGCCTGGTGCGAGCGGCACGCGCGTTCGGCGGCAGCGAGTCCCGCCAAACCTGCCCCGATAATATGAATTGTACCCGCGTCAGACGAACGCATGCCGCAAAGCGACCCAAAGCAGATACGACTTGTTCACGCGGACACGGTTCCTCGGCAATTCCCAGCCGCGCGATACCATGTCTTCAAGCATCTGGCGATAGACTATGCCCATGATTTTCGGGGCACGCACGACGCGTCGAGGGGAGCGCGACATGATCCAGTCAGCCTTCGCGAAGTGGCTGCGGGCGCGTTCAACGATGAACGTACATGCTGGACCAAGACCGGGATTCGAGACGACTGTCTCTGGGCTGGTGCTATGGATATTTGCGAGTTCCAACGCCTCTTTCGGAAGATACAGCCGTCCAATGTCGGCGTCCTCGTCGATATCGCGCAAGATGTTGGTGAGCTGAAGAGCACGACCAAGATGGTGGGCGAGCGCTTTTCCGTCGGGCTCATTCATGCCGAAAACGCGAACGCTTAGCCGTCCGACAGCGGACGCAACTCTATCACAGTACAGATCGAGTTCCTGCAATGGCGGAGCCTGAATATCCGCGCGGGCATCCATTTCGACGCCATCGATAACGGAGAGGAAATCCTCCTTATGCAGGCCAAAACGAGAAGTCGCCTTGGCCAAACCTTCAAGCTCGGGAGGAACTGTTCCCGCATAAAGAGCGTCAATGTTTTTCCGCCAATTCGAAAGGAGCGCGAGCCGCTGCGGCCGCGGCCTATCTTCATCGGCAATGTCGTCAACGTCACGACAAAACGAATAGATCTCGAACATCGCCTCTCTTTTCTCGCGGCTGAGAATGCGCATTGCGAGATAAAAAGAGCTGCCGCCAGCGCGGTTCGCAGCCGGCGAGTCCCCTGCCCTTTGCGGGGTTTGCATGTTCATGGGGTCTGAAGTCGCTGCGTCGGCGCCACTGTTCGCAACAGTCGACGCAGTATAGCAAGCCCCCCGCCGCCTACAGCCACCGCCATTGCCTCAGCTTTGGTCAGATGCACACGGTCAGCGAGTGGATCACGGTCCCTCAACATTGTCAGAAGCCGTCTTGCGAGCGATTGAATGACCGAGATTTCAAGCGCCAGCCGCGTATCGTTCACTTTTGCCTCGAAGCCTAGACTTTCATCCAGCAAGGCGGTCGTGCGAGTGACCAATCCACGCAGGCAGTTTCGCAAGGCAGGATCCGCCCGGTGTTCCTTGAGCGCCTCGACGCTGGCGCCGCTCGCGGCCAGTGCGTCGAGCGGAATATAGACTCGATCGAGCGCCTGAAAATCCTTGGCACAATCCTGCAGATGGTTGATGATTTGCAAAGCCGCGCACAGCGCGTCGGATGCGGGCCAGGTATTCCTGGATTCGCCGTGCACATCGAGGACGAAGCGGCCGACCGGCATCGCCGACCTCGAGCAGTAATCGATTAGCTCGTCCCAATTCGCGTAACGACGCTTCGTTGCATCCTGCCGAAATGCGCTTAACAAATCCTGCGCGTGACGGGGCGACAGTCCCCGCTCGCTCAGAATTTCACGTAGGTGCAGGCCTTCCGGTTCATCCCCGCCGTGCATCAGAGCGGATTCAAGATGATCGAGCCGCGCGATCTTCTCCAAGCTGGTCAGCTCGGGATGATCGGCGACGTCGTCGGCGACGCGGACAAACTCGTAGAAAGCCAATATGACGGGCCGGTATTGCCGTTTGATCAGGCGGGACGCAACGGGAAAATTCTCGTCATGCGAGCCCTTGCCGGACCGCAATTCGCCGCTGAGAATCATTACAGGCTCGGCGCATCGGGTTGAATGCGTCCCTTCCATTGGCCGCCTCGTCCCCTTAGATACTGATACGCGGAATTGAGCGTGTAATACAGGTAGAGCGCTGCGATCCCCGGCAGGGCAATGCTCCAAAGCAGTGACCGGCGATAAAACTGCAGTGTCGGCACGTATGACAAAGTCATCGCAATCCAGGCAATAAGACCCAAAATGCGCGGCGAGCCTGTCGCAAAAAGTGTCAGCAGGGGCGGCACAATGAAAGTCAATATCATGCTTGTGGTCGTCGCCACTAACAGCAGCGGCGAATAGCGAAGTTGTGCATAGGCCGACCGCGAGATCATTTGCTTGACGTCGGATAACGTATCGTACGGTCGAATGCTGCGGACGCGGTCGGTGAGACCCAGCCAGATCGGACCAATTGCCTTCAGGTTTTTCGCTAGCGAACAGTCATCAATCAGTGCATTGCGGATGCTCGCCATTCCCCCGGCCTTTGCCAAAGCGTCAGCGCGAACGAGCATGCACCCACCGGCAGCCGCGGCGATTTTTGATCCAGCGCGGCAGACCCAGGAGAACGGAAAAAGCATCTGGAAAAAATAGATGAAAGCAGGGACGTGACTGCGCTCAGCAAGGCTTTCACAACGCAGCCTTGCCATAAGTGACGTCAGCACAAATCCTCCCGCAACAGATTTGCTTACGAGCCACGCAAGTGTGTCGCGCGCATGCACAATATCCGCATCGGTAAGCAAAAGATATTCCGGCTGCCACCGTTCGGCCGTATCGATGCCCTGCTTGAGCGCCCACAATTTCCCGGTCCACCCGGGCGGCGGCCCCTTGCTCCTGATAATGGTCATCTGCCGATGCCGAACCGCTTCGGCGGACTGCGCCGCCTTCGCCGCTGTCCCGTCAGTGCTGTCATCATCCACGATCACAATGCCGAACGGACCGGGATAGTCCTGCCGCAGGAGGGACTCCACACTGGCTGCGATATGTTCCGATTCATTGCGGGCTGGGACGATTGCGACCACGGTAGGCCATGGATTCGGTTTTGAGACCAGGGTGCGGGAGTCGCCCACACGGCCAAGCCAGAAGACGCCCCGGCCCGCAATGAGGTAAAGCCAAATCAGGAGGCAAATGATCGCCAGCGCTTCCATCATTGGAAAAGGCTCTCGACTGCGTTAACAGGACTTGCTTTTAACATTGGATAGAGCCGATTGGTTCGACCAATTTGGGCCCCTGCGAAACGGCAATTTTAACAGTAAGTGAGATGACCCTCCACAATTACGGCTGCGTCGGGCAAATACCCGCCTTGTGGCCGCACCAGGCGCCATTAGGCTTCCGCGCGGCAATAAGAAGGATCAGTAAAAGGATCTAAGTCATGCTGCCTGTTTCAAGTGACGTTATCGTGGTTGGCGGCGGCAACGCGGCCTTTTGTGCCGCGCACGCGGCAGCCGAGCACGGCGTTACCGTCCTGGTCCTTGAGCGCGCGCCTGAGGACGAAGCCGGCGGCAACAGCCGTTTCACGGCCGGTGCATTTCGTTGCGTCTATGATGGTGTAGACGATCTGCGCGCGCTGATGCCCGACCTGACAGATGAGGAAGTCGCCAATACCGACTTCGGCACCTACACGCAAGACAAGTTCTTCGACGATATGGGACGTGTCACGGAATACCGGACCGATCCAGACCTTTGCGAGATTCTGATCACACGCAGCAAAGACACGATGTGCTGGATGCAGAAGAAGGGCATCCGCTTTATTCCGATCTACGGACGGCAAGCCTACAAGATCGATGGAAAATTCAAGTTCTGGGGTGGCCTGACGGTGGAAGCGTGGGGCGGCGGTCCCGGTCTCGTCGAGGCGCACACCAAGATCGCCAGGAAGAACGGCATTGCAGTCGCCTATAACGCGCGTGCCCTGTCGCTGATCGCTGACGATGACGGCGTTCACGGCGTGCGTGTTAAGCACAATGGCCGCACTGTCGAGGTCAAGGCAAAATGCGTCGTACTCGCGGCCGGAGGCTTCCAGGCCAATACCGAAATGCGGACGCGCTACCTGGGCCCCACATGGGAGCTCGCCAAGATTCGTGGTACCCGTTTCAATACAGGTGACGGCATTCGCATGGCGCTCGACATCGGCGCCATGCCCACTGGCAACTGGTCGGGCTGTCATGCAGTGGGGTGGGACCGGAATGCGCCTGAATTCGGCGACCTTGCCGTCGGCGATAATTTCCAGAAGCACTCGTACCCGTGGGGCATCATGATCAATGCCAATGGCGAGCGTTTCGTCGACGAAGGAGCGGATTTCCGTAACTACACATATGCCAAGTATGGTCGAGTCATCCTGATGCAGCCAGGTCAGTTTGCCTGGCAGGTCTTCGACAAGAAAATCATTCCGATGCTGCGCGACGAATATCGTATCAAACAGGTCACCAAGGTTCGCGCGGACAAGCTCGAAGAACTGGTGAAAAAACTAGATGACGTGAACGCTGACCGCGCATTGGAAACCATCAAGGCCTACAACAAGGCAGTGCGTACCGACATCAAGTTCAACCCCAACGTCAAGGATGGTCGCCGTACCGAGGGATTGGCGGTCAACAAGTCAAACTGGGCAAACACGATCGACGAACCGCCATTTGAGGCCTACGCGGTGACCTGCGGCATTACATTCACGTTTGGGGGATTGAAAATCGACGCGGCGGGCCGCGTGATCGATACCGATGGCCAGCCCATTCCCGGCCTGCACGCGGCTGGCGAGCTGGTCGGCGGATTGTTTTATTTCAACTATCCGGGCGGCACCGGGTTGATGGCCGGCTCGGTTTTCGGCAAGGTCGCGGGCACCACTGCAGGCCGACGGGCCGCGCAAATGCCCTCGTAAACGTAGTGGCAAGCAGCAGGTTCGCCCACATACGCCTTCACTCAGACGTTTGCGCTCGCGAACCTGCCGGCCGCGAGCTCTAATGCCCGTCTCGCCCGCTAATGTTTGATTTTGCATTAGGGTATTTTCGGCGGTCAGCGAGCGCGCTTGTGCATCCAACCCCTGCGGCGGGAGTTAATCTGGTTGGCAGTGTTTATCCGGCGTTCATGATGAAAGACCGGCAGATTGTCGAAACGAACATTCCCGCGCGGCTTGACCGCCTGCCATGGGGACGCTTTCACACTTTGGTCGTGATCGCGCTGGGGATCACCTGGATTCTTGACGGGCTGGAGGTGACCCTAGCCGGAAGCTTCGCCGGCGCACTGAAAGAAAGTCCGAGCCTCCACTTTTCCAACACCGACGTTGGCCTTGCCAGCAGCGCCTACCTCACGGGCGCCGTCGTCGGTGCGATTTTCTTTGGCTGGCTCACTGATCGACTTGGCCGCAAGAAACTGTTCTTCATCACGCTTGCTGTCTATCTCACGGCAACTGCAGCAACCGCGGTTTCGTGGAACGTTGCAAGTTTTGCCTTTTTTCGATTTCTGACCGGCGCCGGAATTGGCGGAGAATACACAGCGATCAATTCCACAATCCAGGAGCTAGTGCCCGCGCGCGTGCGTGGTCGGACCGATTTGATCATCAATGGCAGCTTCTGGATCGGCGCTGCCATCGGCGCGCTCGGCTCCATTGTTCTGCTCGATCCACATGTCATCGACACGGACCTCGGATGGCGGCTCGCTTTTCTCACAGGGGCCGGGCTTGCATGCCTGATATTCCTGATGAGAATCTGGATACCGGAAAGCCCGCGCTGGCTGATCACACATGGCCACCAAAAAGAAGCTCTGCGCGTGATTGCGAATATCGAAAGCCGATTTCCGTCGTTGCCTCCCGCCGGCGACCTGCCCCGTGTCCGTCTACGCGCGCGCCAGTCGACACCGTTGTTTCTTGTGGCCCGGACGCTCTTCAAGGAGCATCGACGCCGGACCGTAGTCGGACTGGGCCTTATGATCTCACAAGCGTTTTTTTACAATGCGATATTTTTCACTTACGCATTGATCCTCACTGACTTCTACGGCATCGCGTCCGACCATGTCGGCTGGTATCTATTGCCCTTTGCGATCGGCAATTTCCTAGGGCCAGCGCTGCTTGGCCGCCTCTTCGATACACGTGGCCGTAGGCCGATGATCGCCCTGACATACATCACCTCTGGCCTGCTCCTGTCCGTGACGGGCTGGCTCTTCATGCAAAACCTGATCGACGCGGTGACCCAAACGGCTTGCTGGATGGTCATCTTCTTTTTCGCTTCGTCCGCCGCAAGCTCGGCCTATCTGACGGTCAGCGAAACGTTTCCGCTTGAGATTCGAGCGTTGGCGATTGCTTTTTTCTACGCCGTCGGCACAGGTGTCGGTGGCGTTGTTGCACCATCGCTTTTCAGCATCCTGATCGACACCGGATCACGCACGAGCGTGTTCTGGGGCTACCTTTTAGGCTCAACGCTGATGATTGCTGGAGGTTGTATGGCATGGCGGTGGGGCGTTGACGCCGAGCGCAAGCCGCTCGAAGCGATCGCCCGGCCCCTCACCTTCATTGATCCGCACTGGTGAAAGTGCCGCATCGCGACCGTTCACGCCATGCTTTTCGAGACGAGGTCGCGCAGAGCCTGAGGCGCAAAGATCACCAGGCCGCCTCTTTCCAATTTCAACCATTTCTTTCGCTGCCATTCCTGCAGCTGCTTGTTCGCACTTTCGCGCGAGACACCGATCATCTGGCTGATCTCGCGCTGGGTTACTTGAATCTTTTTGGCCGGCGCGGCACTAGCCGAAGGCTGATAAAGATGCAGCAGAACCTTGGCGAGACGGTTCGGCAAGCCAAGGAACACGATGTCTTCGACCTGCTCGCTCGTTTTTCTCAGACGCCCGCAAAGTATCGTAATCAACCTGATCGCGACTTCCGGACTATCCTTGATCAAGGGGATGAAGTCGCGCCGCTCAATAACCATCAGCTCGCAATTGTCGATTGCGACAGCGTCGGCGGTCCGCTGCCCGCCATCGAGAAAAGCTATTTCCCCGAAGAGCTCGCCTGGAACGACGAGATTGAAAATCGCGTCCTTTCCCTCTTCCGACGGGGCACTGATGCGCACCGCGCCGGCCCGAACGGCGTAGAGTTTTGAGCCGATGTCGCCCTTTCTGAAAATGATGGCGCCCTTTTTGACCTTGGTTGAAATGACGCGGGGAGCGAGCCGATCTATGACCGTATCGCCCAGATCTCTAAAAAACGGGTGGGCACGCAGCAGTGCGCGCTTATCAAAGGATTGAATCTGGCCCGCTACCCCCATAGCCTATCGTCCAATAACTTATTGACTTTGCTTAGGATACTACACAACCGCGCGGCAGCATATTGCCGGTAAAAACTAAACACAAATGGCCAAGGCGAGGTCCGGCCACAAACCGACATATTGTTCGTGGTCTCCGCGAGTTTCTCGAGCCGCATCAGCATAATGTGAGCTACCTCACCGTCGCGACTCATCCCGCATGGTAGCGGAATTCGGTGATGGAGACCGACCATGCGAAAGCTCGGAAACGCCGGCCGGCGTGGAGACGAACATCGGGCCGAGGCCGTCGCGACAATCTGGCTCGCCTTTTATGTCCTGATACTTGGGCTTGCGATCGCATTGCCCTTTACACCGGACATAACGACGCTTGCCGCGAAATTGCCGTGAGATCCAGCCGGTGAAAATGCACCAAGTCACCTATTTTCTCGCACTGTGCGAGGAACTGAGCTTTACGCGCGCTGCCAGACGGTGTGGCGTCGCCCAGCCTTCACTCACGCGCGCAATCCAGCAACTGGAGCAGGAACTAGGCCATCGTCTGTTCGAAAGAAGCAACCTGGGGGTCCGCTTGACACCCCTCGGAGCTCTCGTGCGTCCGGATTTTGAACAGATCGATGCTGCCGCTTCGCGGGTGAACCGGAAGGTTGCGGATTTCGCTGCTTCATCCTCCGTCAAGCAAGACTCCAAAGTCATTGAGGCCGTCATCGGGACGGTCGCCGTCGCTGTCGTCATCGCCCTTATCACGACGGCCCTTTCGATCCATCCGACGCCTCTGGGAACCGCTGGACCCGGCCAAGCGCGGGCGCATACGGAGCCTTACGCGGTCCACTCCCGGGTCATTATCAAATCCGTCCCTGACCAGAACGTCGGGGGCCTGCCTTGAATTTGATATTGCAAAACTGCCGTCTGAATCGCATCGAATTTGCCGAAGAAATGAGACATGGTACCGGTCCGGTCCAGCCGCCGATGTCAACGACGCTCGGCCAGCCTGCCGAGCCGCGCGGCAAGCAATTTTTCGCCAGACTTGTCATCGCCCTTCAAGACTCCGGACAGCGCGAAGCCGCTCGCCTTGATCGGCGCTATCGGCCTTGATCGACGAAGGGAACGATTAACCGCACAGGATATCGAGGGCTTTTAGATCCCGGCCGACTGCCGCGTCGCGTTGCCGGTTTCCACGCAATTTTCATCGCCCTTTCCGCCCTCCTCTCATGAATGAATTCTTAAACTTCGTATCTTAAGTTATTCGCTAAATATCGAGCCTATATACGAAGCCTCAGGACAGCGGCTTCGTTTGCGATGCAAAGCGTAAGAACCAATGTCTCCTTCTGATGCCCTAGGTACCGAAGCAAATTGTCCAAAGTGCCGGACGGGTATGGTTCATGTCGCTGTCACGCCCCATCCGGTCGTACGCAATATGATGCGGAACACATTTGTCTGCTATTCCTGCAAGCGCACACGGACCTATATGCTGCCTGGGAAACCTGAAATCCTTAGGCACGAGAACCAGGCAGCCCAGAGCGCCTGATGACGCGCAGAATAAGGTCAATCCAACCGATGATTGATCGCAGAAAAGATGAGCGGATCCCCACGCATAGGCGTGGCGTCATCAAATATGGTCCGGCTGCGCGAGAAATGGCGTGCACCGTCGATGACCTGACGGTGGCAGGCGCCGGCCTTCATGTCGGAACGACATTTGGACTGCCAAAAGTCTTTCGATTGACTGTCGATGGCGAAATCGAAACCAGGCATTGCCGTGTCATATGGACCGACGGCAAGAAGGTCGGCGTTTCATTCGAATAACCGGCAAAGCTGATCCAACACCACTCACCCGAGCAAGGTTCGCGCCCAGGTCACGAGCGAATAGAACCTGTCCGGGAAAGCGATGAAGTAGAAAATCACCGCCGGGGGTGCCAACAAAAACAGCCAATCGCGCATTGGCGGCTCCTGTAAACAGGACCGCATTATCCTAAGATGAATCTTTCCCGATGAATAAAGTGATGCCTCGCATTTTAACTTTATGGCTACTAAGCATCACGATTGGGTGAACGCCCAGCGGGAATACCCCGATCGAGGCCGGTTTTCTCGCTATTCGAACGTGATCCCTATTTTCGTGTCCGTCCGCCAGATCGACCGGCAAGGACGACGCACCCCGTCGATAATCACGTCAAAACCCGCAGGTATGCCGTATGTTGTCGACACTTGAAGGCAGGCTCCTGTATCCGAAACATTTCGCACGGCGCAGTCAAGCTTCGGTGCCTTGTCGCTCAGAACGATCTGTGCGTTCTTGAGCACTCGTTTGCGATGAATGGTTCTTTTGTCTGGCACGGCCCGGCGCCTGGGATCTGATGCGGCCTAAATGACAAGCCGCCAAACTCAAAGTCAACTATCGAAGAATAGCAGAGCGGCTCCTATGGAACATTTAATGGCTCTCGAACGCGGTTAAAATTCGTGCCAGGCCCGTTCAACTACTTTAAATGTATGTGAAAAGGTTTCGCCTAACGCCAATTTTAGCAGGCGCAATCGCACCAAAACGCCCGGAACCGGTTCATGCCGGCTTTCGCCCCAGAAGAGCAAGCTCCTCGTTCTTGCGCGCCAGCTCTTGCTCGAGCCGGGCGATGTTATCGAAGAGACGCTCGCTTGTCAGGCGAAGAAAATAGAATCCGAATTGCGGATTCTGAAAATACAGTTCCTTAACCTGTTGGTAGCTCGCCGTCAGCACCTCGCCATCCTCTGTGCACTCGACTGTCTGGGTACGCTGGTTCCCGGGCGCGAGCAGACCGAGATCACCGAAAACCTGGCCGCTGGGAAGGTCAATTCCAATCTCACGAAGGCGGTAACGGCCGCTGACGCTGTAATACATCGCATCGGCCACATCACCCTTCTGAAAGACGATGTCGCCCTTGCGGAAGCTACGCCGGGACATGAATGGTTTCAGCCAATCAATCGACGATTCGCCGTATGAGGCTGCAGCTTCTACATCCTGAATCAGTTTCCGCATTTGCTGCAGCCGAACCGTGTTGAGTGGAAGAAGAATCAAATTCAGAACAAGTGTCGGATATATTCCGCCGAAAAACCCGTAAATGATGAAAAGCGCGTTGCAGGTCATGCTTACAACACGCAGCGGAATCATTGTCTTCATGGCACATGTGATGATGCTCGACACAACCGCCGCGTATCCGAACCACATGGGCCATTCGGTGTGCTTGATAAATTCCATACAATTCCCCGCCTCGTTCGGAATTCGCCCCCTTGCTCGGACAGACGGTAGCCCGTCGCGAACACACTATTAATACAGCGCCGGCGGTCGCGGATAAACGCCGCCGTGGACCCGCTCTCATATTTTTGCAAAGAGCAGACAGCACCGCTCCCATCGGTCAAGTGACAAGAACGGGATTTATCGGCTGAGCAGCGCGAGAACGCACCCGCGGACGACGCCAGATGCACTTGATCGACAGAAATGCTAGCAAACGTCAATGAAGTCACAACTCGAAGTGGCGGTCGTCGGGGGCGGAATCGGCGGGTTATTCGCCGCGAACGCGCTGGTTGCGCACGGCATCCCGGTGTCGGTGTACGAGCAGGCCCCTGCCCTCGGCGAGATCGGTGCGGGTGTGTTCCTGACTCCCAATAGCGTGCGCCAACTTGAGCGCGTGGGACTTGGCCCCGCAGTCGAGAAATGGGGATCAAGAGTTGGTCCGGAGTCGAGATATTTTCGACACGACGGAATTCCGATTGCGCCGGTCCAGGTGACAGACTCGTCGGGCTGGAATGCGACGTTCGGCATGCACCGCGCGGACCTCGTTGAGTTACTGGCGGATGCCCTGCCCCACGATGTCGTGCACACTGGACACCGGTGCACGGGCTTTGAGCAAAACGGAAACAGAGCCCGTGTCGTGTTCGCGAACAACGCAACTGTAGAAGCCGATATTGTCGTCGGTGCGGACGGAATTCACTCCGAGCTGCGACCACACGTCTTTCCTCCTTCACGGCCGGTGTTCTCGGGATCAGTTGCCTATCGCGGCGTCGTGGCACACGAGCACATTCCGCACTGGCCGACCAACGCCTGGCTGATGTGGCTGGGCAAAGGCAAGCACTTCCTCACCTTTCCCGTGCGCGCCGGCAAACTGATCAACTACGTGGGCTTCGTGCCGGCCGACCAGGAGATGAAGGAGTCATGGTCGGCGCCCGGAGATCCGGATGTTCTGCGCTGCGAATTCGCCGGCTGGGATCCGCGCATTGAATCGGTGTTGCGGGAGGTACAGATGACGTTTCGATGGGCTCTATACGACCGCGAACCGCTGCCGGCCTGGACCCGCGGACGGCTGACGCTGCTAGGCGATGCCGCACATCCGATGCTACCGCATCTCGGCCAGGGCGCTAACCAATCGATCGAAGACGGAATGGCGTTGGCGACAATCCTGGCGCGGACGGACCAGAAGAGCGCGCCTGCAGCCTTGCTCGCCTACGAACGACTTCGCCGCGAGCGCGTGGCGCAGGTGCAGCGCGGCGCGCGCGAGAACGGCCTCCGGTACGATTCCGCCTATACCGATCTCGGCGTGCGCGATGCGGAGATCACCGCGCATGCCGCGTTCCGCAAACGGCTTTATGACCACGATGTCGTGCCCGAAGCTCTGGCCAGCGCAATAACGCTCTGATGCCGCTTACGGCATCGTCACGTTTGCCGCGGTGATCACGGCGTGCCAGCGCTCGATTTCCTTGCGCATGAATTTTGCCGTCGTGTCAATCGAACCCCCGACGATTTCCGCCGACAATTTTTTCAGGCGGTCTTTCACATCTGGATCCTGCAGCGCCTCGCTGATATCCGCATTTAGCTTTTGCGTTATCACCTTCGGCGTATTTGGCGGCGCGACCACGCCATACCAAGCAGCCGATTCGAAGCCGGGCAGCGTCTCGGCCATCGTGGGTGTATCGGGCAGCGAAGGAAGGCGTTTCTCGGAAGCCACAGCAAGCAACCGCAGCTTGCCGCTTTCGACGAGCGGCAGGGAGACCCCGAGGTTGTCGAACATGAAATCGACATCTCCTGCAAGCAACCCTTGCAACGCGGGCGCCGATCCACGATACGGGACATGTTGAACTCGGACCTGCGCCATCATCTGCAGCATCTCTGATGTGAGATGAGAGGTTGTGCCATTCCCCTGTGTGGCTGACGTCACTTTTCCCGGATTCGCCTTCAGGTACGCAATGAATTCCGGAACCGTTTTTGCGGTGATCTTGGTTGGATTGACGAGCAACGCGTTTGGCACCTGTGCCGTGACAATGATGGGCTCAAATTGCGTCGGGTCGAAGCCGATATTTGGATAAAGATTCTGATTGATCACGAGCGGCGGCGGTGGTGCCGACAGCAAGCTGTATCCATCCGGCTCCGACTTGTAGACAAGTTCAGCGCCTACATTGCCGCCCGCGCCGCTTCGGTTCTCGATGATCACAGGTTGGCTCCATTTGCGAGACAGCCAATCACCGATAACGCGCGGGATCGCATCTGCGGTTCCACCGGCCGGAAAGGGCACGACGATCTTGACCGGCCGGCTGGGATAAGTTTGTGCCTCACTGTGGCCAGGGAACGAGAGCACCGCCGCAAACGTCAGAGCCAGGGCCAGACTGCACACAGTTGCCGGCAAACACGCCTTGAGCATGCGACTCTCCCTGAATGCAGATTCCAGATTTCTTTTGGCCCGCTAGCTTTTTTTCGCCGACTCGACCAAGCGCACCGGCGTTTCCGGCTTCAAGTTTCCATGTCTGCGGGCATAAGTCGATTTTCCACTCTTGCGCCAGTCGCCGGCCACCGCCGCCTTGGCGAGTTGGGTCCATTCCTCGTCCCAGTCACCCAACTGGTACCCGTGCCAGGGCGCCTGCGGCACGATCCGCGGCAGCTTGAGCTCTTCCCATATCTTTTTTGCCCGGACCATGAATTCTTCGGTCGGTAACGCCAAAGGCGGCATGTTGTGCTTGAGCGTCGCGTCGATCATCAGCGTTCCCTCAAGCGCCGGACGACCGGATTTCGGCCCATGTCCGCTAGAACGATATGGGACGATGTGCGCGTCCTCCATGAAATTTGACCGATAGGCCAGGGACCAGAAGATGGCATCGGCATTGTCGGGAGAGATATCATCCGACACGGCGATCACAAGCTTCCCGCATTGTGCCTGCAGCGTTGCGGCCCCTTGCATGCCCCGCCACACTTCTGTCTGCGGTGTGCCCCGCTCGAATTGAAGAAAGATAACCTTGCGCAAATTTGTCAGCGGTTCGTGCATGACGACGCGCTTGATGCCACGGATCGCGAGCGTATGACGCAGGTGTTCCAGGAACATCGGTTCGTAGGCAACTTTTTTGAGAACCGAAGATTCGCTTGGCGTGACCTGGCTGATGATCGAGAGAAACACTGGCTTGCGCTTGCGGCTAATGGCCGTCACCTGCATCGACATGTTGAAATCCTCGAGCGCAACGTGCCCGTGACTTTCTCCGAACGGCCCCTCCGGCTCGAGAAGATCGGTGTCGATAAGACCCTCGATGACGATCTCGGAATCGGCCGGGATGATCAAATCGACGGTCTTGCAGCGCGCGGTCCTGACTGGTTTCCCCATGAGCCCGCCGGCGACATCCATTTCATCAATGTCGACGGGAAGTTTTTGCGGTCCCGTAAACAGGACGGCAGGTGCGCAACCGAGCACGATCGCGCAGGGCATGGGCTTCCCGAGCTTCTTGTATTTCTGCCAGTGCAAATAACCGCCTGCGCCTCCAAGACGCGACGCCATGCGCACGCCAAGCCGATCGTTGGCTTTAAGCGCCGCGCGATAGGTGCCCATGTTCTGGATGCCGTTTTCGGGATCCTTTGTGATGCAAAGCGTTGCCGTCAGATACGGCGCCGAATCGAACCCCGGGGTTGAAATTGGCACCGGAAGGCTCGCTAGGCCCCCTCGCTCGGTCAAAAGGGCCTTTCCGGTCTGCACGTCTTCATGGCAGGGAGCCTGATCCACGAAGACCGGTGCAATTGGGTTGGCCATCGCCTTCACCCACAGGTCACCAATCGCATCGACGGGGACACCGAGACCGGTCGCGTAGATTTCAGGAGAGGCGGCGAGCCCGCCGACAAGCACTGGGATATCGTAGCTTTCACCACGTGCTCCGACCACGTTTGTGAACAGGAAGGCGCGTCGATCCTCCTCGCGGAGGCCGCCTTGGAACTGCCAGCGGGCGAGCGGGTGCAGTTCGGAGTCCTTGTCGATAGGTCGATCGATCTGGGTGATGAGGCCACGTTCCCGCAGCCGCGTGATGTGTTCATGCAGATCGGCAGGCGCCCTTTGCGTCATGGTCATTTCCATCCCGGCCTCCGGTCGCACCCACAATTCTCTGGCGACTCGATGCAAATTTCTCAAGCGCGGCGCGAGCGAACGCTTTTACGACGTACTATCATATTGTACTACAGACAAAGTTGGCTCGTTTTCTTCGACCCGATCCGCATCCGGCGACTGCACCAAATGATCCGATTGGCTGGCGTCCTCATCGCCTTGCTCGTGTTTGCCACGCAGCGGCCCTGCTCGGCAGAGGAAGCCTATCCGGTTCGGCCAATCCGCCTCATCGTCGGCTTTGCAGCAGGTTCAAGCGGAGACGTTGCCGCACGGATTGTCAGCCATAAACTTGGTGACCTTCTGGGTCAGACTGTCATTGTCGAAAATCGTCCGGGCGCAAGCAGCATGATCGCGACGGATTATGTCGCGCGCAGCCCGAAGGACGGTTACACCCTGCTGTTCGCAACGATTGCAGCAACGATCAACACCACACTGCTGCCGGGTAAAGGACCAAATTTCGAAAAGGATTTGGCGCCGATCGTCCTGATTGGTTCGATCCCGAACATCCTCGTTGTAAATCCAAGTCTGGGCGTCGATGACGTCAAGGGGCTCATCACACTCGCCAAGCAGAAACCGGAGGAGTTGCTTTACGGCGCATCCGGCCTCGGCAGCGGTCCGCATTTGGCGACCGAGTTGTTCAAGCAGATGGCGGGAATCAAGATGACGGGCGTTTTGTATCCCGGCAGTGCGCAAACTGTCATGGATCTGATTTCCGGCCGCATTCAAGTGATGTTTTCACCGGCATCGACGGTTTTGGCATTTATCAAGGACGGACGCGTCAAGGCGCTGGCGACCAGCGAGACCAAGCGCGCGAGTGCCGCCCCTGAACTGCCGACAATCTCTGAAGCTGCCCTCCCCGGCTACGATACCGGGGTCTGGTTTGGCATTCTTGGACCGGCCGGGACGCCGCAACCGATCATTGACAAGATTTCCATGGCGGCAAACAGCGCGCTCAAGGATCCCGAGGTTCTCAAACAGCTGACGACGCAAGGGCTTGACGCGCGCGGAGGGAGCCCCGGAGAATTCGCACTCTTCATTAAGAGCGAAACGGAGCGGTGGGCGCGCGTTATCCATCAGATGGATGCGACCAAAGAGAGCAAGGACGGCTCGGCGAGCGTTCCTGATCAGCTACGTAAATGAAGCATGGCAGCATCGATCAGCCTGGGCGCGGTTGAGCCCTTTGGTCCGGCCGTCATCTCGATATACCTCCCGACGTTTCCGGCAACTGTGCTGCGTATATCCGAGCCGGTGCTTTGAAGGTGCCTCGAGCAGGCGAATAGGATCGCCTGTTCGATCTGCTCTGCCTCGAGTTCGATGCCTTTGACGCGTGTGCGAAAATCCTCGGATTCGGAATACTCAAGGCCTTTCAGGCTCTGCCGGACCTCCCGCAGCGGACGGACTATGCCGTTGTGCCAAGCGGCGACACGACGTATGGCCCGTTCGATATCCGCCCGACTTAGAACAATAGCTCGCGCGCCAGTCCACGCGCAGAAAAGCAGAACATTGACGTCTATATCCGCTATGTCCTGCAAAGCGAGGCACTCTTCGGCAACGCCGGCTTGACCATAAACGGCGAGCGAGAAGTGCCAAAATTCGTTGTCGCATTGAAGTGCGCCGCTGTCGGATGCGCGCTGCGCGTTCAAGCTGTCACCCGCCCATCACGACTTTTCCGCCTCTTCGCGGCTCTTGGGACGCCCCCGTTCGCCGGTCCAGCGGCGGATTTTTCCGGTGTCGATGTCGAAGAGGTCGAGGACGCGCGTGAGCGAATGATCAACCATCTCTTCAATCGATTTCGGTTGGGCGTAAAATGCCGGAACCGGCGGATAGATGATCCCGCCTGCCTCCGTCACCGCGGCCATGTTGCGGATGTGCCCGATATGAAGTGGCGCCTCCCGCAACATCAGGACCAGCCGGCGACGTTCCTTCAAGACAACATCGGCCGCGCGTGAGATCAGGTTTGCGGTGACCCCGGTGGCGATTTCAGACATGGTCTTGACCGAGCACGGAGCGATCACCATCCCCCGCGTGGGGAAGGAGCCACTGGAACAGGCTGCACCGACGTCGCTGTTCGAATAGACCACGCGCGCCAGGCGCTCGACATCGGCGAGCTTGAGGGTTGTCTCATACGCAAGGGTCAGTTGCGCCGCACGCGAGATGATAAGGTGCGCCTCGACATTGCAGGCGCGCAACATTTCCAGCAGTCTTACCCCGTAGATCGCCCCCGACGCTCCCGTTATGCCGACAAGCAGCGGAGGATTCGGGGGGCCGATCGGGAGATGTTTCATAGACTGCATATAATGCAGCAACTCAGGCGCCAATGACAGACCAAAATCCTGCGTTTCGCTTCATCGGCCAACCCTTGCCACGCAATGAAGATGCTCGGCTGCTGACCGGTCGCGGACGATTCAGTGATGATTTCAGTTTTCCCGACCAGACCTATGCGGAGATGGTCCGATCCCCGCATGCCCACGCGCGGATTGTCGAGATCGACCGCTCGAAGGCCGAAAAGATGCCGGGCGTGCTCGGCGTGTTTACCGGCGCGGATTGCCTGGCCGACAGGCTCGGCGCGATCCCTCACGATCCGGTGCCCAAGACGAAATTCGACATGAAGTTGCACGCCCCAGGTGGTGGTTCGATTTTTATCGGACCCCATGTGTTGCTGCCCCATGACAAGGTGCGGCACGCCGGGGAAGCCGTCGTCATGGTCGTCGCCGAGTCCCAGGCGCAGGCGCTCGATGCCGCCGAGGCGGTAGCAATCGAATACGAGGAGTTGCCCTGCGTCACGCACTCCGAGGATGCCATGAAGCCCGGGGCACCGGTGGTGTGGGACGAGATATCCGACAACATTTTGGTCGACACGCGCTTCGGAAATCCGGACGAAACGGATCGCGTCCTTGCGGCCGCTCCCCACGTGATCTCGATGGTGTTTCACATTGACCGCGTCACCGGCGCGCCGATGGAGCCGCGCTCCGCCGTGGCGCAATATGACAAGAATCTTGACCGCTATACAATCTGTACTGGGAGCGGTGGAGCGGTCCGCCAGAAGCGCGAGCTTGCCGAAGTGCTTGGCGTGGTCCCCGAAAAGATCCGGGTGCTGTCCTACGATGTCGGCGGCAATTTCGGCACCCGCAATCGCGTTTACCCCGAATCCGGTCTCGTGTTGTGGGCCGCACGCAAAATCGGGCGCCCAGTCAAGTATACCGCGACTCGCTCGGAATGCTTCATCAGCGACTACCAGGGCCGCGATCTGGTGACGAAGTTGGAATTGGGTCTCGATGAACGTGGCCGCTTCCTGGCGCTGCGCGCCACCAACATCAGCAACGCCGGCGCACATTGCGTGTCACTGTCGCCACTGAGCAAGGGCGCTGGCTTGATCACCGGAAGCTACGACATTCCGGTCGCATCCTTGCGTGCCATTTCCGTCTTTACCAACACGGTTCCGACACAAGCCTATCGTAGTTCCGGCCGTCCCGAGGTCACCTTCGCCATCGAGCGGCTCATCGACGTCGCATCCAGAAAGCTCGATATCGACCGCGTGGCACTACGCCGCCGCAACATGATACGGCCGAAGTCTATGCCCTATCGGAACGCAGTTGGCATGCTCTACGACAGCGGGACTTATGAAGACAATATGGACCGCGCGATGCAGTTGGCCGATTGGGACGGCTTCAAGGCCCGGAAACGCGACGCAAAGAAGCGCGGCAAACTTCTGGGACTCGGGCTTGCCAATTACGTCGAATCCTCGATTGGGGCACCCAGGGAGCAGACCCGCATCAATGTGCATCCCGATCGCCGCGTCGACGTCGTCATCGGCACCCAGCCGGCGGGCCAAGGCCATGAAACAAGCTTTGCGCAGGTGGTTGCCGACCTGATCGCGGTGCCGGTCGAGTCGGTGCGAATCATCCTGGGCGATACCGATATCGTGCACGTCGGCGGCGGCAGCCATTCTGGCCGCTCCATGCGGCATGCAGCGACGGTGTTTGCAATGGCCGCGGTCGAGCTCATTGGCAAGGGCAAACGTGCTACGGCGGAAATTCTTGATACGACAGCGGATCGGGTCGATTTCAACGGCGGACGCTTTGCCGCAAGAGAAAGCAACCGCAGTTTCGATTTTTTTGAACTCACGGAAGAAATGACGCGCCGCAAAATGCCCGACGACCTTGCCGTCGGACTTTGTGTCGTCGCTGACAACGAAATGCACGAGCCGGTGTTTCCGAACGGCTGTGCCATTTGCGAAATAGAGATCGACCCGGAAAGCTGCGACTTGCGTCTGACGCGCTACGCCTCGGTTGATGATGTCGGACGCTGCATCAATCCGCTCATCGTCGACGGTCAAACGCACGGCGCAATCGTTCAGGGTATTGGCCAGGCCTTGTGGGAGCAATGCGTCGTCGAGCGCCGCTCCGGACAACCACTTTGTGGATCGTTCATGGACTACGGAATGCCTCGTTCGGATCGCCTGCCCTCTTTCGCCACGAAGATCGTCGAGGTTTTGTCCCCGACAAACCCGCTTGGCATCAAGGCGGGCGGCGAAGGTGGCACCACGGCGGCGCCTGCGGTCATCGTTAGTGCGATCATCGACGCGCTGGCGCCTTATGGCATCGACGACATCAAGATGCCAGTGACGCCGGATCGCGTCTGGCAGGCTATCCACGATCGAAAAAAAA
>Ga0066388_100000339_pt1 | contig 21129 bp, 22 predicted proteins | sample PanSoiMetaGPlot6_FD_64539 | JGI IMG/M metagenome (GOLD analysis project Ga0066388, IMG submission 64539) | Tropical forest soil microbial communities from Panama analyzed to predict greenhouse gas emissions - Panama Soil - Plot 6 (Hybrid Assembly) | ecosystem: Environmental > Terrestrial >...
GTCTGGAACATCATGAAAGTGCAAGGATTCGACGCGAAGCACGGCTTCGAACTTGACGCCAAGGCCTATCCTTCGATCTCGGCTTTTTACGCGGGCTTCGCGACGGGCGAGACCGACGTACTGATCGGCGGTCCCACAATCCTGCAAAAGCTTTACCAAGAAGGTGTTCCGGTCCGCATCATTGGAACAGGCTTCACTCTCGCCGACCTCGTAGTTTTCACCAAGAGCGATCAGATCAAGTCGCTGGCCGATCTCAAGGGCAAGCAACTCGCCGCCGACATGGGCGGCTCGCAATTCCAGGTCATCAAAATGTACGCCGCCGCCAAAGGGATCGACCTCGGCAAGGATATCACTGTCGTGAATGCCAACTTTGCCGTTGCGCGCGCACAGCTTGAGGCCGACCGCGTTGATGCGGCCCTTGTGATCGAGCCGCTGGCGAGCATCATCCTCAAGCAAAATCCGGACTGGAAGGTGATCTTCAATGGTGCCCAGGGCTGGAAGGAAATCACCGGCCAGGAGGGATGGGAAATCGTGACTGCAATGCGCGCCGATGCGATCGCAAAAAATCCGAACGCGCCGAAAATGCTGATCGCCGCGCTGCAGGACGTCGCGCAGTTCATGCAGTCGAACACCGCAGAGGCCGACAAGATCGCCAACGAGACGCTCAAGCTGCCGCCCGGTATTCTCACCGCCGCGTTGGCCAGCAAGCGGCTGCAGATGCTGATCCAGCCTGCCTGGGAGCCGGCCACACGCAAAACCATCACCGACATGATGGAGCGCGCGGTAAAGGCGGGCTTCTACGAGAAGATGCCGGACGACAAGATCATCTATTCCCCATAGGCGGTCGAGCGCGTCTTTACGATGACCAACGAGTTGCGGGAGTCGGTACCGGTCCTGACTTTTCCGCGCCAGACTCTCGTCTCCCTTCTTGTTTTCGCGGTCGCCTGGGAGGCGCTGTCGCATCTTGCACCCTATCTCGGGATACCTCCCTTCGCGATCCCGAGTTTCGTGCGCATCGCGCGCAGCGTCGCGACCATCACGCCGATCGATATAGCGGTGACGCTTGCGCGTGTGATCGCCGCTCTTTTCATTTCGTTCGTTCTTGGCCTCGCGCTTGCGATGGCGATGTATCGCTCGGATTCACTCGACAAATACCTACACCCGATGATCCGCCTGCTGATGGCGGTGCCGGTGGTGTCATGGATCCTGTTTGCGGTGCTGTGGTTTCCCGGCGTCGAATTCCGCATCTGTTTCGTGCTCGTGGTGGTGTGCGGCCCGGTTTTTCTTGTCGACACGCTCGACGCCATGCGCGGCGTGCCGCGCGAATTGCGCCAAATGATGCAGTCATTCCGGCCGACGACCTGGCAGTACTTCTTCAAGTTGATGCTGCCGGCGATCGTGCCCACCATCTTTACCAGCTGGAAAGTCAACATCAGCCTGGCGATTCGTGTCGTCACCATTGCCGAGCTGGTCGGCGCCGTCACCGGCATTGGACATCAATTGTCGGTGGCGCAGGAATTGTTCTCGGTGGCCGATGTGTTCGCATGGACTTTGGTGCTCGTCGCGCTCCTGTTTTTATTGGAAGCGATGGTCGCGCGCGTTGAAGCTCGCGTATTGCGGTGGCGCACATGAGCGGTCCACCGCCGATTGAAGTGCGCGGCCTGCGCAAGGTTTTTCGTCAGACAACAACCGGACAGTCGGTGGTTGCGATCGACCGTCTAGATCTTGCCATTGCGCCGCACGAAGTAGTGGCCATCGTGGGCCAAACAGGCTGCGGCAAGTCCACATTCTTCGATTTGATGATCGGGCTGGAGGCGCCAAGCGAAGGTACGATTCATATTGGCGACAAAAGCCCACACGGCGATTTCGATTTTTTCCGTGGTAAGATCGCGACCGTCTTCCAGCAGGACCGATTATTGCCCTGGCGCTCGGCTCTGGACAATGCGCGGCTGCCGCTCGAGCTTATTGGCCTTCCCGAAACGAAGCAGCGCGAGCGCGCCACGACATGGCTCAATCGGCTTGGCTTGGGCAACTTCACCAGTGCCTACCCACATGAATTGTCAGGTGGCATGCGCCAGCGCGTAGCGATCGCGCGTGCCTTTGCGGTCGAACCCGATATTCTGCTGGCGGACGAGGCTTTCGGGCACCTTGACGAAGTGACGGCTGCCGAGCTTCGCAACACGTTTCTCGAACTGGCGCGCGAGTGCGGTTCGACCGCAATCCTGATTACGCATCAGTTGGAAGAAGCCATCAGCGTCGGCGATCGCATCGTCGTGTTCGGAAAGTCGGCGCGGCTTCTCGCCGACATTCACGTGAAACAGTGGGACAAAAGTAGTTACACGCTTCTGCGCGAAGCGATTCAATCGACGTTGCAGAACAATCAGGCCGACCCTCGCCTCGCGCAGAGACAATGACGGCGCCAATCCGAGGCCGTCAGTAACAATAGCGGAATCCATCGGCACCGATGGTACAACCACCAGACTCTCGATAATTCGTGTAGATCGTACCGTATCCGGGGCCGTTGATCGTGTAGTTGTATTTTGGCTGCACGTAACCACCGGCCGGAGCCGGCGGAGCCACAACAATGGCCGGCGGAGGCGCCACGTAGACCGAGGGCGGCGCTACATAGACAGGTGCGGCGGTGTAGCTGTCGACGACGTAAGGCTCCGCCACGAAAACCTGTGCTGACGCCCCGGTAACGCCGGCAAGAGAAATCAGCGCAGCGGCCGCAAGCATTCCGAGTTTCATAGTTCGTCTCCCATCCGATCATCGCCCCGAAAGGCTAATCAGATGCACGAACAACAGTTCCTGCCGCATGTTGGGCAATACGTTGACATTTGCCGAGAGGGAACCGTCGGGGCGCGCGTTCCTAGTTCCGGAAGATCGCTTTGGCCGCATCGCCGACGACTTCGACCGACATATCCGTGTCGAGGAAGCAGACGATGCGGCAGGGACAGCCTTCGAGGCCCTCATAACGCCAAGGAAAGGCGCCGATCAAGCAGCGCTTGCCGAGCATCAACTCGATGTCGCCGCCTAAATTTTCCGCATGCAGCAATCCTTCCTGGAAGGCCCAGCTGTGAAAAGGGAACATATCCTGTCGCACCTTGCGGCCGGATTTTTTGTGCGTGAACTCAAATGTACCGAAGAATTCGGCCGGCGTTCTGCCGTGCTTCTTGGTGAACTCGTCGGCGAGATCGGGCCGCATTCGGCGGATCGACGTGTTCATCGCGTGATCACAGGAACCGCAATCCATTCCCCACCAGCGGATTTTCTTTCTGAGCATCCAGTGCAGCGTGTCGAGGTTGGGCCCGGGGTGATAGCAGAAGTATTTCACAAGATCCTGCTGCGGCTGGCCCTCGTAGTGCTTATGCCAGCCGGTGTGCAGGATTAGGATATCGCCCTCACGGATGTCCGCGCCAGCGTCTTCGATGATCCCCGGGGTGATCACCGCCCAGTCGTGCATGTGCTTCGAGATGTCGACCACCACGCCCCGATTAACCAGGTAGTCGAGCGGCAGGGAAGCCATATCACCTTTGCGATTGTCGGTTGCGTGCATGGCGCCGTCGAAATGCGTGCCGACATGCAGCGCGGTGTCGATGCGCTGCGCCACGATCATCTGCGTCTGCAGATTTTGCGCATAATACATCTTGTTGCCCGCGTATCCGACCCAGCCGGGCGTGTGGACATTCATCACATGGGAGAGATCGACGATTTTCATCGCACAGGTCCTGGTGGCTTCATGACGACAACTACTCGATCACAAGAGCCCGGGCAGCGCCAGATGCACGCCGAGCAACAGTAGTCCCAAGAAAAACCAAAGCCGGAAGGTTGCTTCCTTCACTCTCCCGCGAATGAGTTGCCCGAGCCCCATTCCGGCAAGCGCCGCGGCAAGCGCGACGATCGAAGGCCCGGTAATCGAGGTCTGCATCTGCCCGCCATAGGCCAGCGCCACGGCCAGCGTGATCGTGGAGACCGTGAACGACAGGCCTAGCGCCTGAACGAGCTTGTCGCGGTCGAACTCGAGCGATTGGATGTAGGGCGTTGCCGGTATGACAAAAATGCCCGTCGCAGCCGAGAGCGCGCCGTTCACCGTGCCGACGAGCAACCCGAGCCAGGTCTCCGCGTGCCGCGGGACGACGAAACGCCCTTTCACAAAGCCGAACGCCGCGTAGAGCACGAGCAGCAGCCCGAGCCACATCGTTGCACGGCCGCTGTCGTCATGCGGCAGCAGGGCTACGCCGAAGAAGGTACCGATGCAGATTCCCGTAAGCAGCGACCACAGCCGTCGCATCAGCGCGAGGAGTCCGCGACCGGCCGCGGCCTGCCAGACATTCGTGACAAGGGACGGTACCACCAGAATCGCGGCCGCCTGCGCCGGAGTCATCAAAAGTCCCAGCAAGCCTATCGAGACGGTTGGCAGACCGAGGCCGATCACGCCCTTGACAAAGCCCGCCAGCAAGAAGGAACCCGCGACCGCGGTGAGAATTGCAGCTGATTCCACGCCGGCATCCTTTCTTTTCTGCAAGGCCCGCGGACCTTGTGCGATAGCGGTTGTCCGGACAATGCGCATATCCTCAACCCTGCCTTGGGTTTTCGCGAAGCCGCTTCGTTGCCCGGGCGCACGGTTCGGTGCCATACTTTTCCACGCTGAACTTTTCCACCGTGCCCGTCAGGAATCAAAGCAGATGCCTGAAGTGTTTGTCGCCAAGGCCGCGCAATTTCCCGATGGTGAACGCCGCATTGTCACCCACGGGGCGCGCGAAATTGGTGTATTCCACTGGCAAGGTAGGTTTTACGCCTACGAGAACCTGTGCCTTCACCAGGGCGGGCCGGCCTGCGAAGGCGTCATGATGCACAAGGTCGAGGACGTCATCGGTCCTGATCGCGCCTGGCTCGGTCAGAAGTATTCCAGCGATGAAATCCATTTTGTGTGCCCCTGGCATGGCTATGAATATGATCTCAAGACAGGCGAATGCGCCGCCGATCGACGCTTGAAGCTCAAGAGCTTCGAGGTGGTCCGGCGCGGGGAGGACATTTATGTCGTCGCAAGCTGAAATGATCGCAGTCGATCGCCCAAGCGACACCGAGATTCAGGACATGCTGGCGAACGCGGTGCGCCTCTATGCGGAGCGCGCAGCCGAGCGGGATGGCGACCTGGCCGCTTTTCGCTCCGATGCTGCGACCGCGACCGAGGTCATGGTAACGGTCACCGCCATGCTCAAGGCCGTCAATCTACAAGTCTTCGAGCTCGGCATGTGGCAGGCGTGGTCAGGGAGATAGTGGCATGAAGAATGGTGTTCGCAATTCAATCCGAGCGGAAGATTGATGGCCATGGATCTTCCCCTCTCAGATTTTCGGCGCATGGAGGTCGAGGAATTCGACACCAGCAAGCTACTGGCACACGCGGCCAAGCAGGCGACCGATCGCGGCTACAAGAATTTCCCGATCGTTGATGTGGATTCGCATCATTACGAAAGCGAGTCGATCGGCGAAATTCTCGACTATATGGACGATCCGGTTCTTCAGCAGCTTGCGCGCAGCGCCCGCCAGACCAATGCAAAGAGCGTGGGCATGCTCCCGGCTGGCGTCGGCTACCAGGACATGGGCGGCCGCGTAATGCGCTACGCGGCCCGCGGGATGGAGAAGACGGAAGCTGGCGTACAGCGCGACATCGCGCTGACGCGGCGCTGGATGGACGCCATCGGCATCGATGTCGCCGTTATGTTTCCGACACCGATGCTTCAGCTCGGACTACATCCGCAAGTCGAGGTCGAGGTGGCGCTGGCGCGCGCATACAATCGCTGGCTCATCGAGCGGGTCCTGTCGCAAGAGCCGCGCATCCGATCGATGCTTTACTTGCCGTTCAACGACGCAGACGCTGCTTTCCGGACCGTGCAGGAATTCGGCCAGAGCAAGGGAGTTGTTGGCTTCATGGTGACGTCGGCGCGTTACCGGCCGGTACACCACAATTCGTACATCAAGACCTACGCCCTGCTTGAGGAAATGAACCTGCCGCTTGCTTTCCACGCCGGCTACAATTGGAACGACCAGACTGTCGGCATGATGAACCGTTTCATCTCAGTGCACGCGCTCGGCTTCGTTTTCTACAACATGGTGCATCTCGCCAACTGGATCACCAACGGTCTGCCGGAGCGCTTTCCCAAACTGAGGGTGCTGTGGGTCGAAAGCGGCCTCGCCTGGGTGCCCTTCATGATGCAACGCTTCGATAACGAGTACATGATGCGTTCATCCGAGGCTCCGGCGCTGAAAAAGAAGCCGAGCGAATATATGCGCGACATGTATTTTTCGTCGCAGCCGATGGAAATGAGCGACCTGGCCGCGCTCGAGCAGACTTTCCGCATGATCAAGGCAGAGACGCAGGTGCTCTATTCATCCGACTACCCGCATTGGGACTTCGACCTGCCCTCGACGATTTACGATTTGCCTTTCCTGACCGAGCAGGCCAAACGCAATATACTAGGCGGCAACGCGATGAAGCTGTTCAACCTCAAGCTGCCGGCACAAAAGCTGGCGCGCGTCGCATAAGCCGCACTTGGTACTGGGAGGATAAGGTGCGCACATTTCTGGCGTTGATTTCGTCGGTATTGCTCCTGACGACAACCGCGGCGCTATCGCAGGATGCCGCGGCCACTTTCCCCAACAGGCCGATCAAGATCATCGTCTGCGTGCCGGCCGGCGGAGGCGTCGACACCGTGACGCGCATCGTTGCCGAGGGGCTTCATCAGAAGCTGGGTCAACCCGTGATTGTAGAAAATCGAGCCGGAGCGGCAGGTAACATCGGTGCCGAATTCGTATTCACCTCCGATCCGGATGGTTACACGCTGCTGGCGGCGCAACCCGCCCCGCTCACCGTCAATGCTCTGCTGTACAAGAAGATGAACTTCGATCCCGCACAATTCGAGCCGGTGGCGATCATGACCTCGATCGCCAACGTGCTCCTGGTAAGGCCGGATTTCCCGGCCAAGACGGCGCAGGAATTTATCGCCTACGTCAAGGCAAACCCCGGTAAGGTGAACTACGCCTCACAGGGGATCGGCACCACTTCGCACCTGACGGCGGCGCTATTCGAGCGCGTCACCGGTACAAGGCTGGTGCATGTCCCCTATAAAGGTACGGCTCCGGCACTCAACGACATTATCGCCAGCCATGTCGACTTCATCTTCATGGAGCTCGCCTCGGCGATTAAACTTCACCAGGCCGGTAAGGCGCGCATTTTGGCGGTCGCCACCGACAAGCGCATTCCCGGCCTGTCGGACGTTCCGACGCTCGATGAAGCGGGCGTGAAAGGCTTCGAGTCGGGGACCTGGAACGCGCTTGCCGCGCCGCCAAAGACTCCCACCGCGGTCATCGCCAAGCTCAACAAGGCTGTCAATGAGGTGCTGCAGAGCCCCGAGGCGCAGGATCATTTTGCGAAGATTAATCTGCACGCCGCCGGCGGTTCACCGGAGGAGGCCGCGGCCTTCATCAAGAAGGAAACCGAGATCTGGGGCGGCGTGATCAAGGATGCAAATGTTGAGGCGCATTGACGGCACTAGGAGGACCAAGGCAACGAAATATCCGGCTTGTTGTTGCCGACAGCGCCATCGACAAGGCATATAATGCTGCAACCCCACCGGCAGAAAAAGCCGGCAATCAATTTACCGCGCAAGGAGACGACCATGGACGAGAGAACGCGCGAACCCCTGCAGATCCACGCCGAAGACATCAACCCGCGCTACAACTGGGGGCGCGCGCTGCCGTCGCTTGGCATCACGGGCGTCGACTTCGAGGAGCGCGTCGACTATCGCCGCCTTCACCGTTACCGCCTCGGCCGCGCCAAACAGACGCTGGAGGCGAGCGAATGCGGTGCGCTGCTGGTGTTCGACGTCAACAACATCCGCTACATCACCTCGACCAAAATCGGCGAATGGGAACGCGACAAGATCTGCCGCTGGGCTCTCCTTACCCGCAACGGCGAACCAATCCTCTGGGATTTCGGCTCGGCGGCCGTGCACCACAAGCTTTATGCGCCCTGGCTCAAGCCGGAGAACTGCAAGGCCGGGCTTCTGGGCCTGCGCGGCACGGTGCAACCGTCATTCGGCCTGATGGCCAAGCACGCCAAGGAAATCTTCGGCCTCCTCAAGGATGCCGGCGTCGAGAAGATGCCGGTCGGCGTTGACATAATCGAGCCTGCCATGATGTTCGAACTGCAGAAAGCAGGCATGAAGATCGTCGACGGCCAGCAGGTCATGCTGGAGGCCCGCGAGATCAAGTCCGCCGACGAGATCGCGTTGCTCAATCGTGCGGCCGCGATGGTCGATGGCGCCTATCACATGATCAACGAAGAGCTCAAGCCGGGCGTGCGCGAGAACGACATTGTCGCCAAGGTTAACGAGTTCCTCTACCGGCACGGCTCCGATGACGTGGAGGCGGTGAACGCCATTTCTGGCGAGCGCTGCAACCCGCATCCGCACAATTTCACCGACCGCCTGATCCGGCCCGGCGATCAGGCGTTCTTCGACATTCTCCAGTCGTTCATGGGCTACCGCACCTGCTACTACCGCACCTTCAACGTCGGCCGTGCGACGCCAGCGCAACACGACGCCTACAAGAAGGCACGCGAGTGGCTCGACCGCGCTATTGAACTTATCCGCCCGGGCGTAATGACCGATGAGGTCGCGCGTGCCTGGCCAAAGGCCCAGGAGTTTGGATTCCCCGACGAGTTGACCGCCTTCGGCCTGCAGTTCGGCCACGGTCTCGGTTTGAACCTGCACGAGCGGCCGATCATTTCGCGGGTCGTCTCGCTCGAGCACCCGACCGAGATCAAGGAAGGCATGGTCTTCGCGCTCGAGACCTATTGCCCGGCGACGGATGGCTATTCAGGCGCGCGCATCGAGGAAGAGATGGTGGTCACCGACAAGAGCTGCCGTGTGATATCCTTGTTCCCGGCCGAGGAACTGCCGATCAGCCACCGGTATTGAGCGGCGCCACATCGAAAAACACATATGGCCGGGCGATCACCCGACCATATGCAGCATTCGGCTTTGTCCTGGCTTTCGTCACGCCGTTTGCAGCCAGGAAACTTGGTCAGGCCGGCGCTTTCTCCCTCAAATGGGGGAAGCGTTCGCTCAGAAGTGAGCCGTGATAGAAGGTCGGCTTGAAAGCGGGCTGCGCGCGGATGTTGTCAAACCAAGTGACGATCCGCGGCAGATCCTGCCAGTCCGCTTTGCCGAGATCGTGAATGCGAACAAGGGACGGCATCACCGCGATGTCGGCGAGCGTGATCGCTTCGCCGAGCAGCCAGGGTCCGGCGCTGTGTTCGATCTCCGCATCCATGCGCTCATAGGTGCGACGCAGGCGCGCGAGCGCCGCATCCATCTCATGCTGGGAAAATCCCGTCTGTCCCATCGTGAGCATGAATTCGCGGCGGATGGGCTTGCTCTCCGCCATGCTGGCGAAAGCCTCGCGGCTCATCTTCTGGAAGTTTGGCAAAAAGGCGAGATTGAAGGTGGGCACGCGCACCGCTGCCGCCGGCATCTCGTCGATGAAATGCATGAGCGCCCGCATGCGCGCACGCGCAACTGGGTCCTCGGGCGTGAAACTGTGGTTAGGCGAAATTTCGTCGAGATATTCAATAATGACGCTCGAGTCGATGATGATCGCACCGTCATGGTCGAGCGTTGGTACGACACCGTTCGGGTTGAGCCTCAGGTAGTCCGGCTTGAGCTGATCGCCCTCGAGCAGATTCAGCCTCACCTCGTCGAACGGTAGCCGTTTGCCATTGAGGACAAAGCGTACACGCTGGCTGCAGGTCGATTGCGGGGCGTTGTAAAGCCGAAAAGCCATGTAAATCCTCGAGTTTCGCACCCCCATCATGCGAACGGAGGAGCGTGGCATGTGCTTATCGCATATCCGCCATGATATTTACGGCCATTTTACTTGTGATGGACACGCCGGAGCATTTCACTTCACAAGTGCGCAGCCGCCGTTTTCCTCCCTTCAGGCTTAGACGGCGGCGTGAATCCTCCACCTTATGCACACGGGCCCCGCAAGGGGCCCTTTTTTTCATGGCCTCTTTGAGGCGCGCAGCATGCCGGTCTCACCCTGCTTGCGCGGCGACAAGGGCCACCCGAACGAAATTATTCCAGACCCGTCGGCACGTTCTTGTTTTCCGAAACAAGCTTCATGCCGGCGGCGAGTGCCATCGTTTCCATAAGCGCTGCAAAATCCTTGTTGAGGTAAGCCTGTGGATCAGGCTGCAGCGTGGCGTGGCCGAAATGACCCTGCAGCACTTCGCGCGTCGCCGCCGTTACCGGCATCGGCACGTCCATCTCGCGACCAAGCTCAAGCCCGAGATCGAGATCCTTGCGCAGTAATTCGGGCGTGAATGTCGTCGTCCAGTCGAGATTCACCAGCGCGGGCGACTTGTAGCGCGTGAACATCGAGCCCATCACACCATTATTGAGGAAAGCAAGAAAGGCGTGACGGGGCACGCCCATCTTGTTCACCAGTAACGTGATCTCGATCAGATTTTCAATGACAACGCCAAGCATGACGTTATGCGCGATCTTGCACACGCGCGCGAGATCTCCGTCACCGACGTAAGAAACACCCTGCGGCGCGACGACCTCCATCAGCGGAATGATCGCCTTGCAAGCGGTTTCGGGCCCCGAGACGACCGACGACAACCGGCCGGCCTTGATGACCTTGGCATTGCCCGACACCGGCGCGGTCACATAGTCGGCGCCGCGCGCTTTCAGCTTGTTTCGGATATCGGCGGATTCTTCGACCGAGATGGTCGAGCAGTCGACAAAAATGCCCGGAGCCTTGCCGGAGCCCGCGACGACGCCGTTCTTGCCGAATAGGACTTGCTCGAGGTCCTTGCCCTCGGACACGATCGAGAACACGACGTCGCAGGACGCAAGATCGGAAAGCTTGTCGACAATCTTGCCGCCCTTGGCGGCCAACGGCTCGGCCTTGGCGCGCGTCCGATTCCAGATGGTCACATCGTGGCCGGCCTTGAGCAGGCGTTCCGCCATGGGCAGGCCCATGCGGCCGGTTCCGATCCAACCGACCTTCTGTACATTCTTCGACATCACGAAACTCTCCCGTTGAAATCCTGGCGCCAACAACGCGCGCCGGGGCTTTAGCTGGTCTGTCGTCATTGCGCCAGTGGTGGCGCTAACCGTGAGAGAAGCCCAAAACGACCCATGCTTGTGGTGAGCGTCTAAAGCGTTATCCTTCAAGCAAAAGCCCGAGGAAATCAAAGCGCGGGGGAGGAACGCCAGGCGCCAATGCAGGATGCCGTTACAATTAACATCGAGGGGACAACCGCCCCTGCACAAGGCGGCGAACGCCTTCGACTGATTGCGCGCAATATTTTTCCCTTCGTTGTCGTCGGCGGTATCTGGGAAATGGTAGCCTGGGCCAATGTGTTTCCACGCCGATTGTTTCCCACGCTGGAAGATGTTGCGGCTTCCTTCGTGAACCTGACCATCGCGGGCATCCTGCCCCACCATGCCTTTGACACGGTCATCCGCCTGCTTGCCGGCTTTGCTCTCGCCGCCGTTCTCGGTGTCACCGTCGGGGTGCTGATGGGCCGCTCACGTCGCGCCGAAGATATCTTGTTGCCGCTGGTTTCGATCGGCGCCCCAATTCCCGGCCTAGCTTATGCGCCATTGTTCCTGCTTTGGTTCGGGCTCGGCAATATTTCGGCCGTGCTGCTGGTTGGTTTCGTGTCGGCGTTTCCGATCATCTTCAACAGCTGGACGGGCGTGAAGGCGGTGAAGGAAATCTGGATTCGATCGGCGCAAGCCATGGGCGCAGACGACCGCCGACTATTCCGCCACGTCATCCTCCCCGGCGCCCTGCCCTTCATTCTCACCGGTCTGCGCCTCGGCTTGGCGCAGGCATGGCGCATCCTGGTCGCGGTCGAAATGCTCGCCGCCGTTCCATGGGGGCTCGGCTGGCTGATCTTCGGGGCCCGCAAATTTCTCAATACCGATGCCATGATGGCCGGCATCATCGTCATCGCCCTCATTGGGCTCGCGCTGGAAAAATTCGTCTTCGAGAAAATTGAAAACTACACCGTGGTGCGCTGGGGGATGATCTCATCATGATCAATAGCCAGCAGAGCAGACATTCTGTCATCCGCGGCGGGCTCTCGCTATTGGCAGCTGCCGCGTTCTACGAGGCAATGGCACGAAGCGGTTACTTCGCACCGGCGTTGTTGCCGACGCTCCCGACGATCGCGCACACCCTCATCGCAACCATCGCCGATGGCAGCATGATCGAGCACGCGGCATTCACTCTCTATCGCGTAATGTTCGGTTTCGCGCTTGCGGTGGCGGTCGGACTCCCGCTCGGTATCCTGATGGCACGATTCGCGCGAGTCGAGCATTTCTTCCTGCCGCTGGTCAGCGCGCTGATGCCAATTCCGTCCTTCGCATTGGTGCCGCTGTTCATGCTGTGGTTCGGCATTGGCAACCTGACTACGATCCTGATTGTGTTTTATGCTGCGACGTTCCCGATGATGTTCAATACCTGGTCGGGCGTGCGCTCGGTCAATCCGCTGTGGTTGCGCGCCGCCGGCGCAATGGGCGCCAATGAGCACAGGCTGTTCTGGAAGGTCATCATTCCGGGCGCCTCGCCCTTCATCATAACTGGGATGCGGCAGGCGTTCCTGCGCGCATGGATTGCTGTGGTCGGCGCCGAGATGATTGCCGCTTCCGACTGGGGGCTTGGCTGGGTGATTTTCGACTCTAAGGAATTTCTGAATACGGATGTCATGCTCGCGTCGCTGATCGTGATTGGCATGATCGGTTTCGCATTCGAACGATTCGTTTTCGGCTCGCTCGAGCGCATGACCGTGATGCGATGGGGCATGGTGCGCGCGGCAAAGGGCTAGCGGCAAGGTAGTAGAATGGTCCCGATCGAAATTCGCGATGTTTCACTGATCTACGACACGCCCAGCGGGAAGGTGCCGGGCGTGAAAGACGTGAATTTGAACATCGGCGCCTCCGAATTTATCTGCATTGTCGGACCATCCGGCTGCGGCAAGTCCACGCTGCTCAATATCATTGCCGGATTTCTTTCGCCGATCGCCGGCGAGATCCTCATCGGCGGCAAAAAAGTTGACGGTCACGGGATGGATCGGGGGGTCGTATTCCAGGATTTTGCCCAGCTGTTCCCCTGGCGCACTGCGCTCGGCAATGTGTCGTTCGGCCTGGAAATGAAGGGTGTACCGAAGGACGAGCGCGACCGGATCGCGCAGGAGCAATTGCGTCTGGTGAAGCTCGAGAAGTTCACCGCCTCGTACCCGCACCATCTTTCCGGCGGCATGCAGCAGCGGGTCGCGATCGCTCGGGCGCTGGCGTACAATCCGTCGGTGTTGCTGATGGACGAGCCTTTCGCGGCGCTCGATGCACTGACCCGCGACGATATGCAGCGGTTGCTCGCCGACGTCTGGCGGGAAACACGCAAGACGGTGATCTACGTGACGCACAATGTCTCGGAAGCGGTTTACCTCGCTGATCGCGTCATCGTGATGACGCCGCACCCCGGCACCGTGAAAACCGAAATCCGCATTCCGCTGCCGCGGCCCCGCAATCCGCTCAGCGTGGAATTTCTCGATTTTCAAAAAGAGCTGCTGCATCATCTCGGCCAAGAGACCGGCGCAAGCGGACCGGCAAAAGCCAATGGCAGGACAAACGCGTAAGGGAGGACAATCATGGCACAACAAGGCGGATTGACACGGCGACACTATCTGGCTCTGACCGGTGCGGGTGCATTGGCGACAGGCTTAGGCGTTCGGCCGGTGGCAGCGCTTGAGACCGTGCGCCAGGGCTACCAGACCAACATGTGGGGCATGCCGACCTATTACCTCCTGCGTTCTGGCCTTTTGGAAAAGCACGGCGTCAAGTTTGAGGAATTCGCCGTTCCGTCCGGCAATCTCACGATGCAGCAGATGGTGGCACGCCAGGTGGACCTGGGCACCTATGCCGGCCCCTCCTTTGCTATTGGCAATGACAAAGGCGGTCTGGTTGCCATCGCCATGATCGAATATGTCGGCAAGACGGCCCGGGTAATGGCAAGAAAGGATCTCAACATCAGCAAGGTTGAGCAGTTGAAGGGTCTCAAGGTCGCCAACCAAACCGGTTCGTCCACCGGCAACATCTTCGTCGACCAGATCGCGCCCAAGGCAGGTCTCAAGAAGGGCGACTACCAGGAAGTACGCATGAACGTGGACGATATGGTCGCCGCAATGGCTGCCAAGACCGTTGACGCCATGTGCAATGTGGAGCCCTACAATGCGATCGCGGAGGCCGACGGCCTCGCTGTCACGATCTCGGAATTCGATAATTTCGACAAGCTGCCGGTGTTCATGGCAGCAATACCGGAATTCGTGCAGAAGAGCCCGGAGACGGTGGTCGCCTATCTGAAGGCCTGGCTCGAGGTCGGCAAGGATTTCAAGGCCAACCCGAAAAAGGTCGCTGACACGATCTTCTCGTTCTACGAGTCAAAGGGCTACAAGATGTCGAAGGATACTTTCAGCAAAGCGCTGGCGCGCGTGGAGGTGCAGCCTGGATGGCCGAACGACCTGGTACCATACATGCAGCAACAGGCAGAAATTCTGCTCAAGGAAAACAAGATCAAGGCGATACCGGATTGGAGCAAGGCATTGCGCACCGAATTCCTCAAGCAGGCAGCCGCCTGAACCCGATGACGGGCTAAGCCATATGTTGTACTAACCGGGCCGGCGCCTTTCGCGCCGGCCCTTGCGCATCATCAAGCCACGGAGACGTGAATGTCCACTGCCACCAATCCGCTCAGCAAGAGCGGCGAGCCTGTCACCTGGAACTTCAAATTGCTCGCGCAGAACGATCTTGGCGGCTTTGGCGGGATGGGCGAAGGCATGTCCGTGCAGATGGCCAAGGATGGACGGCGCATTATCTGGCTGGCACACGAAAGCGCGCCGAAAAATTTCACCGCCGTCGACGTCTCCGATCCGCGCAATCCGAAAGTGGTCGTGCAGACTAACCTGCCCAAGCCCTACATGCGCTCGAATTCGCTGGAATTGACCGGCGACATCATGGCGGTCGCCTACCAGACGCAGAAGGTAGGTCAGCAGCCGGCCGGGCTCGAGCTCTTCGACGTCTCGATGCCGGAAAAGCCGAGGTCCGTCGCATTCTTCGATACGTCCGGCCCGGCGTCGCGAGGCGTGCATCAGCTGTGGTTCTGTGACGGCGAGTACGTGCACATGGCCTCGGGCTCACCCGATTTCAAGCCGAGCCATCCCAACGACGACCAATTCTATCGCTGCATAGACGTGCGCAATCCGTCGAAACCGGTTGAGGTCGGCCGCTGGTGGATGCCTGGGACATCGGCCACTGATAATGTCGCGCCCCCACCAAGACATCGGCTTGACAAGGGCTATCGCGCGCACAACACCAACGTCTATCCGCAACGGGCCGACCGCCTCTATCTCTGCTACATCGATGGCGGCATGTTCATCATGGACATCAAGGACAAGGCCAATCCGAAGGTCATCTCGCACTGGACCAATTCGCCGCCGTATACCGGCTTCATGCACACTGCGGTGCCGCTGTTTGATCGCAATCTCATGCTGGTCACCGACGAGTCCACCGAAAATGCCGGCAAGGACTGGCCGAAGCTGATATGGATTCTCGATATCCGCGAAGAAATGCATCCTGTGTCGATTGCGACCTGCCCCATGCCGCCTGTCGATGCATTCAAGGATCGCGGCGGTCGTTTCGGTGCGCACAACATCCACGAGAATGCGGCGGTGCCGACCGCGTGGCAGTCCGACCAGATCGTCATCGGGACATTCTTTAATGGCGGCCTGCGGGCCTACGACATTTCCAACCCGTATCAGCCGAAGGAAGTCGGCACCTTCGTTCCGCCTCCGCCAAAGGGTACGCCCGCAGGCGCGGTGCAACTCAATGACGTGTTCGTTGATGAGCGCGGCATCGTCTACACTGTCGACCGCCACACCGGCGGCCTGTACACGCTGGAGATGGATTTCTAGGTCGAGGCGGCCCCTTACACGAGCGGATGAATGCTCGTGACCTTGGCTCCACAAAAGCCGCGGTGTTTACTAGTCGCCGGTCTTGTGATCGATGACGGTCTGAGATGAACGAGCTCTTCCCCTCTCCTGCCGCCGGGCGTTTCGGGCGCAGGCTCAAGCGCGAGCGTGGGCCACGTGTACCAATCACTGTGATCACGGGCTTTCTCGGAGCCGGAAAAACCACTCTACTCAAGCGCTTTTTGGGGACGCCCGAGGGACAGGGCACTGCGGTCGTCATCAACGAATTCGGCGCAACCGGCATCGACGACACCCTGGTGCGCTCCAGTGCCGACGAGACGGTGCTGCTCGGCAATGGCTGTCTGTGCTGCATTACGCGCAGCGACCTGCAACAGGCGCTGCGCCGGATGGTCGTGGAGCGCGAGCGCGGTGAATTGCCGGACTTTCGCCGCATCGTAATCGAGACCAGCGGTCTCGCCGATCCAAGTCCGATCCTGCAGACCTTCGCAACCGACCGCGCGCTCGGCGGCGTATTTCACGTTGAAGCGTTAGTGACCGTCGTCGACGTTGTCACCGGCGGCGAGACGCTGCAATGGTCGGCAGAGGCGCGAAAGCAGGCAATCCTTGCGGACCGCCTCATCGTCACCAAGACCGACATCGCCGGCGAAGGCGCAAGCGCGTCGCTTGCCACCCAATTGCGCGCGCTCAACACTGACGCCGAGCTTCACGAGGCTGTCAATGGCGACATAGACCCAACACGCCTGACCGAGCCGGCATCGGACCAGCGCAATACTTTTGTCGCGGAGGCTGCCCACAGCGACGGGATCGGCAGCTTTGTCTTCACCGACGACCGGCCGTTGCAGTGGACGGCATTTGCACGCCTGATGGACACGCTGATGCAGCTACGCGGCCCAGACCTCTTGCGTATCAAAGGTTTTCTCGACGTCGATGGCTGTAGGGGACCGGTGCTCGTACAATTTGTGCAGCACCTCGCCCATCCCCCGGTCGAGCTGGAAATCTGGCCGGACACAAAACGCCAAAGCCGCGTGGTGTTCATCACCCGCAATGTTTCCGAACAACAAGTGCGCGGACTGCTTGAGGCGATCAGGGCGATTGTGTAGCCGCTCGGTGCCCGCATAAAGCCGGGCATGACGGAAGGGAGACAGCTACTCCCGATCCCTGCCCGCGATTTCCGCCTGCCAGGGAGCGACCTTGCGCTCGACAAAACCGATCAGCCAATTTAGCCCGATCGCCATCACCATCAAAATGATGATGGGCACAAACATGGTCGCGGTGTCGAAATTGTTGGCGGAATTGATGATCACCGCGCCGAGCCCCGAGATCGTGGTGAAGAATTCAGCTATGACCATGGCGACCACAGCCCGGCCGACTGCCAGGCGGATGCCGGCCATGATGTAAGGCAAGGTCGCCGGCAGCACGATGCGCCGCAGAATGACGAAATCGGGCGCGACGAAGGATTTGCCGACTTCGATCAAGGTTTTCGGTACGGCGACAACACCGAGCCAGGTGTTGATGCAGATCGGAAACAGCGCCATCAGAAACACGACTGCCACCTTGACCGTGAAGCCGAGGCCGAGCCACAGGATCAGCAAGGGCACCAGCGCAACCAACGGCATTGCGTAGCCGGCGGTGACATAGATTCCGAGTGCCGCCTCGGCGACGCGGAAACCGCCAATCAGCAGGCCTAGCGGTACGCCGATCAAAATCGCCAGCCCATAACCGAGGAGAAACGGCCGCAGGGATTCGTAGAGCGCCGACCACAATTGGCCGCTAACCGCCAAGTCCCAGAACGCGACCGCGATCGCCGACGGGTAGGAGCCGAACACAGGATTTATCCGGCGGCCGAAGATCTCCCACAGGATCAAAACGAAAGCGATCGAGGCGAGTGTAATCACCCAGCGCGGCAGCGGCCTTCGCTCCACGGGTTCGGCCACTGGCGCAGCGCTGACTTTATTGCGGTCTACTACGTCCACCATCAGTGAGGTTTCCGTGCGATCTGTTGCCTCACCATTCGTCCCCGCGCAAGCGGCGGCCCAGAGATCGAAATTTTCGGAGCCGTCAGTTCGGCTCCCGATTCCCGCTTCCGCGGAAATGAATGGAGTATGGTGTGATGACGGCCCATCTTACTAGTGCACCGTGGCGCCATCGTGGATCGCGCGCCATACCTTATATCGGGTTTCCGCGAATTCGGGCGTGCCGCGCACGACACCAAGATCGGGGCGCGGGCGCTTGAGCGGTACATCCATGATCTCCTGCACGCGGCCGATCTTCATGACCACGATGCGGTCAGCGATGAGCACGGCTTCATCGAGATCATGGGTGACAAACAGGATCGTCTTGCGGGTGCGTCCATGCAAGTCAAGCAGCTCGGCTTGCAGTGTCTCGCGCGTCTGCGCATCGAGCGCGCCGAATGGTTCGTCCATCAAAAGGACCTTCGGGTCAATGGCAAGCGCACGGGCGATGCCGACGCGCTGCTTCATGCCGCCGGACAGCTGGTGCGGACGGCGATTCTGCGATTCCTTCAGCCCGACGAGGTGGAGATATTTTTGCGCCGTCTCCCGCAATTGCGCGCCGCGCATGCCCTTCATTTCCAGGCCGAACATCACGTTTTGCAGGGCCGAGAGCCACGGCAGCAGCTCGGCATGCTGGAAGACCATGCCGCGATCGTGACCGCAGCCATGGACTTCGCGTCCATCCACCGTGACCCGTCCACCGCTGGAAGCATCGAGACCCATCGCGACACGCAGCGCCGTGGTCTTGCCGCATCCGGAGGGTCCGATCAGCGCGACGATCTCGCCGTCCTTGACCGTGAAATTGACGCGGTCGAGTGCCTGCACATGATGCACTTCGCCGTCGACGCGCAGCGAAAAGCGCTTGGACACGTCGAGAAAAGTCACTTCACCCATTCAAATCTCCATCGGCGTCACTTGTGAGGACCGAAGGGCCGGGCCCAAATCCATATTCCGCGTCGCTCAAATTACGGAGTCTGGCTTGTCCCTTCGGCGGACGGCCCCTGAATGACGGGGTAATATTGCGTCTCAATGTCCAACAGTCTGAAGCGCCTTTTCGCGGTACTCGGGCGCGGTCACGGTGCTCAGCTCGAGCGGCGACTTTAGTCTGCCCGCCTTCACCATCTGCTCCTGAATCCATTGGATCTTCTCGGTCGGCAACGGCAACGTCGGATCAACGGCACGATGCTCGACGGCATCGTCGTAAACGAACGCGGGGCGCGGATCATCTGCTTTCGCGTGAATGAGCTCGCGCGTCAACGCGATCGTTTCGTCACGATGCGAGAGTGCATAGCGCAGCGCATTCATTTCGGCCGCGAGAAACTTCACGGCGTCCTCGCCCCGCTCGGCCAGCTTCTTTCCGGTGGATACTATGCACACTCTCAAAAAATTCGGCACGGCATCGCGGCCAGCGACTAGCAAATGAATGTTCTTCGGCGCGACGGGCTGATACTCGTTCGACACGACCGCTGCGTCGACCACCCCCCCGATCAACGCCTGATAGCGGTCGTTGTCCCCGCCGACCGCCGCAAGTTTTACCTCGGTGTCGGCGACACCGAACTTCGCCAGCGCCGAGCGGGCCAGCATGTCAGGCATCGAGTTGGGTGCAGACACCGCGATTTGCTTGCCCTTGAGGTCCCCGACCTTGCTGATCGTCTCATTGGCATAGATGCCGTGCGGCACGACCACCCAATGACAGCCGAGCAATTTCACGTCGCCTCCCTTGGAATCGGCGGCAAACACGCCCTGCGGCCCGCCTTCAAAGCTGTCGAGCTCGCCGGCGATCAGTGCCTTCAGTGCGAGCTGGTCGTCCTTGAACTGCGAGATCTCGATCTTGAGACCCTGCTTCTTGGCAAAATCGCGAGTCGATACCATCAGGAAAATACCGGCATCGGCTTTGGCATTGATCAGTCCGTGCTTCCAGACTTTTTCCTGCGCCCTGGCAGGAGCAAGGCTGGCGACGCCGACCAAGGCGACAACAAATGCGCCGATAGCGACCCTGCTGGATACGGCGATGCGCATGGTGAAGTTCCTCCCTGAATTCCATTTCTTGTATTTGTACGGCCTCTGGCCGATGCTTTTGTTCCGGTGATCCTAACATTTATTTTATCGCCACGGGCGTTTCCAAATCTACCGTCAGGGACTAGCCTTTGGCCCTGCGTCAAAGACGCATCTGCAACGGGGCCGCCGGCCGTAAGCCTGCGGCCTTACAATTGGTTCAGGGAGCTGAACGCCATGACCCAACAATTTACGCTGACCGTCAACGGCTCGTCCCACACAATCACTGCCGATCCGGACATGCCGTTGCTATATGCACTGCGCGACAATCTCGGTCTGAGCAATCCTCATTTCGGCTGCGGACTCGCGCAATGCGGCGCCTGCACCGTGCATCTCGATGGTCAGCCGGCTCGGTCCTGCATCACCACGGTATCATCGGTCGGCGATGCGAAAATCACGACGCTTGCGGGCCTCGGGACACCCGAAAAGCCACATCCGTTGCAGACCGCTTATATCGAAGAGCAGGTGCCGCAATGCGGCTACTGCATCAATGGCTGGCTGATGACGGCCGCCGCATTCCTCCGCGACAAGAAAAAACCGACGGAGGCCGAAATCAAGGATGCACTTTCGGGCCTCAAGTGCCGGTGCGGCACGCACATCAGCATTCTGAAGGCGGTCAAGCGTGCCGCCGAGATGACGGGTTGAGGGAGGGTGTCATGACGAAATTCGAGCAGAGCTCCGCTTTCACCCGCCGCTCAATTCTTCTCGGTGGCGGCGCGCTGGTGGTTTCCGTCGGGGGCGCGGTGTCCCTCGACACGCTCCTGTCGATCCAGACTGCCTTCGCGCAGGGTGCCAAGCCTCCGCTGACGCCGGACCAACTGTCGTCATACATCGCCGTCAATGCAGACGGCACGGTGTCCGCTTTCTTTGGCAAGATGGACATGGGTCACGGTCTCGTTGTCGCCATCGGGCAGATCGTCGCCGAGGAGCTGGACGTTCCTTTCAAGAGCGTCAAGGTCTTCATGGGTGACACCGCTAATTCGGTGAACCAAGGCG
>Ga0066388_100000340_pt1 | contig 21126 bp, 20 predicted proteins | sample PanSoiMetaGPlot6_FD_64539 | JGI IMG/M metagenome (GOLD analysis project Ga0066388, IMG submission 64539) | Tropical forest soil microbial communities from Panama analyzed to predict greenhouse gas emissions - Panama Soil - Plot 6 (Hybrid Assembly) | ecosystem: Environmental > Terrestrial >...
AGGGCCGAGCATCGTCGACGTGCCGACCCGCATGCTCAGACGGCCGAGCGTGCTGTCTATATCTTTGACTGTCAGCACCCAGGGCGGGACTCCGCCGAGTCCGGTGACAATGGTCCCCGGCACATTCATCTGATCGACTTGCGTTCGTGACCAGATGATCCCTGCCGACGGCTCGACAAACCAGCCATTGCCGACATTGTAATTGTAGGCGGCGTTTGCCGTCAGGCTGATGCCGCGGGCGTCAAAATGCTGACCGGACATTCCGTGGTTGGCGTCGGAGACCTCATTCTGAAAGACATTTCCGCGCAGCTGCGCGTCGAACAGAAAGCCGCCCTTGCTGGCCGCGAAATAGATGCCTGCAAACGGAATCTGCAGACTGTCGTGAAAGCTCGCAGGCGGATTGATGCTGCTCGGCGTGGCATCGCGCGTTCGCGATCCCAGATAGCCGACGGTCGAGCCGGCATGCAGATTCCATCCATTCACATTCAGCCTGGCAATGTCAGTGCCGATCTGGACGCCGCCGAAATCGCCGATCGTGCGCGTATTGCAAACAACATTGCCGGGAACAGCGCCGCCAAAGTTGATGTTGCCCGCGGTTGCGGTCGTGCCGAACGTCAGATGGCCGCCAACGCCGCGCGACCAGACGCCGCCGGCCTGCTGGTCGGGTTGCGGATTGGGCGGCGAGGCGACGAACGCGGTGGACTGCGACAGGAACGCCGTGTTGGCTGCGTGAATGGACGCTGCGAGGGTGCCCACATAGGCCGATACGCCTGCCACCGCGGTAACCGCCGGCCCGGTCGGAAAACCCGGCGGAGGAACGAATCCAGGCGCCGTGCACTGAGCTTGCGCTGCGGAGGTGGAGAGCAGTGCGACGACAAGCACACCGGTGCCAAGCACCATTGCTTTTGCGCGACTCTCAGCGCCAATCACGCTACCCATCGGCTGAGCCCCCCCATACGCAGACGGTATTACACTACAGCACGCAATGGTTACATGATATAGCTGCTGCACGCCAAGGAAAGCGATTGGCGCTCCCGCCACTGTCGCATAATCAATATTTCGGAGGTACGTGTCGCCTCAGCAACAGGATGGAACTTTTGTGAATGCGCTGATCAATCAGAAGTTTCCGCTTCGAACGTCGACCCGCCGTCGTGGTGTCGGCTCTATCATGACGTTGCGACATTCAGCGCGCTAAAACCCAACTCCGAACATGGCGGCGCTCGGGCTTCTGTTTTCAGCCGTAACCGGTCGGACAGGATCGTGATCCTTGGCAGGCCGCTTGAGCGCAGTTGCTGGCATTCGGGTCGGCTTGCGGGCCTCCTCGCGGTCGGGCGCGCTCTTGGCGTCGGCCTTCAGCTCATGCGGCTCCTCCCGAACCGCCATCGCGGTCGTCACTGCTTCCGGAGCCTGCAGCGCAGGCTCCTCGCGGGCGGCGGTCGTCACGCCCACTGGCTCCTGCACGGCGGGCTCCTCGCGCCCAACCACCTCGATTGAGTTGCTCGAGTCCGGATTGGAGGCAGGCGCGATGTCCTCCTTGGTGGCCAATGCGCCCAGCTGCATGAGCCGATCGCGCGCTCGCTCGGCGACCGCGTGCGATGCCACCAGCCGCAAGACATTGAGCAAAGGCACATCGTCCGCCGTCTCGATCAGCTCGATCAGTCTCGACCGCGCCAGCTCGGATTGCGGCGCGCCCGGATTCCTGACCGCGAATGCCCAGATTGCCTTTGGATCGCCACTCGCCTCCACGCGCTCCCATTCCATGGACATCGCAGAGGACGCAGCTGGCGCAGACGCGACTTGCTTATGCGACGGCGAAACCGACAGCCAGACAGCCAGCGCCACCACACTGCCACTCGCGAGACCAACGAGCGCGGCACTGGCACAGCGCCTGGCCAATGCGCGATGATGGTTTCTCAGTTGCAGATCGACGGCCGCCCTCTGCTCCGGGCATTTGAGAACATGGTAGGCGGCGATGACCTGCCTCAGCTTCTGCTCGGCGGCCGGATCGCTGGCATTGAGATCTGGATGATAGGCTTTGGCGGCCCTGTGAAATGCCGTCTTGATGGTCTCTTCACTGGCACGGCGAGACACGCCAAGAATATCGTAGGGAGTACGCATCGCACTTCTCTCGCGTCGCTCTGCCGACCTCCCCGTCAGGCGAGCGACTGAAACATTCTCCTTCGAAGCGACCGCTGCCACATGGTCGCGGTCATCATTTTTTTCTTTTTCTTTTTCGACTTTTTCCTTGTTCGATTTTTATTTCGATTTCTCTTTTCGATTTCTCTCTTCACTGCGTCCTGTGGAGGGCCACATATGCGGCGCGCTTGTCGCTATTCCTGGACGAAAGCTGGCATGCGCAATGTGACGACTTCGCGACGCAACCGCGCTCGATCCATTACGATGCTACCGAGGAACCTTGGCGAATCACAGAAATGTGGACGTTTTGCAACGAGTGGAGGCGCGATCAGTAATTACGCGCCCACCTTGCGGAATAGGTGGCAGTTGCCGCTGGCGGACTGGCTTTAGTTCGGCTCTCTGCCTTCGCCGAGCACTTTGAGGGATTCCTCGAGCTGCGGGCTCATCGGCATGTTGAAGCGCTCGCCGCTCGGCAGCCGGGATTCGAACCACCGTGCATAGATCGCCACGATGTCGCGGGTGACGACCAGGTTGCGCATCGCACGCTCGACGCTCGCGTTGAGCTCGGGCTCGTTGCGGCGAAACGCAATGCCGTAGGGATCGTAGGAGAGAAACTCTCCCACCACCTTGAACTGGCCCTGCGAGCGGTGCTGTGCAATCAAACCATAGAGCAGCACGTCATCGGTCGCGAAGGCGTCGGCCTTGGCCGCCGCCAGCATCCGATAGGACTCCTCGTGGTCCGGGCTTTCCAGGAGCGTGACGCCGAGCTTGAACTTCTGATCGAGCGCGCGCAGCGCCTGCTCGTTGGTGGTGCCGCGCGTGACAATCACCGTGCGGCCCTTGAGGTCGCGGAAATCCCGCCAGGGTGTCGCGATCGGAACCATCAGCTTGGTGCCGGTGACGAAGATCATGGGCGAGAAGTCGACGACCTTGCGGCGCTCCAAGTTGTTGGTGGTCGAGCCGCATTCGAGGTCGACGAGCCCTTCAGCCACCGCCGCAAGCCGCGATTCCGACGTCACCTTGACGTAGTCGATCTTGAGGTCATCGCGATCGAGCGTGCGCGCAATCTCGTCGACGATGGCACCGCAGATGTCGATCGAATAGCCGATCGGCCGTCCCGAACGGTCGAGGTAAGAGAACGGGATCGACGCGTCGCGATAGCCGAGGCGCACGGTTCCGGTCTTCTTGATGCGGCCAAGCGCGCCCGACACGACGGCCGGGTCGCTGGTCTCGGGCTGCGCGCTGAGACGTTCGCAGGTAAGCGGCGCGATCACGGCGACGACGCCTGCACAAAGCAGCGTTCTCAGCCCTGTCCATGATGAAGCTGACCTTGGCATGGCGCAAACCTACTTCGCCGGCACTGCGGCCGGAATGGGATGTTCGAGCGTTGCGCCCTCGTCGATACCGGGCTGCTCGGGGCGCAGAGTGCCCTCCGATTTTGCGATCACCGCGGCCGCGATCGAATTGCCTATCACATTCGTGGCGCTTCGCCCCATGTCGAGGAACTGATCGATGCCCATGATGAGCAGCAGCCCGGCTTCCGGAATATTGAAGGTCGAGAGCGTCGCCGAGATCACCACCAGGGAGGCACGCGGGACGCCCGCCATGCCCTTTGAGGTGAGCATGAGCAGCAGCAGCATGACGATCTGCTGGCCGGTTCCCAAGGTGATCCCATAGGCCTGGGCAATGAACAAGGTCGCGAACGTGCAATACATCATGGAGCCGTCGAGATTGAAACGAATAGCCGAGCGGCAACACGAAGCTCGCGATCCGGTTGGGGACGCCAAACTGCTCCAGGCGCTCAAGCGTCTTTGGATAGGCAGCCTCGGAGCTTGCGGTCGAGAAGGCGAGCAGGATCGGCTCGCGCACCAGCTGCCCGAGGCGAAACGCGCGCGGGCCGATGATCAGGAAACACACCCCGAAAAGGATCGCCCAGAGGATCACCAGCGACAGGTAGAAGCCGCCCATGAACTTGCCGAAGGTGATGAGAATGCCGAGGCCGTTGGTCGTCACGGTCGCGGCGACCGCCGCAAACACTGCGAGCGGAGCCGCCTTCATCACATAGCCGGTGATCTCCAGCATCATGTGCGAGACCTGCTCGATCATTTGCTCGAGCGCCTTGGCGCGCTCGCCGAGCGAGGCAATCGCAACGCCCGCGAAGATCGCGAACACCACGATCTGCAGGATCTCGTTGTTGGCCATGGCCTCGATGGCGGATTTCGGCACCAGATGCGTGACGAATTCCTTCAAAGTGAGCCCCGACGTCTTCAGGTTGGGGGACGTATTGGCGTCCGGGATCGGAAGGTCGAGACTCACGCCGGGCTGCAGGATGTTCACCATCACCATGCCGAGCAGGAGCGAGACCAGCGAGGCGCCGACAAACCAGCCCATGGTCTTGAGCCCGATGCGGCCGAGCGACGAGCCCGCGCCCATATGGGCGATGCCGACGATCAGCGTGGAGAGCACCAGGGGTGCGATGATCATCTTGATCAGGCGCAGGAACAGATCTGTGACGAGCGAGATGTAGCCAGCGATCGTCGCTGCCGTTTTCGGGTCCGGAAATGCCTCATGACAGGCGTAGCCGACCGCTATTCCGAGCACCAAGCCGACGAGAATCAGAGTTGTGAAGTGTCTCGACATCGCCCCCTCCGTGCCTGCTGAACCCCCGGCGGGCCGTTGCATGGTCGCGAGCGCCGGACCTGCTCTGCGCCAATGAAACAAGCGCCATCAGATTGATCGCTTTGCCGATCGGCGGCAAGAGCAACCAAAGTCGGGAACGTGGATTGAGCCACCGGTCGGCGCCAACATGTCGGCGCAAAGTGCCGCCCGACGACAGGCTGCGCGAATGCGCGAGCGATCTCGCCGATCGATCTAGAATGCAACGCCGAAAAAGGCGGGGCTTTTGATCTCAGCCGTGACCGGCCGGGCAGGGTCGTGACCCTTGTCCTGACCGCTCCTGTCCTGACCTTTGGCCAGCCGCTTGACGGTCGTCGCCGGCGTCAGCCTCCGAGCAGCAGGCTCCTCGTGGTGACCACTCTTCGTGTCGCCTTCCAGCTCTTGGGGCTCCTCGCGAATGGCCACCTTGGTCGTCACCGCTTCCGGCTCTGCCGCCGCAGGCTGCTCGCGGACAGCCGCCTTGGTCGTCACGCCCACCGGCTCCTGCACCTGAGGCACCTCGCGGCCAACCAGCTTGATCGCCTCGCTCGCGCTGGTGTGAGAGCGCGGCGCGATTGCACTTGCATCCCTGCTCGCCTCGACGCGCTCCCATTCCGGTGCCGACGACGACGCCGGCGCGAATGCGATTTGTTCCTGCGGCGCGCCCAACGCCCAAACGGCCAGCAGCACAACTCCGCCACCCGCCAGGCTGGCGACCGTGGACATGGCGAGGCGTCTGGCCAAGGCGCGGCGGCGCTCTCTCAGAAGCTCGTCATAGGCCGCCCTTCGCTCTGGACTCTTGAGCTCGTTGTAGGCGTCGATGATCTGCTTGAGCTTCTGCGCGGCGGCCGGGTCGTCAGCATTGACGTCCGGATGGCACGCCTTGGCGGCATTGTGAAATGCCGCCCTGATCGCCTCGTCATCGGCGCGTCGGGGCACGCCAAGAATATCGTAGGAGGTGTTCATCGTACTGGCCTCGTACGCGGCGCTCGCCTCCCTCAATCGGACGAGCGACTATCATCGCACCGTTGCCGCTGCGCGTCGCAATGTCAATTCGATTTTTTTTCAAGGAACATACTGTGTATTTCGCAGAATTTGCATGCGCAATGTGCCCTCGATCGAACGACATTCACGTCATTACAATGCTACCGACAATCTACAGGGATTGGCTGCGGGTCAACCTGCTCCGCCCATCCGCCCCAGCAGCGCCAGCGCTTCGGCGGCGAGCGTGCGCGTGAGCTCCGCGGCCGGCATGGCGCGGCCGAGCGATGCCGCCTGACCGGCCCACATCGGCGTGAAGTCGCCCGAGCCTTGCGCCTCCGCCTTGGCGCGCAGCGGCGCGAGTGCGCCGGCCGCGAGCGGGAACGCGGGCGCGACCTCATTGATCGGCCCGATCTCGCGCATCACGCGGTTGACCAGGCCACGCGCTGGCCGGCCTGTCATCAGATTGGTCAAGGCGGTGCCGTCGTCGCGCGCCTCGCACAGCGCAGCACGATGCGGCGCCGGGATCTTGGCCTCGGGCGCGAACAGGAACGCGGTGCCGATCTGTACGCCGGCGGCGCCGAGCGCAAAGGCGGCTGCGATGCCACGCGCGTCGGTGATGCCGCCCGCCGCAATCACCGGCACTTGCACCGCGTCGACCACCTGCGGAACAAGCGCAAACGTTCCGACCTGCGCGGCGAGATCAGCCGACAGGAACATGCCGCGATGGCCGCCAGCCTCGTAGCCTTGCGCCACGATGGCATCGACACCGCGCGCCGCGAGCCAGCGCGCTTCGGCGACACTCGTGGCCGACGCCAGCACCAGGCAGCCGTCGGCCTTGACGCGCTCGAGCAGGCTTGCTTCCGGCAGGCCGAAATGGAAGCTCACGACGCCGGGCTTCGTCTCCTCCACCACCGCGCAGAACTCCGCATCGAACGGTTGCCGCATGCTGGTCGGCACCGGCGCCGCCGGATCGATGCCGAGCTCGGCGTAATAGGGTGCGAGCCGCTCGCGCCAGCGCGCCTCGCGTACATTGCTCAATTCGGGCGGCGTGTGGCAGAAGAAGTTGAGATTGACCTTCGCCTGCGCGCGGGCGCGGAACGCCGCCATCTGCGCGCGTGCCTTGGCGGGGTCGAGCATCGCGCACGGCAATGATGCGAGCGCACCGGCCTGCGCCACGGCGGCCGCCAGCTCGACATCCATCGCGCCCGCCATCGGGGCAAGCAGGATCGGCAGCTCGATCTTGAACAGATCAAGGAGACGACGATCGGGCCACATCCGGAAGCCTCCTTCGTGCGTGGCGCGCAATGTGGCGCAACGCGCGCTCAGCGTCCATTCGCCATTGTGAAATGCAGGCTTCGCCGGCGCTCGCCCCTTGCCGTGGGGGCGTCTATACTTCCCGCGACACCCAAACGGAGGAGCGATGCCGCCCCTTACAATACGCGTGGCCGCCATCTGGCTGTGCGCCCTCGCTGCTCCGGCCCAGGCGCAGGACTGGCCCGCCAAGCCGGTACGGATCATCGTGCCGTTCTCGGCCGGTGGCAGCTCCGATCAGCTGGCGCGGCTGTTGGCGCCGGAGCTATCCGCCACCTTCAAGCAGCAGTTCTTCATCGAGAACCGCGTCGGCAGTGCGGGCGCCGTCGGCTCGGCCCTGGTTGCACGCGCCGAGCCGGACGGCTACACGTTCGTCAACGCCGGCTCCGGGCCGCATCTGACCGGCCCCGCCATCAACCCCAATATCGGCTACGACCCGCTCAAGGACTTCACCCACATCGCCATGGAGGCCGCCGACAGCTTCGTATTCGTGGCCAGCACCGCGCTCGGCGTGACATCGATCGCGGAGCTCGTGGCACTCGCCCGGGTGAGGCCCTTGACCTCGGCGTCGCCGGGACCGGGCTCGCTCGGGCAGCTCATCCTCGAGCGCTTCAAGCGCCGCGCCGGCATCGACGTCCAGCACGTGCCTGCACCCAATTCCGGCATGAACGAAGTCGTTGGCAATCACATCTCGCTGACCATGACGACGCTGCTGACGACGGGCGAGATGATCCGCGCCGGCAAGGTCGTGCCGCTCGCCGTGACGAGCGCAGAGCGCCATCCCGCCTATCCCGATGTCCCGACCTTTGCAGAGCTCGGCTATCCGGACGTCCGCGGCGAGACCTGGTTCTGGCTCGCGGGACCCAAGAGCTTGCCCACCGACATCGTCGGCAAGCTCAACGCCGAGATCCGGCGCATCAACCGGACGCCGAAGATGCGTGCGCATATCGATAAGCTCGCGCTCTCGACGCGTGATCTTGATCCGGTGGCGGTCGCCAAGTTCGTGGCCGACGAATATGCGTTCTGGGCGCCGCTCGCCCGCGAAGTTGGGCTCGCCGTGCAATGAACGACGTGCGCAGCCCGGCACATCTCGCCGCCGGCACTCCACAGAGCGCTGCTCCGGGCGCTGCTCCGACTTCGGCACGCCGACCGCGCACGCTTCTGTTCACGCTTGTGAAATTCGGCCTCTCGGCGCTCGCGCTCTGTTTTCTGGCATTCAAAGTCGATCTCGCCGCCGCCTGGCAGCATATGGCCAGCCAAAGCCCGTGGCTGGTCACGGCAGCGGTCATCGCACTGTCCGCACAAGTCGTGCTCGGCGCGCTGCGTTGGCACACGATCCTGGCGAGCCTCGGCGCGCGCGCGTCAATGTCGGATTCGCTGCGGGTGTTCTATGTGGCGGCTTTCTTCAGCAACTGGCTGTGGGGCGGAGCGGTGGCGGGCGACGGCGTGCGCGCCTGGCTGTCGCTGCGCATGCAGATGCGGGTGCTGAAGGCAGTCACCTCCGTCGTCCTCGACCGCGTCGTCGCGGTCGCCGGCGTCGCCATCCTGGTGATCGTGACGGCGCCCGTATTCGCGCTGCGGCTCGGCGGCAGCGCGACCGTGTGGGCCGCCTGGGCACCGGCCGCCGCCGCCGGTGCGCTCCTCATCGGCATCGGCATCGCAACGCAGATGCATCGCTTGCCGCTCAACTGGCACCGTCACCGGCTGCTCGGCGCGTTGCAGACGCTCAGCATCGAAACCCGCGCGATATTCCTGCGGCCCGCCGTGGCGCTCGCCGCGCTCGGGCTCGCGGTCGCGGCGCAGTTCGCCATGTCGCTTGCCGCCTATGCGCTCGCCTGGAGCATGGACATCGGCCTCTCGCTCACCAATTGCCTCGTCCTCATTCAGCCGGTCGTGCTGGCGACCGCGCTGCCGATCTCGATCGGCGGCTGGGGCGTGCGCGAGACTGCCATGATCGCGCTGTTGGCGCTCGTCGGCGTATCGGCGAGCGCGGCGCTTGCGTTATCGGTACAACTGGGGCTGCTGTCGATGGCGGCGGCCCTGCCCGGCCTTGCGGTTTGGCTGCGGCTCAAAGCCGACCCGCGCGCGGAGCAGGCACCATGAACCGATTTCTCCATCTGCTTGCGTATATCGTGTTCGCGCTCGCGCTCACGCCCGCGTTGGCGCAGGAGACATTCCCGGGCCGGCCGATCCGCATCGTGGTGCCATTCCCGGCCGGCGGACCGACCGATATTCTCGCGCGCATCGTGGCGCAGAGGATGAGCGAGGATTTCGGCCAGCCGGTCGTAGTCGAGAATCGGCCCGGCGCCGACACCGCACTCGGCGCCGTTCAGGTCGCGAAGGCCGCGCCCGACGGCTACACGCTCCTCGCCGCCATGGACACCACGCTGGTGATGAACCCGGCGACCAAAGCGACCCTGCCCTATGACCCGTTCAAGGACTTCGCCGCGATCTCGCTCGGTGCCAAGAACACGTCGCTGTTGACCGTGCGCGCCGAGGATGGCCCGAGGACGATCGGAGAGCTGATCGCCCTCGGCAAGGCGAAAGCCGGAGCCATGAACTACGGCGCCGGCATCATCACCACGCGGCTTGCCGGCTACATGTTCAACCGCGAGGCCGGCATCAAGGCGCAGCTCATCCCCTACAAGGGCAGCGCCGAGGTGGTGCAGGGCCTGCTCACCGGCGCGGTCGACTATATCGTCGACGGCGTCGCCTCGAGCCTGCCATTGATCACGTCCGGCAAGCTCCGCCCGCTCGCCAAGCTCAACAACCGGCCGCTGCCGCAGCTCCCCGATGTTCCGCCGCTCTCGGTCGCGGCCGGGATGCCGGCGCTCGAGGACATGTCGAGCTGGATCGCGTTCGTGGCGCCTGCCAGCACTCCGCGCGTGGTCATCGACAAGCTCAACGCCGAGATCGTGCGCATCTACGCCGACCCCTCAACCGCCGACAAGCTCGACAAGGCCGGCATCAACGCCGTATCGAGCACGCCCGAGGAGCTCGACGCCTTCTTCCGCAAGGAAGCCGTGCGATGGGAAAAGGCGTTCAAGGAGAGCGGAATTAAGCTAGATTGATTCTCCGCGCTGATCGTTACCCGCCCGCCGTCTGTCATCACCGCACGCCAGGAGCAGCCATGTCGAAGCCGAAGGTCCTGATCTTTGCCCCGCGCGAGGAGCCGCCCGAGACCATCAAGGCACTCGAGGGCTTAGGCTGCGAGATCGTCATCGGCAACCGCGACTGGCAGCTGCCGCGCACGCATTACGAGGACGATGTGGTCGAAGCGGCACGCGACGCGGTCGCCCTGATGGGCACCTCGATGCGGCACACCCCGATCAGCCGGCGCATCATGCAGGCCTCGCAGCGGCTGCGCGTGGTCGCGAAATACACCGTCGGCGTCGACGACATCGACACCGAAGCCGCGACCGAGCTCGGCATCATGGTGTGCCACGCGCCGACCGAGTCGAATTGCTTCGGCGTCGCCGAGACGACCGTCACCATGATGCTCGCGCTGCTCAAGAAGCTCTCCGAGCGCGACGCCGACGTGCGCGCCGGCAAGTGGCGCACCGCCGACAACTACGCCTATTACGTGGGCAGCCGCGTGTCCGACGGCTTTCCGGGACAGACCATCGGGCTCGTCGGCTTCGGCCGCATCGGCACGCGCGTGGCGCAGCTTCTGACGCCCTGGCGCGCCCGCCTCATCGCCTATGACCCGTATGTGCAGCCGGCGACCTTCCTGGCGCATGGCGTGCGGCAGGTCGACTACCAGACGCTGCTGCGCGAGTCGGACGTCGTGTCGTTCCATGTCGTGCTCACCAAGGAGACGCGCTACATGTTCGGCGAGAAGGAGCTCGCCCTGATGAAGCCGAACGCGATCGTGCTCAACACCGCGCGCGGCAAGGTCGTGGACGAGAAGGCGCTCGCCAAGTCGATCGCGGAAGGCCGCCTGCGCGGCGCCGCGATCGATGCGTTCGAGGAGGAGCCGCTGCCGATGGATTCACCGCTGCGCAAGCTCGGCGACAAGGTGCTGCTCTCGCCGCATTCCGCCTCCTATACGGAGGGCGGCGAGCTGCGCCAGGGCGTCGACTGGGCAACGCGCTCGGTCCTCACCGCGCTCAAGGGCGGCATTCCGGACAACGTCTACAACAAGGACGTGCTGCCGCGCTGGCGCGAGCGGTTTGGCGGCGCGAGCGTGAGCGAGCGATAGCGACGGAACCACGGCATTCGCCCTGGAACCGCACTCGGAACGCGACGGGCTCAAAATCGTTTTTATCCTGCATTAGCAGGAGAGCTCCATGGCAAAACTCTTGTCGTTTGGAATGGCCGCTGCATTCGCGACGCTGATCGCCAGCGGCGCGTCGATGGCGCAGCTTGGCCCCGCGCACGCGCACCCGACCAGGCTGGCGCAGGGCGAGCCCCCGGTCAGCAGCAGCCGCACCGTCAAGCTCACCGAGGAAGACCGTCATACGTTGCGTGAGATCATCCTCAGGGACATGAAGGTCGAGAAGGCGCCCGACAACACCAAGGTCTCGGTCGGCGAAGCGGTGCCGTCGGGCGTCCACCTTGAGCCGATTCCGGCGGACGTGACGCGCAAGGTGCCGCAGATCAAGAACAACACCTTCTTCGTCAAGAGCGACGACGAGATCGTCATCGTCGAGCCGAAGGACAATACCGTCGCCGACATCGTGAAGTAGTGCGTGCCGGAGCCGCGAGCACTCAAGTGTTTCCGTCACCCTGAGGTGCTCCCCCGGCTTTTTCAGCCGGGGGAGCCTCGAAGGGCGACGGCATCGGCGCTGCTGCACCGGAGCGAGCAGCCATTTCTGGGCCGCCATCCTTCGAGGCCCGCGCATGCAAGTATTCGCAGCAGTGCACGTCGTGTGATGCGCGGGCGCCTCAGGATGACGGAGATAGGCTGGCGCGCGGGTCACTTGCCCGCAGATCACTTCGGGCGGATGTCCGATTTGCCGCCGGGCGTGCCGGGCGGTGGAATCACTTTCATGCTGCCGGCGTCGGGCGTCGGCGCGCGAATCTGCGGATCGACGTTGCTGGGCGGACAGAGCACACCATCGGTGCGAGCGAGCCGCTCGCTCGGAGTGTTGTCGGCCTGCCCGGTCGTGTCGGATGGCGCCGGCTCCCGCCCCTTCGGACCCGGCGTCTCCAGCCGCTCACCGGGCGCGCAGGCTTTCGGATCGGGTTGCGATGTCTGCGGCGGCGACTGCGCCGAAGCCGCCAGCACGCCGAGCGTAACGCACAGAATCGCGGCGAGCTGAAGTTCCGTTTTCATGAGTACCTCCCGTTTCTGTGAGAGAACGAGTTCGTGATCCGGTGGGTTCCGCAATTCGCTGCGGGCATTTGTTCCGGCGTGCGAGCGAGCGTAGATTGGCGGGATGAACCGCGACACGGTCCATGTCATCGGCGGCGGACTCGCCGGCTGCGAGGCCGCGTGGCAAATCGCCACGCGCGGCGTGCGCGCGATGCTGCACGAGATGCGCCCGCTGCGCAGCACCGCCGCCCACAAGACAAACGCGTTGGCCGAGGTCGTCTGCTCGAACTCATTCCGCTCCGACGATGCCCAGCACAACGCGGTCGGGCTGCTGCACGAGGAGATGCGCCGGCTCGGCTCGCTGATCATGCGCGCAGCCGACGCCAACCAGGTGCCGGCGGGCGGTGCGCTCGCGGTCGATCGTGACGGTTTCTCGGCCGCTGTATCCGATGCCATCGAGGCCCATCCGCTGATCGAGGTGCGGCGCGAGGAGATCGCAGGCCTGCCGCCCGACGACTGGGACAGCGTCATCGTCGCGACCGGCCCGCTCACCTCGCCGGCTTTGGCCGAGGCAATTGGCAAGCTCACCGGCGAGGACGCGCTCGCCTTCTTCGACGCCATCGCGCCGATCGTCCATCGCGATACGATCGACATGGCGGTCGCCTGGTTCCAGTCGCGCTACGACAAGGCGGGGCCGGGCGGCTCCGGCGTCGACTACATCAACTGCCCGCTCACGCGCGCGCAGTACGAGGCCTTCGTCGACGCGCTCATTGCGGGCGACAAGACCGCCTTTCATGAATGGGAGGGCACGCCCTATTTCGACGGCTGCCTGCCGATCGAGGTGATGGCGGAGCGCGGGCGCGAGACGCTGCGGCACGGCCCGATGAAACCGTTCGGGCTCACCAACCCGCACCCCGGCACGTCGAAGCCTTACGCCGTCGTGCAGCTGCGCCAGGACAACAAGCTCGGCACGCTGTTCAACATGGTCGGCTTCCAGACCAAGCTCAAGCACGGCGAGCAGACGCACGTCTTCCGCTCGATCCCGGGGCTGGAGCAGGCCGAGTTCGCCCGGCTCGGGGGGCTGCATCGCAACACCTTCCTCAACGCACCGAAGCTGCTCGACACGACGCTGCGGCTCAACGCCATGCCGCGGCTGCGCTTCGCCGGCCAGATCACCGGCTGCGAGGGCTATGTGGAGTCGGCCGCGGTCGGGCTACTGGCCGGACGATTCGCGGCGGCTGAGCGACTTGGCGAGGCGCTCACGTTGCCGCCGCCGACCAGCGCGCATGGCGCGCTGCTCAATCACATCACCGGCGGCCATGTCGAGACCATCGATGCCGGCCCGCGCTCCTATCAGCCGATGAACATCAATTTCGGGCTGTTCCCGCCATTCGAGCACGCACTGCCGGTCGACGAGAATGGCAAGCGGCTGCGCGGCCCGGCCAAGGCGCTCGCCAAGAAACAAGCGCTCTGCCGCCGCGCGCTCGAGGACCTCGCGCAGTGGATCGGCGCGGCGCGAATGGCAGCGGAGTGATTGAGCATCGACCGGTCGTCGATCACCGCTTCGGGCAGCCGCCCTTGCCGCAAAAGGTGCCGCTTCCACCGGTTGGGCGAACAGGCACCCCTGGACGAACGTATTGCCCTGAAGCACCGGAAAGAACCGCCGTCCCACTCACCTGCACTTGCGCCCGATTGGACGCGACGAACGAGGACGCCGCGCCAACTTTAAGGCCGGCGCCACCTTTCATGCCGCCGCCTGCCTGGGCTTCGAATGCAATGCCGACGGCTGACACCGCGAGCACAGTCGTGAGGCAGAGGAACCGCTTCAGAGTCGAATGAATCTGCATGACCGTCTCCTATCCCTGGATCGAGGTTGCGATATCCGATTGCGGCAATGAGCAGCCAATGCCGCAACGTAGCCACGGCGGCATCCGGCCGATGTGTTGGCCGTCACACTATGGTCGATCGCGAGAACGGGGGATGATTGAACGATATCAACGGATCGCCGGCGGCGCGCCCGAGCGCGCCGCGCGCCAGAGCGTCCATTGCCGGCGCCAGCGCGCCACCTCGATGTCGGCAAAGGGCTTGTCCGCGAAGCGGCTCAACGCGCCCAGATCGAGCGGTACCGTCGCAACCGGCAGCCAGGCCGCCACCGCATCGTAGCCATCGCGCTCGATCAGCACCCGCGCCTCCTCGTAATGACGGATGGCGATGTCGCGCAGGCTCTTGAGCAGGGTGATGATCTGCACGGTGGTTCGCCCGGCCAGAATGTCCTGTGGCAGCACCGAGGTCTGTATCATCAGGTCGGCCGGCGCCGTGACCCGGCCGCGCACCGCATCGTTCGCGAAATTGCGCAACAGGCTGACGATGCCCATGCTGATGCCGGCGGGCCCGGCGAAATCCAGCGTGGCGGCGCCCATCACCCGCGCGGCGAGCTCCATCAGGCTCGACGAGGTGCTGCGGGCATAACGTTCGAGCTCGTCCACGCTGCCGAACAGCTCGCGGCCGAGATGCGCCCGCCGCGCCTCGATCAGCTCGTCGAACAAGCGGCGCGGCAGGCGGTATTGCTCGATCACCTCGCCGAGCGCGTTGGCGACCGGGTGGCCGCGCATCTCCTCCGGCCGCTGCTCGTAGACCGCCTCGCTCCACCATTGCAGCCGCACCTCGCCGGCGAGCGGCTCGGTCACCACGTCGGGGATGCGCGATAGCTCGACATGGAGGGCATAGAGTGCATAGAGCGCGCCGCGGTGCTCGGCCGGCGCGAACAGCGCCGACAGGTACCGGTCCCGATCGGCGGCGCGGACCAGCGCCTCGCAATGGACGAACGAGTCATGCATGGAATGCAGCATACCATGCACGGAACGGAGCATGCCGTGCCCCGCCGGCCACAGCGGTCAGGCCTTGACGGCTTCGGCGGTCTCCTCGACGGCGGCGCGGGTGGTACCGACACCGAGATAAATCAGAATCGGCGCCGCGATGAAGACCGACGTATAGGTGCCGACCAGCACCACGCCGAAGATCATGGTCGACACGAAGCTGTGGATCGCGTGCCCGCCGAACAGCAGGAGGGCAAGCAGCGAGAGCGTCACGGTCACGTGGGTGACGATCGAGCGTGACAGCGTCGAGTTGACCGAGATGTTGAGCAAATCCGGCATCGGCATGCGCTTATAGCGGCGCAACATTTCTCGGATGCGATCGTAGATGACCACAGTGTCGTTGAGCGAGTAGCCGAGAATCGTAAGCAGCGCCGCGATGCTGGAGAGATCGAAGTCGATCTGCATCAAACACATGTAGCCGATGGTGAGCACCAGATCGTGCACATTGGCGACCATGGCGCCAAGCGCGAACTGCCATTCGAACCGGAACCAGAGATAAACCAGAATTGCCAGAATCGCAGCCATCAGCCCGATGGTGCTGGTCGCCAGCATCTCGGTCGAGATGCGCGGCCCCACCACCTCCTCGCGCTCGACCGCCACCTCGTCACCGAGGGCCGTCTTGACCTTCTCCTTGGCCGTGTTCTGCGCCGCCTCACCTCCGGTCTGCTGCGGAATGCGGATCAGCACCCGGTCCGGCGTGCCGAATGTCTGCAACTGGATGTCGCCCAACCCAAGTGTACCCAGGGACGTGCGCATCTTGGCGAGGTCGGCCTGCTCGCCCGACTTGGTTTTGACTTCCAAGAGGGTGCCGCCGACGAAGTCGATACCGAAGTTCAGCCCGACGAAGAAATAAAGACAGATCGCGACGATCGAGAGCATGGCCGAAGCCGGAAAGCTGACGCGCCGGAAACGCATGAAATCAAACTTGGTATCGTCCGGAACGATACGCAGCATCGGGATGGAGGGATGCAGACGCACGGGGCTGGCCTTATGAGATCGCGAGCTGTTGCGGGCGCACCCACCCGATCCACCAGGCGACCATAAGCCTGGTGAGGGTGAATGCAGTGAAGACCGTTGTGAGAATGCCGATGCCGAGCGTCACCGCGAAGCCGCGCACCGGGCCGGTGCCGATGAAGAACAAGACAGCGGCTGCGATGAAGGTCGTGATGTTGGAATCGAGGATGGTCGCGAGCGCCCGGGTAAAGCCGGCATCGATCGCCGTGATCGGCGTGCGGCCGTTGCGCACCTCCTCGCGGATGCGTTCATAGATGAGCACGTTGCTATCGACCGCGATCCCGATGGTGAGCACGATGCCGATGATGCCGGGCAGCGTCAGTGTTGCGCCCAGGAGCGAAAGCACGCCGAAGATCATGGCCACGTTGACCGCGACCGCAACGCTGGCGAACACCCCGAACAGGCCGTAAGTCACGACCATGAACACGATCACCAGCGCGGCGCCATAGTACGAGGCGTCCCTGCCCTTCTTGATCGAGTCCTGGCCGACGCTCGCGCCGACGAACTTCTTCTCGATGGTGGTCAGCTTTGCCGGCAGCGCGCCCGCGCGCATGAGAATGGCGAGATCCTTCGCCGTTTCAAGCGTGAAGCTTCCGGATATCTGGCCTGACCCTTGCAGGATCGGCTCGCGAATGACCGGCGCGGTGAGAACCTCCTTGTCGAGAACGGCGGCGAAGCGCTTGCCAACGTTCTCCGTGGTCGCCTGCGCGAACTTGCGCGCGCCTGCCGCGGTGAAGCGGAAACTCACCACCGGCTCACCGGTGCGCGCATCGAAGCCCGGCTGCGCGTCGGTGAGATCGGCGCCCGAGACCAGCACGCGCTTTTCGATCAGGTAGGACGGTCGCCCCTCGCGACTAGGGCCATAGAGGATCTCCGATTCCAGCGGCGGCCGGCCCGCCAATGCCTGCTCGGGAGTCATGCTCTCGTCGACCATGCGGAAGTCGAGCTTGGCTTGCGCGGTGATGATCTCCTCAAGCCGCTCGGGGTCCTCAAAGCCCGGAACCTGAACCATGATGCGGTCGCTACCCTGACGCTGGATCAATGGCTCGACCGTGCCGAGCTCATTGATGCGCTTGTCGATCACCGGGATCGATTGCTCGACCGTCTGCCGCACGCGCTCGGTGAGCGCCGGCTCGGTCATGGTGATCCCAATGCGACCGCCTCCCAGATGCGCAATGTCCAACGTGCGCTGCCCGGCCGACCCCGCAACGCCGGCGAGCGGCCGCGAGAGCTCTCTCACCTTGGATAAGGCGGTCTGCACATCGCCTTCACGCACCGCGACCTCAACGCCATTGCCGCGCACCACCGGCGCGCCCGCAAGCGTGAGGCCCGCATCGCCGCGTAAGACGCGACGCACGTCCTCGCGCAGCTGCTCGAGCGTATCCCTGCGCAGCGCTGCGGTGTCGACCTCGAGCAGGAGATGCGAGCCGCCGCGCAGGTCGAGGCCAAGCACGACCTGGCGCTGTGCCCATTTCGGCCAGCCTTTGACCGTCTGCTCCGAGAAGAAGTTCGGCACGGCCAACATGCCCACCAGCAATGCTGTGAGCAGGATGCCCAATGCCTTGAAGCGCGATATGTGCATCATGATCGCGCCCGCTCCCTTATGAGATCGCGAGCTTCTGTGGACGCACCCACCTGACCCACCAGGCGACCATCAGCCTGGTGAGGGTGAATGCGGTGAACACCGTGGTGATGATGCCGATGCCGAGCGTCACCGCGAAGCCGCGCACCGGGCCAGTGCCGATGAAGAACAGCACAGCCGCCGCGATGAAGGTCGTGATGTTGGAATCGAGGATGGTCGCGAGCGCCCGGGTGAAACCGGCATCGATCGCCGTGATCGGCGTGCGGCCAGTACGCACCTCCTCGCGGATGCGCTCGTAGATGAGCACGTTGCTGTCGACCGCGATGCCAATCGTGAGCACGATGCCGATGATACCCGGCAACGTAAGCGTTGCGTTGAGCAGCGAAAGGACGCCGAAGATCATCGCCACGTTGATCGCGACCGCAACGCTGGCGAACACCCCGAACAGGCCGTAGGTCACGACCATGAACACGACCACGAGGGCTGCGCCGTAATACGAGGCGTCCTTGCCCTTGCTGATCGAGTCCTGACCGAGCCCGGCGCCGACCACCCGCTGCTCGATGACGGTCAACGGCGCCGGCAGCGCGCCCGCGCGCAACAGGATCGCCAGGTCGTTCGCCGACTCTACCGTGAAGCTGCCGGAGATCTGTCCCGAGCCCTGCAGGATCGGCTCGCGGATGACTGGCGCCGTGATCACCTCGTTGTCGAGCACGGCGGCGAAGCGCTTGCCGACATTCTCGACGGTCGCCGCCCCGAACTTGCGCGCGCCGGCCGAATTGAAGCGGAAATTGACCACCGGCTCACTGGTGCGCGAATCGAAGCCCGGCTGCGCGTCGGTCAGATCGGCGCCCGAGACCAGCACGCGCTTCTCAATCACATAAGGCGCGCGGCCCTCGCGGCTGGTGCCATAGAGAATTTCCGATTCAGGCGGCGGCCGGTTCGCCAGCGCCTGGTCCGGAGTTACGGTCTCATCGACCATGCGGAAATCGAGCTTGGCGGTCTTGCCGACGAGATCGATCAGGCGCTTGGGGTCGCCGAGGCCGGGCACCTGGACCAGAATGCGGTCGGTGCCCTGGCGCTGAACCAGCGGCTCGACCAGACCGAGCTCGTTGATGCGCCGCTCGATGATCTGGATCGCCTGGTCGACCGCCTGGCGCACGCGCTCGACGATCGCAGGCTCGGTCATGTTGATGACGATGCGCCCGCCACCCTGGTTGGAGATCTCAAGCGTGCGCTGGCCGGCCCCGCCCAGGATGCCGCCCAACGGCTGCGAGAGCTCGCGCACCTTGGTGAGCGCAGTCTGCACGTCGCTTTCGCGCACTCCCACCTCGACGCTGGTGCCGCGCACCACCGGGGCGCTGGAGAGGCCGACGCGCGCCTCGCGCAGCACCCGCCGCACGTCATCGCGCAGCTGCTCGAGCTTCTCCTTGCGCACCGCGCCGGTATCGACCTCGAGCAGGAGATGCGAGCCGCCCTGCAGGTCGAGGCCGAGCACCACGTGGCGCTGCGCCCATTTCGGCCAGCTCTGAACCGTCTTCTCCGGGAAGAAATTCGGCACGGCGAGCATGCACACGACCAGCGCCGTGAGCAGGATGCCCAACGCCTTCCATCGGGAAATGTACATCATGGCTGACGTCCCTGTGGGTGATGCCCGAATGCCCGTATGAGTAATAAACGTGTAGGGCCGCCGCCCCTGCTCAGCCCTCGTTGCTCAGCCCTTGGCGTCGTCCTTGACCGGCTCGCCCTTGGCGCGCACGCCCGTGATCATCGAGCGCACCTGCCGCACGCGTACGCCGTCGGCAATCTCGACCTCAATCTGCTCCTCATCGACCACCTTGGTGACCTTGCCGACCAGCCCTCCGGACGTAACCACGGTGTCGCCGCGGCGCAAGTTCTTGACCAGGTCCTGGTGCTCCTTCATCCGCTTCTGCTGGGGCCGCAGGATCAAAAAGTACATCAGGGCGATGATTGGGATCATCACCACCAGCGGCGAGGTCAACAGACTGTCGCCGAGCGGGCTGGCCTGCGCATAAGCGGGCGTCACGAACATCGTCTCATCCCCTGGATAAGTGTCGGAAGGGACCGGCTTTTTTGTCCCTGCAGGCCGGCGGTCGAAGTCGGCGCGGACTATAACGGGCACCGGCTCAATTGCAACGTCGCCGCGGGGCACATAAGGGCGGTTCCACCGCCTGACCAGGGGCATGCTTGCGGCACCATCGCCACACCGGTAAGTGTGCGGCGCAACCCGTATCTCCCCAAAATCTCCCTATGTCCAAGCATCCGCAAAAGCCGCCAGCAAAAGGCAAATCGCCGCAGCACGGGCCCAAGGAAGGCTCCATGCACGACCCCAAGAACGAGCACGACCAGACGCCCGGCCCTGCCCTCATGGCCCGCATCGCGGACGCGCTGGAGCGGCTGGCGCCAGCGGCGCCGACGGCACCCGACTTCGCAGCGGCCGAGGCCTTCACCTGGCACCCGGTCGGCCGGCGGGCGGTGCCGGTCACGCGGGTCAGCCGGGTCGGCATGGGGCTTCTCAAGGGCATCGACCGGGTGCGCGATCTGCTGGTCGAGAACACCGAGCGGTTTGCGCGCGGGCTGCCGGCCAACAACGCGCTGCTTTGGGGCGCGCGCGGCATGGGCAAGTCGTCGCTGGTCAAGGCGGTGCATGCGGCAGTCAACGCCAACGATGGGAAAGGCGCGCTCAAGCTGGTCGAGATCCATCGCGAGGATATCGAGAGCCTGCCCGACCTGATGACGCTGATGCGCGCGGCCCCTTATCGCTTCATTCTGTTCTGCGACGACCTGTCGTTCGAGGCGGAGGACACGAGCTACAAGTCGCTCAAGGCGGTGCTTGAAGGCGGCATCGAGGGCCGTCCCGACAACGTCGTCTTCTATGCCACCTCCAACCGCCGCCACTTGATGGCGCGCGACATGATGGAGAACGAACGCTCGACCGCCATCAATCCCGGCGAGGTGGTCGAGGAGAAGGTGTCGCTGTCGGATCGCTTTGGGCTGTGGCTTGGCTTCCATCGCTGCAGCCAGGACGAATACCTCGCCATGGTGGCGGGCTATGTCGGCCACTATCGCATTCCACTCGGCGGCGAAGCGCTCGAGCGCGAGGCGCTGGAATGGGCGACCACGCGTGGCGCGCGTTCGGGCCGCGTGGCCTGGCAGTACGTGCAGGACCTGGCCGGCCGGCTCGGCGTAAAGCTGACGGAGCGGTGAGGAAGCTCATCTGTAGCCCGCATGGAGCGAAGCGCAATGCGGGGTGGCCGCCCCCGGATGTCGCTGCGCTCCATCCGGGCTACAAA
>Ga0066388_100000341_pt1 | contig 21116 bp, 17 predicted proteins | sample PanSoiMetaGPlot6_FD_64539 | JGI IMG/M metagenome (GOLD analysis project Ga0066388, IMG submission 64539) | Tropical forest soil microbial communities from Panama analyzed to predict greenhouse gas emissions - Panama Soil - Plot 6 (Hybrid Assembly) | ecosystem: Environmental > Terrestrial >...
TGTGCTCGGGGGAGTGTTGTCGCGTAAGGTTGATTGACGCGCGTGGCGGCGCTCTTGTAAGTTGTAGAGACTTTGCTCCGCAGGGGCACGCGCGAGGGTCGCGCGTTCGGGAAAGCTCCAACGACAACGGACAAAAGAAGGCAGGGTGCGAGTTCCGAGTGTGCACCCAGCCGCTGAGGGAAGACGCCATGGGATTTGCGACAAATGCAATTCACGTTGGGCAGGAACCCGATCCGGCCACAGGCGCCATCGTTGCGCCGATTTACCAGACATCTACGTACGTGCAGGAAGAGTTCGGAAAATACCGGCAAGGGTACGACTATGCACGGACGAATCATCCGAACCGTAAGGCGCTCGAGAAAACATTGGCGAAGCTTGAGGGCGGGCACAGTGCGTATGTGTTTACGTCGGGGATGGCGGCGATTGATTCGGTGTTCCGGCTGCTGCGGCCGGGAGACCACGTGATTTTGTCCGAAGCGGTGTATGGGGGCGTATACCGGCTTTCAACTCAATTGCTGGTGCATTTCGGGATGGAATTCAGTTTCGTGGACACATCCTCTGCGGATTTTGTGAAAGTGGCAATGCGGCCGAACACGAAGCTGCTTTACGTGGAAACACCGACAAATCCGACTATGAAGGTGACGGATATTGCGGCGATGGCGAAGCTGGCCAACGACCACAACGTGACCCTGGCGGTGGATAACACATTCTTGAGCCCCTATTTGCAACGGCCGATCGAACTGGGTGCGCATATTGTGGTCCATTCGATGACAAAGTATTTGAACGGGCACAGCGATTCGACTGGCGGAGCTGTTGTGCTGACGCGCCCGGAGGATTCCGAGAAGATCTATTTCATTCAGCGGTCGGCGGGAGCGGGCTTGGCACCGATGGACTGCTTTTTGGTTTCGCGCGGAATTAAGACGCTGGCGATTCGAATGCTACAGCACAATGCGAACGGGATTGCCGTGGCGCGCCATTTGGATGCGCATCCGAAGGTGCGGAAGGTGTATTACCCGGGATTGCCGACGCATCCGCAGCATGAAATTGCGAGGAAGCAGCAGCGAGGACCGGGAGCGATGATTTCATTTGACGTTGGAGGCGAGGAGGCGGCGAAACGGTTCTTGAATCAGGTGAAGCTGTGTGCTTTGGCGGAAAGTTTGGGAGGCGTGGAAACGCTGATTTCGCTGCCGGCGGTGATGACGCATGCTTCTATGCCAAAAGAAGTGCAGGAGCGAATTGGGATTACGGATGGGCTAGTGCGGCTGTCGGTGGGCATTGAGGACGTGGAAGATATTTTGGCGGATTTGGATCAGGCGCTGTTGTACGTGTGATGGTTGAACGGAATCTCGCGCGGAAGGCGCGGAGAAGAGAAAGCACATCCCTTGCAAAGAAATCCCCTCGCGCGACTATGAGTTGGGCTTAGAAACGCAGGACCAAAGCGCTGCCAAAAATGGCTGGGTCACAACTACTTTTTGTTTGCGGAGTTCTCGGATAGCCATGAAAGGTAGTCGGCAGAGCCCCAGACGGCGGGCAAGGCAATAATTTCGGGAACATCGTAACTGTGGAGACGCTTGATTTCGGCTTCAAGCGGGCCGAGTTGCTTTTCGACGGTTTTGATGAGGAGCAACTGCTCGCGGGCGGTTTGGACCTTCCCTTTCCAACGGTAAACGGATTGAACAGGGCCGAGAATGACGGTCACGCAGGCGGCGAGATGCTTGCGAACCACTTTGCTGGCAATGCGGCGGGCTTCAATGAGATTGCCGCAAGTGACCAGAACGATGCGAGTGGTTTTTGTACGAGCCATGTCTCCCCTCCGTGAAACAGCTAAGGCTGGGTACAAAATTAGGAGTAGTCGGTCCGTTTGAGTATTTCACCTATTCAGTTCGGGGTTTGTAAGGACAGACCCCGAGCCTGTTGTATTACAAACAAAAAACTCAAACTGGCCACCTACCAGAATCAGCAAAGGGCTTTGGCTGAGGCGGGCCTGGGTCTAGAATAGCGCCCAATGGCGACTCCGACCAAAGCTGCCGCCGAGGGGCGGTCCCCCATAAAATTTGGCACGTCCGGATGGCGAGGACTGATCGCCGACGAGTTCACCTTTGCGAACGTGCGGCTAGCGATGACGGCCGTTGCCGAGCACGTAAAGTCTAAAACAAACAAACCAAAAATTCTCGTTGGATATGACACGCGATTTTATTCGGAGGAGTTCTCGCAACTGGCGGTGGAGATTTTGCAACACCACGAGATACATGCGCTGCTGTGCGAGACGTTTACGCCCACTCCCGCCGTTGCGTACGAAATTCAACGAAGCAAGCTGGACGGGGCTGTAAATTTCACGGCGAGCCACAATCCGGCGCAGTACCACGGACTAAAATTTTCATCGGCCGATGCGGGACCTGCCCTGCCGGAGGTGACGAAAGATATCGAGACGCGAGCGGCGAGACTGTTTGCAGCAGGAGGAGTTGCGCCGCTAGGGCATCACGAAAAAGCAAGACCGGAGATGGTGAACCTGCGGGCCACATATTTGAAGAGGCTGGAAGAGTTGGTGCAGTTTGATGTGCTGAAAAAGGGTAAAGCAAAATTTGTTGTGGATGCGTTGCACGGGTGCGGCGCGGGATATTTGGACAAAGTATTAGCGGATCATGGCGTGGCGGCAGAGGCTCTGCGGACGGATCGGGATGTTTTGTTCGATGGTACGGGACCGGACGTGTCGGAAGAGAATTTGGCGCCGCTGCGAAAGAAGGTCGTAGATTCGAAGGCAACGGCGGGCCTAGCGACGGATGGAGACGCCGACCGCTTCGGGATCGTGGATCGGGACGGAACCTGGGTGGCACCGAATCATATTCTGGCGCTGGTGTACGACTACCTGGTGGAATCGCGCGGGTGGAATTTGCCGGCGGCGCGCAGCGTGGCGACTTCGGAACTGGTGGACGCCGCGGCGAAAGCGCGCGGACAGAGGACTTTTCAGACACCCGTCGGCTTCAAATATATCGGGCAGCTGATTCGTGAGGATAAGATTGCCATGGGCGGCGAAGAGAGCGCAGGGCTGACGATGCGCGGGCACGTGCCGGAAAAGGATGGAATTCTAGCGTGTCTGCTAGTAGCTGAGATGATGGCGGCGCGCGGCGCTTCGATTCATGAGCAGGTGATGGCGCTGTTCAAGAAATTGGGGCGGGAATATTGGCCGGTACGCGAGAATTTGCATTTAACGGAAGAGCAGAAAGCCAGAGCGATTGAAAAATCGAAGAGCGATGCTACAACCCTGCTTGGAAGGAAAGTGGCATCAGTGGACCGGACAGACGGAGCGAAGTTTGCGTTTGAAGATGGAACCTGGATGCTCCTGCGGTTGAGCGGGACGGAACCGTTGTTGCGGCTGTATGTGGAAGCGGAGAGCGCGGCGGCCTCGGCGAAATTGGTGAAAGAAGCGACAGATTGGATTTTGATGGGATGAAACGGACAAGGGAACCCGTGAATCTGCAAACGCTGTGGCACAGCTATGGGCGGATTGTGCTGGCGGTGTGCATAGCGACTCTCGTTGTGCATGACATCTTCGGGACCCATGGGTATTTGGCCCTGCGGCGGACGAAACAAGAAATCGAGAAAGTGCAAAAGGATATAGCGCGGCTGAACAAGGAAAATTCGGAGCTTGCGGAAGAAGTACAGGCTTTGCGGACGGATCCAAACAAGATTGAAGCGATTGCGCGAGATGGATTAGGACTGGCGAAGCCGGGAGAAGTGATTATCAAGATTCCGCAGTCGCAACAAACCGATAAGAACGGGCAAGCAAAGCCCTAAGCTGCTAAGCAGCTGCAACTTTCTTCAGTGCTCCTTCCTGGCGCCATTTCTTCCAGTTCGTCCTGAGCAGCGAGAGCGCAAGCATCGCAAGGAAGATTGTGAGCAGGCCGAGCGTGGCTTTTCCGACGCTGCATTGGCGCCTTGGCAAGATGGAAAAACTGCCATAAACAAATTCGATGTGAACCCAATATACGAGCAAAGAGGTTTTGCCGAGCTGGATAAGAGGGCTAAAACCGGTTTGCGCAAAGCCCCAGCGACACCAGGCATAGGCGAAAGACAAAATCAGCAGAAGAAGGCCGCAACGCGTAAGAAGAAAATCGGGGTTGGAGTGCCAGTAGTCGTAGACGGCGTAGAGATGAATTCGGGATTTGTCGAAAAGTTGGGAGAGGACACTCGCCGTGATACCGCCGATAGCAAGAAGAGCGAAGGCAAGTGTCTGTCGGCGTTGAGCGAAGTGCGCGTGAAGGATGAAACCAACGCCGAGACCAACAAAGGCGAAAGCTGCCCAGGGAAAGAGTGGAAAGAGCCAGGGCTGAGGTTCATTGAAGACGTGGACGCCGTTGATGTAAGACTCGAGGGGCCAGGGGAGGAACTTCGGACGAAGCGTGGTCCAGAGCGGCGGAGTGATCATAGCGATGAACGTTGCAGCTACGAGGCTGGCAATGATGGTGTGAGTGCGAGAGGCGGCGACGGATTCGCTGGACGTGAAGAAGCACAGGACGCCCATGAGCATCATGGAAAGGCCGAGGATGTTCAGAACATCGACGCGGAAGAGGTCAGTCCAGGGAGCATAGCCGAACGCAAGCGCGTATTCCTGAATGCGAAAGAGAAGACCGAGGCCGAGAACTTCCGCGCCGCGAAGAATGGTTTGTTGAGCGATGACCCGGCGGTCAATTCCCTTCTCTCGGAGACGCTCGGTGACGAGAGCAAAAGAAATCCCCGCAAGAAAAATGAAGAGTGGCGCTGGAAATGTGCCGCCGAGCTGCGACCAGCTGAGAAGTGGCGATTTACGAGCTTCCGGGCTAAGCCAGGAGTCATAGCAATGCGTTTGGAACATGAGCACGCAAGCGAGGCCGCGCATCCAGTCGATATAGGCGAGACGTTTCATGAAGCGAATTTTTTGAAGAGGACCCGTCCTTTCATGTAGCGCGGCCCCCTTTTCCATGGCGGCCGCAAAGCGGCCGACGCACCCAGTCGATGCAAACGAGACGTTTCTGTGACGGAGTCATTGCGGAACGTTACGATACAATACCCGCTTGCCCTCCACGCGCCAAATCGGACCGATGCCTATGCTCGGGCTTTGGGGAGTGCTGTGCGTGGCGATGATTTTGTTCGCGTCGCTAACGGGGAATTTGTACGGATTTGGCGGGCGAGCGGTGGTGGCGTCGTTTGCGGCGTTCGCGATTTTGTTTGGGGGTGCATTGCTATTTGCCGCGCATGGTGTGACGGAGCGAGTTGCCGCGGCCGGTCCTGGAGCTGGCTGGCTGGTTGGAGTGGCGCTTTTTTTGACTTTCCTCGTCTATGCGATTGGAACGGGGACGCTTTCGTTGATGCGACTGGGAGAAGTGGCATTGTTTCTTTTTTTTCCGCTTGCAGTGCTGTCGACAGCGCGAGGAGCAGCAGCAGGGGCGTGGCAGGATTTTTTCGTAATTCTGAACATATGGGTCGCGGTGAAATTTGGCCCGTCGCGAACGATTTGGCCGTATCCGGGAGGAAGGCTTTCATACATTTTGACGATCCTGCTGGCGGTCGATGCAGCGATTGCGGGATTCCTGTTGCTGCGGCGGATTAAGGGAGTCGGATACAGCATCGGATGGGGCAGCGGTTGGACGTTTTCCATTTTGACGAGCTTGATAGCGTTTGCCTGCATCGCGATTCCGCTGGGTTTACAGATGCACTTCCTTGTGTTCGAAGTGCAGTGGCATCACTGGAAGACTGAACCGGCGGTCGCGCTGGGGATTTTGTTCTTCACTGCGTGGCCTGAAGAGTTGCTTTTTCGCGGGCTGCTGCAGAATTGCCTGGAGCGCGCAACGAAAAGCGATGTTGTAGGCTGGTTGACGGCTTCGATGCTTTTTGGTTTCTCGCACATAACGAATGGTGGATTCCCGAACTGGCGTTATGTGATTTTGGCTTCGATCGCGGGATTTTTTTATGGGTGGACGTGGAGGCGGACGGGGTCGATTTTTGCGTCGGCGCTAGTGCACGCGGGAGTGGACACATTGTGGCACTTTTTGTTTCGAACCATTTAGAGGTTGCAGAGTTATAATCCCCGCCTCGACGCAGACACAGTTTCGGAGGCAGCCAGACATGCCGGATATGACAGCAGAGCAGGCGACTTTTCTCTTGGGCGTTTTTGCTGACACGACCAAGCGGGAGTGCGTCGCAACAAGAAATGTGATTGCCGCAGTTCCTGCGGACAAGGGTGACTACAAGCCGGATGAATATTCGAAGTGTTCGCTAGAGCTGGCGCGACATATTGCGGCGGCGGAAGCGTGGCTGACTTCGATTCCCATTGACGGAAAATTCGATCCGACCGGGCCGTCGCCGATCCCAGAGGATGTGAAGACGCCCGCAGAGCTTGCCACGTGGTACGAACAGAGCACGACGGACAAATTGCAGAAACTGAAGGCGCTTACACCGGAACAGTTGACGAAGATTGTTGATTTTCGTGGGCTGTTTCAGCTTCCAGCAGTGATGTATTTGCAGTTCGCTTCGAATCATTCGATTCATCATCGCGGGCAGCTGTCAGCATATTTACGCGCGATGGGATCAAAGGTACCGGCCATTTACGGAGAAAGTTACGACAGCGCGATGGCAAAAAAAGCGGCGGGAGGTTGAGGCTTTGGCGGACGCCAGCGAAGAACGGCTGCATTTCGCGTGGAAGAATTTTGAAGACCAGCAGGCGATTATCCGTGCGGCGGATTTGAAGGCCGGCTACCTCGTGACGTTTTTGTTGTTCTTCGGCGCGAGCACGATTCCGCTGGGGCGCGAAGTGTTGCCGAAACTACGCTGGGATCTCAGCGGCGGACCGGCCAGTGGAATCTATGCTGTGAGTTACGGACTTTCCGTGATCGGCTTTGTGTGGTCGATGTATCTGATTTCGCATGTGATGACACCGCGCGTTGCAAAGCATCACAAGGAGCCGAAGCCGGGGGCGGACTTACTCTACTTTGGCCACGTGGCGCGGTTCGAAACGAGTGAGAAATACTATGAGGCAGTGGCGAGAGCAGAACCTGAAATGCTTCTGCGTAACGTAACGGACCAGATTTTCCAACTAGCGCAAATTGCCAAGGTGAAGATGGACAGTCTTCGCGCGTTTTCCAAGTCGTTTAAATTGACTCTTGTGGCGTGGTTCATTAGCACAGCGGTTGGGTTCTGGATCATGAGCTGGAAGTAGAGAAGAGATTTGCAAGATGGAAAGAGTACGAGAGGCTTAGATATACTTGACAGTATATGGTGCCCCGAGCGACGGTCCAGGGGGCCGGGGATCAAGGTTGCTGCGAGACAAGGTGAGGGTGAGGCAATTCACCGATGCACAACACACGGATTCAGCGTTGCATTTGTGGGCACGCCAAAAGCATTCATGTGCGGATGTACGGAATCATGTACGAGAACACAAGGCTGCCGCAGACGTGTAATTTTCCCGGGTGCAAGTGCAAAGGATTCAAGCTTACGAAGGCGAAGAAGAAACGGTAGGCAATAACCTCCTGCACCAGCTCATCGACAAAGAACAAATACGACTTGCTAACGAACAACCCCGGAGACGGGTGAAGAAGCGGAGGCGTAAAGGCGCTTGGGCATGCGGCCGGCGAGGAAGGCTTTGCGGCCGGCGAGGGTTGCGTCCCGCATGGCTTCGGCCATGAGGACGGCGTCGGCAGCTTCGGCGATGGCGGTGTTCATAAGAATTCCGTCTGCGCCGAGCTCCATGGCGACGGTGGCGTCGCTTGCAGTGCCCACACCCGCGTCAACAATCATAGGAACTTCGGTGATGCGCTCGCGCAAAATGCGCAAGCTGGCAGGGTTTTGAATGCCGAGGCCGGAGCCGATGGGCGCAGCAAGCGGCATGACCGCGGCGGCGCCAGCGTCAATTAATTTGCGCGCGGCAATGAGGTCGTCGTTCGTGTAAGGCAGGACGACAAAACCTTCTTTAACCAGGACGCGCGTGGCTTCGATCAATTGTTGCGTGTCGGGAAAAAGCGTTTGCTGGTCGCCGATGACCTCGAGCTTGATCCAATTCGAAAGGCCGACTTCGCGGGCCAGGCGCGCGGTGCGAATGGCTTCGTCGGCGGTATAGCACGCGGCGGTGTTCGGCAGGATGAAGATTTTGTCACGCGGAATGTAATCGAGAAGAGATTCCTTCGACTTGTCAGTGATATTGACGCGACGGACCGCGACGGTAACCATTTCTGCGCCGCTGGCGACATGCGCGCGAGCCATTTCTGGAAAGCTGCGGTACTTCCCTGTTCCTACGATAAGACGCGAGGTAAAAGGGTGGCCTGCGATGACGAGTTGATCAGACACGAGAATCTCCGTGAAAAGATGATTGTAGAACGCGAGGGGCAGCGGTGTACACTTTGGGGTCGCGGCTGCTGCGGTTAGTCGAAAGAGATAGACGAAGGCGCTGTAACCGATTACGGCAGCGAACGTCTTATTTGCAGACGGTGGTTGAGAATTTCTTCAGTTGAATTCCATTTCAACAGAGGGTGTGGAGGCTTCTCATGAAAGTCAGGCTAATGCTTGCTGCGTTTGTTGTGTTCATGTGTGTCGCCGCTCGAGCGCAGGAAGTGGATATTCCCTATCAGAAATTTGTGCTAGATAACGGACTGACAGTGATCGTGCACGAAGATCACAAGGCGCCGATTGTTGCGGTGAACACGTGGTATCACGTGGGGTCGAAGAACGAGAAACTTGGCAAAACCGGATTCGCGCATCTCTTCGAACACCTGATGTTCGGCGGAAGTGAGCACGCGCCAGGTCGATATATCGACACGATGGAACGAATCGGCGCAACGGACCTGAACGGAACCACGAACACGGACAGGACGAACTATTTTGAAAATGTGCCGACGTCCGCTCTGGATTTGACTCTTTGGCTGGAGTCTGACCGCATGGGGCATCTGTTGGGCTCGTTCGATGAAAAGACGCTGACGCTGCAGCGAGGAGTGGTGCAGAACGAAAAACGGCAGGGAGAAAACCAACCGTACGGCGTGACGCGGCAACTCATCACGCAGAATACGTATCCGGCGGGACATCCGTATTCGTGGACAACGATTGGCGAAATGAAGGATTTGGATGCTGCGTCCATGGACGACGTAAAGGAATGGTTCAGAACGTATTACGGCCCTTCGAATGTTGTCCTGGTGCTGGCCGGCGATATTGATTTGAAGACGGCGCAGGAGAAAGTTCAGAAATACTACGGCGACATTCCGTCCGGGCCGCCTGTAGCTCATCACGAAGTGTGGATTGCAAAAATGACGGGAACGCATCGGCAGAAAGTGCAGGATCGCGTTCCTCAGGCACGGATTTATAAGGTATGGAACATGCCCCAGTATGGGAGCGCGGAGGCGGATTATCTGGATTTGGTGAGCGATGTTCTGAGCAGCGGAAAATCTTCACGGTTCTACAAGCGACTCGTGTACGACGATCAGATTGCGACGGATGCGAATGCGTTCGTTCAGCTTGCGGAGATTGGGGGACAGTTCCGTGTACAAGCGACGGCGCGGCCGGAGCAGGATTTGAAGCAAGTAGAAAAGGAACTGGATGAGGAGCTGGCACGCTTCCTGAAGGACGGGCCGACTGCAGAAGAACTCGCGCGCGTGAAAGCGCAATATGAGGCTAATTTTGTTCGCGGGATCGAGCGGATTGGGGGATTTGGAGGCAAGAGCGATCGTTTGGCGCAGAGCCAGGTCTTTTTGGGCAGCCCCGAAGCATACAAGGCTTCATTGAAGCGAGTGCACGATGCAACGGCGGACGATTTGAAGAACGTAGCGAACAAGTGGCTTTCGGACGGCGTGTACATTCTGGAAGTAACTCCCTTCCCCGAATACAAAGCGGATGCGAACGGCGCGGACCGGTCGAAGATGCCGACGCCAGGAGCGCCCCCCGAGTTGAAACTGCCTAAGTTGCAGCGCAGCACGCTTTCGAATGGACTAAAGGTGATTCTGGCGGAACGGCACGAAGTCCCTCTTGTGAATTTCACGCTGGCAATTGACGCGGGTTATGCGGCCGACCAGCTTGCGTCGCCAGGGACATCGAGCCTGACAATGTCGCAGTTGACGGGCGGAACGAAAACGCTGAATGCGCTGCAGATCAGCGACCGGCAAGCTCTGCTTGGCGCACAAATCAGCGCGGGTTCGAATCTGGATCTGTCGCTTGTGCATCTATCCGCTTTGAAAGCGAAGCTGGACGATTCGCTGGCACTCTACGCGGATGTGATTTTGAATCCATCGTTTCCCGAGGCTGATTTTGCGCGGCAGCAGAAACAGACGCTGGCAGGAATCAAACGGGAGGAGAATGCGCCAGTGGCCGCTGCATTGCGTGTCATGCCGGGGCTTCTTTTCGGCAGCGATCACGCCTATGGAAATCCGCTAACCGGATCGGGGACAACGGCCGGTGTTTCCAAGATGACGCGCGAAGATTTGATCAAGTTCCACGGTGCATGGTTCAAGCCAAACAACGCGACGCTGATCATCGTGGGAGACACGACTCTTGCCGAGGTGACGCCGAAGCTGGAAAAACTGCTTTCCGGATGGAAAGCAGGAACTGTTCCGAAGAAAACGGTCAAGACTGTGAACCTTCCGGCGAAGAGCGTCGTGTATTTGATTGATAAGCCCGGAGCATTACAGTCCGTAATCGTTGCGGGCGTCGTTGCGCCGCCGCAAGGAAATCCGGAGGAAATCGCGATTGAGGCGATGAACGACGGACTGGGCGGAAATTTCGGAGCGCGATTGAACATGAATCTGCGCGAGGACAAACACTGGTCCTACGGCGCAAGGATGCAGTTCTGGGACGCGCGGGGGCAGCGGCCGTATCTCTCGATTGCGCCGGTGCAAACCGACAAAACCAAGGAATCTCTCGTTGAAATGAATAAAGAGTTTCATGACGTGGTCGGAAGCCGGCCTTTGAGCCAACAGGAGCTGGAGAAGGTTCAAGCGAATGAGACGTTGAGTTTGCCAGGTTCCCGCGAGACGCAAAATGAAGTTGGAAATTCGATTCTCGATCTCGTGCAATTTGGTTTGCCGGACGACTATTACGAGACGTATGCGGGGAAGGTTCGTGCGTTGAAGACGAGTGACCTTGCCGACGCAGCGCATCAAGTGGTTCATCCGGACCAAGTGACATGGGTGATTGTAGGGGACCGCGCGAAGATTGAGGCGGGAGTGAAAGAGTTGAACCTAGGCGAATTGCATTACCTGGGCCCGGATGGAAAACCGCTGGCAAACTGAAGACCCAGAGATGCGAGAGCACTACGGCTGGATGACGGGGCGTGGCTCTGCCACATCCGCATAAAGTGATTCGATGATGTTGTGGCACTGTTCTTCGACGACACGCCGCTTGAGCTTCATGGTGAAGGTGAGAGCGCCGTTATCGAAGGTAAAGTCATCCGGAAGAATCGCGAAGCGCTTGATCGTTTCATACTGCGCGAGGTGAACCGTAAGGCGCTGGATTTCTGCGTCAAGCAAAGCGCGAACTCCAGGATGTGAGGCCATTTCCACGTTGCTTTTGAAGGAGATTCCCTGCTCCGCCAATTTTGCGGCCACTGTAGTGGGATTTGGAACCACCAGAGCCACAATAAATTTGCGCTTATCTCCGATGACCATGGCGTTGAGGATGTAGGGGCTTGTCTTTAAAGCGTTTTCGATCGGCTGAGGGGCAACGAATTTCCCTCCGGCCGTTTTGAGCAAGTCTTTCATGCGATCGGTGATGAAGAGGTAGTTGTCTTTGTCGAGGTAGCCGATGTCGCCCGTGGAAAACCAACCATCGTCGTCCAAAACTTCCCGGGTTGCTTCAGGGCGCTTGAAGTAGCCCTGCATGATCATGGGACCGCGAACCTGAATTTCACCGTCATTTGCAATGCGAATTTCGCAGTTTGCAATCGGTTTACCGGAGCTGCCGACACGATTTTGGGGATAATTGCTGGAGACGATGGGCGAAGTTTCGGTTAGCCCGTAACCTTGATAGATCGGAATCCCTACAGCCCAAAAAAACTCGGCGAGCGATTTCGAAAGAGGCGCGCCGCCAGATGCAACGATTCGCAGCCTCCCCCCGGTGCCTTCGCGGATTTTGGAGTAAACAAGCTTATCCGCCAGATGCCACCGTAATTTAAGAGATGGGCCGACATTTGACTCACCGCACTTCCAGAGAGCAGTTTTTTCCGCGGTTCGAATTGCCCAGTCAAATATTTTGCGTTTCAAACCCTTTTCACGGCTCCCCTGCTCCATGAGCTTTGCAAAAATCTTTTCGAAAACGCGCGGCACAGCAGCCATGACGGTTGGGCGGATTTCCTTGAGCGCTTGCGCGAGGTGATCAATGACTTCGACATAGGCAATCGGGACTGCCTGAAAAAGATAAAGATAATCGAGAGTGCGGCCATAAACGTGAGCGAGCGGAAGGAACGAGATTGCGATGTCTTCCTTCGAACGTAAGGCAAAATCGGAACCGACGTCGTGAGAATTTGAACAGAAATTGGCGTGGGTCAGCATCACGCCCTTCGGCTCACCAGTCGTTCCGCTCGTGTAAATGATAGAAGCAAGCTGTCCAGGGAGAACCTGCGAGGCGCGCAGGCGGTAAGCCGCAATTTCCGCGCCGCCAGCCGAAGCGATCAAGGTTTCGTATTGCAGGAATTCGTCGGGAACTTCGGTTCCGCCGTCTGCTACGACGATGTGCTCCAAATGCTGAAGCGCTGAACGAACGGCGAGGAGTTTGGAGATCTGTGCAGCACCTGCAACGAAGAGAATTTTGGCCTCGGCGTGATTCAGGATGTAAATCATGCGGTCCGGTGACTCGTTGAAATAGACCGGAACAGTGACGCCGCCGGCGCCCGTGATCGCAAAATCGGCGGTGTGCCACTCTGGGCGATTGCCCGCGAAAAGACCGACGCGATCGCCGGGTTTAACGCCGAGTTCGAAGAACGCTTGCGAGAGGCCAGCGATGCGGCGCAAAAATTCGCCGGAAGAGATCTCTTGCCAGCCGGACGCATTGCGAAACATCTGCGCGCGGGGGCTGGGCCAGGTGTTGATGGCGTGAAGCAAGTTGGAAGGAAGCGTCCCTGAGCTCATGAGTGATCACGCCACTCTACCTTAGCGAAAAATTGTGCGCAAATGCGGCGAGAAAGCAGTGGATGACGCCTTCGTGCAAACAGCGTGAGCGTAGGCTAAGATGGGCGACGGAGAAATGATGAGCGCAACAACAGACATTTTGAGCGGCGCGACGCTTTCGAAAGGTCCGTTTCGAGCGCCGCGCGGCACGCAAATTTCCTGCAAAAGCTGGCAGCAGGAAGCGGCGCTGCGCATGCTCCTGAACAATCTAGACCCGGAAGTTGCAGAGAAGCCGGAAGAGCTCGTGGTTTACGGGGGCACGGGCAAGGCTGCAAGGAATTGGGAGAGTTTTCATGCGATTGTGAAGTCGCTGCGCGAGCTCGCGAATGACGAAACGCTTCTGGTGCAATCAGGCAAGCCGGTGGCGGTGTTTCGAACGCATGACTATGCGCCGCGCGTGCTGCTGTGCAATTCGAATCTGGTTGGGCACTGGAACAATTGGGACCAGTTTCACGAGCTCGACCGCGCTGGCTTGATGATGTACGGCCAGATGACGGCTGGGAGCTGGATTTATATCGGAACGCAGGGAATTCTGCAGGGGACCTTCGAGACGTTCGCAGCCGCGGCAAGACAGCATTTCGGCGGAACGCTAGCGGGTAAGCTTGTTGTGACCGGCGGCATGGGCGGCATGGGCGGCGCGCAGCCTCTTGCCGCAACCATGAATGGCGCGGCGTTCTTGGGAATTGAGGTTGACCCAGAGCGAATCAAGAGGCGGTTGAAGACCGGGTATTGCGACGTGATGGTCACGAGCCTGGACGAAGCGCTGCGCATATTGAAAAACGCAGTGCGTAAGGGCGAAGCGACCTCGGTTGGGCTAGTCGGGAATTGCGTCGACGTGATTCCGGAGCTGGCGAAGCGCGGTGTGGTACCGGATTTGCTGACGGACCAGACGAGCGCACACGATCCTGTCGGCGGATATGTGCCGAACGGGATTTCGCTGGAAGCGGCCCTGGAGCTGCGGACGAAAGATGCAGCGGAATACAAGAAGCGTTCGCTGGCGGCGATGGCCGAGCACGTGCGGGGAATGCTCGCACTGCAGAAGCTCGGCTCCGTGACATTTGATTACGGCAACAACATCAGAACGTTTGCGTTTCAGCAGGGAGTAAAGGACGCGTACAACTTCCCCGGGTTTGTTCCGGCGTATATCCGGCCGCTTTTTTGCGAAGGCAAAGGGCCGTTTCGCTGGGCGGCACTTTCCGGCGAGCCGTCGGATATCGCGCGGACGGACCGGCTCGTGCTGGAGATGTTTCCCAGACACGAACATTTGCGGCGATGGATTACACTGGCGCAAAAGCGAGTGAAATTTCAGGGGCTGCCGTCGCGTATTTGTTGGCTGGGATACGGCGAGCGTGACAAGTTTGGGCTGGCACTGAATGATTTGGTGGCAAAAGGCGAGCTCAAAGCACCGATTGTGATTGGCCGCGATCATTTGGATTGCGGGTCCGTAGCTTCGCCGTATCGCGAAACGGAAGCGATGCTGGACCGTTCCGACGCGATTGCCGATTGGCCTCTGCTGAATGCGCTGGTGAATACAGCGAGCGGCGCTTCGTGGGTTTCAATTCACAACGGCGGGGGAGTCGGAATCGGGTATTCGCAGCATGCAGGACAAGTGACGGTGGCCGATGGGACGAAAGAAATGGCGTTGCGCATCGAGCGGGTGCTGACGAATGATCCGGGAATGGGCATCGCGCGACACGTAGATGCGGGTCATCCGGAAGCCGTGGCGTTCGCAAAGAAGAATAATGTCAAGATTCCAATGCTTTAGCCGTGTGGGGTGCCGTAAGAAATATCTTCAACTTTTCACGCCGCATCAAAAGAGGGATTGTAGACAAAGATTCAGGAGAAAAGCGAAATGTACGTAATTTTAGGAGCGACGGGAAATACAGGCGCGGCGGCGGTTGAAGTGCTCCTCGCAAAAGGCGAAAAAGTCCGGGCGGTTGGGCGCGACCCTTCGAAAATCACACAAAGATTGGGTGCAAATGTGGAAGCTTTTGTTGCAGACGTGAGCGATGCAGCAGCGATGACCAAGGCGTTCACCCAAGCAACCGCAGCGTATGTGATGATTCCGCCACAGATAATGGCGCCGGATTTTCTGGAGGCGAGCGCCAAAATCAGCGATTCGATTACAGAAGCCGTAAAGGTATCTGGAATTTCGCATGTGGTCCTCTTGAGCAGCATCGGTGCGCAACATGACGCAAAGACGGGGCCGATTGTGGGCCTACACCGGTTTGAAAAGAAGCTGGCGGGGATACAAGGCTTGAACGCACTTTTTCTGCGCCCGGCATTCTTCATGGAGAATTTCTTGATGGCCATTGGCCTGATTCACTCGATGGGGTTCATTGGAAACGGAATGAAAGCCGATTCAAAGATGCCGATGATTGCGGCGAGGGACATCGGACGAAAGGCTGCTGAGGGGCTGCTGGCGCGTGATTTCTCGGGCGTGCAAATTCAAGAGCTGCTCGGTGCCCACGATTACACCCAAGAGGAGGCTGCGCGAATTCTAGGCGCGGAAATCGGCAAGCCGAAGCTTTCGTATCAAAGATTTCCTGCTTTCCTGGTGGAACAGGCTTTGAAGCAGATGGGAATACCGGCCAAGACGGCCGCGCTAATGAGCGAGATGAATGATGCGTTCAACGACGGCTTAACGAATCCGCTGGAAGCGCGGTCGGAAAAGAACACGACGCTGACAACGCTGGAGAGGTTCGCCAAAGAGGTGTTCGCGCCTGCATACAACGCAAAAGCGGCAAACGCATAAGCCGGCTTCACAAGTAGGCAAAACGCGCTCAGGTTCGTCATAATGAATAGAACTTGAGCGATTCTCTTCTCATTACAGGCGCTTCACAGGTGCTGACGTTGCGCGGACGCGGCCCGCGGCGCGGCAATTCCCTTTCGCAGCTAGGGATCGTAAAAGACGGCGCTGTGCTGGTGCGTGATGGGCGCATCGCGGCAGTTGGACCAGCAGCGAAGGTTGAAAAACTTGCCGCTGCGCGAAAAGCGGAGAGGGTGGACGTCGCTGGACGAGTAGTTCTTCCTGGGTTCGTGGATTCCCACACGCATTTAGTGCACGCCGCAAGCCGCGCACAAGAATACGAGCTGAAGATCCAAGGCGCGAGCTACGAAGAGATTGCGCGCAAGGGCGGGGGAATCTTGAATTCGGTGGCGAAGCTGCGCTCGGCGACAAGCCAGCATCTCAAGTGGTCGGCCCGCTCTGCGCTGGAAGTCTTTGCTTCGCACGGAACCACGACAATTGAAGCAAAAAGCGGCTACGGGCTCGACGTGGCCAGCGAGTTGAAGATTCTTTCACTGCATAAGGAACTCAGCTCGGAGCAGCCCATCGAAATTGCTTCGACATTTCTCGGGGCGCATGTTGTGCCGCCGGAATTTCGGGGAAAAGCGAGAGGACCCGACGAGTACGTAAAGCTACTGACCGATTGGCTGATCCCCGAAGTCGCATCCAATGGCTTGGCCGAATTTTGCGACGTATTTTGCGATCGAGGCGCCTTTTCGCGAGCGCAATCCAAACAAGTCCTGGCCGCCGGACTAAGAAACAAACTTGTTCCACGCATCCATGCGGAACAGCTTACGCGCACCGGAGCGACGCAACTTGCGGTCGAATTCGGTGCTGCGAGCTGCGACCATCTCGAGCAGGTTAACAGCAGCGACATTCGCGCACTCGCGAAGTCTGAAACCGTTGCGACACTTTTGCCGGGCTGCGATTTTCATCTTGGCCTGAAGCAATACGCCCCGGCGCGAAAACTGATCGATGCCGGAGCGGTCGTGGCGCTCGCAACGGATTACAATCCTGGTACGAGCCCCACGATGAGCATGCCCATGATTCTTTCATTGGCGTGCACACAACTGCGTATGACGCCGGCCGAAGCGATTACTGCCTCGACGATTAATGCTGCTTATTCGCTAGGACGCCATAGTCGCATCGGTTCTCTGGCGGTTGGCAAACAAGCGGATATCGCCGTGTTCGAAGTGGAAGACTACCGCGAAATTCCATACTATTTTGGAGTGAATACCTGTTGGCTGACGATGAAGAACGGACAAGTGATTTATGCCGCGGCCTAAGCCACAACTGGGGCAGAACCAGGTCAAGGTCGCAACGATTCCGCCGAACAAGAAACGGCGGATAAGTTTCTTCGAGGAATATTTTTACGGCATTCTCGCCGTGGAGTTTCTTTGCGTCACCTTGTTTTTTGCCGCGGCAGGAATGGGACTTTACAAGGGAATTTTGATTGGGTTGCTCGTGGCGACGGCGACTGCGGTTATCTGGCAAATCAGACAGTACGCGAGGTTTAAGAATCTACCGGCTCCTCCCCCCGAGCCTAAATCAGACATAAAGCCGATCCGTCCGGCAAAGCGATCTCCCGTTCCGGTCGGTCCAGACGGCAAGAAAAAATTTCCCCCGAGCTATTTTCCGCCGCTCCGGGATAGGAAACCACAGAAATGAAGCGCTTGATTGAGTGTGTGCCGAATTTCTCCGAGGGGCGCGATGCGGCGAAAGTGGAAACGCTTGTCAATGTGATGGGCGGTGTGCCGGGCGTGTACGTCCTCGATCGGGAGATGGACGCGGACCACAACCGCTGCGTGATAACCCTTGCCGGTGACCCGGATGCCGTGGGAGAAGCGGCAATCCTTGGCGCAGGCAAGGCGTTAGAACTCATCGACATGACCAAGCATACTGGGGCACATCCTCGCGTTGGCGCGACGGACGTCGTTCCGTTTATTCCCGTGGACGGCGTGACGGTTGAGGATTGTGTTGCGCTGGCCAAGCGCGTTGGCAACGAGATATGGAAGCGTTACCGCATACCTATTTTCTTTTATGAGGCTGCGGCTGCGCGACCAGACCGCGTCAATCTTGAAAATATCCGCCGAGGCCAATTCGAGGGCTTGCGAGAAGAGTTGAAGAAAAACCATGATCGCCAGCCGGATATCGGCGAGCCAAAGGTTCATCCGACTGCTGGCGTCACTGTAGTGGGCGCGCGCAAGTTTCTGATCGCATACAACGTGAACCTGAATACTTCAGACATTTCCATTGCCAACAAGATTGCTAAGGCAATCCGTTTTTCGAGCGGTGGCTTGCGCTACGTCAAAAGTATGGGAGTGGAATTGAAAGCGCGAAATCTCGCGCAAGTTTCCATCAACTTGACGGATTACGAACAGACGCCGATGCACCGCGTTTATGAAATGGTGAAGCGTGAGGCCCGGCGGCATGGCGCAATGCCGGTGGGCAGCGAAATTGTCGGCTTGGTTCCGAAAAAAGCGATCGAAATGGCCGCGGACTATTTTTTGCAGCTGGAAAATTTCTCGCCGGCGCAGGTGTTCGAAAATAAGCTAGAGGCAGCGCTTTCGGGTACACCATTGCAAGTCTCGCAGGATGGCAATCTGGCCAAGTTGGCCAGGCCTTTTCTCGACGCGGTTGCCGAGCCAACAGCAACCCCTGGAGGTGGCAGCGTCTCCGCGTTTGCCGCGGCGGTTGCGGCGTCGCTGGGCCAGATGGTCGCCGGACTCTCGCGGAAGAAAAAATCGCAAGCGCAACACATCGACAAGCTTTCGGCCAATCTCGATGCGCTTCGCAAAGAAACCGACGCGCTCGCGATATCGATCGATCGCGATGCTGCATCCTTTGATGCGGTGATGGCAGCATTCAAATTGCCGCAAGGAGATGCAGAGGAAACACGGCTGCGCGAAGAAGCGATTCAAGAGGCGACGCGTGGCGCGGCAGAGGTTCCCCTCAACGTGGCCGAGCTGGCAGTTGCGCTCTTCGAACGCCTGAAACAACTTGAAGCTATCGCCGCCGCATCCATGAAGTCAGACTTACAAGTAGCCCGGTTGATGGCTTCAGCGGGCGCGCACGGCGCTTTGGCCAACGTCGAGATTAACCTGGACGGCTTGAAAGATGCCGGATACGTTTCCGCGACACGTGCAAAGATTGCGGCATTGCGCGGAAAACTGGTGGAAATGCCGCTGGCCCAAATTGGCGGTGTCTAAAAATACTCTTACGCCCCTGAATGGAAGGAGCTCGGTATGTATCGCATTTCGAATTTGAGCCGAATCGCAACGGTTTTAGCGGTGACTGCCGCTTTGTTTACTCCGGTATCCGCGCGTGCGCAGCGCCTGGGAAACGATACGATTGCGCTTTTCCCTAAGAATGTGGGCGAATTTGCCTACGCCAATCTGAAGCAGGCCCGGTCGCAAAAGTGGTTTCCGCAGTTACAGGAGCAGATGCTGCCGGAACGCTTCCGCCAGTTCGAACGCTTTTTGGCATCCGCGGGCGTCGATCCTAATTCACAGGTAGAAGAAATTGCCTGGGGCCTGATTGCAGAAGGCGTAACCTCGAAAACGGAAGGCACTGGTTCAACGGCAGTGCCTACGGGCGAAGAAATCATTGGCGTCGCGCTCGGCAGCTACAATCCGGATTCGACCGAAGCGTTTTTCAAACAGCAGAAGTTGCCCACGTTTAAATCGCACGGGTTCACCATGTTTGCGTTTGGCAGCGGCTCCGGACCGAACGATCTCTTTTTTCTATTCATTGATTCGAATACGGCGGCGTTCGGCCATCGCGCAGAGCTGGAAAAGATGTTGAGCGTGCGCTACGGCGGAGAAGAAGGCTTGATGCGCAACGACAACCTCTTTCCGCTGATCAACGAAATCAACGGATCTGGCGTCGTTTGGGCTGTCCTGAATCCGGCCTACACTCGATTGGCGATGCGGCAACTTGCCCCGCAAGTTCAGCAATTCCCCGAAGCGGCAAAGCTGATTACGCGCATGCAAAATCTCTTGATCAGTGTGCAGGCGAGCAGCGGAATTGACGGCAAGTTTGATGCCGTCTGCGGTTCGGTTGACGATGCGAACACGCTCGGTCAGTTGCTTCAGCTCGCGCTTGTCTATCAGCAATATCAGGCGAAACAGCAAAATGCGGACCTCGCTCAGCTTCTGGGACAGACGCAAGTGACGCCGGCCGGGGACCGGGTGACATTGAGGATGTCGCTCAGCGACGATCAGATGGCGACGCTTATCAAGAAGAATACGTTTGCTCTGAAGATGTAATACCACTGCCGAAACGCATATTGAAACGACGAACGACGGGCAAAATGCGCGTCGTTTTGTTTTCTAGCGATTAGTTCATGCACGAGGGCTGAGGAATTTCGTCAGGCGCGTGATACTGGAATTGGCTTTTTTCTCATATTGCACCCGGTCCACACCTTCCATCGGATTGGTGCCAGCTCCCAACAGTGTGTGCAATCCGACAGAAGGCCCGTCCGCGTTGTACACAATCATCACTTCGATGCGGTCCGGAAATTGGTTCAACGTAACTTCCACCTGACAATGCCTCGCATTCAAATGGCCAAATGTCTCTTCACAGGCAAACAAGATTGCAGTCTGAAGCTTCCCTGCTGCGTCGGGAGTCAGTCCGCTTGCTTCCCCTAAATAGCGCGCGCCCCCGGCAGCCGCAGCCGCAAAGCGCGCGTCCGCGTCTAACTTAATCTCAATGTGCTTGGAATCAGTGGGCACGAGAATCGGCAAGAGCAATGTCGCAAGCTTCCCGGCAATCCGGGCAGTAGTAAAGGCCATCCACGCACAGATGCACTTGCTCCTGCCCTTTGCAGATCGTGCAGTACTTCTCGCAGGCGCAGAATGTCTCCGTCTTATCGCATTGCTGGCAGACAACGGGACCGCGTGCCATGAATGCCCTCCACAAAAACTGTACCTGAGCGGCTGGCGAAGTAGCAAGGAGCGCATGGCTCTTGCTCGCCAGATCCTTACCCGATCATGAGGTCAGTTTCCCAATTCAATTGCCTCGGCCATCGTCAGAAGTTTGGCCACACTATTCCAGTTCCTTGCCGTCCCTGGAGCCCCACAGATTTTCTCGAGCCTCGACCACGGGAGCTTCGACTTCCCCATACCGTCAGGAAAATAGATGAATAGTTCGCTTCCGGTTGGAATCAGCTCTTCGGATTGGAGAGGCAACGCTTTCAATTGTGAGCAGGCTCCCGC
>Ga0066388_100000342_pt1 | contig 21114 bp, 18 predicted proteins | sample PanSoiMetaGPlot6_FD_64539 | JGI IMG/M metagenome (GOLD analysis project Ga0066388, IMG submission 64539) | Tropical forest soil microbial communities from Panama analyzed to predict greenhouse gas emissions - Panama Soil - Plot 6 (Hybrid Assembly) | ecosystem: Environmental > Terrestrial >...
TGATCATCGTCCAGCTCGTGCTCATCGATCTCGTCTTCTCGCTCGATTCGATCATCACCGCGATCGGGATGGCCGAGCATATTGAGGTGATGATCGCCGCGGTGGTCATCGCGATGATCGTGATGTACCTCGCGGCCAATCCGGTCGGCGCCTTTATCGCTGAGCATCCGACCACCAAGATGCTGGCGCTTGCGTTTCTGCTGCTGATCGGAGTGGCGCTGATCGCCGATGGCTTCGAATTCCATATCCCGCGCGGCTATATCTACTTCGCGATGGCGTTCGCGGGGCTGGTGGAGGCGTTCAACGTGGCGGCCTACCGCAAGCGGCGAAGGCGCAAGTCATCTGACTCCGCTTGATCGATCGATCCGGCTGGGACACATTGCGGCCCATCTCACGCATCCCTCAGATCAAGAAAAGGAGTAGTCCATGGTTGCGGCAGTGCGCGTCCATAAGCACGGTGGCCCCGAGGCATTGACCTACGAGGAGGTGGAGGTGCCGGCGCCGGGGCCCGGGCAGGCCCGCGTGAAGAACCATGCCTGCGGCCTCAACTATATCGATACTTATTTCCGCTCCGGCCTCTACCCATCGCCGACCGGGATGCCGTTCATCGCCGGCAACGAAGGCGCCGGCGAGGTGGTCGCGGTCGGGCCGGGGGTGACCGAGGTCAAGGTCGGCGACCGGGTCGGCTATACCTCTGCGCTGGGGAGCTATGCGGCGGAGCGGATCATGCCGGCCGACCGGCTGGTCAAGCTGCCCGATGCGATCAGCTACGAGCAGGCCGCCGGCATGATGCTCAAGGGCATGACGGTCGAATACCTGCTGCACCGGACGTTCAAGCTGCAGAAGGGCATGAACGTGCTGATCCATGCGGCGGCGGGCGGCATCGGCCTGATCGCCTGCCAGTGGGCGAATTACATCGGCGCCAATGTGATCGGCACCGTCGGCTCCAAGGACAAGGCCGATCTCGCCAAGGCCAACGGCTGCCACCACACCATCCTCTATCGCGACGAGGACTTCGTCGCCAAGGTGAAGGAGATCACCGGCGGCAAGCTGTGCGAGGTGGTCTATGACGGCGTCGGCAAGGCGACCTTTCCGAAGTCGCTCGACTGCATCAAGCCGCTCGGCATGTTCGCAAGCTTCGGCAACGCCTCGGGCTCGATCGAGGCGTTCAATATCAATCTCCTGCAGCAGAAGGGCTCGCTGTTCTGCACGCGCCCGACGCTGAACACCTATGCGGCCAAGCGCGAGGACTTGCTCGCGATCGCCAACAACCTGTTCAACGTGGTGGCGAGCGGCAAGGTCAAGATCCCGGTCAACCAGAAATACGCGCTCAAGGATGCGCAACAGGCGCACCGCGATCTCGAGGCGCGCAAGACGACCGGGTCGACGGTGCTGATGCCCTGAGCACGGCAAAAATTCAGGGGACGCTTGTCGCGCGAGCATGCCTTCGCACGCGCATGCCTATGGGAGCAGAAGCCCGGGCGAGCGGCCCGGGCTTCTGCTGTTTCTGCTTCGCAATGCAAGCGGTGGTTAGTCGCTGCCCTGGCCCGGATCGTGCGCCAGCTGGCTGCGAATCGTCGGATCCGGATCGGAGCCGACATATTGGCCGCGCGTGTCATACACACTGTAGGATCCGCGGGCCGACGGCCGCTGCGCCCGGTAGCTGCCATAGGCGGCGAAGGGGTTGCTTGCAGCGTACGCGTCGCGCGCGTGGCGATGCGTCCCGTTCTGGGCGAGCGCCGGTGACACAATCACGGCCGCGACTGCCGCGGCGAGTGACATGGTAGCAAACAGCTTCTTCATTTGGGTCTCCTTCTTTTCGACTTGTCTCATCGGTCGTCAGTCGCCGCTGCCCTGGCCTGGATCGCGCGCCAGCTGGTCGCGAATGCGCGGATCAGGATCGGAGCCGACGTACTGGCCACGGACGTCATACACGCTGTAAGACCCGCGGGCCGACGGCCGCTGCGCCTGATAGCTGCCATACGGAGCAGCGTAGGCGCCGTACGGGCTGCTGGCGGCATACGGATCGCGATGCTGGCGATGCTTCCCGTTCTGGGCAAGCGCCGGTGATGCAATGACGGCAGCAACTGCCGTGGCGAGTGAGAGGGTGGCAAACAGCTTCTTCATTTGGGTCTCCTTCTTTTCGACTTCCCATCCCCTGGCGGAGAGCTAGTCATGACCCCCGGGACCGCAACGCACAATTTTTTGATTGCGCTGCAGCATTTTTGTGATGCGCCCTACACCAAAAGGATGACGCGCTCGGCGCCAGGCTTAGTCAGGGCGGCGAATCATGGGGGCCTCCCATGGTCAATCTGAGCTACGGCCCCGCGCCAGGGAGTCGCGAATGAACGGGTCTGGATCGGACCCGAGATAGCGTCCGCGGACGTCATACACGTCATTCGCGGGATTGCTGGAATGTACATGATTATCAGGTGGATAGATGTACATCTGGCGCCCGTTCGGGACATACTGCGCGTAGGGGGACTGGTAATTATGATGTGTGGTCTGAGCCAGGGCCGGTGACGCGAAAGCAGCGGCAATGGCCACGCCGGCGAGGAACGTTCTCATGACACGAATTCCTTTCGTCTTGTCGCCCGCACGGGAGAATGTGGTTCCTGCCGGCCCTGCCGCAATGCAAAAATTTTTTAATCTGAAGCGCGCGATCGTCATTTGACTAAAAATAAATTTATTGTCGGCTCTGCTTGCGGAATCGCTTCCAGAACGTCCTCGTTTCCCGTCCCTGAGCTTCGACGTGATCAAGCTCTCGGCAACCCCTATCGGCCGGCTTTTGGCAAATCCGCGGGCGAGCTAATCTGGCGTGCAAACATCAATGCAGGGGAGGGAAGAGAATGACCAAGCATCGCGCGCTGTGTGCGCTAGCTTTTGCGGGCGCAACGCTGACTTTCTCCGCCACGGGGCGTGCCGTCGAGCTCGATCCGGCGGCCGTCGCGGTTCTGACGCCCGACCAGTTCAAGTGGCGAGATCCGACCCACCAGGTCGCGACCAACCAGGCGACGCTGCTTGGCGATCCCAACAAGGCCGGCGGTCTCTACATCTACATCAACAAGTTCAAGCCCGGCCGTTTCGGCAATCCGCACTATCATCCGAACGACCGTTTCATCACCGTGATCGACGGCGCCTCATGGCATGGCACCGGAACCGTGGTCGATCCTGAGCATGCCCATCGCGTAACCAAAGGCACGTTCATGGTCGATCACGCCTCCAAAGTGCATTGGGGCGGCAACAAGGAGGAGGGCGGCTCCTATCTGATCGCCGGCATCGGCCCCTCGAGCAGCATCGAGGTCCCCAAGAGCAGCGGGCCCTGGGCGGGCGGTGATCCTTCGGCGGCGACCATCATTCCGCCCGAGCGGATTCCCTGGCGCGACCATGGCGCCTTTCGGATCGCAAATCTCGCCGGCGATCCGGATCAGGGCGGCGTCTTTGTGCAGATGCTGATGCTGCTCAAGGGCGGCGCTGGCTTCAGCCGTCCGCATGTCCACCCCGGCCCGCTCTACACCACTGTGCTCTCCGGCACTTGGTGGGTCGGCACCGGCAGCAAGTTCGATCCCGACAACCTCACGGTCCCGATGAAGGAAGGCACGTTCGTCACCCACTTCGGCAATCGCACGCATTGGGATGGCGCCAAGGACGAGGACGTGACGCTGCTGATCATCGGCGAAGGACCGGTAACCACCGTGCGGGTGGACGAGACGAGATAGGGGAATATGGGGTCGCCAAGTTCCGTCATCATCGAGCCGGTGCGCGGCTCGGATATTCCCGTGCAGCTGATCTATGTGGAGATGATCGACGGCGTCTACGCGCCGATCGGCCTGCGCACGCCGCCGGGGCCCGGGCCGTTTCCGCTGGTGCTCTTTACTTATGGCAATGGCGGCGGCGGCATGGCGGTGGTGCGCGAGTTCACCCAGAACGCGAGCTTCACGCAGGAGCAGTTCCTGCAGGCGGGCTATGCGGTCGCCTGGCTGCGCTATCGCGCCGAGGTCGATTACGCGTATGACAAGATCGGCAAGCTGATTGAGGACAAACGCCAGGGGCGGCAGCTCCTCAACCGCGGCCCGCTGGAATACGAGGACGTCATCGCGATCGCCGAATACGTGAAAGCCTTGCCGGCGATCGCGGCTGATCGCGTTGGCTATATGGGCATGAGCCACGGCGGCGAGATGGCGTTCAAGATCGCGTCGGAATATCGCGGCTTCCGCGCCATGATTGCGAGCGAGCCGGCGGCGCACGAGTTCCTGCGGCTGCGGCCCGATGCGACCGCGCATGTCAATCCGCAAACCGGCCTTCTCAATGTTGAGAAGATGCTGATGCGGGAAGCGGACAAGGTGAGGGCGCGTATCACCGAGGATGTCGCCCTCGCGCGCATGCGCCCGATCGATACGCCGATCTTCGTTCAAGGCCGCAACAGCGACGAGCTGCAGGGCATTTTCCGTGTCTGCTACGATCTCCTCGTTGAGCTCGGCAAGGACGCGAAATGGGCAACGTATGAGCACGATGTGCACGGCTTTGTGTTTGTGCGGCGGAACGGCGCGGGCGTCTACGCGCCTGATCCGGTGCAGACGCAGGCAATCAGGGATTCGATTGGGTTTTTCGACAGGTACTTGATGGGCCGTTAGGTGCTTCTGCGCTGGCCGTCCCCTTTCGGCGGCTGGTTGAAGCCGGTAGGCTGCCTGCAGGTCGTCACGATGGAGGCGAACATGAATCTGCGTCATGTGATCAAGGCACTCGTTGTCACAACCGCAGTCTGGCCCGCGGCCGCGTCGGCGCAGACCTATCCGTCGCGGCCGATCGTCATGGTCGTGCCCTTCGCCGCAGGTGGCACGTTCGATGTCATGGGCCGCATCATGGCGGTGCGCATGAGCGAGCTGCTGGGCCAGCAGATCGTGGTCGAAAACTCGACTGGCGCCGGCGGCATCGTCGGCGTCAACCGCGTGGTCAATGCCGCCCCCGACGGCTATACGCTGCTGCTCGGCTCGACCGGCACGCACGCCTACAATCAGACCATCTACAAGAAGCGGCGCTATGACGCCGCCAAGGATTTTACGCCGATCACGCTCTGGTCCGAGCAGCCGATGGTGCTCGAAGCGCGCAAGGATCTGGCCGCCGACTCGATCCCGCAGTTCGCTGCGCTGCTGAAGGCGAACGGCGCGAAGATGCAATACGGCTCTGCCGGCGCCGGCTCGACCACGCATCTCGCCTGCGCGCTGCTCAATGCCACCATCGGCGTCAACGTCACCCACGTTCCCTATCGCGGCTCGGCACCGGCGGCGAACGACCTGATCGGCGGCCAGATCGATTATCTGTGCGGCAATCTCGGCGCGGCGGCGCCGCTCATTTCAGGCAAGCAGGTGAAGGCGCTCGCGGTCCTGTCCAAGGAACGATCGCAGCTGATGCCGGACCTGGCGAGTGCGCACGAGCAGGGCCTGACCGGATTCGACGTCACCACCTGGACCGCGTTCTTCCTGCCCAAGGGCGCGCCGAAAGCGATCGTGGACAAGCTCAATGAGGTGACGCATGCGACGATGGAAACGCCGGCCATCAAGGAGCGCATGCGCGAGATCGGCGTGACCGGCGTTGCGCCGGAGCGCAGGAGCCCGGACTATCTCGCCAAGTTCGTCGAGGACGAGATTGCGCGCTGGGAAGGCCCGATCAAGTCGGGCGGCCTGCAGGTGGATTAGCGGCTCGCGCCGCGACCTCACGGTTTCAAACGTGGTCGCGGCGGGCCGCGCCTTCACTTGCTCAACGGCGGCGTCGTCTTCGGCGGCACGCGGTGATGCGTCGCCTGCTCGTAGGAATACGCGAGCCTGAGCAATGTCGGCTCGCTGTAGGGCATTCCGAAGAACGTGATGCCGACCGGCAGATTGTTGCTGGTGAATCCGGACGGCACCGTCATCGAGGCGGCGTAGATCAGGAACGTGTTCAACGTCGGCACACCGCGCGTCGTCACATAGGGCGGATTGATGCCGTCCTTGATCAGGCTCGGCTCGTGCTCCACCGACTTGTGCACGATGGCGTCGAGCCTGTTGTCGGCCATCACCTTGGCGATGCTGATCATCAGTTGCTCGCGTGCCTCGACGTATTGGACGTAGCGCGCGGGGTTGAGCGGCGGCGAGGGGGCTTTGTAGCGGGTGACGTTCGGCGGCGGGAAGCTCTTCTCGATGTCGGGGGAATTGATGATGTCCGTGCGGGTCTTGAAGGGCGAAGAAGGATTGCGGGCGAGATAGAGCTCCAGCGCCGCGTCGGTCTCGATCGGCTGGCGCTCGCGCGTGGCCAGGAGCTTTTTGAGATTCGGGATCACGATCGGATCGACCAGCGTGGCGCCGGCGGCTTTGAGCTCGGCGACGTTCTTCTCAAAGGCGGCATCGACGACCTTGAAGTCCGCCGCATTCGGGTCCGACTGGTTGCCGATCGACTCGCGCAAAATGCCGATGCGCGCGCCGTTCAAGGCGCCCTGATCGAGATATCGGGTATAGCTGCCCTCGACCTTGCCGACGCCGAGCGCGGTCACCGGGTCTTCCGGGTCGTAGCCGACCATGCCGTCGAGCAGCTTGGCGAGATCGCGCACGGTGCGCGCCATCGGCCCCATCTGGGCGTGCACGGTCGGGTAGCCGTCCCACATGCCGGTGCGGCTGACGAGGCCCGGCGTCGGCCGCAGGCTGAGGACCGCGTTCCAGGTCGCCGGCCGCCGGATCGAGGCGACCGTTTCCTCGCCGATGGTGACGGTCGAGAAATTCGCCGCCAATGCGGCGCCCGAGCCACCGGACGAGCCGCCGACGGTGCGGTCAAGGTCGTAAGGGTTGCGGGTGACGCCGAAGAGCGATCCATAGGTGTCGCCGGCGGCGAACTCGGACAGTGTGGCCTTGCCGAGGATGATGGCGCCGGCCTTGCGCAGCTTGTCGATCACGAAGGCGTCCTTGGGCGGCCGGTAGTCCTTGAACACGACGGTGCCGAGCGTCGTCGGCATGCCGGCGGTGTCGATTTCGTCCTTCACCAGGATGGTGACGCCATGCAGCGGGCCGACGAGGCCGGAGGTCCGGAACGCCGCGTCGAGCCGGTCGGCTTCCGCGAGCGCATTCGGGTTGAGCGTGATGATCGAATTGATGGTCGGGCCTTGCTTGTCGTAGGCGTTGATGCGATCGAGATAACCCTGCACGAGCTGGCGCGCGGTCAGCTTGCCGGCGCGCATTGCCATATGGATGTCGTCGATGGTCGCCTCGACGATCTGAAAGGGGGTTGCGTTCTGGGCGTGCACGGAGGCTGCGCCCATCACGACGGCTACGGCAGTCAAGGTAGCCTTCACAGCGTGCGTTTTCATTGTCCATCTCCGGGTCGAGCGAGACTTTTGATGCCGAGGGGTCAATGTCAGGAGCCGGCCGGCTTGAACCTATGGATCCGGCGGCCACGGTTTTCCGAGACATAGAGATTGTTCTTTGAATCGACCGCGACGCCATGGGCCTGGTCGAACTGGCCCGGCAGCTTGCCGATCTCGCCCAGGCTGGTGAGGAGCTTGCCGGTCTGGCGCTCGACGATGTCGATCTGCGAATTGTTCTGGTTGACGACGAACATCAGGCTCTGGCCGGGATCGCGCGACAGTGCGAGCGCGACAGTCGCGCCTCCGCTCTGCTTGATCTTGCCATCGGCTGGCGGCGTGACCGGCTGCCAGGGCAGGTCGATGTTGCGCTTGAACTGTCCCATCTTGTCGTAGAGCTGGATGCGCGAGCCGGTGCGGTTGCAGACATAGACGGTGCCGTCGTCGGCGATGGTCATGCAGTGAACCGAGTCCATCCCTTCGGGTTGCCACTGGCGCAGGAAGTTGCCGCTGGCGTCCAGCACCATAATGCGGCGGTTGCTCTTCTCGGGCTCGCCGTCGGCGACGTAAATGTCACCGTTGTCCCGGTCGACATGGATGCTGGCCGGCGCGAAGAAGCGCGCTGCGTTGGAGTTGAGCGGCGTGCCGTTGCGGGTGCCGTCGGAGGAATCGAGCTCGCCCCGCTTGCCGATCTGCTGGATGAGTTTGCTGCCGTCGTGGGTATATTTCTGAATCATTCCGCCCGGCGAGCTCGCGATCCAGACATTGCCGTCCTTGTCGAAATGGCAGGTATGGAGCCGGCTCGAGCTCGGACCGAGCCGGAACCCCGCCACCGTTCCCTCGATCAGCTTGGGATCGCCCCAGGAATGCACCACCTTGCCGGTCGTATCGAGCTCGATCATCAAAGGAGCGAGGCGGCCGGCATTCAAGTCGCCGTCGAGCACGTCCTGCCGATTGAGAATGAGCACGTGGTCCTGCGCATCGATGCAATGGCCGCCGAGGCCGCCGGTCACCCATTTGTTGGGCAGCGGCTTGGGATAGCTGGCGTCAACCTCGTAGCGCGGCGTGAGGCTCTGCGCCCAGAGCGAAGGCACACCTGCGGCAACAAGAGCCGACAGCGAGCCGATAGCCATTGCAATGGCGCGGATTGTTGCCATGAGCGTGTCCTCCCGGTCCGGTCTGTGCCGGTTATAGTCACATCATGCCTCGCCGGTGCCCCACAACACAATGCCGCGATGGTCGTCGGGCACCGGCTGATCTGTATCATCCGGATTGAGGCGCGACGGCTGCAAACTTATCGAGTTGCACATCGTCCTTATCGGAAAACCGGCTCCCCCGTTTCCGCGACATGCGCTATGCTTCACGTATCGAAAGCGAGCGGCGCACTGTTCCAAAGCGCGCTCACAACACACGGGAGGAAACGATGAACAGGATGCTGTTGGGCTTTGCGGTGACCGGTTGCCTGATCGGCTTGCCGACAACGAGCAACGCGCAGGGCAACGATCCGCAGCCGAGCTGCAAGATGTGCCCGGGGACCTATATCCCGGTCAGCGAGATCGAGGCCTACGTCAAGAAGGCGATTGCCGAGAAGCGCGTCGACCAGCAGGCGCGCGACGTCGATATCGGCAAGGCCAATATCGGCATCGGCGTCGTGCACCGCGGCAAGCTCGATGCGCCCGCGCCGGCATCGGTTGCGGAGCACGATCTGGTGAGCGAGGTCTATCACATCATCAGCGGATCGGGCACGCTGGTGCTGGGTCCCGATATTCTCGACATGAAGCGGCGTCCGGCGACGTCGGAGACCGTGCGCCTATTCAACGGGCCGGGCAACAACGGCACCTCGATCCGCAACGGCGTGAGCTACAATCTCAAGCCCGGCGATGTGGTGATCATCCCGGCCGGGACCGGCCACTGGTTCACCAAAATCGACGATCACATCACCTACATTATGGTGCGTATCGACCCCGACAAGGTGACCCCGAACAAGGACGAAGCGGCATCGCAGGCCTATCTCAAGGAGCCGCCGCGGCCGACACGCGAGTGAGCAAAGGCGGGCGGGCGCGCTCCCCGTTGCATGCTATGATGCGTCAACTTGGCACCTCGGGCAGGGGAGTGCGCATGGCGATCGGGATCGGAGCAATCGACACCAGACGGCGGCAATTGCTCGCCGGACTCGGCGGGGCGGCGGCTTGCGCCGCCTTTCCGCTCGCCGCGCGCGCCCAAGACCCCGTGCGGGTCGGCGTCCTCAACAGCATCTCGTATGGGCCGATCGTCGACCGCATCGATGCTTTGCTCGAGCGCATAGAGGACGCCGGCTTTGTCGACGGCCAGAACCTGGCGGTCGAGTATCTTTCGGCGGAGGGACGGGCGGAGCGGCTGCCGCTGCTCGCGGCCCAGCTGGTGCATCTCGATTGCCGGGTGATCATCTGCCTCACCGGCGCCAGCACGGTGCGCGCCGCCATGCAGGCGACCTCGGCCATTCCGATCGTGTTCGCGATCTCGGGCGATCCCTACGAGCTCGGGCTCGTCGTCAACGGCAAACACCCGGAAGGAAACGTCACCGGGGCGAGCCGCCGCACCGAGGAGCTCAACCCCGAGCGCCTCAAGGTGATCAGCGAGATGGTCTCGGCGTCGAAGCCGATTGCGTTTCTGATCAATTCCGATCTCGCGCCGGCAGCGACGACCAATGAGCGTATCGAGCAGATGCAGGCGACCGCCAGCGCGCTCGGCCGCCATCTCGTCGTCATCGATCTTGCCGGGCACGAGAAGGCCCTGCCGGCCGTCTTTGCCGCCATGGCGCAACAGGACATCGCCGCCTTCGTCATCTCCACCGAGGCTCTGTACAGCGTGTTTCGCGACCAGGTCATCGGGCTCTCGGCGCGTCACAGCATCGCGGCGATCTTCCCCAATCGGGAGTACCCGCATTCCGGCGGCCTGATCAGCTTCGGCGCCGATATCTACGAGCACTATCGGATCGCCGGTGATTATGTGGCCCGCATCCTCAAGGGCTCAAAGCCCGCCGATCTGCCTGTGCAGGACGCGACCAAGTTCGAGCTGGTGATCAATCTGAAGACCGCACAGGCGCTCGGCCTCACCGTGCCGCCGACCATCCGCGCGCTCGCCAGCGAAGTGATCGAATAAGATTTAACCGGGATATACTGTTCAATCAGCCCACAGCGTGCGGGCTCCGGGTCAAAAGCGCAGTTTGCAACTGTGCCGAGCTTTTCCCTCGCAAGCGGCCGGATAGCGACATTCCGGCGCAATGCGCCAACAGTGGGCTGCATCCGCCGCCTTGGAGGTAAGGCATAGAACCGGGCAGTGGCGGTATTAGGCGGACGACCGCGACAAGCCCCCCGTTCCATGAGAATCCCGATGCAGGCCAAGTCAGTACCTTAGTCTTGGGAGGGATGCCTCGTTGCAATCACGGCTGGCGGTTGCCTATCCTCAGGCAAGCGTGTTCTACATCAAGAGGCGTGATGTACCTCCTCTTGCTTGGGCTATTCCCGCCGTGCCAATGGCGATGAGGCAGGCGAGCGCGACACCCAACCACCCTGAGCGCCGGTTGTAAGACGCAGACGCGTGAGGTTCAGGATGTCAAGAATCGGTAGACCGGGAATTCTATTCATCAGGCGGACCAATCACGCCCGCTGGTCTCATTGCATAAGCAAAGTGCTGGCTACAGCTTTGGCCTGTTTGAGCGTAATGGCGGCTGCGCAGCTGTCAGCATACGCTCAACAAAAGCCATTGGAGATCGGCGTCCTGGCGCTTGGCCCGCGTAAATTGCCAGCTTCGCGCTGCGGCCCGGAGAGCTATCAGCTCGCCTCAGCGCCGCAACACGAAACCATGCCTCAATATGTCGTCGGCCTGAAGGACCAGCTCGAAAGCCTCAAATACGTCGAAGCCAGAAAGGAAGACGCCGCGCGTCCAGGCCGCCGTTTCGTGCTCGATGTAAAAATGGGCACGCTGCCGGACCTGAGGCGTTACGCGCGCGAGTTCGCGAGCAGGCCAGTGGATATTATTGTCGGAATTGCCACCGCGGCCGTTCAGGTGGCCAAGGAAGAGACGAAGGACCGCGGAATTCCAATTCTCATGACCGGTGTCAGTGATCCTACCAAAGCAACTGGCGACGGCTTTGTGGACTCGCTCGCGCGGCCCGGCGGATTGATCACCGGTGTCAGTCATCAGCAGGTGCAGGGAAGCGGCAAGAGAGTGGAGCTGCTCAAAGAGATGCTGCCCCAGTTGCAACGCCTGATTACGTTGCGCCGTCCGGGCTACGTGCCATCGGAAAAGAGTCTGATAGAAACGCGGTTGGCCGCTGAGAGATTGAAGATCGAAGTCCTTGATTGGACAGCGACGAGTCGCGAGAACTTGCAGACGATATTGAAAGACGTGCGGCGCGATTTGGCGCAGGCAATGATCCTCCTGCCGGACTCGCTGATCATCAGCAATCTCGATCTTGTCATTGAGACCAGTCTCGAGACGAATGTGCCCCTTATGGCCCTGCAGGATTACATGGCCCTTCAGGGCGCGCTGGCAGCCTATGGACCGAGCGCTTACCAGGCGGGCGGCCTTGTGGCCACGTACGTGGACAAGATTGTGAAGGGGACCCCGCCAGGGGAGATTCCAATCTATCCGTCCGATCCGACATTCGTTGTGAATCTCAAGACAGCAGCGTGCCATGGCATCTCGTTGCCAATCGAGATTCTGCGGCAGGCAAATCGGGTGATCCAGTAAAGGGAGGGGGAGATGGAAAGAATTCTCGCAATGGCTGTTGGACCAAATATGAGCCTGATCATTGATTCCGCAGACAAGCTGGCCCATGCACGCCCCTACGTTGCGGGATTGGTCAGCGGTTTGACGCGCCAGCTCGGAACCGATTACGTGATCGACTACAGAGAACGCGAGCTCGATCAACTCGTTCCCGGTTCGGCAGCTGAAGCATTCAGATCCGACCAACCGATCAAGCTCATCTTTGCAATGTCGTCGACCGTGGTGGTTGCCGCCGAGAGCCTTCCCCAATCTCCTCCTATCATTTGGCCGAGCGTCTCAGATTGGACGATGGATCAAATTACGAAGAAGAATTCAGCCGGGGTTTCGGCGCGACGTAGCCAATCCGCCGGAGATTGCCTGCTTCGCTTCCTGGCCACGGTCCCAACCCTTGAAACGGTACACGCCTTACATAACCCCGGTTACCCGCCATCTGATCGAGCGCTGGCTTTGGTTCGACGGGTCGCAAGAGCCAAAAACATTAACGTTTGTGTTATGCCGGTAAAGTCGACACCCGATATTAAGAAGCAGCTGGACACCCTTTCACGCAGGGATACTAAAGCTCCGGCGTTTGAGGGCGTTTTGCCAATGCCCATCGATGTGTGCTTTGGCGCCGCACGGATGATCATTCATGAAGCCCAGGAGATCAGGAAGATTCCCGTCTTTCTCGCAACCACTGATTTGGTAAGACCCGAGCTTCCAAGTGCATTAGGGGGCTTCGGAGTGTCGCAGCACAGATGCGGTATGCTGGCGGCCGAGTTTGTTAATCATGTCGCATTTGCAAACGGCAAGGCGGCTGCACTACCCGTGAAGGAAGCAGCCGCTAGTGATTTCGAGTGGATCGTCAGCATTGCGGCTGCGAATGACCTGAACATTCCCATTGTGCAGATGAAAACCATATGAGATGGAACACATTCACCTTCGGTAATGTCCGGAGGAGCCCATCATGGAGATGCAAAGCGCTGCAGACACGGCAATTAAGCGACCAAGTCGCATCGTGCGCCGGTATTTCCTGGTTTTTGCGACGCTCATTGGCGGAGTCCTGTCCACCAGCTTTCTGATTGAGCTGGCTTTTCGTTACCAGGAGGCGATGCAGCAGCTTGATGTTGTGCACCAGCAGATGGCGGAGCTCGCCGCCTTACGGATCCGAAACTACGTCGAGAACGTTGCGCAGTCCGTACGCCTGGCCGCCCAGCCAGCGCAAGCGAGCGAGCCTTACATCACCAAGGAATACATCTCCAATCTGAACGACTTGCGCAAAAATGTGCCCGCCATTCGTGAGATCGTCGCATTAGACCTTCAAGGAAGGGAGGTCTTGCGACAGTCGCGGATTGGACCGTCATTGCCGCAGCCCAATGCCAATCATTCATCGGCGCCCCACTTCCTGGCTGCACTCACCGGTGCAACCTATTTCGGACCGGTGACGTTTCCCAGTGACGCCTTCGAGCCTCGCATTCTCATTGCAGTGCCGATGGAGCCGTTCCAAGGCAAAGTCGTCGGGGTCCTCGCCGTCGAAGTAAACGTCAAATACGTGTGGGATGTCGTGCATGAAATCCATGTCGGGAAGACCGGCTACGCCTATATCGTGAGCGACACAGGAGCCCTCGTCGCGCATCCGGACTTTCACCAGGTCCTTCAGCGTAAGGACCTGTCCAATCTCCCGCAGGTTGTCGACGCGAGAGCTGCGGAGAGTGAAAAAAATAGCACGCGCATTTACCAGAACCTGAGCAACCAGTCGGTCGTCGCCTCCCATGTGGCTATCCCACGCCTCGGATGGACCGTATTCGTGGAGCAGCCGCTTGTGGAAGCCTATCAACCGCTGACCGCATCCTTGGCAAGGACGGCGGGAATCCTGCTCATCTTGTGTGTTCTGGCCGTGACAGCAGCCGTTCTGCTCGGACGCAGAGTTGTGGGCCCGATTGACGTCTTGCGGCGCGGCGCCACTCGCCTCGAGGCCGGAGACCTGCAGGCCCGACTGGTGCTCAATACCGGGGACGAATTCGAGGAGCTGGCGAACGATTTCAACCGCATGGCGGGCCAGCTCGAAGAATCGTATGCCCTGCTCGAGCGCAGGGTCGAGGAGCGGACCAGTCAGCTTGCACTTGCCAATTTAGCGAAATCCCGGTTTCTAGCTTCGGCAAGTCATGACTTGCGCCAACCGTTGCACGCCTTGGGATTGTTTGCGGGGCAACTTGATTCGGGTGTGAGCGCGCATGAGCGGCGGCACCTCATCGAGCGCATTCAGGCTTCAGTCGCCGATATGAACAAGCTCTTCAACGCTCTATTGGATATATCGAGGCTTGATGCTGGAGGACTGACTCCTAATGTAAGCGAATTTCCCATCTCCAATCTCCTTGACAAGATTGAGTCGACTTTTGCCGAGCTCGCCAACCAAAAAGGATTGACGCTCCGTATTATTCCGACCGGCGCTTGGGTGCGTAGTGACCCGATCCTGCTCGAGCGCATACTGATGAATTTGGTCTCAAATGCAGTGCGATATACCTCGTCCGGCGGCGTCCTGGTCGGCTGCAGAATGCGGGGCCAGCGCTTGAGAATCGAGGTGTCGGACACCGGGCCCGGAATCGCGGAGGACCAGCGCCAAAACATTTTCGGCGAGTTCTACCGCCTCGATCCCCCCAATCAGGACCGAAGCGAAGGGCTAGGACTAGGTCTTGCCATTGTCGATCGATTATGCCGGCTGCTCGAACAGCCAATCGAGCTCGTGTCGACCGTCGGCCGTGGCTCAAGGTTCACGGTCCTCACACCGCTGGTCCCTGCGCAGCTCAAGTTTGCGAAACCAGCCGTGCCGGCGCTGGCTGCCTTTGATGAGCCGAACGGAAAGCTCGTTGTCATCATCGATGACGATTTGCCTGCGCTCGAGGCAATGGGCGGGCTCCTTCGAAGCTGGGGGTGTGCCACCGTAACGGGCACCTCGTTGGAGGCAGCGCTGGCCGGTCTTGCCGATCGCCGCGAGACGCCTGATCTCATCATTTCCGACTACCGCCTCGCAGATGGAAAGACCGGGATTGAGGCCATCGAGCGGCTGCGCATCAAATACGGCTGTGCGCTCCCCGCGTTTCTCATCAGCGGCGACACCGATTCGGAAACGCTCAAGGAAGCTCGCGCGCACGGTCATAAACTCATACAGAAGCCAGTTGAACCCATGACGCTGCGAGCCCTTCTCAATCGAATCTGGCTGAAAGCGAAGACCACAGCGCGACCAGAGCAGAATGGACTCAGGATCTTTAGTAACGCTGCGCTTTAGACCTCGGGCCCGGACAGAGCCGAAAGCGCTGCGCATGCGCGCATGGGGTCATAAGGTTCAATTCTGATTTCTGTGTCCGACTTGAGCGGCCACCGAAGGGGATCTCAACGCATTTTCCTCGGTCGATTGGGGGATAGACGCTGGCTGGAATTTAGCTGAGATACTTGCATGATCTGCCCGGGTTGTGTCGCACATTCCGTGACAGGTCCGGCTCAAGGCGAGCTTCGGGGGAGCGGACACTGACCCACCAGACGACTTTGGACGTCACTCGCTACGCTCGTCTGTGGCGGTTGACCTGGTGGACCCAGCATATTGCTTGGCCGCTGGCGACGTTCGGGGCTTTAGTCATCTTCTTTGCCATCGTGTGGCAGGCTCTCGGCCAACTCGACGACTGGGAGAAACACGTCACCAACAACATTTCCTTTCTGTCCGAAGTCCAGAGAGAGCAACGGCTGGCAGTCATCGTCGCCGTGTTCAGGCTTGCGCGTGATAGCGTCGGACCGGGGCTGCCGTGGGTGGTCATCTTAGCCACGGCCTTCCTGTTTGAGCTCTTTGTCTATCTTCGAGGTTGCGGACGGTTTCGCCTGCCGCTCTTGTCATGGAGCCTCGCCGGATTGATCGTGACAGCAGCCGTGGCACTGCTAGGCATGGGCTACGCCGAAATGTCCGTCGGGGACCCGGCGGCTATCTCCACGAGACCCACCGATGTTCAAACGGTCTACTACCTAATCATTTATTTATTCGCCATGTTGGCTTTTTTCATTTCGCTGGTGGTGCTTGTCCTGCGGGGGATTGCGATAGTGCTGCTTTGGCGACATCGATTGAAGCCAAACCTGGCACGCACCGAACGCATGACACGATCGCTGGGCGTCAATCTGAAGATCCCGCAGTTCGCCTGGCCGCGTCCCAGTCTCGCGGGCTTCGCCGTGCATGCCTGCATCCTGCTGGCGTTGGGAGCTCTCGCTTACTTCTTCCGGGAGTGGATCGTTCGCGCGTTGATCATCGGGTCGATGAATTTGTTCTTACTCGTGTTCGGCATGCCAGTTCAGCTCATCGGCGACTTGTACAATTTCCTCACAGGAAATCCCACGCTCGGCCTTGCAGAAACGTGGATGAGTTTCCTCGAGTCGACGGAAGAGCTGCCCCAGCTTCTTCTCCTCATCGGCGTCCTTCTTCTTGTCCGATCATTATGGCGTGTCGGCAAGCGGCTCAACCTGCGGCACCGAAACGAGATCATCCTTCGCGACAAGCCGCCGGTTCTGCTGCTGCGATCGTTCACCGACGACGTTGCCGGCATTTCGCCGAACATGCTCATTCCGCGCTTGTTTCGGCGGCGAAAGCGGCTCGAGGAAACGATCGGCGAGCAGCTGACCGGAACCGGCCCGTTCGTGGCAATCGGGAGGCCGGGCGAGCGGCTGCCGCAACTTGGGGCGAACCGTCTCTATCTTGCTGACTCCGAATGGCAGAGGGTTGTCGAATCCTATATCGCACGATCGGACCTTATCATTGTGATTGCTGGCAAGACGCATTGGGTTCGATGGGAGCTCGCCAATGTCCTCAAGCAGGATCGCATTGCCGCCCTTCTGATTGTCTTTCCGCGCATCACCGAGGCTGATCGCAACGAACGCTGGCAAAATCTCAAGGCGGCATTTTGCGACACGTCATGGTCTGCAGCGATGGAGCGCGTTGATATCGCCCGCGCGCTTGCCGTGTTCATCGCCGCGGACCGCGGCATCGTGGTGGTCAAAAGCCGCAAGGCAAACCAATCGGACTACGAGACGGCACTGCGGGTGGCGACGTATCTGACGCGCCAAGGGCCACGGCGTACTTGATCTTCCGAAGCGTCACGCGTCCTGCAGCGCAGGCTTCGTGAAGGCGCTCTTCGGCCACGCAAGGCCGTAATGCTCGCGCAGCGTCTTGCCCTCATAGGCGGTGCGGAATAGGCCACGCCGCTGCAACAGCGGGATCACCTCGGCGCTGAACACGTCGAGCATGGACGGAAGGAGCGGCGGCATGATGTTGAAGCCGTCGGCGGCGCCGTCGCTGAACCAGTCCTCGATCAGATCGGCGATCTGCTCGGGCGTGCCGGCGGCGGTGAAATGGCCGCGCGCGCCGGCGAGGCTGGCCAGCAATTGCCGCAGCGTCGGCTGTTCCCGCTGCACGAGATTGAGGATCACCTCGGTGCGGCTGCGCGCCGCTTCCACCGTCGAGGGCGGCGGGAAGTCCTCTGCGCGCAGCGGGCGATCGAGCGGCAGATGCGAGAAATCATGCCCGCCGAAACGGCCGGACAGACGCTTGCGTCCGACCTCCGGGTCTGAGAGCTCGTTGACCTCGCGCGCGAGCCGCTGCGCCTCCGCTTCGGTCGAGGCGATCATCGGGCTCAGGCCTGGAAGGATCAACACCTGATCAGGCTCGCGCCCTTCGGTGGCGACCAGCGCCTTCAAGTCGGTGTAGAACGCCTGCGCGGTCGCCTTCTCCATATGCGCCGTGAACACCGCCTCGGCATGACGCGCCGCAAAGCGGCGGCCGGTGTCGGAGGAGCCGGCCTGCACCAGCACCGGCCGGCCCTGCGGACAGCGCGGCAGGTTGAGCGGCCCAGCCACCTGATAGTACTTGCCCTTGTGATTGATCCGCCGGATGCGGTCGGGCCTGGCGTAGCGCCCGCCGGCGCGATCATCGATGACCGCATCCTCGGCCCAGCTGTCCCACAGCGCCCTGACCACGGCCATGAACTCCTCGCCGCGCTCGTAGCGCTCGGCGTGGCTCACCTGGCCGGCGTCCCCGTAATTGGCCGCCGCCGTCGCCAGCCACGACGTGACGATATTCCAGCCGATGCGCCCGTTGCTGATGTGATCGAGCGAGCCGAACTGACGCGCCAGGTTGAACGGCTCGGTATAGGTGGTCGAGCAGGTGGCGATCATCCCGATCCGCTGTGTCGCCACTGCCACGGCCGCGAGCACCGTGACCGGCTCCAGCCAGGTGCGCGCCGCCTGCGACACGTCCTCGCCCAGCGCGAGCTGGTCGGCGAGGAAGATCGAGTCGAACAGCGCAGCTTCCGCCCGCTGCGCCAGATCCTGGTAATAGCGAATGTCGGTGAGGGGCAGGGGCGAGGCATCCGGATGACGCCATGATGCTTCATGGTGGCCGCGGCTATGGATGAACAGGTTGAGATGCAATTGCCGCGTCATGAGGTTGCTCCGCCACTGCCCGTATCAGCCCGGCTCGCTAACCCGGCTTGGCGCCGGAGAATTTGACCACCTTGCCCCACTTCTCGACTTCTTCCACCAGTATCTTTCCGAAGTCGGCGGGTGTGCCGGTGACCACGATGCCGCCGAGGTCGGCGAGGCGTGTCTTGATCCGTGGATCGGCAATCGCCCCGTTGATCTCCCGGTTGAGCTTGGCGATGATGTCGGGCGGCGTGTCCTTGGGCGCGCCGATGCCGTAGATCCCGCTCGACTCGTAGCCTGGAACGAAATCGGCCACGATGGGAAGGTCAGGGAGCGCCTCGGAGCGCGCCGCGGTTGTCACCGCCAGACCACGCAGCTTGCCGGTTCGCACGTGCTCGACCGATGATGTCATGTTGTCGAACATGATCTGGACCTGCCCGGCAATGAGATCGGTCAGCGCGGGCGCGGCGCCGCGGTAGGGCACGTGCACCATGTCGACGCCGGCCAGCATCTTGAACAGCTCGCCGGCCATATGCTGCGAGCTGCCGCTGCCGGCCGACGCGTAATTGATCTTGCCCGGATTGGCTTTGGCGTAAGCGATGAGCTCGGGGACAGTCTTGGCGGGAAACGATGGATGCACTTCCAGGACGTTGCTGGTGCGCATGATGCTCGCGACCGGCACGATGTCGCGGAGGAAGGCGAAGTTCAGTCCTTCATAGAGCGTCACATTGATCGTCGCCGACGGGCCGATCATCAGGATCGAGTAGCCATCGGCCTGCGCCCGCACAGCGGCTTCGGTGGCGATATTGCCGCCCGCGCCTGGTCGGTTCTCGATGACGAATTGCTGGCCAAGCCGCTCCGAGAGCGATTGGCCAAGGAGCCGCGCCACGATGTCCTGCGGGCCGCCGGCCGCGAAGCCGACGAGCCAGCGGACTGGGCGCGACGGATAGGTTTGCGCGCGAGCAAGCCGCGGAAGGGCCGGCAGCGTGGCGGCGCCGGCGGCGAGACGCAGGAACTGTCGACGGGGAAGGCGCATGGTAGCCTCGTGGGTGGAGGGCAGGCTCGGACAACTACCCTCCATTATGGCTTGTATTGGCTTGGCGTCCATGGGAAGCCCTGGCCAAGATTCTGGCCAAGATTGGCGATGCCCGCGCGCGGCCGCGGCGGCAGCTATCCCTCAATCAGCGCAGCGATCCGAGCAATCGCCGGGTGACCGTGCGCATCGTCCGCTAGCCGCGGCACGCCTACGACCTCGATCAGATCGGCAAAGCGCGCAATCGTCGTGACGGTCTCATGGAGCGGCGTGCCCGGCGCGGCGCTCTCGCTGACGGCGACTGCCGCGATTGCGAGATTGCGCTGCGCGAGCACGCGCAGCGCCGTGAGGGTGTGACTGATGGTGCCGAGATAGCTGCCGGCGACCAGCAGCACCGGCAGTCGGAGCGCCGACATCCAGTCGAGCACGGTGTGGCGCTCATCGAGCGGCACCATGACGCCGCCGACGCCTTCGATCAGCACCCGATCGGCGCTCGCCGTCGCCTTGCGGGAGAATTCCACGATGGCTTCGAAGTCGAGGGTGCGGCCTTCGCGTGCGGCGGCCATGTCGGGCGACAGCGGAGCGGCGAACCGCCAGGGCGATATGGTTTCGATCTCGGAACTCGGGCGGCCGAGCGCGGCGAGCAGCACGCCAGGATCGCTGGTCGCAGCGCTCGCTGGAGCAAATCCACTCACCACCGGCTTGAAGGCTGCAACCGCGTGGCCTGCCGAGCGCCAGTGCCGGATCAGGGCGGCGCTCAGGAAGGTCTTGCCAACATCAGTTCCGGCGCCGGTCACGAAGATCGCGGTCACGGAGCGACGCTTTCGACGTGATCAGGAAGAACCTGGCGCGGAAGGACCTTACGCACCAGCGCGGCGAGCCGCTCGATCTCGGCGTCGGGATGGGCGGCCGTGAAGGTGAAGCGCAGCCGCGCAGTACCGGCCGGCACCGTTGGCGGCCGGATGGCAGTCACCAAAACGCCTTCCGCCTCCAACCGCCGCGATGCCGCGAGCGCCGCCTCGGTCTCGCCGACGATCAGCGGCACGATCGGGCTTTGCGCCTCCGGCAGCCCGGTGAGGCGGCTGAAGGTCTTCGCCTTCGTAAGCGGCAGCGCCGCATAGCCGGGCTCGCGCTCGATCAGATCGAGCGCCGCGATCGCGGCTGCGACCATCGCGGGCGGCAGGCCCGTGGCGTAAACAAAAGTGCGGGCGCGGTTATGAATGATGTCGATGACCGGATCGGAGGCGCAGAGATAGCCGCCATAACCGCCGATCGCCTTGGAGAGCGTGCCCATCTGCAGCGGCACGTCGACCGGGCTCGCAAACGCGAAGGTCGAGCCGCGGCCGCCGCCGACGACGCCCAGCCCATGGGCATCGTCCGTCATCAGCCAGGCGTCGAAACGCTTGGCGAGGCCTGAGAGCTGGGGCAGCGGAGCCAGGTCGCCGTCCATCGAGAACACACCATCTGTTGCGATGAGTGTGCGCGGATGACGCCCCCGATGGCTGTTGAGCAGCGCTTCGACGTGGGCCGTGTCGCTGTGCCGGAACGGCAGCAC
>Ga0066388_100000343_pt1 | contig 21111 bp, 17 predicted proteins | sample PanSoiMetaGPlot6_FD_64539 | JGI IMG/M metagenome (GOLD analysis project Ga0066388, IMG submission 64539) | Tropical forest soil microbial communities from Panama analyzed to predict greenhouse gas emissions - Panama Soil - Plot 6 (Hybrid Assembly) | ecosystem: Environmental > Terrestrial >...
CGCGGCCCGTGGTCACGCCCAAGGATGTGGAGACCACCGTGTCCCGCATCGCCAAGGTCCCTACCCAATCGGTGCGCGTGGACGACAAGAAACGCCTCGAGGCCTTGGCCAGGGATTTAAAGCTTTTGATCTACGGCCAGGACGCGGCAGTTAACCAAGTGGTGAAGGCGATCCAGCTCTCCCGGGCGGGGCTCGGCGAGCCGGACAAGCCGGTGGGCTCATTCCTCTTCGCGGGACCCACCGGGGTGGGCAAGACGGAGCTCGCCCGCCAGTTGGCCAAGATCATGGGGATCGAGTTTCTCCGTTTCGACATGAGCGAATACATGGAGAAGCACACTGTCTCCCGCCTGATCGGCTCGCCGCCCGGCTACGTGGGCTTCGAGCAGGGCGGCCAGCTCACCGACGCCATCCACCGGAATCCCCACGCGGTGCTCCTCTTGGACGAAATCGAGAAGGCCCATGAGGATATCTACAACATCCTGCTCCAGATTATGGATTACGCGACGCTCACCGACAACAACGGCCGCAAGTCGGATTTCCGCCAGGTGGTCCTCATCATGACGACCAATACGGGGGCCCGTGACAGCATGGCCAAGCCCGTGGGCTTCGGGGCGAAGGAGTTCGAGGACAAGAGCTTGAAGGCGGTGGAAAAGCAGTTCAGCCCCGAGTTTAGAAACCGCCTCACCTCCATCGTCCAGTTCCAACCCTTGGGGATGGAGATCGCCGAGCAGATCGTGGTCAAGATGGTGACTCAACTGGAAGGACGATTGAAGGAGAAGGGAGTCACCTTGACCCTGGACCAAAGCGCCAAGAAATATCTGGCCAAAAAAGGCTTCGACCCCAAATTCGGCGCGAGACCCCTGCGCCGCCTGATCGAGACGGAGATTTCCCACGTGCTCTCCTCCGAGATCCTTTTCGGAACGCTCGCCAAGGGTGGGAATGTCGTGATCAAGGAGGGGGAGGGGAAGTTGGAGTTCGAGTATTAACCCTCCCTACCTCTCATCCTTCCGAATCCATTTCTTCATCTTCGGCGGTCGATAATCTTTCAGTTTGTGCAGCAAGGCGCCCGGCGTCTTGTCCGTCAGAATCAAATCACGATGCTCCGGGCGGACGAAATGGTTCGAGACGGCGTCGTCGAAGAAGCGAAGGAGCGAGTCGTAGTATCCCCCGACATTCAACAAACCGCAGGGTTTATGGTGGAAGCCGAGTTGAGACCAGGTGAGGATCTCGCAAAGCTCCTCCAAGGTGCCTAAGCCTCCGGGTAAGGCCATGAAAGCGTCGGAGAGGTCGTACATGAGCTGCTTGCGCTGGTGCATGGTCTTCACCACATGCAGCTTGGTGAGCCCCGCGTGGGCGACCTCTTTGGTGAAGATGGATTCGGGGATCACGCCGCAGACCTTCCCCCCCAGATTCAAGGTCTCATCGGCCAAAATTCCCATGAGACCGATGGATCCGCCGCCGTAGACCAACGAAATCTTCTCCGAAACTAAGAGCTTGGCCGTTTCCCGGGCGGCGGCCGCGAAGAGGGGGGAGGAACCGTTGTTCGAGCCGCAGAAGACACAGATGGATTTCATGAAATCATTATGCGGTTTTTTCCGAAGATCTTTAAGAAAAAATCGTCGGCGGATCGGGGAGGGTCGATTTGAGCAGTTTCAAGGTGTCGGCCACGGAAGGCTCGGCCGTATAGGCGTTTTTGATGTATTGGATGGTGGTCCGGATGTTTCTCGCCGTGTTTAAGTCTTCGGGGGAGCTCAAAGGAAGAAAGGAGGAGCTCAAGCGGGTCGAGAGGATGGAGCGGAGCTCCTCCACCAGGCCCTCGAACTGAAAACGTTTCCTCTGGATGAGGGCGATGAGGCGGCGCGGAAGGAAATCGTTCTCGGAGAGTCCCCGGGCGTAGGCATCGGAGAGGTCGAACTTCAAGGCCCACAGGGTGTTCACGCAGGCGACGATCTCCGATTTGACCCGGTTCAATTCTTGAAACGTCTCTTCCAGTCGGCTCATGGTCTTTTCTATTTATTCTCTTCTTCCCGTTTCTTTTGATAGGCGGCCACCAGCTCTTCCTGCACGTTACGGGGAACCGGGGCATATTTCAAGAACTCCATGGTGAACTCACCCTTGCCTTGGGTGCAGCTACGGAGGTCGGTCGAATACCCGAACATCTCGGAGAGGGGCACCTCCGCGTCGACCTGCACGTAGGCGCTTGCCGTTCCCGTGGAGAGGATGACGCCACGGCGCTGGTTGATCTGTCCCACCACGGAGCCCTGAAATTCTTCGGGGGCCTGGGTCTGGAGCCGCATGATGGGTTCCAGGATGATCGGTTTGCACTTGCCGTAGAATTCACGGACCGCCGTCATGGCGCATATCTTGAATGCCATGTCGGAGGAGTCCACCGCATGGTAGGCGCCGTCGTTGATGATGGCGCGGAAGCCCACGACGGGGGCCCCGATGAGGAGGCCTTTCTTGATCTGCTCTTGAAATCCCTTGTCGCAGGACGGGATGAACTCGCGGGGGATCTTGCCGCCCACGATCTCATCCACGAACTCGTAGGTCTCCACCGCGTCGGGGGGCAGGGGTTCAAAGACGCCGCCGATCTTGGCGTACTGCCCCGAGCCGCCGGTCTGCTTCTTGTGTTGGTACATGAAATCGGTCCGTTGGGTGATGGTCTCCCGGTAGGCCACCTGGGGCTTGCCGGCGATGACCTCGCAGCCGTATTCCCGTTTCATGCGCTCGATGTAGATCTCGAGGTGTAGCTCGCCCATGCCCGAGATAATGGTCTGGGCCGATTCCTCGTCGCGGTGCACGCGGAAGGTGGGGTCTTCTTTCGTGAAGCGGTTCAAGGCCTTGGAGAAGTTCGCCTGGCCCGCCTTGTCTTTCGGGGCAACGGCCAGCGAAATGACCGCGTTGGGCACGTGCATGGAGGTCATGGTGTAGCGGATGTTGCCGTCGGTAAAGGTGTCGCCGGAGGCGCACTCCACTCCGAACATGGCGACGATGTCCCCCGCCTGGGCCGTATCGATGTCGTGCATCTCGTCGGCGTGCATGCGGACGAGACGGGGGATCTTCACCTTCTTCTCGTTCACGCTGTTCACGATCCATTCGCCCTTGGCGGTCTTTCCTTGATAGATGCGCATGTAGGTGAGCTGGCCGTAGCGGCCGTCTTCCAGCTTGAAGGCGAGCCCTACGAAAGGTTTGTCGGGACTGGACTCGAGAACGACCTTTTCTTCTTCTTTGTTCTGGTCGTGGGCCTCGTTTTTCACCTCGGCGGGATTGGGCAGGTAGAAGCCCACCGAATCCAGGAGGAGCTGGACGCCTTTGTTCTTGTAGGCCGATCCCATCATGACCGGAATGAACTTGAGGCTCAAGGTGGCGTTCCGGATGGCCTTGCGGAGCATGGCGGGAGGCACTTCTTTGTCTTCGAGATAGAGATGGGCCACGTCGTCGTCGAAGTCGCCCATGGCGGCGACCAGCTCATGGCGGCGTTCCTGGGCGTCGTGCTTGAGGTCGGCTGGGATCTCCTCGACCCGGACGTTCTCGCCGTTGTCGCCATCATAGTAATTGGCCTTCATCTCGACCAAGTCGATGACGCCTTGAAAGCGGTCTTCGGCGCCGATGGGCATGGAGATCAAATGGGCGTTGTGTCCGAGCTTGTCGCGCAACTGATTCATGCAGCGCACCGGATCGGCCCCCGCCCGGTCCATCTTATTGACGAAGGCGATGCGCGGGACGTGGTAGCGGGTCATCTGTCGGTCGACGGTGATCGATTGGCTCTGCACCCCGGAGACGGCGCAGAGGACAAGGATGGCCCCGTCTAAGACCCGAAGGGCCCGTTCCACCTCAATGGTGAAGTCCACGTGACCGGGGGTATCGATGATGTTGATGACGGTGTCCTTCCATTCGGCGTAGGTGGCCGCCGATTGGATGGTGATGCCTTTCTCGCGCTCCAGATCCATGAAGTCCATGGTGGCTCCCACTCCGGACTTGCCGCGGACCTCTTCGATCTTATGGATTTTCTTGGTATAAAAGAGGATGCGCTCGGTGAGGGTTGTTTTCCCCGAGTCGATATGGGCCGAGATTCCGATGTTTCTGACTTTGTCCAAGTTCGCCATAAAGTTTCCTTAAGGTATCCTACAGATATGAGTTCTCAAGGCGGGGGTGTCTAGCGTATCGGGGAACAAAAAGTCGAGAGCTTTTTGAGCCGGTGCGACGATACTTTCCGCTTTGAATTAATGGTGAATCATATAAGGTTTCTTGAGAAAGATCAAAATTGAGGGGGTAAGGTATGAAAAAACAGCTCCTTTTGTTCATCTTAGGTGCCATCCTAGGTTCCTTCTACGATGGGTTCCACACCCACAGCGGAACCACCTATTACCCTGATCCCTGGATCTTGAAAATGGCCTGGTGGGTCCCCCTGAACTTCGGTTTGGCAATCTTGGCCGTGGCCAATTCCCACGTTCTGATGGATCGAGTCTTGGGCCGTCCGGATCGACCCCAATCTTGGGTCTCGGTTGTTTTGGGACTCTTTCTCTTTGGGGTCGTCTATTGGTTGAGTGGTTTCTTGCCCACCGACTCGATGAAATATCTTTGGGTCTACACGGGAGCCCTCCTCATTTGGCTCATGTTCGACCGGACTTGGCAGGGATTGGTCCTGGCCCTCATGACCGGAGTGGTGGGTTCGGCGGTCGAGATCACTCTGATCGCCCTCAAGCTTTTCTTCTATGTGCGGCCTGATTTTATGGGCATCCCCCTCTGGCTCCCAGGCCTTTACATCGCCGCGTCCGTGACGGTGGGAAATTTGGGGAGGAAGGTGTTGGGCCAGGAGTCTCCGAGCGCATTACAGGGATCGTAACGCCCCTTCACTTTCCCGCCGCATCTTTCTCTTTCCACTGGGCGAGGGTCAAGGCCCCGGGCAAGGGATCTTTTTTCTCCGAGATGGTGGGATATTTCTCGCACTCCTCCGCATTCATCTTGATATACGATTGGTAGCGTTCCGGAACCTCCGCCTCGGCGTAGATCGCCTCCACAGGGCAGGTGGGCACGCAAAGGTTGCAATCGATGCAGGTGGCCGGATTGATGTAGAGCATGTCGGGCCCCTCGTGAAAGGCTTCCACGGGGCAGACCTCCGCGCAGTCGGTGTACTTGCATTTTAGGCAATGTTCTGTCACGACGTAGGCCATAGGCGAAGCTCCTTCCGAATCCGACAAATTATAGCGTCCGTTCCCGATGAGAATCCAGGAATGATTTTTAGGTGGCGGGAATGGGAAAACACTCTCTTTCCCTCCCCCGTATCCGGTGCTCATAAGCAGGCGTCCAGGCGGCGGCCTCCTCAAGAAGGGCGTTGGAAGAGGATGGGGTGAGGTATTGGGGCTCGTCCGTCAAGGGAAGGCAGAGGCCTTGAGAGGTGGACCGGTAACCCGCCTCCTTCTCGCCCGTATGGCCCAAGGCCCGAAAAAAGTCCGGCCCGGCGGGAACGACCACCTTCTTGGTTTTTTGAGACCGGGTCCAAGCCGCTAAACGCAACTCCTCGCCTTTTTTGAACACCAGGACATAGTCGTCGGAGCCGCCCACCGCCAGGCGCTTGGCGAAGCGGAAGCCGGACAGGTTCTGGGTCAGTGTTTTGGCCGCCTTGTAGGCCGGTCTGGGATCGAAGAGAGGATCCCGGTCCGGGTGGTGGGGGTGGGAGACCGAGCCGTAATTTTGCTCATCATGCTTCGGGTCCGGTCCGTCGCATCTCCAATCGTACCAGATCGAGAGGGGGATGCCGTGCATCAGATTGATGAGCCATTGGCGGGGCAGGTACTTACCTTGTTTTTTTTCGTCGATCCCTCGCCACGAGGTGGAATAACCCCATTCGCCGGACACGATGGGAATTTGCCGACCGGGAGGGGTATATCGGGCGATCAGTTCCTCGAGTTTTTCAAAGTCGGGAGAGACCGTTTCCGGATCTTTTCTCCGGTAAGGATGCACGGAGACCGCAGACCAATACTCAAGAAGCCCCGCCTTGAAGCAGGCCTCCAAAAACTTAAAATCCATTTTCGAGAGGGCCGGGCCTATGAGGATCTCCTCCGGCGCGACCTCGCGGACCGTCTTTCCAACCGTTTCCGCAAGCAGAATAAAATCCTTCACATTAGGCTTAGGGGGCCAGAAGATCCCGATATTAGGTTCATTCCACATCTCCCAGACCACGCCCTTTCCTCGAAAATGGGTCAAGCAGGCGGCCACCCACCGAGCGAAGGCCCGCCTTCCTTCCTCGGTATAGGGGGGCTTTCCCTGGTCATAAAAGGGGTGCCCGTAGGAGAGGATGAAGATGGGACGGATCCCATGGGCATTTAAGGCGGCCAAAAGCCGGTCATGGGGCGAAAAATCGTACTTTCCCGGCTGTTTTTCAATCCATGGCCATAAAAAATCGGCCCGGACCCACCGGACTCCGCCCTCCGAAAGCATCTTCATTTCGCCGGGAAGGGGGTCCGAGAAGTGGATGTTGAACCCCAGCCCTTCAGGAATCGAGTCTGGACGCGGAAATGCGGTCGCCGCGCCGAGATTCTCGCTCAAGAGGGCGCCGATGCCGAAGAGCAGGAGACATAACTTGAATGACCGTCGGAAAAGGCCCATGATTTCGCTTTATTATTTAGTTGAGCATTTTACAATCTGAGTTAATATTGTGAAAAACCCCTGTGGCCGACTCCCCAGAAGGCGTCGCCCGATAGGGGGGGTTCAATTCTCTTACAATTCAGGAAGGAGACGCCGTATGAGCAAGTTCGTAATACGTATTGCGCTCTTATTTCTAGGCGCAATCGGCTTTTTTGGGGGTTTGCAGTTGACGCAGGCCGTCACTGAGATCCCCCTTTCCCGGCAGAATGGGCAGAGGTGGTACATTCTGGATGAGAATCCCAATCCAGACGCCTGTGCCTTTATCCGGAACAACCGGGAGGAGCGTTGCGCCCGCTGGTACCACGTTGGGCAGGAGGCCCCTCCCATGGTGAAGGCGAAGAAGATCATCATCGACCAGATGATCCACTTCGACTTCGACAAATCCACCATCAAGAAAGAGTCTTATCCTATCTTGGAGGACGTGGCCTCGGTCATGAAAAACAACCCCCAGATCAAGAAGATCCGCATCGAAGGCCACACCGACTGGATCGGTACAGATGAATACAACCAGAAGCTGTCCGAAAGACGGTCGAATGCGGTGAAGGAATTCCTGACCAACAAGGGCATCGATGCCAGCCGCATGGAAGCGGTCGGTTATGGCGAATCCCGGCCCATCGCGGACAACAAGACGGCCGAAGGACGTGCTAAGAACCGACGCACCGAATTCAACGTCATCGAGCAGTAAATTCACCGGGGTGCGTGTTCCGCACCCGCATTGATGAATTCGAACCCCGTCCACTTTAGAGTGGACGGGGTTTTTTATTGGGCCATAATTTTCTTCGATGCTTAGAACTCATTTCAAAACCCTGACGAAAGCGAAATTTTGGATTTTTGAGCGAGACGTCGGCAAATTTGGAAAAAGGCCCGCAGGCGTACTGGCAAGCACGTCGAGGACCTTTTTGCAAATTTGTCGATGGCGCAGCCAAAAAGCCGAAATTGCAGCCGGAAGGGTTTTGAAATGAGTTCTAAGGCCCCGAAAATTTTGGCCTTCGCAGGGAGCACCCGGAGCGGGTCTTACAATAAAAAACTGATCCGTTTAGGCGCGGCGGCTGCGGAAAAGGCGGGAGGGGATGTCACCTTGGTCGATCTCCGCGATCTTCCCATGCCCCTCTACGACGGCGATCTGGAGGCGGAGCAAGGCCTGCCGTCCAATGCCCTCAAGTTCAAAGAGCTTCTCAAGTCCCATCAGGGTTTTTTGATCTCCTCGCCCGAATACAACAGCTCAATCTCGGGCGTGATGAAGAACGCCATCGATTGGGCCTCAAGGCCCGTTCCCGGCGAGGACGGTCTTGTCGGATTTACCGGGAAGGTGGCCGGGCTCTTAAGCGCCTCCCCCGGGGTCTTGGGGGGTCTCCGGGGTCTGGTGACCGTCCGTTCTATCTTGGGGAACATCGGCGTCTTAGTGATCCCCCAGCAATTGGCCGTGTCCAAGGCCCACGAGGCCTTTTTGGAAGACGGTTCCCTTAAAGACCCCAAGCTTCAGGCCTCGGTGGAAAGGATCGGTGCGGAGTTGGTTCGTGTGGTCGCCAAGATCTATGAATAAAGGGAGGGCGAAGGGGTTAAAAAACCGCCCCAAGGGGAGATTCTCGGGGCGGTTTGTTGGCCTTGGTCTCGAAGAGAACAGTGGGTTCTTCTAATCGTCGTGCTCTTCGGAAGATCCGGAATTGTCCACACCGGTGGTGAACGTGATGTCGGTGGCTCCCTCCAGGGGGGTTCCATCGGCACAGGTAATGGCTGCGCCCACATGAACGGTATATGTGGTGAGGGGTTCAAGGTCGGCCAGAGGCTCAAGTTCCAGCTCGGTCAAAAGACCCTCATGCTCGCTTTCGGTCTCCACTTCGAGATTGGTGGCGACCACTCCGGCAGGACCCATCAGATTGAAGGTATCGGGCGTGACCGTGGCTAAGTCCAACTGGCTAGAGAATCGTACCTTGATGTCCCCGTCCAAAGACACGCCAGTCTCGCCGTTGAAAGGCTCCATGCGGATGACCTGACAACCGGTCACCATGGGATTTTCGTCGTCATCATCGTCGTCGATGATCCCGTCGTGATCCTCGTCGGCCTCGTTATCGTCGTCGATGCCGTCGTTATCGTCGTCGGCATCATCGCAGTCCATGCTTCCGTCGTCATCCTCGTCCAATTGACAAAGGGGATTCACGTCTCCCACGCAGACTCCCGCCGCGCAGGTGATTTGTCCCAGACTGACGGCCCCATCCTCCGGTTTGAGATGGAAGAAACGGGTGGTGATATCTCCCGTGGCGCTCACCTTGAAGACGAGCACACCCAGGAAATCATTCTGAAGGAAGAATGAGATGACGTAGGTATGCCCGGGGGGCAGATTGAGGGTGAAGCTCCCTGTGTCCTGGGTGGTCGTCTGAACGAGATTTCCCGTTTCGTCGGTCGCAATGACGGTGATTCCCGCGACCGATATCAGGCTCTTGACCATCGCCGCCGTCGAGGGGGAAGGGTCGACGGAGGCCAAGGTCCCGGAGACGGGAATCATTCCCATGTTGTCCGAACCTCCTCCTCCTCCTCCTTGTCCTCCCCCGCCGCATCCTGACACCCCAAAAAAGAGGAGGATCAGGACGAGGCCGCAGCCATATTTTATTTTCTTCATAAGACACCTCCTGGTTAAGAAATTTGCTTCGACAAAAGGAGGGGGTGCGAATTTCGGACCAGCCCGCTCAATGTTTTGAATTTATTTAAATTTTAATGGGGACACGGAGGGTCGGTGTCCAGATTCAGGAATTGGTATCAGATTGTTACTAGTATGGTTCGGAGGAGGAATGCTCGTCCACGTCGCTTTCTTCGAAGGAATCGTCGTCGCTGGGGGCGAAACGTAAGGACTCTTCCACGTTCTCTTCGATCAAGTCCACGAGGCCCCGGATTGCGTCGCTGGAGGATTCATCGCTTAAGAGGATCATCCCGTCTTCGAAGGTATCGGGACTCAGGGCCTGAAGGGCTTGGACCACCGGCGGATCGAACCAGAGGGGGACTTTGAAGGCGATGAAGAGGAAATTCAGGCCCGTCCCGATCGAGAAGGGCGTCGGGGTGAGGATGCGAACGTTGTTTCCGTCGTCGCTTAGGAAGCGGAAAAAGATCCGGGAGACGCCTCCGCTCGAATCGATGTCGTTATTCGGCGATTCCAGGAAGGTTCCCTCGATTACGAGGGAGTTGTCGGGGAGAAACTGGGCGGTGATGGGGTCTTCTAAGGCCTTGGGGGGGATCTGGTCCCCCGACAATTTTTCCAAGGATAGTTCGAGCCGGGCATAGCTGCCGATGGGTACCTGGGCGGTGCCAAAGGGGGGGATCGCCTCATCCACCCTCTCTCCCCCGCGGACCAGCCGCACCACAAAGGGACCCGGGAAGTCTATTTCGAGATCGTTCTCGGTCTTCAGCTCCAAATCCCTCGCGGCAATCCGGATTTCGGTCAAGTCTAAGACCCCGTCAAAGATCTGAAGGGCCTTAAGCATCGGGGAGGGGGCAGGGAGGTCGGTGCTCGTGGCCGGACGCAGTTCCACCTCGGCGAAGCCCGGCGTGGGCCGGGTGGCGGGGTTTTCCACCGTCGAGGTGCAGGCGCACAGGGCCCCGATCCCGGCGGACAATAACCATGGAAGTCTGCGTTTCTTCATTTCCTTTCCGCCCCTCCCACTTCAAAAGAAAGCAGTCTCCGTGCCAGAAACAATAAATCAATTGTCTCTTAAGGTTAAGGGGCTTGTGTTTCGACTCAAGGGAGGACGCCAGGAAACAAGGTCACATTTTGTTACCGCGGGAAATCTTGTGGTAGGTCAACAGCCGGGAGAGCTGGGGACGTGCGATTCCCAGGTGCGCGGCCGTCTCGCCGACCTTGTTTCCGTGCAGGCCCAAGACCCTCAGGATCTGAAGCTTTTCGAAGCTCCGCTTGGCCTCCGAGAGATTCATCTTGCGCTGGTCGATGGAGGCCGACAAGGCGGAGGAAGCCCCTCCCGCCTTTTTCTCGGCGCCGGTCGGTGAAAAGAAGGGCAGATTTTTCAAGAGATCGGGTTTTTGTTGCAGGTCGTCCAGGGTGATGGTCTCTCCGGCGGAAAAGATGCATAAGGTTCCGATCAGGTTTTCGAGCTCTCGGATGTTGCCGGGCCAGCCGTATTGCATCAGCACGGCCATCACCGACGAATCCATTTTCTTTCTCGGGGTCTTATTTTTTTCCGCGAATCTTTCCAAGAAGTGGGCCACGAGCCAGGGGATGTCTTCTTTCCGTTCCCGAAGCGGGGGGATTCGAATCTCTGCCACATTCAATCGGTAGAAAAGATCCTCGCGGAAGCGGTGGGCGGCGATTTCTTCCTTCAGGTCCCGATGGGTGGCGGTGATGATCCTCACCTCGACCGTTCGGCTTTGCTTTGACCCGACCCGTCGGATCTCTCCTTCTTGGAGGACTCTTAAGAGCTTTGCCTGGACGCTTAAAGGCATGTCTCCGATTTCATCCAAAAATAGGGTTCCCCGGTGGGCCTGCTCGAAGAGGCCGGGGCGGCTTTCGAAGGCGCCCGTAAAGGCCCCGCGCTCATGGCCGAAGAGCTCCGATTCCACGAGGGCTTCGGGAATGGCCGCGCAGTTCGCGGCGAGGAAGGGGCCTTTTTTCAAAGGGCCGTTGTGGTGGATGGCCCGGGCCACCAGCTCTTTTCCCACGCCGGACTCGCCCAAGATCAGGACGGGGGCGCGGACCTCTGTCACCCGGTCGACTTTTTGGAGGAGGGTCCGGATCGGCTCGGATCGCCCGATGATGTTCTCGTATCGATATTTTAAATCCAAGGCCTCCTGGCTTCGCTGAAGGGCCTCTTGGGCCAGGTTTAAATCCTGCTCGGTTTTTTCGAAGGTTGCCGCGTTGTGGATGGCGAGGCCCAGGATGTCGGCGAGTCCCGAAAGATAGGAAAGATCCGTTTTCGCGAGATGCTCCGCTTTCAGACGGCTGTCGAGATAAACCGCCCCAAGGGTTTGGCCCTGAAAGCGGAAGGGCAGGACCATGACGGCCCGAAGATTCAAGGCATGCACGCTCTGCGAGAGGGGGAAACGCCCGTCGTTCTGGGCATCGGCCGTCACCAGCGGCACTCCCCGCTCCAAGGCCTCCCGCGTCAGCGACCAGCTTAAGCCTTCCGGTCCTTCGGGATTGAAATCCTCGGGGCGGATCAGATGGGACTGGGTCACCGCCAGGTGCTCCCCTTCCTTGAGAATCACGAAGCCCCGCTCCATTCCCGAGAACTGAAGCATCCGATTGAGAATTTTCTCCGTGAGCGCCGGAAGCTTCAGTTCCCCCGTGATCTCCCGCACCCATTCGAGGATCGAACTGAGAAGGTTCGGATCTTGGGAGGGAAGGGGTGAAGGCGACGGAGTTTCTCCCCGGGGGCCTTGATCCGATACTTGCAAAAGCTGGTCATAATGCCGGCGAAAGAAGGGTTGGTAATCGGGTGGAAGCCGTTGATAAACCTCTTCGGCCATCTCCCGGATGGAATTTTTCATCGCTTCCGGCCAGATTTTTCCCCCCGCAGCGATGAAGAGAAAAGCCCTTTTGAAGTTGTCCAAGGCGAATTCCACGTCGCCTTGAAGGCTTAGCTCCCGTGCTTTTTTTAGGGCTTCGGGAGCGGGGCTCTCCCGTTGAAGACAGGGCGAGAGGAGGAGAAGGAGCTGAATCCTCCCCTCAAGGAGGCGGTCTTGGCTGCGCCTCGAAATCTCTTCGGCCTGCTCAAGGGCGGCGCGCATTTTCTCTTCCTCACGCCGGGCGAAATGAATCTCCGCCCTGGACACCCAGAGATCCCCTTGATCGGAGGCGCTGGGGTCGTTCTCGAGAAGTCCTTCGGCCTCCTCGAGGTGGCGAAGGGCCTGATCAAAATCGCCGCGCTTTTTCTCAAGGTCCGCCTGCAAGAGAAGGGCGTAGCTCGAAAGATGGGGATGGGGATTGTTTTTAAGAAAAGACTGGGATTTTTTCACCAGGGCCTCGGCCTTTTCCAGGTGTCCGATGAAGCGCAGAAGGCCGGCGGCGTTCAAATCCGTCTTTGTGCGCTCCCGGAGGAGGCCCAGGGCCTCGTAGAATTCGGAGGCCTTTTCATAATTCACCAAGGCCTGATCCCACTCCTTTTGCGCGGCCTGGACATTCGCCAGGTTCATGAGGCTCAAGGCCTCCATCGAGGCGGATCCCGAGTGGCGCGCTGCCTCAAAGGTGCGCCGGAAGGCCTCGGCCGCCTCCTTGAGTCGACGCTCGAAGAAAAGGAGGTTTCCTTGAAAATTCAGGACGGCCATTTGCCCTTGTGGAGAGTCTGCCAGCAGACCCTCGGCCTCCTGAAGGGATTGAAGCGCCTTCTCCGTCTGCCCGGCATAGTAGAGTGAGGTCGCTTTTCCCATGGCGGCCTTGGGGTTCCTCATCCATTTTTTCGCCTGAAAGAAGGAAAGGGCCTCGCCATAGCGTCCGCGCCGATTCAGGAGCAGTCCCGTGAAGAGCCGTCCGTCCGCGTCGGACAGCTCGGGGAGGAAGGCCTCCAACTCGTCAAGCCTGTCCGTTTTCAAAAGGAGCTCCGCCAGGGTCAGACGTTCGTCACGGCGCAAATTTTCTTTTTTCCGAAGGTGGTCGATCGCCTGTCGGTCCATCGACTGGATTCGCGAGGCCTTCAGGCGCTCCCAATCGGTGGCGCGCGGCGGAGAGGGTTCGAGGGTCTCTTTTAAGGAAAGGATCCTGTTCAGCTCCCGGATCAGATCGTTGGCCTCCGCGAAGCGATCCCCGGGATCCTTGGCCATCAGCCGGAGGGTCAAGAGTCCCAAGGACCTTGGGAATTCGCGGCGGTTTAACGTGGGATCGGGCGGAGTGTCCAAGGCATGCTGCTTGAGCAAGGCGGAGAGGGTCGGACCTTCAAAGGGAGTGCGTCCCGAGATCAGGGCGTAGAGAAGGCAGCCCAAAGAGTAAAGGTCGCTCTGAATTGTCGGCGGTGCGCCCCAAAATAATTCGGGGGCCAGGGTGGCGGGGGTCCCGCGGATTTTTTCGCTCTTTTGGTGCCTTTCGATCAAGAATTCGAAGTCGATGAGAAAAACGCGGCCTTCGGTATCCACGAGAACGTTTTCCCCGTTCAAGTCTCCGTGGGCGAAGCCTCCAAAATGGAGGGCCGCCAAGGCGCGGGCTGCTTGGGCCAAAATGTGGCCTGTCTCGGCGGGGGAAATCGTGCCGAAATATTTTGAGAGGGGCTCGCCCGGGACGTATTCACGGATGAGGATCCACTTTTCCCCTGTCTCTTCGAATCGAAGGGCCTTGGGGAAGCCAGGGTGACTCTGCCGGGAAAGGAAATCGTATTCTCGCTTAAGCCCTTCTTCACGCGCGCCGATCTTGACAAGGTGGTGTCCCTCCGGACCCTCCGCTTCCCAGATCGAGAGGCCGTCCCGTTCCTTGATCTTGCGGGATCGAGGGTAGAGGTGGGAGAGCGGAAACGATGAGGACTTCATGGTAACAGAATGTTACCACAAAATTCTCAAAGCAATCAATTTTGAGGTTCCACGAGGACCGGGCAAAGGACGGAGTTGGAGATGAAGCAAAGGGCGTGGGATTTTTCGTGCAGCTCCTTCAGTTTTTCGGCGTCCGGAACCTTGTCTCCGCTGAATTTGACCTTTGGCCTCAATGTGACGCGGGTCACCGCCATCTTTTTTTGATCGTTCTCTCCCAAAACGGCGACCGCCTCGTCTTCATACTCATCCACTACGAAACGGTATTTCGCCGCCAAGGCGAGGAAGGTGAGAAAATGGCAGCTAGAGAGGGCCGCGGCGAGGGCCTGCTCGGGGTTCATGAACTCCTTTTTCCCAAGATATTCCACTGCCGAGGAGGCCTGGATGGAGCTCCCCCCTTCGAAGCGGATCGTGTGGGTACGGTCATAGGTCTCGTATTTGAAATCGGGGGTGTTGCGCTTCCATTGAAGCGAGGCCCTGTGTTCGGACATGTCAAATTCCTTTCAAAAATTCCAAAAAATGCCGGTTGAACTCATCGGGATTTTCTAAATTGCTCAAATGCCCCGCCTGAGGGATCACCGCCAACCGTGAGCCTGGGATTTTTTCATGCATGGACTTGCTGTGGGAGACGGGGGTGATTTGGTCTTCCTCTCCCACCAGGATCAGTGTGGGAACCGCCAGCTTAGAAAGAGACTCGGTCGTATCTGTCCGGGAGGCCAAGGCGAGGAGGGTGCCCGCGATGGATAAAGGGGAAGTGCCTTCGATGAGGCTGCTGATTTTCTCCACGACGACCGGATTGTTCTCGAAGGTCGAAGGGGCGAAGAGGCTCTTCAGGAGGCCTTCGGCAAAGGCTGCGGCACCCTGGGCCTTCACAAGCTTCACGTTTGCCGCTCTTTTTAATTTGGCCTCGTTTCCCTCCGCCTCGCTTTTGGTGTCGCAGAGGATCAGGCCGCGGAGGCGTTCGGGATTTCTCTCGGCCGCCCGGAGGGCGATGTAGCCGCCCAGGGAGAGTCCGCAGAGCAGGACCTTGGCGATCTGGAAATAGTCCAGGAGGGCTAACAGGTCGTCGACGAAGAGCTCAAGGGTGAATTGGCCGTCGCCTGCCTCGCTTTTTCCATGGCCCCGAAGATCATAGGCGATGGCGTGGAACATGGGTGGAAGCGCCTTAAGTTGGGGATTCCATATGGTATGATCGAAGGGAAAACCGTGAAGAAAGACCAAAGGAATGCCGTCGGAATTTCCTTTTTCGACGACGTGGAGTTTTCCTCCATTTAATTCAAGCTTCATAAAACGAGAAGACCCTTTCCCGCTTTCACGAGAAAGGATCTTACTCGGTTTCCGCCCGCTTCTCCAATCGAATCTCTACTGACTTCTTTGGCTTTTGATTCCTTCGTACTGGTAAGTTTTTCCCAAACGATTGAGTTCGGTAGGGGCGTTGGGGCTGCTGAAGGCCCCGCCGACCTCGGCCTCCATCTTATCCATGGCCTCCATCTGTTTCTTCATTTCGGGGGCCGGTGAGGCCGCGTAGGCCTCGGAGAGTTTCGCCTTGTAGCCTTGAATCGTCTCGCGGGCCCTCGCTTCGTCGCCCTTCCGGATATTTTCCGCGTTCTCTTTTAGGAAGCGGCCATAGTTGTTGTTGGTCCAGGCCTTTTCGAAGACCTTCGGCTGGATGGACCGCGTCGCCTCCTCGCTTTTCTCCGGAGACAGGCAGGCCACCTTCAGGTCCTCTTGAAAAAGGGCCGACTCATAGGGGACGCCCTCCACTTCATATGACAAGCGGCCCTGGCCCAAGGGGCCTTCGAAGAGCCCATGGGTCGGGACCCTTAAGGTCACGAAGAAGGTCATGGGCTGTCCTTGATAGAGGGGAGTGGGCCGGATGACGTAGTCCGCGCCTTCACGGTCTATGGGGTAACCGGAGGCGTCCACCAGTTCGATGCCAGGGCCCAGGATCAGCTTGAGTTTCAGATGTTCGGCATAGATGCGGCTCGCTCCCTGGAACTCCTGGGCCAAGACCCGGTCGAGGGAGGACAGGTCTTCCAGAAAATGGTAGTTTCCTCCTCCATGATCGGCCAGGGAAGCAAGGAGGTTTTCGTTGAAATCCAGGCCCACGCCGATCGTCGAGACGACGATCCCGCCGGCCACGGAACGGGAGGCGAAACGGGAAAGCTCATAAGGATCGGTCAGGCCCACGTTGGCCAGACCGTCTGAGACCAAGATCACGCGTTCGGCCCTCGACCGTCCGTAGTCGTTCTCCAGGAGCTTAACTCCTCGGATCAGCCCTCCGCCCAAGTTGGTGGAGCCTCCCGGTTCGACGGAGCGAATACGCTTGATCCAGCGGTCGCGATTCTCGGCGGCGAAGCTGAGCTCGATGGGTGTTTGCACCGTGTCGTCGAAGGTGACCAAGGCGAAGCGGTCGTCGGGTCTCAATTGGTTCACCAGCGACTCGACGGCCTTACGGGCGTAGGTCATTTTTTTCGCGTCCGCCATGCTTCCGCTCTTGTCGAGGACCACGACGAAATCCGTGGGCTTGCGGGAGGTTCTCGGGAAGAATTCGGTGGGGGGTTTGAGATCCACCTGTAGATAGAGGAGGCCATCGGAGCCTTGCACTACCTTGGTTTGTGAGAGCTGGGAGCTGGCCTTGACCGGCCCGTTCTGCTTCCAAACGGTCTTCAAGGGGAGCTCCGATTTCTTTTGCGCATGGCTGCAGGTGGACAGGCCATAGCCGACGAAGGCGATGACCGCGGTATAGGCCGTGACCAGCGCCGTTTTCTTGGGGGTTGAGAGCCATCGAAAGTTCATAAAATTCTCCTTTTAAAAAATTCAATTCTTCGGACAGTGTCACCGGAAACGCGGAGGGAATGAAGGACGGGGTCGGTAAAAAGAGTTGGGCCGTTTTTACAAACGATTTACACTGGGCCTTGATCAAATCCGATAGGTTAAGGAAGGAAAGGAGACTTAGAACCATGGATGCGACGGAAGGGAAGGATAAGACGAAGGTTCTGATCGTCGAGGACGAGGAGGCGATTCGCACGGGCTTGGTTGACGTCTTCGTCTACCACGGCTACGAGGTCGAGGCGATCGGCGAAGGGAAGGAAGGTCTCAAAAAGGGGCTTTCCGGACGCTATCATTTGATCATCCTCGACGTGATGCTCCCCGGCCTGGACGGCTTTTCCATCTGCAACGAGATCCGCCAGAAGGACCGCTCCCAGCCCATCCTCATGCTCACCGCCAAGGGAGACGAAGAGGACATCGTCAAAGGCTTGAAGCTCGGCGCCGACGACTACGTTCCCAAGCCGTTTTCCGTGCGCGAGCTCTTGGCCCGGGCCGAGGCGGTGCTTCGGCGCTCTCCCAAGCTCATCTCAGAAAAAGAAAAGATACGGTGGGGCGATTTCGAGATCGATCCGGTCAACCTGGAGATCAGAAGCCCCGGAAAGAGCGCCGAATTGACGAGGCGAGAGGTGGACTTGCTCCGTTATCTGATCAAGCACGCCGACCGTCCGGTGAGCCGGAAAGAACTTTTGAAAGAGGTGTGGGGTTACGGAAACACAACGATGGAGACGCGGACGGTGGACATCCACATGACTAAGCTGAGGCGAAAGCTCGAACCGGACCCCGAACGCCCCACGTTTCTAGTCACCGTGCGGGGCGAGGGGTATCGGATTCAAAAATAAATGACGAAACTTCGATTACAGTTCCTTCTCTTTTTCCTCCTGTTTGCCGCGGCGGCGGGCTTTCTTCTGTTCAATTCCTACCGCCAGATGGCGGGGGAGGAGAAGGCCCTTTGGGTCTCCCAGGGCGAACAGGTCTTCGATCAGGTTCAGGCCAAAATCAGCGATTTCTTGAACCGGGAGGATGCCCGCTCTTTCGCGGAATACCGGTATTATCAGGCCATCCCTTCGGGGCAGAAGGCTCCCCGCGTGATCTCGCCCCTCGCCACGCAGGCGCCGGAAGACGACCCCCGGGGGCTCTTGGGTTACTTTCAGATCGATCCGGACGGTTCCTTTTCGACGCCCTACCTTCCCCAGGGGGAGGGGAGCCCTCCCTCCGATGCGGGGCAAAGGAAAGAAAGGGAGAGAAATCTGGAGCGGCTCACGCGGTTTCTGCGGACGGAGGTCTTGAAGGATGCCCGGGCGGCCAAAGAATCCGAAAAAATCACCGCCGCGGCGAGTTCTCCACCGCCCCAGCTTGCCGAGACCCCCTTGAGCTTGACTCCCAACGTTTATCCGAAGCCCGTTCAGAAGAAGAAGGCCCCGGCGCCGATTTTTAAGGAAGAGGCCGAGAAACCGGTCGCCCCGGAAAAAGCCGACGGCGTTTATCAAAAGCTCGAGCGAAGAAAAGTCGCCTCCAGCGAGGTGGAGTTGAAGGCCTTCGAGGAGCAGGCTCAAAAAGCGTCGCCCGCCTCCCCCCCGGCGGCCGAAAACGCACCCGCCGAGAGGGAAGCTCAGGACCTGGCGAAGCAGGAGGTCCCCCCGACGGCCGATGGCCCGGCCCCTCGTGCCGAAAGGAATTTGGACCTTCTCGAAGGCTCCGCCGATCGAAAAGGGTTTTCCTTGGGACGAGGAGGTGGGCCCGGAGGGGCGCCGAAGACCACCGTCTCGCCGGCTCCTCCCGCGAGCTCGGGTCTTGGATCGCAGGCCCCCCGGCGGCTGGAGCCGCTTAAGCGGCCGGAGCCGATGAAGCGGGATGCGGAGCCGCCTGAGGAGGCCTCCGTCCTCATTGATCCGTTTCAGGCCCGCGCCCAGCCCGACGGCAACCTTATTTTTTTTCGAAAGGTTTGGCTCAATCAGAAATTGTATCTTCAGGGCTTCGCCCTGAATACGATCCGTTTCTATGGCTGGCTCATGGCGGAGACCTTCGAGAACTCCGAGATCTCGAATTTCGCGTGGGCGGGTTTGGAGCAGGGGGACACCCTCCTGGCCCGCTCCAATTCCTCGAATCTTTCTTCCCCTGCGGCGGTGCGAATCCTCTTCGAGCGGGTCTTGGGCTATCCCCTGAACCGTTTCACGTGGCGGGTGCACTATGACGAGCTTCCGAAACTGGCGGGACGTTTTTACTTGAACCTTTTCGCCGGCCTCATCGCTCTCTTGGGAACGGTCGGGCTTTTTTTCATCTATCGGAGCGCCACCGCCCAGGTCCGGCTGTCACAGAAGCGCCAGGACTTCGTCTCCGCCGTGACCCATGAGCTGAAAACGCCCCTCACGTCGATCCGAATGTTGAGCGAAATGCTTCAAGAGGGTTGGGTGAAGGACGATTCGAAGAAAGAAGAGTACTACCGGCATCTGCACAAAGAGACGAGCCGCCTTTCGGGACTCATCGATAACGTGCTCCAGCTGGCCCGCCTGGAGAAGCAGACGTACCGTTTGAAGCAGAAGGTCGCCTCTCCGGAGGCCGACTTCGATGAGATCGCCGAAGAGCTGAAGAAACTGGCGGCCACGAAAGGCTTTCGCCTTGTCGCCTCACGGCCCGACGCCCTTCCCGCCGTTGCTTATGATCCGGACGCCTTGAAGGAGGTCTTGCTCGTCTTCGCGGATAACAGCTTGAAGTTTGCGGAGGGGGGCGGCGACAAGACCATGGAAATGGTCCTGCAGCGGCAGGCCGATCATCTTTTGTGGGAGTGGCGAGACCGGGGCCCGGGTGTGCCGCCGGCGGAGCTTAAGAAAATTTTCGAAAAGTTCTATCGGGTGGAGAACGAGATGACACGAACCACGAAAGGCACGGGGATTGGGCTCGCCATGGCGAAGATGATCGCCGAGGCCATGGGGGCGAAGATCGAGGCGGAGAACCGTAACGAGGGAGGCTTGACCCTTCGCTTGGCGTTTCCCGTCGTTCGTCCCACGTAGGTTTATGAAAAAGGATTCGAGTCACCGAAAGCTGATCCTGCTCATCTCTCCCGAGAATGAGTCCCTCTGCCTTGCCGCCCTGCGGGAGCTTCAGTTGAAGCCGGTCCGGAAGATCCGTAACTTTAGCGGCCTGTGGATCACCGCGAAGACCTCGATGGAGAACGGAAGGCCCCTCATGCTTCGGTTGTGGGAGAGACGGCATCCCAAGACAGGCCGCCGGATCTTTCCCACCATGAAATTGCAGACCCATCTGAAGGGACGAGAGGATCTTGATTTCAGAAAAACTCTCAAGGTCTTCACCCTGGGATCGACCGAAAAAATCCCAGACCATAAGTGTCTTTGGGTGGATCCCCGGGGAGCGGCTGACGAAAGAAGGCGCGACACTTTGTACGTGAATTATGGCGAGGCCTTCGGCGCAGGGAGCCACCCCAGCACCCAGATGAGCGCCGAAATGCTTTGTAAGACGATGGCTAAGTTTCGAAAGCCGAAGGTTCTGGATCTGGGTTGCGGCACGGGAGTGCTCTCCATGGCCGCCGTCCGATGGGGTGCCGGGACCGTTTGGGCGGTCGACAACGATCCCACAGCCTTGGAAACCGCCCGGCGGAATTTTAAGACCAACCGGACTCCCGGAATGGTTTTGAGGGAGCGAACCGACGGATGCCGGGTGAAATTTCAGATCATCGTTTTGAACGTCAACGTGAAGGTGGCGATCCTTTTCAAGGAGACCGTCTCACGGAGGATGCATCCGAAGGGCTTTGCTATTCTGGGAGGCCTGGAACACCGAGACGTGCAGCCGGTGCTTCAAGCGTATTCCGATTTTGTCGTGGTCGAACGGCGAAACGACGACAGGTGGGCCAATTTATTGATCAAAAAACCTTAAAAGGTTATTTGAAAACCTTCGTCGCCCCATAGTTTCGGATAAAGCGGCCCGCGATGGCGAATTGGCTCTGCATGGTCTCGCGGCAGGCATCGGGGATGTTGTAAGTGTCGGCGCATTTCACACAGAGCCACTTGGCGTTAAGGCTTCGGTTTCGATGCTCGTAATATTCGACGTCGGGCCCGCTCTTTTTGCAGGCATCACAGAGGGTGCGTAGGTGATGATGGTGCTTGCCCTCAATGAAGCCCGGCTTGGGCGGGGCGGCGGCGCGGGGCGGCGAAAATCCTTTTTGGG
>Ga0066388_100000346_pt1 | contig 21076 bp, 20 predicted proteins | sample PanSoiMetaGPlot6_FD_64539 | JGI IMG/M metagenome (GOLD analysis project Ga0066388, IMG submission 64539) | Tropical forest soil microbial communities from Panama analyzed to predict greenhouse gas emissions - Panama Soil - Plot 6 (Hybrid Assembly) | ecosystem: Environmental > Terrestrial >...
TTCAAGCTGGACGCGATCGTGGCGCCGACCGACAGCCCGGGGTGGACGACCGATCTGATACTCGGTGATCATTTCCTGTTCGCCAGTTCGGGCCTGGCAGGGCCGCCGGGATACCCGATCATCCAGGTTCCGGCGGGCGAGGTGCTCGGCATGCCGGTGGGTATCAGCTTCATCGGAACCGCGTTCAGCGAGCCGACGCTGATCAAGCTCGCGTCCGGCTTCGAGGCAGTCACGCACGCGCGGACCCAGCCAACGTTTGCGCGCGACATCACGAAGACGCACACGTCGGGAACGACGCTGGCCCATCCTCCCGATGAGGGATCTCCTCACGGCAAGAGGGTGCATCGCCCGCACCACATGTAGCTGCGTCTCACGCGCCAGGAAGCGCCTGTGATACCCTCGGCCTCGACCGCAGTCTGCACATGTCGAGATTCGTCATCGAGCCACATTTCCGTCTTCAGGAATGGGTCGCCGAGGAGAAAGACTATTTCCGCGACGAGGGCCTCGATTACATCTTCCAGGAGATGGTCCAATCGACCGAGGGCAGCGTCCACGACAAGGGCGACAGGATCGGCGCCTTCCAGTCCTTCGAAGAGGGCCGGAAGTCCGACATCAGCTGCGCCTGCCATTGGACCGTCGACATCGCCGCCGCCAGGGGCCATGGAAGGCTCTATCCCGACATGTACTCGGTCGCGCCGGCGGGCGTCTTCGTGCGCGCCGATTCAGACGTGCGTACACCGGAGGATCTCGCCGGCGTGCCGATCTCCGTCGGCTACCAGTCGGGCAGCCACTACGCCACTGTTCAGGTGTTGGAACAATATCTGCCGTCCGACAGGATCGCGCTGAATTTCGCCGACGGCATGCTGTTCGGCCGGATGGAAAAATTCATCGAGGGGCACTCGCCCGCCTGCACGCTCTTCAGCGGGCCGTACTATTTCGCCGAACAACTCGGCTTCCGCAAGATCCTCGACGCGACGTTCGTCATCGCCACCATGATCACCGGGCGCCCCGATGACGATGACGTGAAGAAATTCTTCCGCGCGCTCCGCCGCGCGCAACGCGACATCGACCTGAGGCCTGAGCTGTACACCCGGCACTATCTCAAGGAGTTCCCGCACCGCTTCCACTCGCGCATCGATACGCGCCGCTGGGGACCAGGCGAGCGCCTGGTGTTCGAGCCCTATACGCGCGAGGTGTTCGAGGACACGGTGAAGTGGATCGGCGAACACGGCATCTTCGACGCCGGCACCGCCGCGTGCAGCTACGATCGGGCCGTGGCGCAACCATGACCGACGTCAACGACGCGGTCCGCCGCGCCGCGCATCCGGCCTTTCGCGACGAGTGCGGCGTTCCGTCGACACCGACCGCAGATCAGGCTCGACGAGAATCGTACTGCGAGACTGCCGGCGCGGGTGCAGACGTCAGGGACGCCGGGCGTCGACGCTAGAGCCGGGGAACGGCCCGCTGGGCTGCGCGTCGCGTGGACCAGACGGCGGCGAGGCTGCGCGATCTTCTTGACGCCCCGCATTTAGAGGCGTTAGATACTCCGTACTCGAAGGGCTGCCGATGCGAAACCGGCTCGGAACCGCGCTCGCGACAAGTCTCACGCTCACGGTCGTCGCCGTGACGATGGCGGCAGGTCAGAATCGATCGTACCGCGCGCCGCGCGCTGCCGACGGCAAACCCAGCTTCAACGGGATCTGGCAGGCCGTCAACGAGGCCTATTGGGACGTCGAGGCGCACGCCGCCGCGCCGGGCCCGGTGCTGGAGCTGGGCGCAGCCCATGCAACCGCTGGCGGCCTGAGCATCATCGACGGCGGGACGATTCCCTACAAACCCGAAGCGCTGAAGAAAAAGCAGGAGAACTACGCGAACCGGCTCAAACTCGATCCGGAGATCAAGTGTTATCTGCCCGGCGTGCCGCGCGCGAACTACATGCCGTATCCGTTTCAGATCATTCAGGGCCCGAAGTACATCATGATGGCCTACACGTTCGCCGGGGCGGTACGGACCATCTACATGGACGAACACAAGGAGGCGCCCGCCGACAGCTGGATGGGATGGTCGAACGGACACTGGGAGGGAGACACGCTGGTCGTCGACACCACCGGTTTCAACGATCAGACGTGGTTCGATCGCGCAGGAAATTTTCACAGCGACGCGCTGCACGTCGTCGAACGCTTTACCGCGACGGGCCCCGACCACCTGTCCTATGAAGCGACGATCGAGGATCCGAACGTGTTCACGCGGGCGTGGACGATCAGCATGCCGCTCTACCGGCGACTGGAAAAGAACGCGCAGCTCATGGAATTCAGGTGCGTAGAGTTCGTCGAAGAATTGATCTACGGACATCTCCGCAAGAAGCCGAGCCAATGATGAACAACCGATTTTTCCTTCTCGTGAGCGGTCTCGTCGTTGCCGCCGCCGTCGCGTGGGGGTCGGCAATTCCCGCGGCCGGCCAGGCTCGATCGAAGCCATACACCGCGCCGCGGACGCCCGACGGTCAGCCGGATCTGCAGGGGTTCTGGACCAATGCCACCTACACACCGCTGGAGCGGCCGAAAGGCGTCACGAGGGAGTTCTACACACGTGAAGAAGTGCTCGAAATCATGAAGCGGCAGGCGACTGAGGAGGCGGAGCAGACGCAACCTGGGACCATTCCCGACGTGCATTACGACTTTACGCAGTTTGGCCTGGACCGAAGCCAGGGCGCGATGGCGCTGAACCTGCGTACCTCGCTGATCGTCGATCCGCCCGATGGACGACTGCCGGCGCTGTCCAGCGACGGACGGCGCCGCGCCGACGAGCGCGCCGCGGCGCGCAAGAGCAGAGGCGGTCCACACGACGCCGTGCAGAACGAACCGCTCGGTTCGCGTTGCGTCCTCATGGATCGCAACGGTCCGCCGATGCTCGGCGGCGCCTACAACAACACCTACCAGATCGTGCAGGCGGCCGGGTACGTGATGGTTCTCGTCGAGATGCTGCACGACGCCCGCATCATTCCGCTCGACGGACGTCCGCAGCTTCCGCCAAATGTGCGGCAGTGGACGGGGAGCTCGCGCGGTCGGTGGGACGGTCAGACGCTGGTGATCGAGACGACGAACCTCACCGACAAGTTCGCCTTCCAGGGCGCGAGCGAGAACATGCGGTTGACCGAGCGCTTCACCCGCCTTGACCAGGAGACGCTCCGCTATCAATTCACGGTCGACGATCCTTCGACGTGGACGAGACCCTGGACGGCGGAAGTGCCGTGGAAGAAGGACAAAGGTCCGATCTTCGAGCACGCGTGCCACGAAGGCAACTACGGCTTGTACAATACCCTCGCCGGCGCTCGCGCCGAAGAGAAACGGGCCGCCGAGGAAGCGGCGAAAAAGAAACCGCAGAAGTAAGGAGTCTTCACCATGCGAACGAGGCGAGCTGTTGCGGGTATCGGCGTCGCTTTGCTGCTGGCCGCAGCGCCGGTCATGGCGCACCATGCCTTCTCTGCGGAATTCGACATCAACAAGCCGTTCAAGCTCCGGGGAACGCTCACGAAATGGGAAATGATCAATCCCCACTCGTGGTTCCATCTCGACGTGAAAGATGAGAGCGGCACGGTCGTGCCCTGGATGATCGAAGGCGGCAGCCCGAACCAACTCATTAAGAACGGCGTGACGAAAAACACGCTGGCGATCGGAACCGAGCTCGTCATCGAAGGCTATCAGGCCAAGGACGGCGCCAACAAAGGCGTCGGCCGCAACCTTCTGCTGGCCGACGGACGAAGACTGTTCCTCGGCTCGACCGAGAGCGAAAAGTAGTCGCACGCGCGCGCGCCGGCGACGACTCGAGCGGTGTACGGTGCGGAAACCCTGTCACACCACCAGATCGTGCTCGTGAACAACGGTGCCGAGACGATCGCGACGGACAAGACGAGGATCACCGCTTGCCGACACTGTTGCAGACGGCCGCGGTGGCTCCGGTGGCGCGAGCGACGGCGCTCGATCAGGTCGGCGACCATGGTCGTGATCGACGAACCCCGCACAGATCCGCTCCAGATGTTGGTCAACGGTCCGCCCCGTCGATCCAACCCAGATCGATCTTGTTCCTGCGCGTACTTGGCTTCGATCGCCGCACCCAAAGGCTGCTTCAGAATCTCGGCCAACGGTGGCGGTACCTCGGGCCCATACGGCTGATCGGTGGTGCCGATCTCGCCAATTCCACGATCGAGCCGCATTTTCGCATCCACATCTTTCTGTTCGGTGGGCGGGCTAGCAGCGTCGCTCGGCTATCGCGTCGAACTGCTCTCGGCTCCATCGAATAGTCCAGCGTGATTCTGAGAGACTTTCGACCCTGGCTCATCCACAGCGGCATGATCGCGCGAATTCGCGCGGCGGAGCGCACCTACCGTGGCGATGTTTGCGCCTTCAACCCCTCGGTCCAATTGAGAACGACTGTGATCGCCGCGGGCGCACCGACGCCGCTCTCGCTTCTCGCGCGCGTGACCACAAATCGCTGTCCGTCGGGCGTCACATCGAAAGTCCTGAACGGAATCCCACCATTGCCTGCGCCGGCGCCGGACATCAGGACGGCCTTGAACAATTCCCGCGGCACGCCGGCCTCGAAGCGCGTGCCGCTGCCATTCACTTCCACGGACATGATGCGGTTCAGTGTCGTCCCCGATGCCGCATCGCGGCCACCCACATCCGCGTAGAAGAGCTCATTCCCGTCGCCCCGCCAGCGTGGCTGAACGGCGGCAGAGCCCGTCGAGATCGTCTGCTTCACGGTGCCCGACGGAAATGAGCGGACATAGACCTGGCGGCCTCCGGTTTCGCTCGAGACGTAGGCCATCCATCGGCCGTCCGGCGACACGGGTCCGGCAGCCTCGGTCGGCGACTCGCTGCCAAACGGCACAGGTTTCCGGTTGCCGGCCATGGGCAGCAGCCAGATCGCCCCACGGATTGATGGATCGCTCATGGTAAAGACCAGAATCCTGCCGTCGGGCGACCAGCCCGACGGCGAGAGGGCGTCTTTGCTCTCGAATAGGAGCTCGTCACGGGCGTTCGCGCTGTCGATGGCTTTCTGATACAAGCCCCAGAGTCCGTTGCGATGGGACGCAAAAGCAATCCTGTCGCCAGCGGGCGACCAGACCGGCGAGTGGTTATCCTGTCGTGGATCGAACGTGAGACGCGTCCTCGCTTCGCGTTTCGTATCGAGCAGCCAGATGTCACCCCCGGTGCCGTCATGACGGCGGAACGCAACGCGCGCGGCGTCGGGCGAGACCGCGACGCCGCGATACACATCAGCAGGGCCCGCCGATGCGATTACTTTCCCGTCCCGGTCTACCCAATCAAGTTCCGTCTCCGCCACGTCGTCGACGACATTGAAGATGCCGCCGCTGCGATAGGTCAGGATGCCGTTCTGCGACACGGAGAACGCGGCCTGGCCGGTGCCGACATCGACGGCAATCCCCTCGGCAATGCGCGCGGGCTCACCGCTCAACTGCAGTCGGCCGGCGTCGAAATGCTGTGCCAGAAGCGTCCCTCGTCGTGTGAACAGCACGTATCCCGGCGCCGTGTACAGCGCTTGTGAATCAGCTCGCAGAAGCGGTGTCTGTTCTGCCGAGTTTAGTGAACCGACGACAATCTCGGGCTCCGCGCCTCTTCGTTCGGCGCGATACAGGAATCGGCGGCCGTCTGGCAGAAAGACCGGCCGGCGATGCGCCGTCTGACCGTCTTGCAACGTGGTCGCTGGAGCAGGCGCACCGCCGTTGGCGGACACTCGCGACAGTGGGCCGCTGTTCGGCGCGAAGACGATCACCCCCTCAGGGCTCCACGTGGCGCCGCGCGCGGCTGCGTCGGCGTCGCAAACGATGTGCGGCGGTCCGCCCGAGAGGTCGATCGCCTTCAGCTTGCGGTCCGCGAAGAAGCCGAGCGCCCGGCTATCCGGCGACCAGAACGGGTTCACCGCTCCTTCTGTCCCGGCGAGCGGCCTGGCGATGAGGACATCGAGCGGACGCACCCACAACTCCTGCTTGCCAGTGGCGTCTACGATCGTCAACGCAAGCGTTCGACCGTCCGGCGAAATAGTACCCCCGTTGAAACCAAACGACGCCGGCGTCCCCGTGCCGGGCAGATGGAAGACCGTGTTGGCCGGAGGCGTGACGTTGAACAGGGCGACCGCCGTCGCGGCGGGCTGCAGCAGTCGCAGCACAACAGCGCTCAGCGCGATCGTCGTCAACAGCAGGACGCCTGCGACGAGCCAGGCGGCGCGGGCGCCCGATCTCCACGAAGGCGCGCGGCGATCGGATGCGCTCAGCGGCACGACCGACGAATCGTCAGCCGTGTTCATCGCTTCCTCGATCTCGAGCCGCGCGTCGGCGATGTCCGCGAGGCGACGCTTCCTGTCCTTTTCGAGGCAGCGGCGAATCAGTGTGCGAATCGCGGCGGGTGTGCCGGCTGGCAACGCGCTCCAGTCCGGTTCCTTCGTAATGACGAGGGCGATCGTGTCGGTCGTCTCGTCTCCGGCAAACGCGCGAGCGCCGCTGAGCATTTCGTACAGAACCGCGCCGAACGCCCAGATATCAGCACGGCGATCGGCCACCTTGCCGCGGGCCTGCTCGGGGGACATGTAGGCAGCAGTGCCGAGCAGCATACCCACGCCCGTTAAGGCCGCCGGGCTGGTAATGGTCGGCGACAACGAGACGCCGGACGATGCGGTCGCCGCAGCCGGCTCCATGGCCTTCGCGAGGCCGAAGTCCAGTACTTTGACGGTGCCATCGGGGCGGAGCTTGATGTTCGCGGGTTTGAGGTCGCGGTGGATGATGCCCTGCTCGTGCGCGGCCGCGAGCGCGTCCGCAATCTGCCTCGCGACCGGCAGCGCGTCGCCGATAGACATCGCACCCTGCGCGAGGGTGTGGGCCAATGTCGGCCCTTCGACCAGCTCCATCACCAGCGCGCTGGTGCCCGTGGATCGTTCCAGCCCGTAGATCGCGGCGATGTTCGGATGATTGAGTGCGGCGAGCGTCCTCGCTTCGCGATCGAAGCGTGCGAGCCGCTCCGGGTCCGCGGCGACGGCTTCGGGTAACACCTTGACCGCCACCTGACGCGCCAGACTCGTATCGGTGGCGCGATACACTTCCCCCATGCCGCCCGCGTCTAGGAGCGACTGGATCTCGAACGGACCGAGCCGGATGCCAGGGGTGAGCGCCATTCCGCGAGCATTCTAAGCGGAGTTCTTCCGCGTCTGATTGCCTTCGGCGCCAACGATACGAGTCGGACAACGAGCCAACTTTCGTCAGGCTCGGTAATCGTCGTGGGCCGCATCGCCACAGTCAGCGATCGAGGCGATCCAACGAAGTCCAGCAGGCGACGCGATCGGTACGTCGATAGCGTGGGAACTCGTGCTCGGCGACTGCGCCCGAGATCAGGTCGTATCAAGCCGGCAGGCGGTGGAAGTTCGATAGTACGATCGGCCCGCTCGACAACGTGTTGATTCTAAACGGTCAACATGGTGGCTCCTCACGTTGGCCCCGAACCAGCAACCCTCCGATTGAAAATCCAGCCCGATACGGTTTCAGCAGGGACACGATAATTGCGCGGTGGCCTAACCGAGCGAGCCGGAGACATTGGCGCCCCACGGCTGCCACGCGGTCCGCGCCCACACGCGCGCGCCGACGACGAGCGCGAAGAGCGTCAGCCCGATCGGCAGCGCGTATGGATTGAGCTCGAAGCCAATCAGCTCGGCACCGCCGAGGCCGATCGAGAATACGACGACGAGCACGCCGAGGAACGTGGAGGCGCCCTTCGCGTTCGCGCCGCCGGCAGCCGCGAGGCTGAGCGTCGACGCCGCGAGGTACCCGTCGAGGCCGTCGACGATCATCATCCCCGACGAGAAGGCGGCGCCGAACAGCCAGGGATTCACGTGCCCGGCGAGGATGAGCGCCGAAAGCTGCGATGCCGTTTCAAAACCGGCGGCGAGCAGCATGCCGAGCAGGAACGGCTGCGTGACCACCGGCTTCAACGGCGCGCCCCGGCCCGGAGAATTCCGTGTGAGCCTCACCGCGTTCACCAGCCCGATCGCGATCAGCATCCACGGACCGGCGAACGACAGGTGATCGGCGAAGACCCGGCCGACACCCGCAGCCAGCAGCGTGACGATCGAGCCGTGGCCGATCGCGAAGAGGAGGCCGTTCGAGCCGCGCGGCCGGATGCGCGACAGGCCGTCGATCGCCGTGAGATGGTCGGGATCAGTCCCGTGGCGGACACCGAGCGCGAACGCGACGAGCAGCGTTGCGGTCACGCGTCGTCAGTGACGGTCGTGCGGCCGCAGCTCGACCGGTTTGCCGTGCGGCGTGTGGCGATATGCGTCGGCCCAGGCTTCTTTCCGCTCGACGAGGGCAGCTCGATCGAGCAGGCCCTTCGACTGAACGAGCCGCTCGAGCGCCGCCAGCCAGTGATCGTAGTAGCGCGAGCCGTCGTCGGGTTCGCCGCGCTCGGCGGCGCCGGCTAGTTCGGCCGCGAGCGTCGCGGCCCATTCCTTCCAGGTGAAATGGCCCTGCCCGGAAAGCTTCACGGCGAGCGCGAACGCCTGCGCCTGCCACGGCTCGGCGAACACGGGCCCGCCTTCGTCGCGCGGAAGCTGCGGCAACTCGGACAGCGCCTGCGGATCGGGCGCGCGATCAGGGTCGCTCAAGGTAGTCGTCCCACATGTCGAGGTAGATGGAATCGCGCGGCGACGCCTGGTCACCCCACAACTCACGGGCAGCGAAGCGAACCGAGTAGAGGTGCTGCGCCTTCTCGCCCAGATGGTGCGCGTTGGTGTCGGGGAAGAGGAAGACGCCGCGGTCCACTGCGATCACGCCGGTCTTCCCTCGGACGTACCGCGGCAGGCGAGTGTGCCCGGCCGGGTGGATGTTCCGCGCGCGTACCTTCTGTCCAGCCCTGAACTGTGCCGCCATCGCGACGCTGCGCCGCGATGGCGCGCGGGCGAACAACGTCGCCGGGACGACGGTTGAGGCGGGAACGACGGGTGTACGCTTCGCGGCGCCGGCCGTCGGCGCGCCCTTTTCGATCTCGTCGCGCGTGACATCGCCCGAGGCGACCAGCTGCCCAAGCAGCCGCGCGAACCACCGCTCGTAGTACGTCATCCGCAGGTACTCGGCCGGCGGCAGCAGCTCGATCCCGTGTCGCGACGCGTCGAGGTTCCAGTCGCCGCCGCGCAGCACGCGCGAGAGCGCGTACACGCGGCCTTCCCACGCCGCGTGAAAGACCGGCTCGTTCCGTTCATGCTCGATGGGCCCCATGCCGTGCATGCCGCCCATATCGTGGACGCCGTTCATGCCCGGTCTCCCTGGGCGGCAATCGTCACGTTGGCGGTGCCGATCATCGAATCGCGCGTGACGAGCGCGGTGAGCTGCTCCTCGGTCATGTGCTCGCTGCCGGACGGCCGCTCGGGGAGCACGAGGTAGCGGATTTCGGCGGTGCTGTCCCACACGCGGATTTCGACGTCATCCGCCACCTCGACGCCGAATTCCTTCAGTACGCCGCGCGGATCGATGACGGCGCGCGAGCGGTACGGCGCCGACTTGTACCAGACAGGCGGCAGCCCGAGCAGCGGCCACGGATAGCACGAACACAGCGTACAGACGACGAGGTTGCGAACCTTCGGTCCGTTCTCGAGCACGACCATCTCTTCGCCCTGATGGCTCGTGAACCCGAGCTCTGCGATCGTCGGACCCGCATCCGCGAGGAGCCGCTTCTTGTACGCCGGATCGATCCAGGCGCGGGCGACGACGCGCGCGCCGTTGCGCGGCCCGATCTTGGTTTCGAACGCGTCGACAATGCGATCGAGCGCCTCGCGATCGACGAGCCCCTTTTCGACGAGCAACGACTCGAGCGCCTTGACGCGCAGCGTCAGGTCGGACGGCACCGCCTGGTGTTCGTGATCGTGATCCTGGTGCGAGGGGCCGCCGTGCGAATCGGACGCGAATGCCGCGGCGCTCGCTGCGGCTGTCTTCAGGAAATCTCGCCGGCCGACGGGATCCTCAGTCGACATGGTGTTCTCCTGACGCAGGAGTTATACAACGATCCGCTGGCATTCGGGCGCGTTTTAGGCGACGGTCGTCGATCCCATCGTCGTCGGCACACGGCGCGACGACCGATCTGCTTCGGGCGTGCGACGTCCCCGCGGAAGCGCATGGCCGGTTCCGCGCGGACGCGGCTCCACGTCATGATGTCATCGCTCGCGGCGCCGCGGCAGCGCTCGCGAGCGTGCTCTTCAACTGGCGCACCGGCCACGTCGTCGACCGCGGCGGGATACACGGCGATGTTCGTCGTGGCTGGCCTGCCCGGACCGGTGGGGCTGGCGGCGACGCTCATGCTGTCGGGCCGCATGACGCCGACCTCGCGCGACCGCCTGCTCGCGTGGAAGGGTGGCTCGGCAAGCTATTCGTGTCTCAACGCCCTCATCGGATCCACTCGTGACGCACGGTGCGCGGGGATGAAGCCGGCGCATAGCGCGACCAGCGTGAGCACAACCGCCGAAAGCGCCAGCACCGCCGGATCGGCACCGGTCATCTGAAAGAGAATCGACCGTGCCCCTTTGCCGACGGCGAGCGCGCCGGCGAGGCCCACGAGCGCTCCCACGAGCGTCATGATCGCAACCTGCCGCAGCACCATGCCGCGAACGCGGTCGGGCGCGGCTCCAAGCGCCATGCGGAGGCCAATCTCGCGCGTGCGCTGTGCGACGGTATACGCGAGGACGCCATAGAGACCGATCGCCGCGAGCAGGGTCGCCAGCAGCGCGAAAGCCGCCGAGAGCGTCGTCATCATGCGATCGAGAAACGTGTTGTTGCGAACCTGATCGGGAAGGGTCTCGAGCTCCTCGATGGGTAGATTGGAATCCAGCCGCTTCACGACCGATGTGATCGCCGACGCCGCCTGCGCGATATCACCGGACGTCCGCACGTAGACGTGCATCCCGCCTGGCTCCTTGTCCTGCCGATACGGCACGAAGAATTGCGGCGGCACCTGCTGCTTCACTTCGCTGTACTTCGCATCCTCTACGACTCCGACGATGATCGTGTCGAGTTTGCTGCGATAGCCGTCTCCTGGGGCCCATCCCATCAACTTGCCGACGGCGTCGTTCCCCAGCCCGAACTTCTTTGCGAACGTCTGGTTGACGAGGGCGACCTTCGCGGAATTCACGGTGTCGGCATCCGAGAACTCGCGTCCGGCGATGAGCGGGATGCCGAGCGCGGAGCAGTAGCCCGGGCCGACCTTGTTGTAGTGGGAGTTGCTGTCGGTGTCCGGTCCGGCCTTGAACCCTTGTACGGCGACATCTCTTGCCCGGTTGTGGCCAGCCAGAAGCGGCACGTTCGACACCGTCACCGCCGTCACGCCCGGCGCTGCCCGAAGCTCGTCTTCGAGGCGCTGGAAGAATAGACGGGTGCGGTCGAACGAGTAGCCATTCAGGTCGGGCGACAAGCCGAACGTGGCAACGTGATCGACCTTGAATCCGAGATCCACCCGACTGACGTTCAGCAGGCTCTTCACAAAGAAACCCGACGAGGCGAGCAGCATCATGGCGAGCGCGATCTGCGACGTGGCGAGCAGCACCCGGACGCGCGCGGCGCCCTTCGCGCCGGACGGCTGGCCGGCCTGGTTCTTGAGCGTCGAGACGAGGTCCGGCCGCGTGCTGTGGAGCGCGGGAAAGAGCCCGAACAGCAGGCCCGTGGCGAACGTCAAGCCGATTCCGAACAGGATGACGGTGCCGCTGATCCTGAATGTGATCGCGTGTAGCACTTCGGGCGGCAGCAGCGAGATGACGAGCACGAGCGTCCAGTGTGCGACGACCATGCCGGCAATTCCGCCGAGGACCGCCAGCAGTAACGATTCGGTGAGGAGCTGTCCGATTAAGCGCGCCCGGCTCGCGCCGATCGAGAGCCGGATGGCCATCTCTCCGGCCCGCGCGGCCGATCGCGCGAGCAGCAGGTTCGCGATGTTGGCGCAGGCGATGAGCAGCACGAACGCCGTGACGCCAAGCAGCAGACGCAGCGGCGTCTTCGCCTCGTCAGGAATGGAGCTCTGGCCGCGTCCGCCCGGCGCGAGGAAGATGGGCTTCGCGCGAAAACGCGCCATCGTTTGCGGGCTCATGTCCTTCTGCAGCGGCGCTTCGACATCATTGATGATGGCGTGATACTGCGTGCCGAGTGACGCGCGCGCGGTGTCGATGGCGACTCCCGGCCGCAGGCGCGCGAACAGGTAGGCCCAGTAGTCGGTCCGGAGCGACCAGCCGGTGTCGGCGTCCAGCACCGAGCGCAGCGTGATCGGGACGAACACGGCGGGCCGCATCCCGATCGTCGTGCCGTCGAAGCCCTGCGGCGCGACGCCGACGATCGTGAGCCTCTGGCCGTTGACGATGACCTGTTTGTCGAGGATCGTTGGATCGAGCCCGAATCGCGACGACCAGTAGTTGTAGCTGAGCACCACGACGCGCGACTCGCCGACGAGTTTGTCGTCATTCGAATCGAGCAGCCGTCCGAGCGCCGGCCGCAGTTCCAGCACCGGAAAATAGCTGCCGGACACGAGCAGGCCCTCGCCGCTCGAAGTCTGCGTCTCGTACGCGAAGTTTGCGGCGAAGCCGACGTGCGCCGCGATGTCCGTGAAGACGGTTTGGATCTTCTGCAAGTCGCGGAACATGGCGTAGCTGAAGACCACATCGCAGTCGCCCGCGCGGCCGCAGCTCCCGAAGCCGGGCTTCGGGCCGGGCGCGCCCAGATTCACGAGTCCCGACGGATCGGGAACCGCGAGCGACTGCAGCAGCACCTGATGGAACACCGAAAAGATCCCAGCGGTCGCGCCAATGCCGAGCGCGAGCGAGACGATGGCGACAGCCGTGACGACGGGAGTTCTGAAAAGCGTGCGGATGGCGAACGTGAGAGTGCGCATAGACGTTGGACGAGCCAAGGTACTGTGGCGTTTACCGGCTGGGGCGTAACGCGGCGGCCTCGCCACGAGCGGTTGCAGCCACGCGAAAGCTGACGCGTCAGTCTGGACAGTCGTTTGAATGGGATTCGGCCCGCGCGGAGGCGGCGCGCCGGCTGGTTCTGCGCCGGGCACCGCCCACGAGGACGACCGCCGCCGACGTGATATGCGTCGCTACTTCTTGCGGCGGATATAGGTCACATGGGTGACGCCCGTGATCTTCCCGTCCTTGTCCATGCGGATGTACTCGTTGTTGATCGTGTTGTTGTCGTCCGACAGTGTGTTGATCACGACCTGCTGCAGCACACCGTTGCGCTTGTTGTAGATGCGGATGCTCTTCGGGTTGATGATCTCGACCGCGGTCTCGGCACCTTCCTGGCCCTGTACCGGTCGATACACGCCGTCGAACAGCGTCACGTAACTCCAGTCCTGCGACGGATTGCTGGGATTGCTGACCGTCAGCTTGCTGCCGTCCTTCTCGAACGCCTCGTAGGTCATGACGTTGTTGGGATTGGTCGAATTGTCCCACACGCCAAAGCGCGCGGTGCGCGGATTGGTGTTGTCGGTTTTCGCCTGCCCACGCGCCTGCGCCGAGCTCGGGCCGGCGGAAAGAATCGCGACGATGAAGACGCCGGCGGCAACGAAGAAACTGCTTGCACGCATTCGAAATGCCCCCTTTGGACGCAGTGGAACACGGTCAGCATAGTACACCTGTGCTCTCGATGCGAGACATCAGCCGGAACGCCAGCTGGCAGCGGAAACGGTGATTTTCAGCCGCAACTTTCGCGGCCCGTCGGCGGGACGGTGGCCGGCGAATGGCCTCGCGTTCGAGACCAGCGGAGCGCTCAGCTCAGCGGCTGAACGTCCCACGTTTGGCGCTCGGTATCGGGTGAAGTAATCTCGGGTGGCCGGATCATCAGACGTCCCCTGGAGGTTGCATGAAAACCACGCTTTTGCTGGTCGCGAGCCTGGGCACTGCGGCATCACTCCAGGCACAGGACTCGCTCAAGACCGCGAACATCCAGCGCTACTACATGCCAGTGAAGTTCGAGCTCATGGCCGCCGCGTCAGTCATGCCCGCCGACAAGTACGGCTTCAAGCTCGATCCGGCGCAGATGGACTTCGGCCAATGGATCGACCATTCGACCGAGCGGAATTACCTCGACTGCTCGTCGTTGCGTGGCGAACCGAACCCGATGCCGAAAGCCAAGACCGACCTGCTCAAGACCAAGGACGAGATCGTCAAGGCGCTGGCGGATTCCTTCGACTACTGCGATGCGACGTTCGACAAGCTGACAGACCAGAAGATCCTCTCGTCGCAGCAGATGGTGATCTCGTTCTTGCATACGACCGTCCACAATAACGAAATCTACGGCAACGTGGTCGGCTACCTGCGGGCGAACCACATCACGCCGCCGTCGACCGAGATGATGCAGCAGATGCAGTCGTCCGGGAAATCGGCGGCGGAGATCATGAAGGACATGTTGGAAAAGTACAAGACGAAGAAGCCGTAGCCGATCGTTCGCGAGCGCGGCGCGAATGTGTGTGTGCGGAACGACTCAATCACGCTGAAGGATTCAGGACGCTCCCAGAGGCTGACCGCGTGTCGTTCATCTGGTTAAGGGCCCAGAGGGTCTCTTGGCGAGGAACGTCGTCAAGATCTCGTGAACGACAGTTCCGCCGTCGCTGCCCGTCTATGCCCCTGCCCGAGCGTCTGTTCGTACGTTGTCTGGCGTGCGAGTTAGGGACGCGCGGCCGGGCGTTCAGCCGCGCCTTCACCAGTGGGGCGCGCTTCCTGTGAAGTCGCCTTATCGGATGCCGCAACCGCCGACCCGTTCCCATATTCCGGAACGTTTCGCTGGTACACGCGCCACCAGTGCGTCACCTGTGTGACGTGTTCTTTCCCGTCGGCACCCATCTCTTTCGTGACCGGATCTCTCCCTCTTTGCAATTGTGCCACCTCGGCGCGATCGCGGATCAATACCAGCGTCATTTCGTAGATTTTTCCGCCGATCTTCATGCGCACGCGCGGATCGCGCTCCACGTTGGCCCACCACGCCTTGGAATAGGGAAACTTCTTTTGCAATCTGAAATCTCGTTCGCTTCCCTGCACGTACAGTTTGTCGCCACGCCCGATGATGTTGATCGTCACTGAGTGGGGGATGCCGTACCAGGTACGAGTCTCGAGCTCGATCGTGTTTTTTCGGATCGGGTCATTCACCTTGTTGACCCAGTCCCAATTTGTCACGGGCTCATGGACGACTTCACCGGCCAGCCACAATCCCGGCCGGGTGGTCCGGCCGCTTTTCGCGAATTCTTCGCTGCTGGGATCGACGTACGCGGGCTCGAGGCCGGTCACACGCAGCGTCAACAGTGCGACGACCACGAAGGCTCCGACGACGATCACGCCAATGTTCAATGCTTTCACCATCTTCGTTCTCCGTACGTTTCTGCGACCTGGCGCACATTCCGCTGAAGACAGGGCTCCCCGCTGCAGGATCCTCCATCAGAGCGAGCCCGATACGCAAATTCCGGTGAGCGTGCCAGCACCTGGAGAGAAGTGCGCGACGGACGCCTCTGGCCACGTCTCGAAACGGCGCCTCGGATCGCCGCGATGATCCGAACGACGTGACGCATGGCGCGTCGCATGGCCGGCTACCCGGCCAACGTCAATGGTTTCTGCCAGGATGCGGTACTGGCGAGCGACCGCGATCGGAAGCTCGAAACGAACCCATCGTGTTGAATCGTCAGTCATCGCCTGCTCCAACTTCCTGCCGCAGTCGAAGGTATTCCGCGCCTTCACGGGTTATGAAAAAGAATCGTTTCAGATCAAATTGCTTGTTGCGATCTTTGAACTCGTTCCGGATCGTGCCGAGCCCGACACCGTGATGGTTGGTGACGAGCCCCATCGCTCGTAAGCGCTTCATCTCATTGTACAGATCATCGGAGTAATAGCACATGAACGGTGCGTCGCGAGTAAGACCTTCCAGCTTTTCGAACTCGTATCGTGTGACAATTCCTTGCAGTGCTACTTGCAACGATCGAATCGCATCGTGATGCTCATCCAATTGGTGTTCCTGTTGCTGCTGCTTCGCTGATAGATTCGTTATTGCCTGCGATGTCTTTGTGTCCGCGAAGCCTAAGTCCCGTACCACCTCTCGGATGCTGTCGCAGGCTGCACCGACCGCGGCGCGATAGTTGCCATCGTCGCGCGGCCAATCGTAAACCGCAGCGGTTACGCCCGCCAGGTCAGTCGGGATCTTCACATGAGGGCCCGACTCATGCACGAGAAACGTACGCGGACGACCGACCCGTCCCATGAACAGGCCAAGCTCGAATAACACATTGTCGCGCGGGCCCATCGACTCGGTCTCTCGACTACGGATCAGATCATCTGCGGTCAGCACGAGCGCCGCAAAATCGAATCGCGGCAGCGCGTTGAGAAGCGTGTCGATGAACGTATTGCCAGGCCGGAAAAACCCTTCATTCCACAGGGTGATTTCAGCAACATCGGCGAGAAGACTTCTAATTGCACGCGCGAACTCGAGGCCTTCGGTTGACGAACCAATGAATATCGTCGGCTTGGGCATGGCATTTCATTTTACAACCGCGAGCGTTTCCCTCGAGCCGGCCAGTCAGTGCGGGTCGCCGTCGAGCACGGCGTCGCGGGCCCGAATACCGTGGGAGATCTCAGTCTGGCGGAGGCTGAACGGGTTGACGACGTGACCGCGTCGTGAGAGCGGCGACTCGAGTAACATCTTGCTCGGGATCGCAGGGCTTGCAACGCTCCTCGCGGTGGTTGGCCTAGACGTCGCACCGCGCGTGGGCGCAGCTGCGGGAGGAAAAGGCTCGTTGAGGCGTTACGTGGTATCAGTCGCGGTCGGTCAATAGGACCCATGGAGGTTAGGCAGCCGCGCCTCGGCGCCGCCGTCGCAAGCCCATGTCCGCCGCTGGGCGGAAAGCAGTCAGCGAGCGGATGCGGACGTACTGGGCGGCCGACGCGGGAAAGCGCCAGGGCTAGCTCTGGAACAGCCTCATTGCCTACGTTTCATTGTCGCTGGATCTTGCTTGGCGCTTGCATTGATTGTTTGGTGCGACTGATAGCAGTTGTGCCGTACAGAGTCTGCCACGCGATTGCGGCCGTAAATAGAATAACTCCGAGTCCTGTAAACAGGTTGATACCGAAGTTGATCAGTAAGGCTAACAATCCGACCAAGAGAGTTGGCTGCAACAGCTCTCCGACGACAGCCAGCCGCGATGACATGAGCGGGTTCGTAAGCGAACGGCCCACTGCGTTAAGGCCATCCTCTAATTTGGTTGTTATCAGCGCTCGTTGACGAAAGGCGGGGACTGCCAACCGAGCTGCCGGTGCATCCGGTCTGGACAATGGTTGAACCGTCTTCCTTTCGGGTTCAACGACACCCGCCCCCACCGTTTGTGGCGAATGAGGTCGCGCAGTTTCGGCACTCGATTCATTGAGCCGCCACCGCGAGCGTGCCGAAGTTGCATAAAAGTCCGGTGACAGATAAGTCGGCGCGCTGGTGGTCGATGCCGGCGGCGGTTTAGCAACCTGTTGCGAACGCGTCTCATCGCGCGGTCGGGTATTTCGAAGGCGGCTCGCAATCGAGGCCACCAGGGCGTCAAACTCCGGGCCCTTCGCACCCGGAGACCATGAGGTGAAGTTTGCCGCGTGCACATCCCTGAACGCGAACGGAATGGCTGTCTCGGCGATCAGTATTGGAATGAGAGCTGGCGGGTTGCGGTCGACGCCGTGGTCCGCTTCGAGTCGCACCCAACGTGACTTCACCGAATGCGGCGACCACAGAACGACCACGACCGGACAAGCTCGAATGTGTTCTTCGATGTAGTCTGCCCACTCGCGTCCCGGCGGAATTTGGGTGTCCCAAAATACAGCCCACCCTCTTGATTCGAGGGCAGCCACGATGCCGCGTGCCGTCTCGAGGTCCTCCCTTGCATAGCTGAGGAAGATGTCAGCCATTAATCGCCGTCATCGGTGAAATCATGCCATAACGGGCACGCGACCGGCAGGCCCTGTTGCGGACACAGGAACGAGACTACCATCGGTCTTCATATGCAGCGCTGCGAGCCTCCGGTCCGGTGCGGCGCCCGCGGACGTGCGACAATGCCGGCGTGCTTCATTGAGCCGCTCCAGATCACCGTCGAGTGCTACGCCGGCTACCGGGGCGAGCAGACGCCCCGCCGCTTCCAGTTACACGACCGGACGTTCGAGGTCGAGTCGGTCGTCGACCAGTGGCTCGCACCTGACCACCGCTACTTCAAGGTGCGGACCGCCGACGGCGAACTGTGCATCCTGCGGCACGATGTAGCGGCCGACGTGTGGGAGCTGACGCTGTTCGAGCGCGCGGGTGACCCTCAGGGATAGAAGAACCTCGAACACATAGACTGCCGGAAATCCAGCCTGATCGAGTCTTTCAGTTAGGGACAGCGATACAACCGCTGTTGAGCGCGCCGCGCAGCCGATCCACGTCCGATGCACTCGTCGAATTTCGACCGGCGGGCGTCATCGGACGGACCATCCGCTGATACGGCCGCCCTGCCCAGCGGCCCAGCCGACATGTCCGTCCCGTGCCGCGCTGAAGGTATCGAAGCCGGCACACTCGATGGGTGTCCACGTGCGCCCGTCGTCGTCGGACCAGTCGGCGCCTGTCGGACCGATCGCGATCAGTGCCGTCGCGTTCGGTCGGTCCGTGTTCGAGACAAACGCGACGACCGACCGAAAGCCTGAGAGGCCACGACCCTTGGCGAGCGTCCAGGTCGCGCCTCCGTCGGATGTCCAGGCGGCGTTGTCGACCGCCTCTGATTCCTTCTGATAGTCGCCGCCGACGACGACGCCGTGGAAGGCGTCACGAAAGGCGACCGAGAAGATGCCTGCCGATCGTCCGGTAGCCAAACCCGTCGCGGCAATGGCCCACGTACGGCCATCGTCCGCCGAGCGGAGCACGCGGCCGGCCGTGGTGCCAATCCAGATCCGACCCGCAGTCAGCGCGACGTTCGTGCCGCTCGCCGCGTACGCCCCCTCACCCGGCTGTGCCGGCGGCAGACGATCGACGGGCACACGATCCCACGAACGGCCGTCATTCGTCGTCACGAGCACGAAGCGACCGTCGACCGAGTCGCTGAACGCGACGCCGTGCTGCTCATCACGGAACGCCATTGCATCGAAGAAGGCCTTCGGATCAGCGTTCCGGAACTGCAGATCCCAATGCGCGCCGGCATCGACCGTCTTGTAGATGCGCGACGACTCGCCGGGGCCGATGCTCAGCACATAGGCGACGCGATCGGAGATCGCGTCGACATCGCGGAAGTCGAGGCTCTCGGCACCTGCAACGCGCAGTTGTTGCCAGGTCCGACCACCATCGACTGTCCGGAGCACCGTACCGTTCGCGCCGCTCGCCCACGCCGTCCGCGCGGATACCGCACTGACTCCGCGCAACCGGCCGGTGACTCCGCTCGTTTGAGATCGCCACTCCACGACGGGCGCGCTGCGGACGACGTTCAGACCGGTGACGACTAGGACTATGACGACGAGACGTCCCGCGCTCAGCGTGGGCATACTGAAAATTTCGTATTTATTGCCGCCGCGGCTATTTTGCGCCCGGAACCGGCAGGCTCGGTGGCTTGCCCCCTGACTCGACCAACCGACGGGCGAGGTAGTTGACGATCTTCGCATCGCTCTTCGCCGCGGTCAGGTAGGCGGTCCGCAGCAGCTGCTCTTTGCGCGCCCGGAGCGCCTGCGTGATTTGCTCGCGGACCGCCGGCATCGAGAGATCGCGCTGCCCCGCCAGCTCGTGGGCAACGACCAACACGATCGTGTAGGCGCCCTCCGCGCTCACGACGGAAACCGATCCTGGCTCCTTGTTCAGGACCGCGTTGCGTAACGATGGCGGGGCCTGCTTCAGCCTCGACATCGGGACGAATCCCAGATCGCCGCCGCGCGGCGCTGTCTCGGGATCCTCGGAGAAGCTCGCTGCAACGTCCTGGAATGACGCGCCGCTTTTCAGGCGCTCCATCAGCATCTGGGTTTTCGCGAGCGCCTCCTGCGGAGTCGTCGCGTCGTCGCCGTTCCGGTTGGTCACCTGTGCATCGCGCACCGGCGTGACGACGATTTGCGCCAGACGATATGCCTCCTCGGGTACGTTGAACTGCGCGCGATTGGCGGCGAAGAAGTCGGTGACTTCTCGATCGCCGACCGCAACCTTCGCGGTCACTTCCTGAGCGATGACCTTCTGCGCGAGCAGCTCGCGCCGCAGTCCCTCCCGCACGTCCGCTGGCGTCAGTCCGCGTTGCCTCAGTTCCTGCTGGAAGGCGTCGTCCGTGAGGTTTTTCCTGGTGCTGGCCAACGCGCTCTCGAGGTCGCCCTGGCCAATTTCGAGCTTGAGTTGATTCGCCTTCGCCAGAAGGATGTCCTGGACGATGAGATCATCGAGCAGGTTCAGCTTGGCGGTCAGGGCCTCCTCTTCCGAGAGCGCCCGCCCTGGATTCTGCGCTCGCCGGTAAGCCATCTCGACGTCCTGACGCGAAATGTTCCGTCCGTCGACAACGGCCCATGTGTCGGCGGTCACCGTGGAGGCGGAGCTCGAGGGCGTCGCTCGACAGGCCGCGGCCAACCAGGCGGCCGCAAAGACGCTCGAGAAGATGATCGGACGCCAGTACCGCGCCCGAAGCGTGGACGGAGCGTGCGGCGTCGGCCGATCGACTGGCGGCGATGACATTACAGTCTCGTTGGCCATAGGTGCGAGCGTACCGTGAGACGCGGGCTGCGGTCGGCAGAAAATCCGCGCGGCGCGCGTCGGCCGTTGTCATGCGCATTCGTCAAGGACGCGTCGTCGTTCGGCGGCGCGCGGCTGACGCCTCGCGCGTCTCACTTCATCGCGGCCGCGACGCTTTCGACCTCGCTCCAGACCCGCAGCAGGTTGCCGCTCCAGATCTTCGCGATCTGTTCCTCGGTATAACCGCGGCGCACGAGCTCGATCGTCACGTTCACCGCTTCCGCCGCGCTGTTGAACCCGTCCACGCCGCCGCCGCCGTCGAAGTCCGAGGCGATGCCGACGTGGTCGATGCCGATCAGCTTC
>Ga0066388_100000347_pt1 | contig 21048 bp, 21 predicted proteins | sample PanSoiMetaGPlot6_FD_64539 | JGI IMG/M metagenome (GOLD analysis project Ga0066388, IMG submission 64539) | Tropical forest soil microbial communities from Panama analyzed to predict greenhouse gas emissions - Panama Soil - Plot 6 (Hybrid Assembly) | ecosystem: Environmental > Terrestrial >...
GCCGGGAGAGGATCGCCTGCTCTCAGTGTGAATTCGTGCACTGGGACAATCCCAAACCGGTTACAGCCACGCTGGTGCCCATGGAGGGTGGCCTGGTCCTTGTTCGCCGAAAATTTGAACCGTTCGTCGACTGGTGGTGCCTGCCCGGTGGCTTCATGGAATCCACGGAGCATCCCGAAGAGTCGGCCATCCGAGAAGTCTACGAGGAGACAGGTCTGACAATCGAGTTGCATAGACTGGTCGGCGCAGCGTCGCCGGGGCGCGGCATTAATGTGGTCATCCTCTTTTACCTGGCCAAACCAGCGACCGGCTCGCTCTTGCCCGGCGACGACGCCAGTGAGGTGAAGGTCTTCAAGAAAGAAGAGCTTCCGGAGAAGATCGCCTTTGATCTGCACCGCAAGATGATCCACCGATTCTTTGAGGACAATGGCAGCCCGCTTGAGTCGCTGGCAGAAGTTGTCCGGAGCGATCTGCTGATCTGATCAGACACTAGCCTTCAGCCTGGCATTGATTGCTTCTTCGAGCTCATCAACTGCCTCCAGATCCTCGGTAATTAGAAACGACCCGGCTCTGGTCTTCAGCATCAGGCCATCCGGCAACATGAAGTGTGAGGGCGTGAGCTTTCGGACCTCAGCCCAGTCCAGCTTCCGCTCGAAGAAACAGGTGCGAATGATCACCCCACCGTCCGTGAGCTCAATCGATCTCGGGACAAGCGCCACCACCAGTGAGCGCCAGCCAATAAGCAGCGTAGCGAGAAGACAAACAATCAGAACCAGAGCAGAATCGCCTGCGTTGATGGACCTCGTCTGGCTGACCGAGGCATAAAACAACCAGAAGACAGCGAGGAAACCAAATCCCAGCAAGACCCTGAAAAACTGAAAGATCAGCCCGAGCTTGCCCTGCTTGAACTCTCGCTGCCCGCTTGCAGCTGCTGCTTTTGCCGGTAGGTGCCCGCGAATCACCTGCACCAGCTCCCTCACTCCGTTCAGCCAGATCGGAAAAGTCAGCTGCCCGCCCTCAAAATCAACCAGGTATCTCCTCCAGGTGAAGGTGCGTTGGAAGGACAGTTTCTCCAGCTTTTCCCACTCGACAAACTGCCTTTTAAACAGGGAAATAGTCCCCAGCCCCCGGTCATCAGCGGTGATCCGCCAGGTCAAGAATCCATAAAACGGCAGGATTACCAACGCCAATGCAGACAGAACGTAGATAGCCACTCTGGGCATCAGCGCTAGCCCCTGCAATTGCGGCACGCACAGCGTCCCCAACGGTAGCAAGACCAGGATCGCCAGCACGCTGGCCTCCGCGCACAAGCGCGCCAACACCATCGGCTTGAGCGTGTAGATTTGTTTCACCAGCGAGCCTCTTGCCCTTATTTGCCTCTAAATCATAGCTAATCGGTTGCCAGGCAGTGCCGGGGCCGGCCTGACATTTCGGAGGACCGCCCTGGGCCCATTAGCGGAGGCGAGCCAGGCAGCCCAAGCTCCGGTCGCGTCAGGCCAGACTACGCTGATCGAGTCCGAACCGGTGGCGCTGCGCGACTTCCAAGGGCAATACTGGCAAGCACGGCCCAACATTGGCTGCCGATTCCCGGCCTGGCACCTTCTTCTAACTGGTGCTTTTGAGCAGGGCCATCGCCAGCTGGAGAGCCTCCTGCGGTGATTCAGCCCACCTTACCAGCCGGGAGCCGCTGGTCCAGGTCTCAAACAAAGATCTGATCTTGCCGTAGCTGTTATCGAGGAGCACATGCGGTATGCCCATGAGCAGACACAAGACGTGCCCGTGTAACCGGTCAGTAACCACAACCCGGGCGCGGCTCAGGGTTCGACAGGCGCGCTCGAGCCTCAACCTGGCCAGCCAGTCATAGGTTCTCAACTTGAACGGGTAGAGCTGCCACCACCAGCGCCTCAGAGGTTGCGCTTGGCCGGTAAGCGATTTAGCCAACCGGGAAAAGCGCTCGCCCTCTTCCGGCCAATCGACCAGCTGTACGCGGCTGTCTAGAGCAGGCAGCGGTCGTCCCAGAGACTCAAGATCCGTTCTCGCCAGCCAGATAATCTCCTCGCTTACTGGCGCCTGCAGTCGCAACTCTCTCAGGGCAAATGCGGAATCAGGGCAGAGTACAACGGGAACCTGAAACTCGCTGAGAGCAAAATCAAGGCTTTGCTTTTCTCTGACCATAAGCGTGAGCTGCGGATGCGCATTAAAAATCGCCCTGGCTCTGGAGAGATTTTCGTCCTGCCGAAAGCAGATCGACTGTGGAAGCATCACAATCCTGTTGCCTGGAAAGGCAGCAATAACCTCTTCCCGCAGCGGCTGATGGTCTCCCCAGATGTCACCGAAGTTTCCGCCGCCCTGCATAAGAATTATCGAGTCCTTCTCCAGGCTCGCACTGAGCAGATCTTGCGAGTAGTTGACAACGTCGCATGCGTAAACAATTCTGACCCGACGCCGGCTGAGCGCCTCCCTTTGCCCACACCAGATTGCGCTATCTCCAGGGTTCTGGTAATTGGGAAAGTCGATCAGGGCGCAGGAAGAGCCAACGGGCACTAGCCTCTCCAGGGCGAGATCGATCTGCAAGCATAGCGAGGTGACAAGGTTTTCCCCGCCCTCAATCGCTGTCTTGCTCTGCCAGGCTGTTTCCATGTTGCTCGTCATCTCACTGCAAATCTCAACTGCAGAGTTGGAGAGATTTAATTCTCGTGCACCGGGATGCGGAGTAATGTCACAAAATACCACGCATCTTTGCAATTGCGTGAGATAATCCCGGAGCACTGTCGGTGAGGCTGTACAGGGGTCAGCTTGAGCGGACGACCATTAGTCTCGGTAGTAATTCCATACTTCGATCGGCCGGACTACCTGCTCGAAGCGGTGCGCAGCGTCGAGAGTCAGACGTACAAAGACTTTGAAACGATCGTCGTCGACGACTGCTCGCCCGCACCATCCGCTTCCCAGATTTTATCTAATTGCTCGCTGCGCAGATGTACCATTGTCCGTCATGACGAGAACCAGGGAATGGCCGCCGCTCGCAATTCAGCGATTAGCAGGTCAACAGGCGACCTGATCCTGCCTCTAGATTGCGATGATTTCATCGACCGCTCCTACTTGAGCACAGCCGTGGCTGTTCTCAGCGAAAAGGAGCTGGGCGGAGTCTATACGCAGGTCCAGGTTTTTGGCGATCGGGAGCTGGTCTGGATTCCCGAAATGACCATGCTTAATGTGATGAGCGGACTGCCCGGCCCGTCGACATTCCTGTACAAGCGTGAGGTCTACGAGTCGATTGGCGGTTACGACACAGGTATTTATCACACGGACAGCAACTTCTGGCTGTGCGCGCTTAAGCAGGGGTGGCAGTTTGAGCGCATTGAGTCCCCGCTCTACCACTACCGGAAGCACGCTCAGGGAATGTCCAACTTCAATAAACGGGAGGAGGTCCTCAGCCTGGCCAGGCATCATCCGGAACTGTACATCGAGAACATGCACGAGATCCTCAGGATTCAGGAGGAGAAGTACTGGCAGGTCAAAGCAGAGTACCAGAAGCTGGAAGAGCATTTCCACACCGCTATGACCACGGCCATGGGCAACTACAGGGAGCTGGAGGGCAAGTACCACCAGCTTGCTGCACTTTACCTTGAGCTCCACCGGCACCCGCACCTGTACAAGGTTTTGCAGACGCTCTGGAAGGCCAGAAGGTCGCTGTCCAGCTTATTCGGAGACACCCAGGAATCCAGGAAGTGAGGCCGGTCCTTTGTCTGGGCACGAGACTTGCTCCAGTCCAGGGCACACGAGCCGTGTCGGGCAAGCGGTAATATACTATATAGCTGCATAGCTACAAGCACAAAAGGAAGCAAGCGAATCGGGCTCGGTGAGCACGACTCAAGCTACATTCCTTTTGTGGACGCCGACCATTTACTGACGACAAGCCGTCAGCACCGCCGGTCGTCCGCGATCGTTAGAGTTCTTTGTGGGCCCCTGGGCGGCAAGGCCAGCCCGTGTCAGAGGACCGCCTCAGCTTCCTTGCAAGACTCGCAAGCCGGTGAGTGACAATCCATCCGACGATGCTGCCCAGGAATGTGCAAGGCAGCACTAGCAGGAACAACCAGCCCAGATCAGCGAGAATCGTTCCGAAAATGGATACGATGACATCGGCTATGAAGCAGATCATTGCCGCCAAGCTCAGGGCCTCGATGTCGCCATGCCCTGGGTATGTTTGTCCGCTACGAATGTCTACAATTGCCCAAAGTCCAGCGATCGAGAAGGCGATGAGAGTTATGACCGGTATCGACATGTTGTAACCTGAGTGTGTGTTCGCGCTCATCTGGCTGCAGAGGCTTCATGCTTCTGCGTCCAGATCAGCGCAGGATTTGCGCAAAGAAGCATCTTCTGCGAAAGAGCGGCGGGAATGCCTGAGTCGCGGGCATTCCCGCTGCTCCTGAAGCGTCTTATTAAAACAAGACGTGAGGCGGGGACGGGACGATTGAAACCTTCGGGTCGGCTCGCAAGCGCCCTTGCACTAGGAGCCGCGGCACAAGCCAGTCTTCTATGACCTGACCAGTGCCCGCGCTTCTTGAAGGAAGACTGCCGCTCGCTCGATCGGGTCCTTCGGCAAGCCCGGCCGATCGATGATCGGCGGCTTCTGAACAGGTCCGTGCAGGCACTGGTCAGCGGCGTCAACCAACTTGATCGCCTCGGCGTTCTGCGGGCACTTCTCTGCGATCTTCTTCCTCAATGCCGCCGATTCTGCGCACAAGCGTTGCCATCGGTCCAGCACGTCTTCTGCGCGCTGTTTTTCGGCTTGCCGGCTGCTAATCGACCGCAGCAGGTAGAGGAGGGACAACGCGGCCAGGACTATCAGAACGACTGTTCCCATATCCTTTCTCCTTTTGGCTTCGGTTCGTGCTTGCAACGGCGACAGGGGGCGTGGGCTGTAACAGCTGTCCACGCCCCCTTCGATAAGCGCTTTGCGCTATTTCTTCTGGGCCGCCTTGGTCAAGGCCTCGGCCTCGGCGAGCTTCCCGTTCGCCCTGGTCACCAGGTCTTCGATGACTGGGATCATGGTGCCGTTGGCCTCGTAGAGGAAAGGCGCGATCGCCTCCTTCTCGACGCCGAGCTGCTCCACCATGGACTCGAGGACCTCTTCGGCGACCTCGACCAGGGCTCCCAGCGGATTGCTGTCGTCGCTTTCGTCCGACTGTTCCGGCTTGTTCAAGTACTGCAGCGAGCCGCCGACGTTCCCGAGCATGGACTCCGCCTGTTTGGCGAGCGCCATGGCCACCAGCCGCGCCGTCTGGGCGGGGGCCGGTCCTGCCGTCAGCTCCTCCTGGAGCCTGGAGCCAATGGATTCGACGGATGCGGTGAGGACCTGGAACTTCTCGTTCATCTGCTCGACGGTGAGGGTGGGCTTGGACATGGATTCGTGTCTCCGTTTTGACTTGGATGTTTTGTTGCCTTTCTGAACAGGCAACGGATGGACTGGACGGAGCCGCTTTTGAATCGGCCAGAAGGATTCTCGTTGAGGAACTGGCTCTCGCGACAAACAGTTACATGTGCGAGAACATGCTAATGACCTTCCACCAGGCTTTCAGCAGGGCGTAGGAGAGGAGGGCCAGCGCCACGATCATTCCGACGCCGAGGACACCGGGATTGGCCGTGACAAAGCCTACGATCCAGGTGGCCAGGTTGAAGTGGAAGCCAGTGACCAGGTGCAGCAGGCCTGTGACGATCGGTGTGATGACCAGGACACAATAGAGAAGGCCCAGATTGAAGCTCGCCTTGAACCCGAGTACCACGCCGTAGACGTAGAACACGCCGAGCAGGACGTTGGCTATGGTACTGACAGCCTCTTTCTTGTTCATGTCTTCTTTCGTTGGTGATGACTGGCACCACACTCGGTGGCGCCAGCCGGAAGGCAAGGAGGGGACTGCCCCATGCAGTCCTCGAGGCTCCCTGACTGTAGTCCATGGACTCGCGGTAGGGTCCCATGGCAACTCTGAATCGTTAGGGCTGTGCGATGCTCAGATCCACCGCCGATTGCTAACCCTTGTTCTCCTTCTTGCCCGCACTGCGGTGCTGGTACCAGCCGAGCAGTGACCCGCCGGCAAAGGCAAGCAGCATTTGCCAGGGTCTGAAGTGCTCGACATACGCGAGGGCAAAGGTCACCGCCGGTATGCCCAAAGCGATGACGAGAAACGCCATGAGGACTTGCTTGTCCCTGATTAGCCAGCCAAACCCGACGCCGGCCACCTTCCCGACAGCAAAGCCAGCATACGCGTAGGTGAACAGGACAAAGATGATTTTGAGGATGAAGAGATCCATCGCTTCCCTCTGAGGTCGAACAACCTCGTTGGATGGCAGACCGAACTGCTCAAACCGCTTTTGGCAAGCAATTCTGGTCAACCAAAGCCGCAAACAACGCTGTCACCGCTTGTGCTCGTCAGCCTTCAACGTAGCCTTGCCGCAAACCAGCCCGTAGATCAGTCCGGCTATGCCGGAGACCGCCATGTAGGCAAAGGCCAGAGGGTAGACTTCGGCTCGTAGAGTCACCTCGCAGAGACGCGCCAGGACAAGAAAGGGCACCAAGCCGGCCAGCAGGGCGACAAGCTTGCTGCCTGGAACGTGTCCCTCGCGGTTGAATTGCACGTAAAAGCGATGGATGAAGAAGTTGGTGACGAACATGACGAAGCAGCAGATTGCTGCGCAGACGATGCTGATGACCATGGGTTTCCTCTCAACGGCTGTGCTTGGCATCAAGGCGACAGGCGGGCTGAGCGCTTGCGGCGATATAGCCTGCCTGGCCAGTGCGGACGGCGGCCAGGAGTCCCCCTGCCGGGGTACGGTCAAGCCGCTCTAGCTGCCGAGGTGGCTGCGCGCCTCGGCAAGCATTCTATTGAGCAAGGCCACGTAGTTTGGCTTCGAAACCGGCCACTGCTCTTCAAGCGCGACGGCGCGCTCGAGAAGCGGGACTGCGGAGGCGTAGTCCCCGTGCCTGATGCGCAGGCGAGCCAGGCCATCGAGCGCCTGTGAAGCAAGCAAAGCGTCGCACTGCTCGGCTTTGCCGAGAGCGCTCTGAAGCAGAACCTCGGCCTCGGCATCCTGATCGCACAGGAGCCTGGCCTCAGCCTGCGTCAGCAAGTTATCCGCCTGCTCAGCAGCCTTCCTCTGTCGGGCGCGGCTCCAGGGATCCGTACCGGCACGAATACGAGCCAGCGTGTCGACGATCATGAAGAGGAAGATAAGCAAGAAAAAAGCGGCCAAGAACCACATGGGAAATCTCCTTGCTAGGCCAGGCTTGAACCAACAGAATCGGTTCCTGCAACAAAATAAGCTCATTCAGCGCTTTGCCCATTAGTCCGGCAAGAAAGGCACGGGCGGAGCAGACTACGCTCGCCCCCGTGCCTTTCTCGAGCCTCGAGTCGGGAATCGGAACGCTGGCCAAGCAGGCGTTGCCGGCCGCAGGTCAGCCGCTGCCGCTTCGGGATGTGCCGGCTAGTAGCTTTCCGACTTCGTCTGGCCCTGAGGCTTTTCGGCGGGCGGCTGAGGCGCCGGCGCCTGGCTGGGAGCCGGGGCGGCGGCCGGGGCTGCCGCCGGGGCCGAATTGACGGGCGCTGCCGCCGGCACCGGTGAGCCCGGGGCGGGAAACGTCCTCACCTTCGTGCTCCCGTGTGATTCGAGCGACTTGAGCTCACCGTACTTCTCCACCAGCTCGCAGTTGTAGGCAGCGACGCTGGTGTTCTCCCGGGCACGGACCAGCGCACAACCATACGCCTTCACAGAGGCGCCATCAGCGACGGTGACGCGGCCGCAGCCGTGCACCTGAAAGCTTGAAACTCCCGAGACCCGGACGTTCGGGTAGGTGGTCGAGCTGTTCGACTGCTCCGCGAAGCAATAGATCTCCGGCACGCCCTCCTTGTCGATCTCGATCTTCACCTTGCCGTTGAACTTGATCGACGAGTTGTCCTTGAGCAAGATCTCGGACGTATAGCTGTCCTCCTCGAAGCCGGGCGCCCTCTGCGGACCCTGGTCACAGCCGACGGCGAGAATGGCGTAAAGAACGAACGTGACTGCGAACACACCCGCATTGCGAAGCACTTGCATGTGAACCCCTCAACGACTGGACTCGAGCCAAATCTCTCCGTTCTCCCGCCAGTCTCTAAGAGAACGGAGAAGCGGCCGGGAGCGTCTGCCCCCGGACCGCGTAACCGGTCGATTCCGCCGGACGTGCACCATGCTCGTCCGCTCGACCTACTTGGGGCGCCTTTGAAAGAGATCGCCGAGCCACCCCTTCCAGTTCAGGAAGTAGACGAGCCCGGCAACCAAAAGACCCATGATGCCCAGGGCGAACGGGTAGCCCCATGACCAGTCCAGTTCGGGCATGTGCCGGAAGTTCATGCCGTAGAGTCCGGCAATGAACGTGGGCGGGATGAAGAGCGTGGTGATGATGGTAAGCACCTTCATCACCTCGTTCATGCGGTTGCTTACCGCGGTGAGATGCAGGTCCCGAAGGTCGGCGCAGAGCTCACGATACATCTCAATCAGATCGATGAGCCGCACCGCGTGGTCGTAGCAGTCTCGCAGGTAGATGCGCGTCTCCTTCGACACCAGCGGCATGGCGTCACGGCACAGCGAGTTGACTGCTTCCCTGAGCGGCCAGATACTGCGCCTGAGCGTGAGAATGTTTCGTTTGAGCTCGTGAATCCTCGAGGGCGTCCGGCTGTCGTGGCGAGCCAGGATGTCATCCTCGAGTGTCTCGAGACGCTCGCCGAGCTCCTCCAGCACCGGGAAGTAGCCGTCGATCACGGCATCGACCAGGCAATAGGCCAGGTGGTCTGGCTTCTCCTCGCGGATCTTGCCCATGCCCCTGCGGATCCTCTCCCTGACCGAGTCGAGGCAATCGCCGCCGGCACACTCCTGGAAGGTGAGCACGAAGTTGTCTCCGAAGAACAGGCTCAGCTGCTCGGTCTCCAGCTCCTTGCCCAGTGCCACCATCCTGGTGACCATGAAGTGGTGCTTGCCGTACTCCTCCACCTTCGCTCGCTGGTGACCGCTCGCCACATCCTCCAGCGCGAGCGGGTGTAGCTCGAAGATTTCGCCGAATTTGCTCAGCAACTCTGCCGAGACGGGACCGTCGACGTTGACCCAGGTTACCGGCTGCTTGCCCAGGAAAGCCTGAGCCTCTGCCGGATCGGTGATCACCTGCTCTCTGATCTCCTTCGGTCCGTAGGACAGCACCTGGATGACCGTTTGCTGTGCGATGAGCGAACTCCCAGGCGGCGAGCCTGGGGAAAGAGAACGAGCAGCAGGTCCGGATCGGGCTGCGCTCGCATCCTCGGGGGCGTTCATGTGAGACTCCATCGAATGCGCGCAGCGGCAGGCGAATCCTGGCGATTACGCCTCGCCTGCCGCTGCAAGCGCTACTTGCTCTTCCTGCCGGGCCGGCAGTGGCTCTTGCCCTGGGCCACGCGGCAGACGGCCTCGGCCACCGCCTTGTGCACCTCGGGATTGAAGATGCTGGGAATGATGTAGTCGTCGCGCAGCGCCCTGGTCGGGATCACGGCCGCCAGTGCGCGCGCCGCTTCCATTTTCATCTCCTCGGTGATGTTGCGCGCCCGGCAGTCGAGCGCACCGCGGAAGATACCAGGGAAGACGAGCGCGTTGTTGATCTGGTTCGGGAACTCGGAGCCGCCGGTAGCCACGATGCGCGCGTACTGCAGCGCTCCCACCGGATCCACCTCCGGCACCGGGTTGGCCAGCGCGAAGACGAGCGCGTCCCGCTTCATGACCGCCAGATCCTCCGGCTTGAGCAGGTTGCCGACCGAGAGCCCGAGGAACATGTCGGCGCCGTTCAGCGCCTCCTTGAGCGTGCCCCGGAAGCCCCGCGGATTGGAGTTCTCGGCCAGCCACCGCTCCTCGGCGTTCAGGTCGGTGCGTCCCTGGTGGACGGCACCACCGATGTTGAAGCCGACCAGGTTCCTGACGCCGGCAGCCATGAGCAGCTTGCAGCAGGCCATGCCGGCGGCGCCGACCCCGCTTGCCACCACCTTCAGGTTGCGGAGCTGCTTCTTGACGATCTTGGCCGCATTGATGGTGGCAGCCAGGACCACGACCGCAGTGCCGTGCTGATCGTCGTGGAAGATCGGAATGTCGAGCTCGGCCTTCAACCGGCGCTCGATCTCCCAGCAGCCCGGAGAGGCGATGTCCTCCAGGTTGACCCCACCGAAGCCCGGGGCGATCGCCTTCACCACCTTGATGATCTCTTCGGGGTCCTGCGTGCTCAGGCAGATCGGCACGGCGTAAACGCCGCCGAAGCGCTCGAAGAGCATGGCCTTGCCTTCCATGACCGGCAGTCCGGCGAGCGGGCCGATGTTGCCCAGGCTGAGGATGCGGGAGCCATCGGTGACGATCGCGATCGTGTTGCCCTTCATGGTCAGCGTGTAGCCCTTGGCCGGATCTGCATGAATCGCTTTGCAGACGCGGGCAACGCCAGGCGTGTAAGCCATGGACAGATCGTCGCGCGTCTCGATCGGCACCTTGCCGATGATCTTGATCTTGCCACCGAGATGCAGGCGGAAGGTGCGGTCCGAGACGTTCACCACCTCGATGCCGTGCATCTTGCGCAGAGCGCCGACGACCGCCTCGCCCTGCTCGACCGAGCCGACGTTGAAGGTGATGTCGCGGGTGGTGAAGCCCTCCTCATGCTCGTGCTGCGTGTCGATCGCGCCGACATCCGCCCTGAACTCGCCGATTGCCGTGAGAACCTTGCCCAGCATCCCGGGCTCGTCCTTGATCTTCAGCCGCACCGTGACACTGTTGCTGGCGCCGGCCGGCTCGTGATGAGCGGGATGGGCGCCTGCCGGGACACCGGCCTGGGCAGACTTGTCATTCGTATCCATGCTTGTTCCCTTTCCAGAAACTCTGCTGGTTCGTGGATAGCAGCAGCGCCGCCAGGCGGCGCTGCTGCAAGCGATCAGTCGTGGCGGCTACGAGGCCTTGGGCGCAGTCGGCAGCTTGCCGACAACGCTGTTTTGCAGGAGCCACCGGGAGAAGAAGGAGCCGAGCGTCTGAATTGCCGCCAGGACTACTGCGTACGGAAGCTCGACGTGGATGGTCGCCGGCCAGAGACCGGAAAGCCCGATCAGCGCTGCCGCATTGACAGCGATGCTGGCGATCACGAAGATCCACAAAGCGTGATAGCGCTCGGAGCTCATCTCGCCGGCCGTGAAGGCGTGCGCGAGCACGGTGGCCATGAGAGCGTTGAGTGCAGGCACGCCGAACAGGAAGCCCAGGTAAGGCGCCATCAGCATCGCCGGGTGGTCGCCCCTCACGAAGCCGACATGAGAAGTGAACGGGAGGTCGAGAAAGAGGAACACCTCCAGCGCGACCACGAACCTGAGCTCGAAGCTGAAGAAGAGCCAGCCAACAAAGGTGGCGGCCTGTCGCAGTTTTGCCAGCATCGATTACTCCTTGGCTTGCGACGGCAGTTGCCGTCGCTTGCTTCAGCGATCGTGAGTCGGGCAGTGACAAGAGGAAGCAGGGGAAGCGCCAACACGCTTCCTCCCGCTTCCTCTCATTCCGCCCGAGCTCTGCCTACCGCCGGGCGAACACGCTCTCCCAGGCGTCCTTCATGGCCCGCCAGATCGACAGCCAGATGCGCGCGATCGTGCGGAAGAAGGGCAGGAAGACGTGATCGCGCAGGGCGCGATAGACGTTCATGAACTGCTCCCAGAAGAACGCGAAGCCCTTCCAAAAGAACTCGTAGATGCCGCTCAAGAGCGGCAGCAGCCAGAAGGTGAAGAGCGGGTTGGCGGCGAAGCGGACGATTACGTACAGGGCCGGGAAGGCGAAGAAGTACGCCACAGCAGCCGCCAGCACGCCGAGCGGCACGGCAATCCAGAGTCCGTAGGGCTGGGCCGCGAAGGTGAGAGCACCGACCCACACACCGGCCGCGATACCGGCGATGCTGCCGACCAGCTCGGTGCCGACCTTGACGAGCAGCTTGCCGACGAGCAGGTAGGAGAGCGCCACGCCGGCGGCGACCGTGGCCACCGTCAGCACCGTGCCGAAACCGAGGAAGTGAGCGAGCGCCAGACTACCGAGGTAGCCGGCCACCGGCGAGCCGAGGTTGGCCAGGTGCAGGAAGAGCTTGCGGTAGTCGCTGTCGTCGCGATAGCCGGCCCGGTAGACGCGCTCGAACTGGTCGATGACCTTGTCGAAGCCCCTCCAGACCGTGTCGTGAGCCCAGGTCAGCGGCTTGGCCAGCCAGCTGGCCAGGAGCGGATTGCCGACAGCACGCAGGAGCTTGTAGACGACCGGGAAGGCGACCGTGAAGCTGAGGACAGCCGTCAGCACAGCGACCACGATCGCGCCCCCGGCGCCGAACAGCAAGCCCGCATGGTAGTAGGCAAGCCCGCTGTAGATGCCTGCGTGCAGGGAGGCGACCACGGAGACCACGACGTTGCCGGCGCTGTTGTCGATCAGCTTGCCGACCAGGATGTAGCTGAGCATGGCCACCGCTGCGGCCAGCCCGATGCTGAGCGCGGGCGAAAGGCCGAGGAGGCCCCAGAGCGTGAGGCTCAGCCCGGTGAAACGCACGACCGACGCCAGGTTCACCGCCTGGTGGAAGAAGCGCCGCCAGTCGCTCTTCTTCTCGTCGTAGACGGTGTCGCAGAGGGCCTTGATCTGGTCGACGAGCCAGCGGATCAGGCCGCCGGCGAGCACCAGGTAGAATGCCGGGAAGATGTAGGCGACGAAGATGATCGCTTCGGCAGCGCAGGCGGCGACAACGAGCGGCAGCCCGCCACCGTGGCTTTCGACCAGCGCGCTGGTCAGGGGAGCGAGAGCATAGGTGGCCGCCGCGGCACCGGCAACGCTGATGAAGGCCAGCTTGCCGTACTTCAAGAGCATCCACAGCGTGAAGCCGGCGCCAATCACGATCGGGTAGGCAGGCACAGCCGCCGCCACCCAGGCGACGTAGTTGCCCAGGCTGTCCGCCAGCAGCCCGTGCATGAAGGAGACGAAGGTCCAGCCCAGGTACACGGTGCCCGCCATGGCGGTCAGCGCGCCGATGACCTCGACGAAGGTGGTCACCCAGGAGTCCTTCTCCTTCGCCTGCACCGAGCCCCACAGCTTGTCGGCCGGCTTGAGCACCTTCACCACCTCGATGAAGCCGTTGGCGCCGTTCTTGAGGTGGTCACGGCCGAACCTGTCGACCGCATCGATGTACTTCCTGGTCACCCAGTGAACCGGCTTGCCGACGATCAGGTAGGCGAGCGGCCAGGCGTACCAGATCACGGCGCTGAAGCCGAGGATGCCAGCCGGCAGCCAGAGCCAGAGGCTGTGGCCATTCTCCCAGCCGACCCAGCGGCTGGCAGCGATACCACCGGCGATGCCCAGGCCGAAGCCGAGCACGCCACGGATGGCGCCGTCCCAGCCCTTGTAGGCCTTGCGGCTGAGGTACTTCCCAGCCTCGATGACCGGCATGATAGTGAAGGCCAGGAAGTACATCAAGACCTTCAGGAGCGGATTAGACTGGTTCGCGCTGGAGCGCGTCTTCTCGATCAGACTCATGAGACGATCCTTTCGTTTCTGGAGCAAGTCCAGGAGGTAAGCAGGCTGGAGCCCGGGTGAGTGATGCTTGCGCTCGCCCGGTCTCTCGCCTGCAAGTCGTTTGAACGTTTGAGCTTGCCTGGGGGCGCGGGCGTCTTGCCCGCACCCAGACGGGCTGGCAGCCCGCGCTCCCCTCCCAGAGATTGGCTTTACCGTTGCATCGCCCAGCGCATCCGACCGCTGACCTCGCCGGCATGAGCCGAGAGCTCCTCGGCCTCCGCCGCACGGCCGAGCTTGCGCAGCATGGTGGCGTACTGACCGAGCACCGCGATGAGGATCCTCGGCTGCTCGCACGGATCCAAGTCGAGCATTTTCACGGCGCGCTGATAGAGCGGCTCGGCCTCCGCGTAGCGGCCCTGCTGCGTGTAGATGTCGGCCAGGTTGTTGAGGCTGACGGCGCTCAGGAAGTGCCCCCGGCCGAGACAGGTCGAAATCAGCCCGAGCGTCTCCAGGGTCAGCTGCTCTGCTTCGTTGAGCCGCCCCGGGTCGCCGGCGCAAAACTCCGCCAGGTCGCCCTTGAGCCTGATCACCGCCTCGTCACGACTCGGGCCCGACTCGAGCCGGCTGAGGACCCTGAGCGCCAGCTTGTACATCACCTCGGCCGTAGCCCGATCCTTGTACTCCAACGAGTAGCGCAGCGCCCCTGAGTGAAGAGCCGCAGCCAGGCCCAGATCCCGATCCTGGGGAGAGCAGCAAGTTTCCATCTTTCAACCTCTTGTTGTTGGTTGTTGTGGTCGAGCGCCCCAGGGGCCGTTGAAGGTCCGCAGCAGCGCAGAGCAGAAGGTAACAATGTTCACCCGCTCACGGCTGTTGAGCGGCACAGCTAGGTCGGGTACGTGAATATGTAATCCCAATACCCGTAGCGATGGACCAGCTCCCACTCGTCCGGTCCGAACGGGAAGTCGCTGAGCTGGCTAGTCCTGCTGGCTCTGCTCATGGAGATGGCGACCGGCTGATTGATGTTCTCCGTCAGGCGCACCAGCGTCGAGCCGGAGTGGCAGCGCGCCTGGTTTTGAACTGTGCAGATTCGGTACTTCTCCCGCAGCAGCGTTGCCGCCGAGTAGCAAGGGAGCTCTCCCCGGCAGTCGATCAGGTGCATCGCTCCCACCCAGAACACCACCTTGGCAGAGGTGTCGGCGTCGAGGATTCCAGCAATGGCCGCGGCCATGTAGTCGTCGCCGTAAAGTCGCTTCTGTTCGTCTGACGCTCTAGCCGTTGCCCGATGTTCTGCCAGCGCTCCGGGTTTGCCATCAACGGTCCTGTACGGGCGATTGTCCACCGCTACCAGCTTTAGACCGGCTCTGCGAGCTGCCTCAAGCATCGCCACGTAGTCGTCATCTCGGAGCAAGCAGGGCAGCGCGTCTCTGCTCAAGCTCCCCGAGCGCATGAACTCATCGAGCACCGGCTGAACCCACCAGTCAATCTCGAGGGCCAGGTGGGTCGCTCCCGCTCCTTTGAGCACCGGCATCACCGCGCTACCAAAATCCCGGTGGCCGTTGGGGGTCCAGTGCATCTCCCCGAGCCCGAGAATCTGGTTTTCCTGCATCAGCCGAGCTGCCACTGCGAGAGGCTCTTCGCCGACGCAATTGATCTCGGAGCGGATTGCCTCCAGCTCCTGGCGCGTCTTGCCGATATCTGCCAGGCTGGCAAGCTCCTGATCGGTGACCTTCACCGGCAGGAACTCGCCGCCCTGAACATCTGCCTTGGGGCGGCCGGTGCCGCCAGTCGAATCTGACATGACACCATAACCGCCTTTTCTGTGGCCAGCCGCCACGTGTGCTGCAGCAAGAACGCAGGCCGAATTGCCCACGCCCTTGCTACAACATTGGTGGGAGCAGCGGCCTTTCGGCAGCTGCTCCCCAAGATTCAATGCCGCCGCACTGGAGGGTAGATGAAGACGTAGTCCCAGCAGCCGAACGGCTCGCAGACCGGTCCAGCCGGGGTGCCGCGGCAGAACTGCTTGATCTGCTCGGCCTTGCTGGTGGAGACCGCAACCGCCCTACGCAAGTTCTTGGTAAGACGCACGAGCGAACAGGAGGTGTAAGCCCGGTCGGCCCCCATGACGGTGCAAAGCTTGAATCGCTGCCTGAGCAGCCGGGCCGCCGTGATCAGGCGGCCCTGTCCACGGTGATCGAGCAGATGCATGTTCCCCACCCAGAAGACCACCTTGGCCGCGGGGTCGCTGTCCAGGATCTGGCCGATGGCGAAAGCCATGTGCTCGTCCCAGACAAGTTCCCTGGGTTGATCAACCAAAGCCGGCTCAGCGGCAATGGTATGACCGGCGGCATCACGGCGCTGCTCCGGACGGTTGTCGGCAGCAACGAGCTTGATGCCGGCGTGCCGGGCAGACTCGAGGATATCCAGGAACTCGTCGTCGGCCAGCAGGCAGGGCAGCTCGCCACGATCCAGCTGCCCGGACCGCTCGAACTCATCCAGCGCCGGCTGCACCCACCTGGAGACCTCCAGGGCGAGGTGCGTCGCTCCTGCCTCTCTCAGCGCCGGCATCAGCCGAGCACCCAGTTTGCGGTGTCCGTCGCGGCTCAGGTGCATCTCCCCAAGGCCAAGGATCTGATGCTCCTTGAGCACCCGGACAGCCACCTCTGCGGGGTCCTCACCGAAGACGTTGATCTCCGAGCGAATTGCCTCGAGCTCCTCGCGCGTCTTTTCGAGACTGGCCAGCGAAGCGAGCTCCTCATCAGTGACTACTACCGGCAGGAAGTCCTCGCCGGCAGCATGAGCTTCGGGGTGGTCGCAACCGCCCCTTGTTGGAGATGACATGACACGTGTACCGCCTGTCTGTGGCAACCTGCCACACCTGCGCAAGGTAACGTCCGATTTAAACTAAGTGATCCAAAGAAAATCAATAAAGCATCCTGCACTTTACTGCGCAGGCTCTTATCTCTGGCCGAGGGCAGGTTGACCGGCCGGCTCATGGGCTGACCGGTCAACCTGCCTTCAAGAATTTCACCCCAGGCGCTGTCGCTGGCTCCGCTCACGCTTACGCGTGCAGGCCAGGCGGGCAGTCGGCGGTGAGGCAGTCGGTGAGGTGCTGGTAAGCCTTGACCAGATCCGACTGGCCTCCCTCGGGCTCGGCGAGCACCGGGAGCTGGTCCCCGAACTCCAGGCCGTGGGTGTCCTTGAGCTGCACCTGGTCGAAGTGCGTCTTAAGGTTGCAGCCATGGAGCGCGTACTCCTGGCAGAAGAGGCGTTCGAAAACCCCCTGATAGCCCGGCAGGCCAGACTCCTGGCTGCCGAAGCGCCAGGCCTTCAGTTGCTCTTGCTCGCCGGCCTCGATCCGCGAGGGAACCGGGACGACCACCAGCGGGCGCAGATCGTTGGATTCCCGCCGGTACTGGAGCGCCTGCGAGATGATTGCCGGAGCGTTGCTCAGGTTCTGGTGATTCAAGGTGAACAGGCAGACCAGCATCTCCGGCATGAGCGAGCAGCAGACGCCGGCGGTATCACCCATCCCGCTCGGCGAGTCGATGAGTACGTAGTCGTAGTGCTCACCGAGGTAGGTCGCGAGCGCCAGGTACATCCAGGGGGATTTCTTGAGGAGGTCGTCCCACTTGAACGTATTGACGCGCTGAGAGTAGTCGCCACCGAAACGGCCGGCTTTCATCAGGTGCAGGCCGGGGATGTCGGTGGCCAGCACGTACTTCTCCGGGCGCACGAACTCGACGATCTTGCGAGCCTGCTCCTCGCTCTGGTGGACCCGCCGAGTCTCGTCCTTGCCCACCTCGTCGGCGAGCTCGCAGAAGAGGTCGATCAGTCCGGGCTGGTCGCTGCCTTTGGCACGCTTTGTCCTGGGGGAAGCCTGGTCGCTTAAAGCCAGCCGCCCCTCGAAGATCCCGTGCAGGCCGGGGGCCGTCAGGTCCCAGTCGATCATCAGCACGCCCTTGCCGCCGGCCGTGCGCTTGGCCAGCAGGCAAGCGGTGTTGGCGACGGCCAGCGTACGCCCGCTGCCGCCGCGGTAGGAGTAAAAGGTGATCACCTTGCCCGGATTCGTCTCGGAAACCGTGTTGGGGGGATCGCTTGCCATCTATCGCTCCACTCTTGAGCCTCGGAAGTTCGGCGAACATCCCCGCGGCTCCTGCAGGGACGCCCAGTTCTGCAATGTCAATTCATCCGCAGTAACGGACATGGCTGTTTTCTGGCCTGTCCTGCTGGTCGCGGGAGCGGCTCGAGTCCGCCCCCGCTTCTTTCACTCAGATCCGCGACAGCCTGTCGATGTGGCGGAGGGCAAGCGCGAGGGCCGTTACCGTGTGGTTGTCGCAGAGCTTGCCACCGAGCTCATCGCGGACCCGCTCGGCGCTCCACAGGTAGGCTTTGATCTCCGCTTCGCTGCCCTGCAAGCGAGCCGAGAGCTTCTCGGCATCCGCCCGGAGCTGGACCAGGAAGTAGGAGGGGGTGATGGCGCTGGTGCCCGAGTTCTCCGCGATGTTGCCCAGGTGCGTGATCGAGTCCAGCTCTGCGTCCTTCATCACCTCTTCCCCGAGCTCGCGGGCGAGCGTTCCCAGCGGCAGGTCGCCGAGCTTGAGCGTGCCCAGCGCTCCCTGGATCTGCGCCTTGTCGAGCTTTTCGCCGAAGCCGCGCGGCACCTCGTAAGTCCACTGACCGAGAGGCAGCCGCCACTGCTTGACGATGGCGAACTGGCCGTTGATCAGGGTCACGATCACGGCGCCATCCGAGACCTCGCCGTTGGCGTTGAAGCGCAGCGTGAACTCGCCGGGCTTCCCGTTCGCCAGGATGACCGCGAACTTGACGTCGGTGAAGAAGCGAGCCGAGTGGTCGTAGATCTCCTTGATCCCGACCGCCTCGATCTCGCCCTTGCTGGCATCGCCGAGCTTCCTGAGCGGCTTCAGGTGCCGCCTGGCGAGCTCCTCGTTGATGTCTGCCAGTCTTTCTTGCCTGCTGATGTTGCTGTCCATGTTTTGCCTTTCTTGCCTCTGCAAGTCGAGCATCTACCGGCGCCGGGCTGCCTCTGCAGCCAGGCGCACGAAGGTTCAACGGGAGGGAGGTCTGCCGCCTGAAGCGTCTTGGCAGCAGGCTGCCTCCCAGAGCGGTGTTGCTTACCTGCTAGCGGGGTCGTCGACCAGCCGCGACGCAGAGCGAAGCGGCAGCCTCCGGCCCATGATGAAGCCGGTGATCACGCCGCCCAGGTGGGCGAAGTTGGCAACATGCGCCTGCGGCGCCAGGATGCTCGTGGTTACCTGTGAGTAGAGCAGGAACCCGAACACCACCAGGACCACGATCGGCATTACCATGTGCAGCCCGGACTTGATCTCTCTCCAGGCGACAACCAGGGCCGCACCCCAGAGTCCGGCGATGCCGCCGGAGGCGCCGACCAGCGAGACCTGCGGGTGAATGATCAGCTCCAGCATGCTGCCGGCAATGCCGGCCACCATGAACACCGTAAACCAGGAGTGCCCGGTCGTCCAGCGGCGGGTCACCCGGGCAAGCGGGATCAGGAAGAGCATGTTGTTGAACAGGTGCCCCACGCCCGCATGCAGGAACATGCAGGTGATCGGGCGCCACAGCTCGCCTTCCCAGACGCGCTGATCGCAGGAACCGAGATCGTAGAGGAGCAAGCCGAGCTGCTTGATGATCGGGACGCCGAGGATGGTTCCCAGGATCACCAGACCCCAGGTGGCGGCGAACCCTCCCAGAATAGCCAGAATGAACAGGATGTACAGACGGTCCTGGCTTGCCGGACCGGGAACATCCGAAGAACGGCTGGAGTCCAGGGGCGAGCGCGGCGGCTCGCCCGGGAATTGGCTCTCGCTCATGGAAGTGTCCTTTCGAACAGAAAGTCGGGCACCACAGACGGTGCCCGACCACATCACGAGTCGGCTCGGGCGCGTCAGAAAGCGCCCGAGCCCGTGTCAAACCGGGCGGGCCTTTCGACCCACCCGGCAACAACCGGCCGGCTCTGCTTCAGCCAGCCACTTGAGAAACTGCTGTTAGGCCGCGCGCGCGAGCAGGTCGGTGCTCTTGACGATCGTCACGCCGTGCTTGGCGAGGTCGTCGAGATCCGCCTGGCCGGCGCCGGGCGCCAGCTCGAGGACGCTCGTGGCGTCGGCGATCACGTAGGTCTTGAAGCCCTCGCCCGCCGCGTCCTTCGCGGTGTAGGTGACGCAGAACGGCCGGGTGACGCCGACCACGTACACCTCGACGCCCTCGAAGCCGCGCGTGCGCGCCTCGTAGCGCAGCTTATCGGCGAGCCCGGTCGACTCGAGCTTGCCGTTGTCCCAGAAGCCGCTGTAGCTGTCGCGCTGCTTGTTCATGCCCTTCTGCTGCGTGAAGGCCACGCGCGAGCGGTCGAGCGTCGGGTAGAACTCGCAGCCGGGCGTGCCCTGGCGGCAGTGCGGGTTCCAGAGCGTCTGCTGAACGCCATGCAGGTCGATCTGGTCGTACGGCTTCTTGCCCCCGTGCATGGTGTAGAACGACTCGTGGTCGACCGGGTGGAAGTCCTGCGTGTCCACCACCAGGTTGAAGAAGCGCAGTCGGGAGAGCTTGTTGACGGTCGGCACGATGTCCGGCGCGCCCGGCACCGGCAGCTCGCCGGTGCCAGCGATCTTGGGATCCTCCGGCATGAAGCCGTTCTGGATGTCCACGCGCAGGAGCACGCGCATCGGACCGGTCTTGGTGAACGCCGTGAGCAGGAGCGCGGCCACGGCGACGACGAGGATGATGATCGGGAGGGTCATGGACTTACTTCCTTTCCTGGGTGGAAGGTTCTGCGGCAAGTTTACCCGGATTGGAGCCCGGGGACGTGCCGGCAGCAGCGGTGGGAGGGTTGAGCGATGCTTCGGGGGACCGTTTGTCGCCGGTGGGCGAGCCATCGGTCTCTTTCTGTTGATCCATCTGGCGGTCGATCTCCTGGAAGAAGGGGGCGAGATCGAAGCCGTCCGGCAGCAGGAAGGCTTTGGGCGAGGCGTCGCTGGGGACGACCCAGTTGCCGTGAGGCGACAGGCTGTCGGAGCCGACCTGAGCCCCGTCGGTGCGGCAAGCGTTCTTGAAGCGCTGACCGACCGTGCGGGCGGCGAACCTCTGCCACCAGGCGATCAGCTCCTCCTGGCTATAGAGGTGCTTGAACCCGCTTGCGCGGTTAGCCTCCCCGACCAGGTAGAGGATCTTCTCCGGCGTGTCCCCGTAGCGACGGAAATAGCGCATGAAGAAGTCGCGCACCTCTTCCGGGCCGTTGACCTCGTCGGTCTTCTGCCGGACCTCGCCGTTCGGGCCGGTGGGCAGGAGCTCGGCGGAGACCTCCGTATCGCAGATATCCAGCAAGCGTGCGCGCACCCCACCCTCGAACTCCGTCTCCGCCTGGTGCTGGACCTGGAAGCGGACGAGCGTCTTGGGCATGGTCGCCTGGGAGTTGTAGTGCCCACCCAGCTGGTCAGCCAGCCAGGTGCACCAGCCGATGATCTGCTCGGACATGTCGCTGGT
>Ga0066388_100000348_pt1 | contig 21013 bp, 17 predicted proteins | sample PanSoiMetaGPlot6_FD_64539 | JGI IMG/M metagenome (GOLD analysis project Ga0066388, IMG submission 64539) | Tropical forest soil microbial communities from Panama analyzed to predict greenhouse gas emissions - Panama Soil - Plot 6 (Hybrid Assembly) | ecosystem: Environmental > Terrestrial >...
CCGGTCAGCGTGATAAAACCCTTGCGGGTTTGAATCCCATACATCAAACCGGTTAGGGCTTCTTCAATCTGTTTTGTCAGATAGAGATAGCGAGGATCGGGATTGACGTTGAAGGGATTCTCTTTGAGACCGTAGAAACTCTTGTACATTAGGCGATATCTCTTGTTCCGCTTCCTCTGCTCATTCTACTAACAAAGACGCAAAATGCACGCTACTCCAAAACAAAGGGCCGTGTGCGCCACTGAAAATTAATCGTGACGTAGTGATACGTCTGATTGCTCGTGCAAGCGGGCCCGATGCAACCTGCAAGGCCATAGTCGGTGAACTGTGCAGTGTAGTTTATGCCAAGGTTGGTGTATCGGCCTAACGGGCGGTTAAGGCCGCCACCGACGGACCAAGTGTTATACGTCTGCGTATTTGTCTGTATGGCGGAGCCAACAGGTGTGTTGCGGGAAAAACCGGTGCTGAGCTGGCCCGTCCAGAGGCGAGTGAGCCTGCGAGTCGCACCGAAATTAACCTGGTCGCTCGTCGAGCCAGTCAGGACGCCACTTCCGCCGGAAGTTCCATGGGTGTACGCAAGGGAGATGCTTCCATTTAGGAAAGCATACTGCAGGTTCGCGCCCGCATTGACGCCGTAATCCCAGGAATCTCCCGTCGGATGAACGCGGGACGTTGTAAAGTCAGGGCCGGCGTAGAGTTGCAATGCCAGCCGCCCCGTAATTTTTCGGCCGTATGCGAGATTAAAGGAATGATCTCCGTTCGCCTGTGGCTGGCCGGGATAATGGTAGGCACTAAACCGGTAGAACAATCCCATTGTACTTTCTCTCGATAGTGCGTAGTTGTAGCCCAGAGTTCCAGTGATGGAATTACTGTCCACATTTCCCGCGTCAACAAAGTTTAGGAGGCCATAGGAGCCACCGAAGGTGATAGATCCTCGTGGCGAGGTTGCATAGGTGAGTTGTGCAGCGCTAGCGTTGCTGTAACGAGGCCCAACCGCGGCAAAGATTCCCTGATTGGGAACGTTGTTGTTGCCAATGGTGGGAATCACGGGGCCAAGCGAACCCCCAGTACCTGGAGATCCCAGACCAGTGCTGCCGCCAAAACCAAAGGAAGACTCCGGCAAATAGGAAAACTGATCTGAAAGCTGAAGCTGCCAGCGGTTCCAGTTAAAAGTTTGAGAGAGTGCCAACTGTTGGTAATCGCCATTTCCTTGAGCGCTGTTTGTGGAAACGTAGCCACCACCGGAATAATTCATGGCCAACTGATTGTGTCCCCAAGCTTTGATCAGGCTCAGATTGCCGACAAAGTAGTTGTTCATCAGCCAGTCGGAGTTTTGCGTTTGGTTGTAGGATCTGGACTGAAATGCGCCAGACCATTGAAAGCCGGGAATCCAATAACTGTGTTGCAGTCCGGGTGAACCAAGAGTCGGGCTGAGAAGCCCTGTGAGCGGTGTGGTGTCGGGATTGAGACCACCGTTATCCTGGTCCTGTTGCTCTCCGGTATTCACTCCGGGAATCGGAGCAGAACCCGCAGGCTTTGGTTTGTTTCCACCGGAAGGCTGTTGATCGTCCTGAGCGTACGACAGCGGCGCCCCCGTTAAGAGGGTCAGAGTGAGTACGATGCAAGCCCATCTAAATTTGCGCACAAACATATTAAGTCTCGATCCTAAGGAACCACGATGACATCACCCGGTTGAAGAAGGATGTTCTGTTCCGGAAGATTGCCTTTTACGACTTCCTTGTAGTTGAACGGATGCTTAACCTGTTTTCCGTCTTCCGTTCGAAGAACATAAATGTTTTTCGGTTTTGCGAATTGCGTGAAACCGCCGGCGCTGGAGAGCGCCTGTAATACCGTCATGTTTGGCAACAGGGGAATTGCACCGGCACGCGTAACTTCACCCGTGATGTAGACACGACGGCTATTAATTTCCGTGACCGTCACGGTCACCTGAGGATTGGTCAGATACTTTGACAAGCTTTCGCGAAGCGATCCCGCGAGCTGCATTGCGGTCATACCGGCTGCTTGCACGTCATTGAGCAAAGGCAATGAAATCTTGCCGTCGGGCCGTACTGGGATCGTGCGGGAGATGTCCGGCTCCTTCCAAACGTCGATGCGCAATACGTCCTGCGGCCCAATCTTGTAGTCAGGATCGACCGAAGTGACCGGCGGAGCCGTCTTTGCGGGCGGATCCATTTTGGGGGCAGGGGCTTCCTGGGCGTCAGCGAATGGAGCGCAAAACAGCGCTCCAATCAGCAAAAACCGAAGATGCAAACTCATGAATCCTCCCTCAGTTTCCATTTTTTCCGTTGGAAACGCCGATCTGTTTGATCTTGTAAAGAAGCGACTTATAGCTGATTTGCAACTCGCGGGCTGCCCTCTTGCGATTCCAATGGGTTCGCTCCAGCGCCTGAAGAATCAATTCGCGCTCGGCTTTTTCAGAAGCAGCACGGGCAGCGGTTTTTAGCGAAGTACTAGGTGTGGCAGCAGCTGGCGCATATTTCGCAGCCGGAGAGATATCGAGGTCATTTAGGGCAATCTGCGCATCGCCAAGAACTACCATCTTGCGAATGAGGTTTTCCAGTTGCCTTATGTTGCCGGGCCAGCGGCATGCGGACAGTGCGTGGATTACTTCCCCGGTAAGGAGGGGAGCCTGCTTCCCAAAGGCGCGAGAATATTTGTTCAGGAAGTATTCTGCAAAGGCAGGAATGTCTTCGATTCGATCTCTAAGCGACGGAAGCCGCAGGCAAGCGCCGTTGAGCCGAAAGTACAGTTCACGCCTGAAATGGTCGGCTTCAACTTCCACATCGAGGGCACTGCAGCTAGAAGAGATAATGCGGACCGAGGGATCATCGCTCGAATCAGGCTCATGCTGATCCGAGAGAAAAGAGAGCAAAACGCGCTGAGCGGCCGCATCCAATTCTTGAACATTGTCCAAGTAGAGAGTTTCTTTCGGAGAATCCAAGGTAAGCTGTTTGAATTCATTCAGCTGTGAGGAAAAATGCGCAGGATCGAACGATGCGCAATTAATCTTGCAGAAACGCCGTTCTTTGTTCATCGACAGGCGATGAATTAGTCGCGCGTAAACATCTTTGCCGGTGCCACTCTCGCCCACAATCAGAATGGGAATGTTCGTTGGAGCAATTTCGCCAACCATCTCGTTCGCGGCCTGAATGCCCGAAGCAATCCCGTACAGGCAACCCGACGCGAGGGGTTCAGCAATAAGTTCAGAGTGAGATGTTCCTACCATACGTTACTCAAAAGCTGAAAGTGCAAATCAGGTGCCAGGGAGGGACAAGAATTTGAAGCAAGAATATTGGTTAAGCCTTTTGTATCTAGTAGTTTACGTAGAGAAGGGGGTCTTTGGACCAAAACTCCAAAAAACGGATGTCCCAGCAGCCTTCCACTAAGTGGCAATGTATTGCCCACATTTGAGGGGCGGTTGAAGGCCGACAATCCTTTTTGACGGTTCCTTTGCACAACTACACAATCGCGCGGAGCCTTCCCGGCACGACTATTTCTGTTGTGCGAGGAGGTCATTACTGAGGACATGTTGAGCCACTAGGTGATTCGAAAGGGCGCTGGGATGAGCGTCCCGGGCGTCCAGTATGTATTGCGATCGGTTTATTTTGTAGCCCGGCAATATGTCCTCTACGACGTCGACCGGAATGTTGCGCTGGCGGAATCCGTCTCTGAGCTTTTCGTAAATTGGCCGATCCGGCTCGCCAGCCAGTGCAGGATGCAAAATCACCCGGAACTGGATGTTTGGGTATTGTGCCTTGAGTAGTTCCTGCGCGCGGCTTACTACGCTGAAATAAAGACGAATATCATCGTCGGTAACGGCACTATCGCGCTTGGAAATGACGCGAATCAAGGCGGACTTGTTCAACTGCCCCCTCAAAGGAGAGTTAGGCGCGAGGCCAAGACGCATGGGCAAATCTGGACGATCTTCATAAAACCCATCTCGATACAATTTGCCATCGGCGTCTAAAGCGTACTTCGGCGCATGGTTGCCCCAAGCAACTCGTCCGGCGACACGAGCCACGTGAGTGGGAATCGCAACGTAAAATGCGTATTGCGGAGTTGTGTCCACGACACGGCGCACTACGCCTTGTTCAAGTTGCGTTAGCATGTGAGCAGGGTTGTATGCCGGAAATCCAAAATTGAATGTCCGATAGTGCCCACCAGATAGTTCGCCGACTTGATAGGGAAGGGTCTCATTGTCACGAAGCCCGTCGCCGAAAGTGAACGAGCAGCCGAAAAACAGCACCGTTCTAGCCAAGTTCTCTTTGTGCCAGGGAGGAGCCACACGCAGACCGTTGGAGTCAATGCTGTAAGTGACGTCAAACAAAGATCCCCAGGGGCCATGCAGTAATCCGGCGGGACCAGGTTTGATCGCCCGAGCCTGATGGGATCTTATAGGCGCCCATCCCAATATGTCGTCGTGAACAAACAAAGGAACGATGAAAGTCGCTGGTGTGTACTCGTGAAGAACGCAAAAAGCTTCAATGCCCGCTGCCAAACATACAATGACAGCCACGTTCAGCAGTATCGCGCGAGGCCATGACCCTTGAACGAAACCCATCGCCACGCAGAGACCGGTCGCCCAAAGCATTCCGAGCCAGAAGAAGGGTGCTGGTGCAGCCTTCAGGATTAGCATCGAAATCAAAGCAACAGACAAAAACAAGGCGAGTAAGGAAAATGCGTTGCGACCCTTTGCCCGTTTAATAGAAGTTACCATCGGACTCTGTTGCACACCGGTCGTCAAGAGAACATTTTCGGAATTGCTCATAACCCTTTCCTGTCGGACTTTCACAGACCGAATGTGAGAATGTCATGACCCGCAGCGATGGTTACAACTTGCTTGCCGTCGGACAAAAAGGTGATAGGAGCAGCAACGATTCGACTGCTCGTATTAACGAGCCATAGTTGCTTGCCGGTTCTTGCATCGAGGACATAAAAGGTGAACTGCTGGCTTCCAAAAAGGACTTGGCCGCTCGTGCTGAGCAGGCCACCCACGTGAAAAGCAGGATTGCGGAATTCCCACTTTTGCTCGCCGGTCAAGGCGTCCAAAGCTCGAATAGCCCCTTGCGGATTAGAGGCGTTCGAGTACTCCCACGAGCCTCCGAGGAAAAGATCGCCAGCTTGATATTTTGAGTGTCCCTTGTAAAAAATCCCTCCCCAATCCAAGCTAGGCACATATATCAAACCAGTTTGTGGACTGTAGGAGGGTGATTCCCAATTCGCTGCCCCACCGACGCCGGGATAAACGAGCGTACCGCGCTCTGTGGGCAATGAACTGGGGTCTATCTGGGGGCGTCCAGTCCTGTCAATTCCTTTTGCCCACGTTTGGCGGGAGAACGGCTTTGCAAGCAGGAAATGTCCGGATTCTCGGTCGAGCAGATAATAGAAACCATTTCGGTTAGCTTGGGCCAGGAAACGCTGCCGCTTGCCTTTTACGTCCTGGTCGAACAAAACGAGAATTTCCGTTGCGTCCCAATCGAAAACATCGTGCGGCGTGAATTGAAAGTGCCATTTAAGGGCGCCGTTATCTGCATTAAGGGCTACTACGCTGTTCGAATAAAGGTTTTCTCCTTCGCGAACCTGCCCCTCGAAATTTGGGCTCGGATTGCCGACGGGCCAGTAGAGCAGGTTTGTTTCGGGATCAAATGAACCGGTAATCCAAGTCGAGCACCCGCCAGTTTGCCTGGAGTTCCCGGACCAAGTTTCAGAGCCGGGCTGACCAGCCTGAGGAACGGTGTCAAATTTCCAAACTTCTTTTCCAGTTGCGGCGTCCCTTGCTTGTATAAATCCCCTGATTCCAAATTCGCCTCCGGCGACTCCCGTGACGACGAGATTCTTGAACACCAACGGAGCACCAGTGATGCTGTACCCTTGTTTGTAATCCGCAATTTGTACGTCCCACTGAACAGCACCTGTGTTGAAGTCCAAAGCAACCAAGTGAGCGTCTAGTGTGCCTAGGAAGAGGGTGTGACCCAAGACCGCCAACCCACGATTTACGAATCCACAACATAAGGAAAGGCGGTCAGGAAGTTGCCTTTCATAAGACCAAATAAGTGACCCCGTTTTTGCACTTAGTGCCTCAACCCGGTTCGGCGGGATCGTCACAAACATGGAATCGCCAATAACCAAGGGTGTAGTCTCGATCGCAGGTTCTAAAGTGTCGTACTGGCGCATCCACAGCAAACGAAGACTTCCCGCATTTGCGGATGTAATCTGATTAAGAGTGCTGAATCGATGGCCGTTATAAGACCCAGAATAAGTTAGCCAGTGGCCAGAGGCAGGACCTTTGGAAGGAATATCCCCGTAGGCCACCGGTGCCAAGTCTATGACTTTGGATTCAGAAGCCGAATCACCAGGAAGGTCTTGTCGCAGCATAAGTGATTTAACGTATGCGCTGAGTCTCCATCTGTCGAGCCAAGGTAGGTTGCTAGCGGGCATAGCCGTTCCACGAACACCGAGGGAAATAGTCCTGAACAATGCCCAATCGCTGCTGCCATGTGTCATTTGTCTGTGACGAAGGCTTGGGCCGCCGGGACCTCCTAGGCCGTCGGAGCCGTGGCAGCTCTCACAGTGCGACCTGAAAGCTTCCTTCCCCGCAGCAAGATCCGCTGCAGTTACATAGGGATTCCTAATCGCAGCATAGGGATTGGGGGCTGCGGCAAGCGCGGGCAGATTGAAATGTTCGCCCGAGCGAATCATAGTGAAAAGGTCGGTCCACCCAACATCCGGAATAGAGCCGGTACCTTTCTCCCAAACAATCGTCAAGCCCATTCGCAGTTTGGAGGAAACTCGAATGGCCAGCAGTCCGCTGACCAGGAGCACTCCAAGGGCGATCCAGAGTGACCGCATTTTTATGTTAGGCATCAGTGTTCCCAACAACCTAGAAATCTTCCTCGCGCAGTCCTTATCAAGTCGCGAGCTTAGGGCCCCTTAAAGAGAAAAAGAAACCAGCAAGACAAACCACAAATGAAACGAGGCTGACAATCATACCAATGCGGCCGGGAGACCCAAGATCGAACACCAACCGGACAGCGTATTTTCCGGGGGGGAAAGTCAGCTCTGCCAAGCCATCCGAAGAGACCCCTACAGTCGGATTTCCAGACGTGGCCTGCACTGGGACAATTCTCCAGAGGGGGGAATAAAGCAATTTGAGTCTGATGTGGGCTTCGTTGACGCAGTCCGAAGAAACGAAGAAGCCCTTCGGGCTTTCGCGTCTGACGCTAAGATTACAGTCAGGATAAGCAGTATTTTTCTCAAGAGTCTGATCTTCGGGCATCGCGACAATCTTATAGTTATACGGGTTCGTGCCGAGAACCTTCGCAAAAGCGAACAGCTGGTTGGAAGGCAGATACGCACGGTACATAGGATCGACATCTTGCGTTGCATCAAATGAAGTAGGCCAAGGATGCAAAAAGACCCAATGGGTTTTCCAAGTCAATAATCCTCCGCCGATGGTCGCAAGGGTGACCAATGCAATGACAAGCTGGGACGGCCGATTGGTCCCCTGGGGTTCGCGGATGCAGCTCTCCAAAGCAATGGCTAACAGTCCCACGACTGCAAGAGTGAAGGTGCCCCCAAGCCGGAAAGGAAATTGGACTGCGCTGCTCCCCGGAAGCAGTTTCCAAATAGGAGCACTGAAAGGCAGCATGAAGAAAAGTGATGCCGCAAAAATATAAAACAGCACAACTTCGCGTTGAGTTCTCACTTCCTTTGCAGTGCGGCAGTAGGACAAAAGTCCAAGAACGACAGTAAAGAAAATGACCAACAGCATCAGACCAGAGAAATTATTGGGAGGGGCTGGCTGCAAATGAAAGCCGCTCAGTCGAATGAAGGCTTGTCCAAAGTTCGGTATCAAAGCAAGAGTTGCGAGAGCCAGGATCACTCCCAATAGGACTCTGACACGAGGATTATCCTTTGTCTTCCAAATATGCCATGCAGCTACACCTGCCAGCACAAGAGCAGCGCCAAGAGCAAGGGGAACTTGTCGACTCTCCAAATCACTTGAGGTCAAATGCAGAAAATAAAGAGCAAATTGATAACCGGTGAGTACGCTTTCCATTTGATCTAAATCAAAGAGATGTCTGTGGGTGATCGCCGGGATGACGTATATAGCGGCCATGCCTATGCCCAGGATCCCGGAGAAAAATATGGGAAGGGCGCGTTTGAACAGTGAAGGCTCTTCCTGTCTTCCAAACACGATCGCATAGAGGGCAAGCGCGGGAACGAAAAGAAGTGTCGTCAAAAGATTGCTAAGGATAAGTAGCGCAAAGAGCGCGCCGAGAATGAAGACCGCTGAGCGCTTCTTGTGAATCGACTCAACGGTGGAAAGTGCCAAAGGCATCCAAATAAAGGTGCATAGTTCCCCGATTGCGCCTCGCGCGTAAATTCCGTCTTGCAATATGAAGGGCAACGACATGTAAACGATTGCCGAGGCTGTCGCTGGAAAAGGACCCGTAAATTTTCTCAACCAAAACCATGCGGCTACGCCAGCCGAAGCCAACGCGAGGTAGCAGAACAGACCTAGTTCCCTACTGTCTCGGCTCTCCTTCGGAAACGGAACAATAGGTCGAAGAAAGGCCGTCAAGTAATACGGCAGTGGGTATTGAGCTACAAAAATCGGGCTGCCAAAACCCTTGTTTTCGTCCACCAACCATCTCGGGTAACTCTCCCCATTCCAAAACTGACCGCTGAAGTGATGCTGATACCTAACGTGGGTAAGCGCATTTGAACTGGCGGGTAATCCATAAAGCAGACAGGGCAGGCTCAAAAGGATGCCGGCCAGAAATATCAATAAAACTTGCAGGCCAGGTTTTGATCCAAGCGACATGAGACCTCTCGATCCGAGAAAGTAGGCTTATTCCTTAAAGGCGGACCTTAGGAACCGCGGATTAGAAGACGTTTGGGGATGTTTCAAACGCAAACTGCATGAGTTGAACTTGCAATGCGTCAAGGAAGATTCGTCACCACAACGGAATTGTTGTCACCACTGGAACTCGATCAGTTTTTCAGAGCTCTCAATTGTTCCTTGCTTGAGCGCAGCTATCTGTCAATCCTTCCACTAGTTGCGAAGTTGCACGCTTCAACCAGCTTTCGCGCCAGTATGGATAAATCGCTCTGGGGCAGAGTCTGTGATAGTCCGACTTGCAAACTACTCCCTCAAGGATGATGCACGGGTATTTCATAATAACCATCTTGCGAGTCTTCTCATCGATAATTCGATGGACTCTGCGCAACACACGGTAAATTCCACCGCAATAGGGAAGCATTTCGGAATCGAACCAAAGCCCACGGTTTTTTTGCGTCTTATCCAGCGTGCCGATGATTTCTTCTTTGCTGCGCACTTCGACAAGTTCGCCAGGCTGCAGATTCAATATCTCGACGGGAGTTTTTGAAGCCGTGCCTTCAATAAAGGGGTACCGGGCTCCTTGCCTTCTTGCCTGGACTTCGTTGAAAAACCCAATAATGGTAGCTTGGAGCAATCGCGAAACGGCGAGGATAAACTCGAGCAAGCGATGGCCTTTTGAGGAACCAGCCAAACCGGAATCGAGATTGCCCGACTGCAAATCCCTAACATATTGCCGGGGATCCCAAAAACTCATATGCGAAGTGTATTCCGGAACATTTGTGGCCTGGCAAGCGAAGAGTTGCTCACCCTGGCTGTTTGCCGCAGAGGCTGCAGCGTGAATGGCTTCAACGGTGCAAATGTTAACAAGCTTTGAAGGCCCGTTTTGCGGCGGTTGCAAGTTTTCTGCAAGGACGAGGTCGCCAGCGGCTCGTTTGAGCCAAGATTCTTTCCAGAAGATGAGGCAGCTCGCCTGACATCCGTCGTGACCCGATCCATCACAACGAACCCCCTCAAGATGAACCGAGTTGGTCATGCGCCGAATGCTCCATCCCTGCGTATATTCACAGGTCTTATCGGCTCGCTTGTACACGCGGTATCTTCTTCCGCAGTGCTGAAGCATTTCAGGCATGAACTGCAGGTTGTCAAGTCGGCCGTTTTCGCCAAGGGTCGCAAGGATTTCCTCTTGGCTGCGAACTTCAACCCACTCGCCCGCCTTCAAGTTCAGAACGCGCTGATGCAAACTAGGCCTTGGCATTGTCTTTTCTGTTTACCCTTATGGTTGCGGACTGGCGGTAACATTCCGATGCCAGTCCCAATAACCCATAGACTTTTAACTTACGGCCAAACCGCGCTCCGGAGTTAAGTGCAATCATCCACCGCACCGTCCAGACCGCAAGCCGGCGAAAAACGTACAGAGGTATCCCCTTGACCGACCACCTTGTCGCCGGAGGAATTCCGAACTCGCGGATATCAGCGCGAGCTTTGTCGAACCACCAATCCAGGAAATATTCTTTTCGAACTCTGTTTTGTGGAACGGAGTGATAAACGATGGCAGACGGTTCGTAAAACAAATGCTCCCCGGCTGCCAGCAATCGCCGGCCAAACTCCGTGTCCTCGTTTCGAATTTCATTTCCGGGTCGTGGCCCTAAATCGGTTCGAAAACCGCCGTACTTAGCGAATACTTCTTTTCGGAAAGCCATATTTGTACCGAAGGGTGGTTCGTCAAGGGGTCGTGACTTTGTTCCCAGGTCGAAAACGGCGAGCGGAGCCAAAGCATAAGGAGCGTCTACGTTGAGCCATGCGGGCGGTGTGAAATTCCGTTCGGGGAGAATGCGCCCTCCAACTCCCACCCACGTGGGGCTCTGGAAAGGCGCGGTCAGGTTTTGAAGCCATGTCCGGTCGACAACCACGTCGTCATCCACAAAAGCCAAAACGCTGCCGCGTGCTTCGCGAATGCCTGTCGAAAGGGCGTGGGATTTCCCCGGTTTAGGTTCAAATAAATAACGAAACCGCCGAGGAAATTTTTCGCAGAACTTTTCGATTACGGCTCGAGTTTGATCTTTCGAATTGTTGTCAACGACCAGGACTTCCCACTCAGTCGAGTCCGCCAGCTGAGAAGCCGCGACGCTTTCCAGCGCCGTCGCCAAACTTTCATGACGATTGTAAGTACACAAGATGACTGTGATACTCAGCATAAGTTTTTCCGGTTGAGAGCGTTGCCTAGTCAATAGCTAACATGCTCCGCAAATTCATAGGCCAGATGAAGACTCGTTTGCGAATTTGCAAATTGAAGTAGCAAGCCAACTTTTCAAAAGCGTTTGAGATACTCTTCTTCCCTCTGAAGCTTCCGTCGCCTAAAGAACCAATCCAGCATATCGCCGAGATTCAAGAACACACCAATCAGTTCACCCAGAGATGCTTTGACTAAACGCATTCGACTCCAACCGAGTCCAGTTTCGGTTAGTTTTTTCTCGTGGTAATTCCAGAAATCCTTGCCGCGCCGCCGCACTAGATTGCGCGCTAGAAATCGATAGTATTCGTTTAGTTTGCGCTCTATGCAAAAATGAATTTCATCCGTTGCTAGAAAATTCGGACCGTATTTGACCAATTCGTGCAACCTCCCAGCGACAGTGGTGTGCATCTCTGCTGAAAAGGTTGTCAGAGATTTGGGCCTGACCCTCGTATAGGTGAGGACCTGATTGACAAATCCAAAGTCACACGAATTCAAGAGTTCGATACAAGCTTCAGTATCGGAATGAAGATTCGATTCATTGAAGAACGGATCGCGGGATCGAACAAGATCCGAGCGGAACAGCAAGGAAGTTGAAGTTCCAAAGACATAGACATCTTCGAGATAGAATTTGCGAACGATATCTCGGCCTGAAACGCAAGCGCTTGGATAGGGCAAGCCGGTCCACATGACTTTTCGGCCTTGAAGGCCGTACGCGCCCACAATTCCCACGCTGGAATTTGCTTCAGCGACTGCGACCATCATTTCCAAACATTCGGGGAACAGCCAGTCATCAGAAAAAATGATCTTGCAATATTTGCTGTCGGAAGATATCTGCCTCAGCCCGGAGTTAAAATTTGAGACCGCCTTCAAAAATTGTTGGTTTTCATGGACGCGGATTCGAGAGTCCACCGCGGCATATTTGTAAGCGATCTCCTGGGATCCATCAGTGCTGCAATTATTCGCGATGACGCAGTTCCAATTCTTATAGGTCTGGGAAAGAAGACTCTCCAAACACTCAGGGAGAAATTCGGCGCAGTTGTAAAGCGGAACAATCACGCTCACCAGCGGATCAGACTCGCGATTCATTCCCCAGCCCTTGCCAAATCCAGAGCCATGGAGTCCCCTTCTGTCGCCCGACGACGTCTCAAATTTCTGACCAAATCAACGTAGAAAGTCTTTTGCCCCATGACATAGAGCAACATCAGTGCATAGACACCAAAGAGGATTCCGCAGCTTAGGACCAGCCGGAAAAGCGGAGACAGAGATTGGCCAAATTGAAATTGCAGGGCGAACGCTATTGCGGCGGCAACGGCTGCGGAAACCAGGGGGCGTCTAACAACATTCAAAACATCCCGGAATGATATGTTGGTCCCATGAACGCACCACAGGATATGAGGAACAAGCCAAAGAGTCATTGCAGTCGAATAGGCCAGGGCAACGCCCTTTGGGCCATAAGGCAAACCTAGCAAGTAAGCTGTGATCGCGAGGGGAGCAATCACCAAAGCGATCCGCAGGCTACGCTTGACCCATCCCATCGAGAAAAGCAGCCAAGAAAACGGATTCATCATCGCAAACATCAGAATCGTGGGAGCGAGGAGTCGAAAGATGGGAACAGCCTCTTTCCACTTGGGTCCAAGAAGCACCATGATCAAGTCCTGGCCAAAGAAAGCACATGCAAACGTGATGGGTACCGTAAGCGCCAAAACGAGGGAATAGCCTTTAAGAAAATAGCTGCGACGCCGGTTCTCATCATTCTGCACGCGAGCCAGAACGGAAAAGGCAACTTCGCCAACGGCGGAATTCAAGTTGTCCGTGGGAATATTGATGAGTTGATAGGCCCGGCCGTAGATGCCCACGGTTTCGGCGCCCCAAAAACGGCCCAGAAGAACTTTTTCCAGATTGTAAGCTACATAGACAACCAAGACGTTCAAGGTTACAGTCCCACCAAACTTCATCATGGCCTGCGTCCCGCTCTTCCTACGCGGACCGCCGGGAACCCAACCCGTTGCTAACCAAAGCATCGCGGAAGTCACGAGCGGAGTAGAAATCGTCATTCCCACGAGCGACCAATACTTGAATCCCTTAAGTGCCATTCCGATTCCGACGGCGATGCTGACTACCAGGGCAATCACTTCGATCAGCGCGAGAGCACCAAATCGCATTTCCCTCTGCAGCATCGCGGAATGTTGCACACCGAGTGCATTGAGAAAAAACCCGAGCGCCAAAACTATGGTGACCCACAAAAGCCGGGGTTCGCTGTAGAACATCGAAACCAAAGGCGCTGCAGCAACGAGAAGAATCGAAAGAATTACGCCGACTAGCGTATTGATCCAGAAGAGAGTCGAAACCTGTTCGTCGGAAACTTCCGCGCGCTGGACTGTGGCAGAGGAAAGTCCAAAGTCGCGAAAAAGGTTAAGTACACCGGTGAAGGCGGTGACCATACCCACAAGCCCGAAGTCTTTTGGGTCCAACAAACGCGCGAGCGCCATCAGGGAGCCAATTCGCAGGGTGAAGTTCGCTACTTGCGAAAAAATTTTCGCGACTCCGCCGCGAATTGCTCTCGTTTTTAGATCTTTCATCTGAATCTATGAACGCAGCAGAAGCCCAGACACAATGGTGCGGTTTGAGATTTCCGGATTGATCTGCACCGCGTCAAAGAACAAGCTTGCGAGAATAAAACGCCTCGGCGTGGCCGCTCGAGGCATTACATTCCATGCCGCGGAGGCGCATTAAGGCAAGAAAAGTTTCCTTCTGAAACCAACGCTTGGAGCGCTGTGACGCAAAAGCGTCGAGCAGGAACTCCACTTTTGTTTGGTAGTGCTTGGTTTCGAGAGGAACAAAGAAATTTGGACGCCCCATGTCACCGTCGTATTTTGGAATTTCATATTCAAGGATCAAATGATCGCGAAATGTGTTCCAGGTTAGCTCTGATATCTGGCGATGGTCCTGGTGAGCGTCTTTCCCATAGTGGGTAAAAATGAGGTCTGGAGAGATTGTCTTTTTCAGCTCCTCGAAAACCGTCTTTATCTCGCCACCTACAAATGGCATGAACCCGTCAGGGAAAGACTTGAGAATTGGTCCCCTGAGTGCTCCCGGCTTAACGAACAGCGAAGCGGCGCGGCGCGCTTCACTCTCTCGTGCACCGGTCGCGTTAAAAACTACCCAATGAAACACGCAGGCGGAGTGTTCCTCAGCGAGGCGAAGAATTGTCCCGCCACAACCAATTTCGATGTCATCGGAATGCGACCCAAGGCAAAGGATTTCCAGCGGCTTTTCAGTTTGGTTTAGCCTAAGGCCCAGCATGATAGGTTGTCGCGATGCTCCGACTTTTATGATTTAGAGGAAGTTCTACTTAAGAGCAGCTCTCGAGGCATTCGAGACAAGTCCACAAAGATTCGCTTGTCAATATCGCAAGAATGAGCGCACCAATTCTAGCTACGAATTCGCGCGAACTCTTGAACCAATTCACGGTCTTCTTCAAACCATCGTCCAATGAGGTACTGGGGCTCCAACCAAAAGTATGTTTAAGGATCGAAGTATCAGCTACCCTTTCGTGCTCAAATGGTCGGTCAGGAAGCGCTCCGAACTCAGGTTCTATACCGTTATCAATAATCTCGCTGATTCGGTTTACCAAGGAACGAATGGAAACCAGGGACCCGGATCCCAAGTCAAATGAGCTGGGTGCAGGCACCGTCGTAGAGGCAGTTCTGATCAAGCCTTCGACAACATCATCGACGTAGATCCAATCGACCATGCGTCGGCCACTGCTGAGTTTTGGCCTCTCTCCGCGCAACATCGAGAGAATGGTATAGGGGATGATCTTCCGAGTGTCTTGAGGCCCGGGTCCGTAAGTAATGAAGATGCGAGGCACGGACACGGAAACGCGAAACAGTGCTCGGAACATTTCCGCGTATCCTGCAGAGCACCATTTTGTAGCTGCATAGGGCGAACAAAGCGTTTGCTCTTCGCCCTGCAAGGGGGCTTCGCAAGAACCGGCAAGCACCACACGTTGACAACCTTCCTCAGCAGCATCCACCAGCAGACTTACCGTGCTCGCCAGGTTTGCCTGGAAAGTCGGGACAACTTCGCTTAATTCTCGAGATCCCGTAACGCGAGAACCCAAATGGAAAACTATTTGGGGATGAATATTCCTAAACAGAGCACGCGCTTCCCCGGAGTTTTGAAGGTCGGCTTGCCACCATTTTATGTTCCCGTCCACAGACCGATAACGATCGCGCGAAATGCCGTGAACTTCATTCCCCTCCGATACGAGGCGCGTACAAAGATGAGAACCAATAAAACCACTGGCACCCGTGACCAAGATCTTGCTCATGTCGCTACCTCTGACCAGACGATTCCACGAATTATGGGCTGGTTATTGCAACTCTTGACGGACTCTCGACCGGGGACCCCGAATGATTCCAAACTTTCCATGGCGCGGAGGTCTGGTTCAGTTCTTCCAATCGTTGCTTGTCCTTGAAGGTATCCATGCACTGCCAGAAACCAGTGCACTTGTATGCGAGTAAAGCTCGTTCGTTGATGAGACGTTGGAAAGGCTCACGAACCAGCTCTTCGCCCGATTGGATATAGCGGAAAATATCGTTGCGCATCACAAAAAAGCCACCATTAATCCAAATGTCGGTACTTGTCAGGGCCGAAACATTCATGACTTTACCTTCGGGGTTGACATTGACAATGTCAAAGCTAGCCGTGGGTTGTACAAGCAGCAAGGAAGCAATTGCGTCGCTTTGCTGAAAATTTTCAATCATTGCGGGCAACGCGACGTCGCTTAATCCGTCACCATAATTTGCGAGGAACATTTCCTCACCCTGAAGATGCGACTCTACGGCCTTGAGTCTCTCGCCAACGTTGGAATTAATCCCGGTTTCAACGAACGTGATCGTCCAGTCGTCGATATCGCGATTGAGAAACTCGATTTTCTTTCCGCCCTTAGACCAAACAAAATCATTGGAAACTGACTCGTCGTAGTGCAGAAAATAGTCTTTGATCACACTTCCCTTGTAGCCCAGACAAAGAATGAAATCCTTGTGGCCAAAATGCGCGTAGTACTTCATCAGGTGCCAAATGATTGGTCTTGTACCGATTTGCACCATGGGCTTCGGCACGTCGTCCGAGTAACCTCGTAGACGCATTCCCGCTCCACCACAAAACAGAACCACTTTCATGACTCACCTCAACGCGCGTTACTAATAGACCGCAACCTTCGGGATGGGTACGACGAAACGGCCGCCCCATTCACGGATGAATTGCAGTTGTTGCGTGATTTCGTCCTTCAAATTCCAAGGGAGGATAATCACGTAGTCGGGCTTTGTTTCACGGATCCGATCCGGGTGAAAAATAGGAATGTGCGTTCCCGGGAGAACCCTTCCTTGCTTGTGTGGGCTGCGGTCCACCGTATACTGAATAAGATCTTTCCCGATTCCGCAGTAGTGAAGCAAAGTCGCGCTCTTTCCCGGTGCACCATAACCGGCAACGGTTTTACCTTCCTTTGCGGCCGAAAGCAGAAAGTCGAGCAAAGCAAATTTGGTCTCCTTTACTTGACGGGCGAACCCCTCATAGGCAGCGATCGTGTCTAGTCCAGATTTCTTTTCTAATTGAAGCAGCGCTTCTACGCTTGGTTGCAGAGCGTGAGTCGTGTCTTCCACTCGGCAGGCGTAAACGCGCAGGGATCCACCGTGCGTTGCAAGCTCTTCAACGTCAAATACTTTCAAGCCATGCGCCTGCAGGATGTTGATCGTCGCCAACAAAGAGAAATAGGAAAAATGTTCGTGGTAGATGGTATCGAATTCGTTGAGCTCAATAAGCTTTAACAGACTGGGGAATTCCAACGTTAGAACGCCCTGCGGCTTGAGGAGGAGTTTGAGGCCTTCTACGAAATCGTTGAGGTCTGGCACTTGGGCAAGGACATTGTTGCCTGCGATCAAATCAGCGGTTTTTCCCTGTGAAACAAGCTCAAAAGCTAGTTGCACTCCGAAGAAACGATTAAGAGTGGGCACTCCCTTTTCTTCGGCCACTTTTGCGACATTGGAAGCGGGTTCGATCCCGAGAACAGGCACGCCTTTTTTCACAAAATATTGAAGCAAATAACCATCATTGCTTGCCACTTCAACGACAAAGTTCTTCAGCCCGAGACCGAAGCGTTCAATCATTTGCGTGGTGTAGTTTTCACAATGTTTCAGCCAAGAATCCGAGTAAGAGGAGAAATAGAGGTAATCGCTGAAGATATTCTCCGGACTTTCAAACTCCTCCAGCTGAACCAAAAAGCATTTTGCGCAGACAAAAACATGAAGCGGATAAAACATTTCTCCGCGATTCAGTTCAGCAACAGAAGGGTAGGTTTCGCAAAGAGGCGACATGCCCAGATCAATAAAGGTCTTTTCGAGACTGGCACCGCAGAAGCGACAAGATTTTGCCGTAGTATTTTGTGAGACTTCAGTCGGTAGAGCCATGGTTGCCATGAGCTATCGGGTTTCCCTACAAGGAGTAAGATTCAGAATTCGGTCGGGCCCTCGGGCCTACAGTTTGAATGAGGCGCTGTGGAGAGTATCCAAAGATTGGGTGGCTCAGGACCAAAGGGATCAAGCCTGTGAGTGGCTTCACAATCCAGGACACATCAGGGCAGGCTTACGCCGCGAAAGTCCCAAAAGCGACCTGTCCTAGACCCAGTTTGAGGCAATCTTCCTGCCAAAAGCGGATGAATCAGGAACTCAAGCCAAGATTCGATTGTCCGTATCTATATATAAATAAAAGACCTACTGGAGTAATTTTCGCGAAGGAGAGACAGATAGTCTTAGACCGGGAAAAAGTGGTAGCCGGCTGGAATAGAGGTGGAAAAGAGTTTCCACGCCCTCACTTCCAATAGAGCGATTCGTCTAAACGGCTCGATTTGAGGAGCCTTTGAATCTGTGCCATTCGGACGAAGTTTCCCTTCTGAACTTCTTCGAAAGTAAGCTTCACGGTACGGTATGCGTCGTATAGCTCCTTTACACCCATCCGTGCAGTCCACTGCGGCTTGAAACTCGGTAGCACGCGCCTGATCTTGTCACAGTTGACACGGTAGCAGCGCGTATCCGGCCCGCCCCCCGGAGCGAATTCAATTTGGCAGCAGGGTACAGTCTCAGCAACTATCGTCGCCAATTCGCTGATGCGATAATTTTCCTCTGTGCGACCGACGTTAAATACTTGGTTGTGAACAAGCTCGCGCGGAGCCGCGAGAACACTAACGATAGCCGCGATGATGTCGCGTATGTGCACGATGGGTCGCCAAGGTGTGCCGTCACTTTTTATGTAGACCTGCCCTTTTGTATAAGCCCAGGCGACGAGATCGTTGAGCACGATGTCCAGCCTAAGCCTAGGTGAAGATCCGTAGGCGGTGGCGTTGCGCATGAATGTAGGACTAAATCGGTCGTCTGCTAGAGGTGCAACGTCACGCTCGACATAGACTTTTGATTCCCCATAAGGAGTAACCGGATTAAGTGCCACTGTTTCGTCAAGAAATGCGTCCCCGGCTGCACCATACGTGCTGCAAGAGGACGAAAACACAAAACGGCTTACCCCGGCGGACTTAGCCAGTTCAGCGAGGCGCACCGAAGCATGATGGTTTATGTCGTAAGTCAGCTTTGGATCGAGATTGCCAAGCGGATCGTTAGAGAGAGCGCCCAAGTGGACTATGGCTTCAAAGCCTTCGAAATCAGACCTCGACAAGTTGCGCAAATCTCGACGGACCTCCGGTATTTCCGGATTAGGATTTCCAAAATCGCACCCGGCAAAGAGATCTGTGTCCAGCCCGACAACTTCGTGGCCCGCTTGCTGCAAGAGAGGAGCAGCAACCGCCCCGATATAACCCTTGTGACCGGTCAAAAGTACTCGCATTCAAATTCCTCTTTGATCTGAAGATGAAATCTGCTTCTGCTACTGCGGAGTCGACCTGGCGCTTTTTGATTTAGGCAGGTTCAACCTTTTCCAGGAGGCCGTTGTTCTTCAAGAGCTCGGCCGCATCCTTCAACAATGAAAATGCAATGCCGGATTGTTCAGCGATATCCAGCAAGGAGTGCGTCCCATCGGAGAGATTCAACAGCCAGAGCCGCGCCTCTATCTCGCGGTCAGGGGCGCTGCCGCCGGTCGAATGGTACAAACCGCGTTTCCCTAGTTGTGGCTCGCAGTAGGGGGCGAGATTCCTGTAGCGCCAATTATTTTCAAGCGAATCGAACACAGAAGTGCAAACTGAAAGAGATTCCGCAAGCGAATCCGGTGACAAAAAATCTAAATTGTCCGCGGATGTGTGATATTCCGGAAAAGTGCCCCAGACGCTGCGCATTAAGCATCCAACAGGAAGATTGAATCCAGGAGAGCAGTATTGCCGCTCATCATAACCATACGGGGAAAATGGAAGGATCTGGGCGGAAGGATCGGAATGTTTCAGGACGTGGGCAACGGCTCGGTCGATTTCCGCGTCTCCCCGCCTACTTCTTTTGTAATGAAACGAGCTTCGATCTCCAACGCAAGTAAGTACGAGGCCGTGGCGGATGCGTTTCGCAGCTTCCCTATTTTGTGCCAGCCAAGTAATGGCACCGATCGTTCCAGGAATAAACAGGAACCGATACGAGTAACGAGGCTTGGAACTCAGCAATTGACGTGCCGCGAAAGTTGCCACGGCGAGCCCAGATAGATTGTCATTTGCGAGCGAGGGATGGCATGCATGACAGGAAATCAGGATCTCATTCGCGGTCTTTCCAGGAATAAAACATTCTGCATAGGTCAGGAAACCGTCTTCCAGGGTAGAGTCGATACAGACCTCGTATTGACCTTCCTTTAGGTTCGACAGCTGATCATGCGATACGCAAAACCCCCACTTTTCTTTGTAATAGGAAGTTTTGTAGGGAATCCAGCTGGGGTGCTCAGGTATCGTGAATAGGTGCGGTCTGAGTTCGCTCAAAGGCATGGTCGAGTGAATAGGCGTACTGTAGTTCAAGACATGCAAATTAGATTGCTGGAAGTCCACAACTCGTTTACCGCTGGCGTCCTTAATATAGGCGTCATGAATGTTCCATTCTTTTGGGACGCTCCAATCGAAGACTTTGGTTCCGGTGGGTACGTTGAACATTTTCAAGGGAATCTGTTCACCAATGAGATCTAGCGTTTTGCGAATCCCGCTGCCGGTGATGCTACGGCAAATAGGATAGAGCTTGCGGGCGAAATTGAGTAACGCGGCACCCGACTGATTTTTCTGTTCAGCTGTTCCCGAGGACATAATTTTGTTGAAAGTCAGGGTAGTTTCGATCCCGTTCAGAAATTACCTTCACAGCATCAGGCCAAGCTATTTCGAAGGCAGGATCGTTCCAGCGGAAACCACGCGCCGACGCAGCATCATACACTTCCGACATTTGATAGAAGACCTCGGTGTCGTCTTGCAGTGTCAGGAAGCCGTGTGCGCATCCTTGCGGGATATAAATCATGTTTCGATTTTCGGCCGTTAGCGTGATGGCGATCCATCGCTTGAAGGTAGGAGATTCGGGTCGTAGATCTACAACGACGTCGTAGACAGAACCCCGCGTGCACCTTACAAGCTTAGTTTCCTCAAAAGGAGCAGCCTGGTAATGCATACCACGCAAGGTTCCCTTTTTCGAGTTGTAGGAAATGCTGCATTGAACCAACTCTGATTCGAGTCCGCGTGCCTCGAACTCGTCTTTGCACCAAGTGCGGGCAAAGAATCCGCGTTCATCGGTTTTTGGTTCAACAGTAATTTCTAAGACGTCTCGAATTTGAGTAGCGCGAAATTTCATTGCGGCATGTGCCTTTTGAACACAAGCTCGCTCCCGAGAAGAAACAAAGGTGAATCATTCATAGGCGCCCGTGTAGGCTTTACGTATTCACTGTGATTATCGCAGTGCAGA
>Ga0066388_100000349_pt1 | contig 20994 bp, 22 predicted proteins | sample PanSoiMetaGPlot6_FD_64539 | JGI IMG/M metagenome (GOLD analysis project Ga0066388, IMG submission 64539) | Tropical forest soil microbial communities from Panama analyzed to predict greenhouse gas emissions - Panama Soil - Plot 6 (Hybrid Assembly) | ecosystem: Environmental > Terrestrial >...
GGCCGATTCTTCGAACTGCTCTGCTACGACCCCCAGCATCTCGACTACGGTGTAAGGCTTCGCCCTGCCGTTGCCAATCAAGCTGAGCAGCTCATCGTTTTCCAGGCGCTCTAAGTAGATCTCCTGACCTTCCTCCCGCTGTCCCTCGTTGATCAGCGCTACCATCGCCGGCAGGGCGGCGTGAGAGTGCCCGCGTGCTAAACGCACGAGGAGGTTCACGGCATGTTCGGGGCCCTGGTCGCCAATCTCGTTGACCGCGCAGACGGCCAGCTCTCTGTCGTCGGTGGTCTCGGTGAGGCGGATCAGCTCGTCCCACCGGCCGGACCGGGCCAGCAGATGCAGCGAAATCTTCGATGATTCTTTCGCCCTGGAGGCAAGCACGCCGGCATCAGGTATCGTCGGCGCCCGTCTGGGCTCGAGCCAGCCTGCCAGCCGGTTGCCAAGCGAGTTGATCCTGGCGGCCACCGACGAAGCCAGATTGTCGAATCCGCGAGGTGAGGTCACGAATGTGTCCTCCACAGCGGCTCCATTGCTCGGTCCTCTCCATGGAAACGCAACTCTGATACCCCGGCTGCTAGAATGCCGTGACGCTTGGCGTCGCCATTCCGAAGCTTAGGTTAGGGCTCCAATAGCCCCAATGTTGTAAGTACGAATGACATTGCCTGGCATCTGAGATTTAATCCTGGACTGTCATTGTTCAGACCGGCACGACAGTGATTGAATTGGGGGGTATGGGCGGAGGTGACCGGCCATCTGGGGGTGTGGTGCCCAACGATTCGATCACACAAAGTCGGCTGATTGGTCTGGAGGATGCCGCGGTCATCTACCGGGATGAGCGCCTGGTTGGCGTAAACAAGCCGTCCGGGGCATTAGTTCATCGCGGGTACGCAAATGATCATTTGACGATTGCAGACATCGTCAGGGATGAACTGGTCGGTCAACCCGTGCATGCAGTGCACAGATTGGATCGCGGCACCAGCGGCGTATTGCTGTTTGCGCTTGACGCCGACGCTGCTCGCTGCATGCAGGAGCAATTCAAGAGTGGGCAAGTTGTGAAACAATACCTGGCGCTTGTGCGTGGCCCGATGACAGAACCGTGCGACCTCGATCACCCTCTGCCCTGCGAGAAGGGTGGTAGCCGCGTGCCCGCGGTAACAATTTTCCAGCCTATCGCTCACAGCGGGCGCTGGTCTCTCGTGCAAGCCCGGCCTCTGACCGGACGGTGGCATCAGATACGCCACCACCTCAAGCATCTCAGTCATCCGGTTGTCGGCGATGTTCGGTACGGCAAGGGTGAGATCAATCGCTTCTTTCGTGAGCATTATGGGCTGTACCGCCTCGCGCTTCATGCCGTCAGCATGGAGTTCTTGCATCCGGATGGAAAGCTGCTCAAGCTAACAGCCGCGATGCCACCGGATCTCTCCGAGCCCCTTGCTCGACTCGGGTTGTGGCCCGTGGAATTGCCGTAGCATATGCAGCGCTCTCAGTTCCTGTGCGTTGCGGGAACGGATTGATCGTTGCTGGCAACGCCGAGGTTGTCGTCGGCGACTCCCTTGATTGCGTCTGCCCGTGCTCGCAATTGTTGCACTTCCGGCATGCGGTTCAGATAGTACAGCGCGTATGCGTATTGCTGCAGGTATGGCACCAATGCAATTTGATCGGGGCCGTAGAAAGGCTCAGCGAGCTCCAGAGCGCGCTGGAGCATAGGCGCGGCCTCGGCATATTTTTTGTCCTGGATGCACAGCGAGCCCAGCGAATAAAGCGCCCTCGCCTCCTCGTCGCGTTTGCAAGGGCTCTTTTCCCAGAACGTCAGCGATTGCCTGTAGAGATCGGCTGCCTGGGCAGTCTTTCCAGCTCTCGTCAAGCATTTTGCCAACCTGTCCAGGCGAGTATACACTTCCGGAGAATCAGAAGGCAGGGTCTTTTCGGTGGTTGCCAGAGCATCCTTGAAATAGAACTCGGCATCGCCATATTGTTGCTTGCCGAGATAGACCATGCCCAAGTAGTCGTAGCTGATAGCCAGCGACAAGTGCCCGTTGGCCAAAATGGTTTCTTTCAGATTCAATGCCGCCCGGTAGAAGCGCTCCGCGAGATCATAATTTTCGTGCGTCCGGTATGCCGTCCCGATCGAATCGCACGTGTATGCCCACTCCAGAATGTCACCGCGCATATGTGGCGCTGCTTCGCCGAGATATCCTTCCAACGGTGCTCCCGGCTGACCTTTTGGTCTGACCTGGGCTGCCCTTGTGCCGGCATGTTGTTCGTCGAGCCTGCCTTCGACGAAATCCAAGACGACCCTGGTCAGATGATCTGCTTTGCTGGCTGTGCCGTGCTCCAGATAGAACTTGATCAAGGCGCCGGCAACGGCAACGACTCGACTGTCATCAGCGCCGAATGCTGCTTCTTTCACCGCGAGCTCTCGCTCGTAAAAGTGCTCGGCGTCGGAAAATTTTCCACGAATGGCATACAGTCGTCCCAGCTCCGAGAGACTCTTCGCCAGGCGCTCGTCTTTTGGTCCGAATTTTTCTGCTTCGTACAGTGCTTGTGCCAGCAATGGTTCGGCCAAATAGAATTGTCCGGCTTCAAGCGCACTGGTGCCCTCGCGCTGGAGGATGCTCCAGTCGCTGGTAGTAATTTGCTTGGGGGGTGGCGGAAGTTCTGCAAATGCCGGAATCTGAGCAGCAGTGCACAGAAGTGCTACACAAGCCGTCAGGGGAAGCGGCTGCCTGCGAAAACACAAGATTGTGGTGCCGGGATGCTGCATGGTGCTGACGCCGTGGCTGGACATCTCGATAATTATCGTCTGGCCATTATACCGCCCCGGACGGGCTTGCCAATGGCCGGAAAGCCAAGCTCACCTGATCGCTTCCGCAATGTCCTTTTTTGACATCGACGTCATTCCTGTACTGCATTGCCAGGTTCCAAGCCGGCCGCGCGTCGCTTTCGACTTCCCAGGCCACGCGAAGCCAATTCACGGATTTGTCATCGATTGGCTGTTGGCTTCAAGCATGCGCAAACTTCCCGTAACTATGAACATTATTACCGCGCAACTGAAAATTAAGGTATCCTGCAGCTCGGACAGTTAGCATCGGATGGGCGGGAGCTTCGAAGTGGAAGTCTCGGATGTAGTGATCATCGGTGGCGGGGTTATCGGGTGCGCAACGGCGAGAGCGCTGCTGCAATCCGGCCGTGCGCGCAATGTGCTCATTCTTGAAAAGGAAGACAGCCTGGCGTTGCATCAGAGTGGTCGCAACAGCGGGGTTGTGCATGTCGGATACAACCAGAAGCCTGGAACGCTGAAGGCGAAGTTTGTCGTCGAGGGTTCGCGGCGAATCAGAGAATATTGCAAGAGCCATCGGGTAGAGTGCGTAGAAGACGGAATCCTCGTGGTGGCGCGTACGGACGCCGAAATGTCGACGGTACGCGAGCTGCACCGGCGCGGTACTGAAAATGGTGCTCGCGTAGAGGTTATCGACACAGACGACTTGGTAAAGCTCGAGCCGCATGCTGTTGGGGTTGGTGCGCTCTATGCTCCTGAAGGAGCCAGCTTTGATTCAAGACAATTTGTGTTGGCGCTCGCAGATGAAGCCAAGAGTCTGGGAGCTCAGGTGCATCTGCGCGAGCCTGTCTCGTTTTTGACCGAGACGGCCGGCGGTGTCACGGTCACCACCAGCAAGCGCACGCTGCAGGCCAAGCTCCTGATCAATGCTGCTGGTTTGCATGCGGATCGATTTGCGCAGATGCTCGGTCGCGGATGCGGTTTCCAGATCATTCCCTTCAAGGGAGAGTACTACGAGCTCATTTCCGAGCGGCGGCAGCTCGTTCGGTCACATATTTATTCCGCTCCCGATTTGAATTTTCCCTTCCTGGGAGTGCATTTTTCGCGCACGATAGATGGGCGGGTCATCGTCGGTCCGGGGGCATTACTTGCCGGTGGGCGCGAGTGTTACTCTCGCTTCCAGGTGGACCTTGGCGATTGCGGGAAGATGGCGGCCTTCAAAGGATTTTGGAAAATGCTGGGCTCACCAAACATGCGCGAGCTCACGGTCAGGGAATGGAAGAAGAGCCTTTTCAAGGGAGCTGTGGTAAATGAAGGCCAGCAGCTCTTGCCTGAGCTGAAGCACGCGGATCTGGTGCGCGGCTCATGTGGTATCAGGGCACAACTTGTTTCAGATGAGGGGCAACTGGTCGACGATCTGACGATGGATGAAACCGACCGCAGCATACACATTCTAAATGCCGTAAGTCCCGCCCTCACCTGCTCGCTGCCATTTGCTGATCATGTGGCGGAGCTGGCAGAAAGGAAGCTGTGAGCAGTTATACGCAGACAATGTGGCTTATGAGCAAAGCAGTTATTGCCGGCGCAGATCTGTTGAACGACCGTCCAGGTATGAGATCAACGGGCGCAGGTTCGCCGGTAGCGTCACATCGTCGAACTTCACTGCGTGGCTCTCACCAGCGGTGGATACGACTTCAACATTGTAATAAAAGACATCGGCCGCCCCCGGAGTGGTGCCGCTCTTTAAGGACATGAAGTCTTCGAGGTCAAATAGCGACTCTATCTTGGCACGCTCGTCGCGCGACATTTTCGATAGGTCGAGATCACAGCCCCGGTTAACGCCCATGAAGCCGCCTGACTTGCGATAGCTTATTGATTTCACGTGCAGTTCACCATGCTTGTTGGGATGCTTGTCTGCGTGCTTGTTGGAAGCGGCTTGGCACTGCCTGAACCTGGCGTCCGCTTCGAGCATTCCGAGCGGTGAGAGTGCCGATATCAAAATGCCAGCCAACAGGGCCGGTGCCAGCCTCGACCAGCCATGCATCATCTCAAACCTCCGGGGCAGTGACAAGGGTTGTACAAGCTTAGAATATGGACGCAAGAGAGTCGTGAGTGTTCCAGGCAAGTAGAAAGCCGGAGGCAGCTCGGCCTCCGGCTTGAAGCGCATTCACCAGCGCTGTTTACTCGATTGTCACCTGGTCTGTCTCAACGCCAGTTGCGCCTGAAATGTTTCGTGCTACGTTGATCATGTTGTCGAGCACTTTTCGGGGAGCCGTTCCCTTGAGAACGACAATAGTTCCCCGTTGCGCGATCCACACTCTCGAATCATCATCAAAACCTGCATCATCAAACGCTTTTGCCACGCGCTTAGCAAGTCCGCTTTGATCGTATTCACCGCTCAGCCCAACTCGTTCTGGTGGAATTGGAGCTGTCGCGGTCGATTGTCCGGCCTGTGCCGGTGCGGGAGCCGGTGAAGCTTGAGCCGGTGCAGGCTTCGCGGGGTCGTGGTGTCCAAATAGTCTGTCTAGCCAACCCATATCAAATACCTCGTGTTGAAACACTATGTTATGGTGGACTGAAATGATAATTCCCAATGTACATTCAATTCCCAAGCATCAGACGCGCACAAATTCGGGTGCGTCGTTTCGCACTAACCGTAATCAGCCAGCACACGTCGCGCTTCGGAATTCAGGGGATCCATTCACGATCTTACACGAATGTGGTTGCCCTCACACTCGTCCAAGGATGTTACAGATGTGCTACGGAGAGAATCGCTGATCGTTTATTTGTAAGCCCGCAAATTTGCCGCCCGCTGCCTGGATCAGTGCCCAGGAGCACACATCGTCCGCGCAGGTTTTTAAGTAATAATTCGCAACGTCCCGGACATTTGCTACGAACATTTTGCACTACATTTGGTAGCGGGGTAGTGCCGGGGTACGCCGTCGACTTTGACGGAGTATGGCGGCAGGCAGGTGTTCGACTTCCCAGTCTTCCAGGGCCTGAAGAGTCTCTGTGGCAAAGATCTGCGGGTCTGTTTTTATCTTGGCTTTGACGTGCTTGGGCATCTGGATCGTCAAATGTGCGGCGCCCCACCTGGCAATTTCGATCAAGACGGGCAACAATGCCTTGCCGCTTGGTGTCAAGTAATAGAGCTTGCGAGATTTGTTGGCTGGATGCGAGATTTCATCGACCAGACCTGCGCAAGTCAATCTCTTGAGTCTGTCTGAAAGGATATTGGTGGCGATCGCTTCCGGGCTGGCGATGAATTCCTTGTACTCGTGTTTGTTGTACAAGAGCAAGTCACGAATGACGAGCAGGGTCCAGCGATCTCCGACTATATCGAGAACGTTGGCGATCGGGCAGCCTGATCGTGGCGCTTCTTGTGGGCTATGTGACATAAACCTTAATTTGATTTGCGCGATGCCAGGAATCGATCTAAACTGAGAGTGGACCACTTGCAAAATGCAAGTGACATTTTCAATAATATCAGCAGAACCAGTGTCATGGGCAGTGCACATGACATTGTAAAGCGCATATTTGCAGGCAATCACAACAGGAGCTGACCATGGCTAAACCAATTCCGGAAGGATTCCACTAGCTGACGCCGCATTTAATCCTCAAGAACGCGGAGAAGGCAATCGAGTTCTACAAGAAGGCCTTTGGTGCTGAAGAACTGTCCAAACTGTTGACACCGGATGGCAAGATCATGCACGCCTGTATAAAGATTGGCGATTCGCCTTTATTTCTTTGTGATGAATTTCCTGAGCATGGATGCGGTCTCAGTCCTGAGTCGCTGAAGAATGCCCACGCAACCATTCATCTCTTTGTCGAGGATGTCGACAAGACCTTCGCGGGCGCCGTCGCTGCCGGTGCAAAAGAGGTAATGGCGCCGCAAGATCAATTCTGGGGCGATCGCTATGGGCGGCTTGTAGACCCGTTTGGCCAACCATGGGGTCTGGCGACGCACAGGGAAGACGTCAGCCCTCAAGAAATGGAGAAGCGCTCCAAAGAGTTCTACAAACAAATGGCAGGCGCTGCCAAGTAGGCAGTACGAGGCGAATGCAGCCGTAAGGCACGGGGACGTGACGGCTGCAAAGGTCAGGCGCTCAGAACGGGTCGGCCAATGGTGACCGTCTGGCCCCCCACCAATACGATGGATCATCGCAGGCCTGTGGGGTTCTGAGCGTCTTTACTATCATTCGAGCGAACAAGACAGCAAGTTGAGCCGGAGGCAGGCTTGCTTGCTTGCCGTCGGTAATGACGAATCGTGTCTGGCAGGGAGGTGCACGGGCCTGGGTATAACCAGTAGGATGGGGTCCGCCGGCGCCTTCAAGTCATGAGCAATGATGCTGAAATCGTAATACCCTACAAGACCCTGCCGGCGCAGGTGGCTCTATTTCTTATGCTGATTACGGCGCCGGCCTGGGCGCTGGCAGGAGTGATCGGAGGGTTTGGGTTGCTCGTTTCCTGGAGCTTCCTTACAGATCCGACCAAACTGGCCGGCTGCCTGTCGTGCATTTGCATCTCCGCCGGATGCGTCCTGCTGACCGCGGTTTGCAACGACAACAAGCTGGTAATCAGCAAGGCTGGCATTTCCTTTCCGCTCTATCTGCTGCCCTGGCTGGCGTTCCGAAATGCCCGCGCCTGGGCCGATCTCAAGAACGTCTCTCTGGTGCACTTCGCCGGTCAGCACAAGCGCCTTGAAGGTTGCCTCGTGTTTCGCTTCTATTCGTCCGGCAGCGCTCGCATCGACTTGCGCCAGATCCCCAAGAATAGTTTGGAGAGATGGCTGGTGGCGCTGGATGTCTGGGCACCTCATTGTGAGCGCAATGGGGCGCTGCTGGCAGCCCGGAAGATGTTGTGCGCTGATGCACAGCCGGATGCTCCAACATACACGCAATTATGGGAAGAGGAACTGCGCCGCCGATTCCAGTCTACGGTGTTCACTCCGCTCGAAGCCGGAAGCCAGTTGCAGGACGGCCGCCTGACTGTCGTCAGGCAACTTGCATTTGGCGGGCTTTCGGCGATCTATTTGGCTCATGAGCGCAACCACGCACTGGTCGTTGTTAAGGAGGCAGTAGTGCCTTTGACCGCTTCACCACAGGCGCGCGAGAAAGCGCTCGAGCTGTTCGATCGCGAAGGCAGGTTGATGGCCGGTTTGGACTACCCATCGATTTGCAAGGTCCTGGATCACTTTGTTGAAGAAGACCGCCACTACATGGTGCTCGAGCACATACCCGGACAGGACTTGCGCCAATTGGTGATCCAGCACGGGGTACAGACCGAGCTCAAGGTGGCTGAATGGGCCTGCGAGATTGCCGAGATGTTGAATTATTTGCATGGGAGAAATCCACCGATTATTCACAGGGATTTGACTCCCGACAATCTTGTTTTGAACGAGCGACAGAATCTGGTGCTCATAGACTTCGGCGTTGCCAACGAGTTTCTCGGCACGGCAACAGGCACGCTCGTAGGGAAGCAGGCTTACATTCCGCCCGAGCAGTTTCGTGGCAAGCCCAGCCCGCAAAGCGATATCTATGCACTGGGCGCGACTCTGTATTTCTTATTGGTTGGACGAGATCCGGAGCCCCTGTCGCGGCTTTCGCTGCCGGAGGGGATTGCACCGCTCCTGAAACCAATACTGGAGCGTTGCACGGAGCAGCGGCTCGAGGAGCGCTACGCATCCGCTGAAGCGGTAGCTGACGATGTGAGGGCTCAATTTCCAGGCTTGTCTGAACACTTGAGGCTGGGAGCACAAGCCCATGGATAGCCACGAAGCCCCTACCCGCACCCAGGCTCCGTTGTCCCAGTTTCCCAACCTGGAGCCGCGTGAGCAGCAGCCGCGTAAGGATGTGTTGGTCGTCAACTGCTTCGACCGCCGATTGATCAACGCGTTCGAGCAGGTTTTCTCTGAGGAGATGCGCATTCCGTCGCTAAAGTTTGCGCTGGCCACCGCGTGGGCGGTTTTCGTCGGATTGGGCATAGTGGGCGTAGCCCTGGAAAAGGTTGCACCGGCATTGTCCCATGCGATTGCCATGCTATTGCTCTCGTGGGTGGGCATGATGCTGGTACTGTTCGGCCCGTTGTACGTGGTTTTGCAGATACCAAATGCCGCACTGGTCGTACTGCCGGTTGTACTGGTGTTGTCAGCAATGCTGGCCATGCAGACACTAAAGTCCGCCAACCAGATCTCGCGTCTTGTTGTCACTCCCGAGTCGATTGCGGTTCACCGCGGCGTGGCACAGTGGTCTCGGCACTGGAAGACAATTCGTTGGAGCGATGTTCGTGGCGCCGGGCTGGTGACTGGGCGGTCGACAGATCCCAGAGATCGGCAAATAGAATTGTCCTTCGATACCTACCGCGTGCTACGTGTACGGCTCGGCTCCATCGAAAGCGCAGATCAGTTGAGCCAATTTGTAACAGCCATTCAACGCTTCGCACCTAACGCGCACGTTGATTCGGAGTTGCTCCAGGTTTGGAATCCGGCCTACAACTCCAGCTACACGGAGCTATGGTTGCAATCGCTGGCGGCGCCGCCGAAGCGAGCTCGGATGGCTCCGCTCGAGCCCGGCATGACACTCCAAAACGGACGCCTGCGTGTGCTCTCGCAGATTGCGGCAGGCGGGCAGGCTGTGATTTACCAGGCAACAACGACGGATGCCGGTGGCGCTACCGCCGATGAGCAAGAGACTGTGATTTTGAAGGAGTTCATTCTCCCGATTTACGGCGATGAGAATGTGCGTGAGAGGGAGAGTGTGAGATTCAGCGAGGAAGCCGGTTTATTGCAGCGCCTGAAGCACCCGCAGATAGTGCGACTGATCGATGTGTTCATCGAGGATCATCGCGGGTACCTGGTGCTTGAGCATATCGACGGGCTGTCGCTGTCTCGACTTGTTGAACAAGAGGGAATGCAACAACCGGCAAGCGCTGTGAGGCTGGCTTTACAAATGTGCGACATTTTGGAATATCTGCACGGTCTGGAACCGCCCGTCGTGCACAGGGATTTTTCTCCTGACAATCTGATGTTGGCCGAAGATGGCGTACTGAAGCTGATTGATTTCAATGTCGCTTGCGAGAGCAAATACACGACCACCGCCACCATCGTCGGTAAACACGCCTACCTGCCGCCCGAGCAATTCAGAGGCAAGCCCTGCCCACAGAGCGATATCTACGCCTTTGGCGGGACGCTCTATTATCTGCTGACGGCGCAGCAGCCGGAACCCCTCACCGAATCGCATCCGGCCGTCATTGTCCCAGGGCTGTCGCCTGACCTGGATCGAATCGTCGCACGCGCCACCGCACTGGAGTTAGATGAGCGCTACCCGTCGATCACCGAAGTACGACGCGATCTCGAGCGGTTAACCCTGCCAGACTTCGCCGATCCGCTGCCGGATGGCGGTAGGGGCGCATAGTATGCGCCCGCGCAACGCTCTGGTTACTTCTGCCTTAACGAACGATCGAAGGCTTCCAAATAACCCTTGTTGTTCTCGGCGAAGATCTTCAAGTCGTAGAACGAGATGCCGTCGTTGTCTTCGCCCTTGAGGTCGGAGAATTTTCTCACGTGGTCGAAGTCCGCGAGAAGCATACGGGCGATCTCTCTCTGTTTCGGCGTGAGCAGTCTGCCTTCATCGCGTTGATCATCGGCGAGAACCCTGTTCAATTCCTTCTCGGTCAGGAATTGTGGATCGTTGCGGTCATTGCTTAAGTTGAGATTTGCGATCTTGAAGAACTGCCCAATTTCGCTGCCCAAGCCGAGCTGTCGCTGGCCTGCAGGTGGTCTCCAGAACCGGTCGGCGTTCTTGTCTACGAATATCTGGAGATCCTGACGAGAGATGCCGTCGTTGTCTTCGTGCTTCTCACGAGACAGGTATCGTGCGATGTTAAACTCGTCTTGAAGTGTATGCACGAGTTCCTTTTCCTGTTCGGTCAAGGCTGTGTATCCGCTTGCCTGGTGGTTGTCCAGAGCCAGCTTTAGTTCGTCCTTCGTCAAGTATTTGTAGTCGTCGTCATCCGTGCTCGGATTGACATTCAGCCGATTGTAGAGCTCTGCCACTCTGCTGGGGTTGGCCTTGGCGGACTCCGGTCCTGCGCCTGTCAATCCCTGAATCGCTTCGCTTCTAAGAGCATCGGAGCAATCCGTGCAGCCGCCCTTGGATTCCGTCTCTGCAACACGCCTGTCGCCCATGGTTTTCCCCTCCCATGCCACGCGCTGACCGTTCAGCGCTTACTCTGTGGTGAGAGTAGGGTTAGTTCCAGGCGATGTCACTCCGTAATTTCACGCTGGCTTCGTATTCTCCGCCGCGCTGGCAAGGAGCAGGCGATGCTGAAGGCTGAGCATGGGCGGCGCCAACTAACGCTCGTTGCCGCAGAATCCCAGGGCGACGCGCACATCAGATCACGACAAGACCTTGAGACAACGATCTCAGCGCTTGCTGGCGATGTGCTTCTAAAGAACCTTATCGATGTCGGTTGCGATTTGAGATGGTTCGACGCTGGGGGCGTAGCGTTTGACGATCTTGCCCTGCCGATCGACTAGAAACTTGGTGAAGTTCCATTTAATCGCTTCCGTGCCGAGAGCGCCCGGTGCGGCTGCGGTCAGGTATTTGTACAGCGGGTGGGCGTTGTTGCCGTTGACGTCGATCTTTTCAAACATCTGAAAGTCAACGCCGTAGTTCTTCTTGCAGAAGGAGGCAATCTGCGAGCTATCACCCGGCTCCTGGTTGCCGAATTGATTGCAGGGGAAACCCAATACCTTGAGTCCGCGTTCTTTGTACTTATTGTGAAGCTCTTCCAAGCCCTTGTATTGGGGGGTGAAGCCGCACTGGCTGGCGGTGTTCACGATCAAGAGCACATCGCCCTTATAGGACGATAGATTGATGTCCTTACCGTCGAGCGCCTTGGCGCTGAATTCGTAGACGTTAACGCTCATCGTTTTTCCCTTCGCAATCTTTGCAGGGGCCGTTCCGGCTTTGCCGTCGGCAGCTGACTTGTCAGCTTTGTTCGGGGCGTCCGGTGCCGCCCAGGAGCTGGCGGCCAGTGACACTGACATGACCAGACCCGTGACCAAACCAACGAGGCGCCGGCTCTGAAAACAGGAAGCATTAGATCCCACGTTCATTACTCCTTCGGTGATGTACGACTCCTGATGCCCCGACCACTCGTGGTCGGCTGCGGCAAGCGCTAGACACCTGGAGACAGTAGATTATATAGCAACTGGTTCGGACCGAGGTTTGAGCGCTCTGAGAGGGCTTGCCAGGGCTAATAGCACTGATGATTTTCTACGCTCACTTTACAATGCTTCGGTCTAATTAAGATTTGATAATTCGATCATTCGAAGGTGCTGGGAGTTCATCAGCGCCGATGCCTGGTGGCTTCAATCCGCGGGGTTTTGTAATTCGGACGGCGCATCTCTGGGAATGAAGACGGTAATTGGTGACGAGTCAGCACATTAAGTGCTCTTCCGTGCCGGCTTCGTGTTATATATCAGCGATATGCCAATCTGCGGTTGGTATAGGTGTACAAGACATACAACGGCATCCCATCAGGAGGGCGACCATGAACGCATTACTGATCTGGCCGAGAATTCCTGTAACTTACTGGGGTGGTCATTATTCGATTGGGCTCATTGGAAAGCGCGCCTTCATGCCGCCGCTGGGTTTGCTGACTGTGGCAGCTCTGTGCCCAGCTGATTGGAGCCTGCGCCTGGTTGATTTGAATGCCGATTCGTTAAGTGACAGCGATCTCGAGTGGGCGGACATGGTGCTCATGAGCGGGATGGTGATTCAACATGATTCGATGATGGAGACCATCGCCAGATGCCGGAAGAAAAATGTGCCGATCGCGGTTGGCGGACCCCACGCTACCTCCAGCCCTGAGAAGTTTGATGGCGCCACTTATCTCGTGCTGGACGAGGGGGAAATCACCTTCCCGATGTTTCTCAGTGATCTCCAGGCCGGCAATGCGCAACGCGTCTACACCGCCAATGGTGACAAGCCCGATGTCACGCAGACGCCGGTGCCTCGCTTCGATCTCCTGCGTACGGAGATCTACTCGCACATGTGCTTGCAGTATTCACGGGGCTGCCCGTTCGCCTGCGAGTTCTGCGACATAACGACCTTGTATGGGAAAAAGCCACGCACAAAAACGCCCGAGCAGGTCATCACCGAATTGCAGGCCATCTATGATCTAGGGTTTCGCGGCGAAGTCTTTTTCGTCGACGACAATTTCATAGGCAACAAGAAGAACGTCAAGCTCATGCTTCCGACGCTGATCGAGTGGATGCAGAAGCACTCGTATCCGTTCTGGCTGTACACGGAGGCAAGCATCAATCTGGCGGACGATGAAGAATTGCTCGAGTTGATGTGCCAGGCAGGATTTCACTCGGTATTCATCGGTATTGAGAGCCCCTCTATGGAAAGTCTGAGGGAAACCCACAAATTCCAGAACCTGCACGGCAACTTGCTGTCGAACGTGCATAAGATCCAGCAACACGGACTAGAAGTGATGGCCGGTTTCATCGTCGGGTTCGACAGCGATACCGACGATATCTTCGATCGCCAGATTGAGTTCATAACGCGAGCGAGAATTCCGATGGCGATGATCGGTCCTTTGCAAGCGATGCCCAATACTCAACTGTGGGTGCGACTCGAGAAGGAAGGCCGGCTAAAGCGAGACTTCGAGGGGGACACCTGCGGCTTCTGCAATTTCGAAACGAAACTGCCTGCGATCACGCTTGCGCGCGGCTACCGCAAGGTGCTTGCCACCCTCTACGCAGCAAGCAACTATTTCGCGCGGCTGCGCGCCTTGATTAGCTCGATGAAAGGCAGTCGTAATGAGACGTTCGGCCGGCTTAGCTCCAGCATGAAGGTCGAGTACTCGATCAAATTAGTGAGAGCCCTCAGTAGCTTGCTCATCGCCAGCGAAGATCGTGGCGAATACCTGGCCTTCCTCCTATGGGTGCTGCGCAACCATCCGGACAAATTGCTCTTCGCGATTGCTCGGGCAATTGTAGGCAATCACTTGATCCGGTATACATCCGAAGTGATGGTGCCGCGCCTCACTCTATTGGAGGCAGCGCTGGGCGAGGCACCAATTCTGTCGAAGGCCAACTGAGTGCGTCGCAGCGCTCGTTACATTCCTTCGGGCCATTCGCGGGTCGATTTGAAAGATTCGCCGGTTTCCAACAGTGTCTTCAAGCTGGCGAGAATCTTAGGCCAACCTTGTGAAACGGCATCGATGAGCCTTGACTCGTCGCGCTCCATCACGTGGGTGACTGTGAGCTTGACTCCATCTTCATCAGGCGCCAGGTCAAATGTTGCTTGCGAATAACCTTCAGCCTTGAACTCGGGTATGAATTCATTGCGCCATTTCAGCACCAGGCGCTTTGGTACTTCGATTTCTACGATTTCGCCACTGTCGCCCACGCGACCGTCCGGAATCATCAGCTTCCATGAAGAGCCTTGCTTCCAGTCTGTGTCATGTGTTGTTCCCGCCCAATACTGTCGCGTGAGTTCGGGTTTGGTCAGCGCGTCCCACAATTTGTGGGGGGTTGTTTGAATGTAGGTCACATAAGAAAACTTAGAACCGGTTGCCATCTTCGTCGCTGTTTTGTGCGTCATCACTCCCTCCTTCAACCTGTTGCTTGACGTCGCTGAGCGAAAGGCCGATATACTTCGAATCTACAATTCGTAATTCGGCAGGGTGTTTGCTTCCGACGGAATTGACATAGTATATCTGTGTGACTTCGCCTAAGTATTCATGACGAAACCAGAATCCATTTGCTCTGTGCGAACTGCCCAGCTGGCGGATGCGCAGCAGATCGCTGCGATTCACGAGAAATCGCGCATCAGGGGATATGAGGGCCTCATGGATTGGGCTCTTTTGAATACCACTCCCTTTTCAGAGCGTGAAGCAAATTGGGTTGAGCAGCTAAACGAGGCTGAGTCACACGGCAAAGAAATTTTCGTAGCCGAGATAGACGGGCACCCCGTCGGGTTTGCAGTCATCGGTCCGGAAGAGGGAGCTGATTTGCATTCCGAGGTTGCCGAGCTTGATCGAATCTACGTACATCCTGATCACTGGAATAAAGGCATCGGCAAGATCTTGTTTCGGTCCTGTTTAGGCTGGCTGCAGGCGCGGCGACAATATAAACTTCTGCGCCTGTGGACTATTGGAACAAACGTCCGTGCTCGTCGCTTCTATGAGTCACTGGGTTTCGCATTCGATGGCCAGACCCGGAGTTTCGGGCCGTACCCGGAAGGCGTTCGATACAGCGTTGAGTTAGCTAAGCTGTACTCGCGGTGAACGAGCGCGTAACTTCGGCGCCAGAGCCGCACGTAACCTCGGCGTCAGAGCCGCGCGCAACCTCGGCGTCATGCGAGCCGGCGGCCAGTGATGCTCAGCACGGTATTCCAGATATGCAATGGATTTGGCTCCAAATCTGCACTTAAATGGAATACTCGAGTTGCAACTGGCGGTGACGGAATACTCGGGCGGCGGGTCGCTTTGAAACCAGCCCGAACGGCGAATAGGCTATGGGCTCAAGTGTTCATGTATTATGTGGAGGCCTTTTTACCGAAACAAGCGGGTCTCATGGCTACTCTAAGTCACGCGGTCATTCTGATAGTTGGTATCACGTTTCTTGCTCTGGCCGGGCTGGCGATCGTGCGGCGCCTCGTAAACAAGGAGATTTTGGAGACCAATCACACCGCTGCCGAGGCCATGCTTGGCGTTGTGGGCACCCTCTTTTCCGTGCTTCTCGGGTTTCTGGTTGCTGGAGCCATCGACACCTATCACACAGCTCAGATGCATGTTGAGCAAGAGGCTAACGGTGTTGCCACCATATTTCGCCTGGCGAGGGGTCTGGCGGATGAAGATAGAAAGCGCATCCGTTACCTGTGCCGAGAATACGTCAATGAAGTTCTTGATATCGAGTGGAAGATGATGGAACAGCGATCGATCGTCAATCACGGCTGGGAATCAGCGCAAAAGCTCTGGGAAGGCGTGGTGGCAATCGCGCCGGAGAATGATCGCCAGAGCAATCTGCACCAGGGCATCGTGGCCGCCATAAGCACAGTCAACGACCATCGACGCGCGCGTTTGATAATGAGCCAATCTGGTCTGCCGCCCGCTCTGTGGACTGTGATTGGATTGGGAACGCTTATTACAATCGCGTTCACGTACATGTTTGCATCCCAGTTCAAGGGAGTTCAGGAGTTGATGACTTCGCTGGTGGCAGCGTCACTGGCGCTGAATATCTGGTTGCTCGCGGAGTACTCGAGTCCTTTCAGCGGCGAGTTGGAGATTGCGCCGTCCATGTTCAAATTGCTCAGGCGAAGTGTCTTTGTCCAGCCGGACACGCCCACGAGGTATTTACACGATCCGGTCGAGGATCAAAAGCACTGAGCGCTCGGAGTTGACATATCGTTGGCGGATTCAATAGACTGCCTTATAGGCACTTACGTTGGGGCGTAGCCAAGCGGTAAGGCACCTGGCTCTGAACCAGGCATTCCAAGGTTCAAATCCTTGCGCCCCAGTTTTTTGCCATTTTTAGAGATAGTGGTCGTCGGTCATGCGGCATAGTGAAGGCCGATCAAAGCACGATGGGCGAGTTCAAGCGGGAATCGCTGAGCTCTATCGTCAGCAGTCGCGCCGAGTCTTCGCGACCCTGATCCGCCTTCTTGGAGACTTCGAGCTGGCCGAGGAGGCGCTCCAGGATGCGTTTACGGCTGCAGTGCAGAAATGGCCGCTAGAAGGGGTTCCGGCTAACCCGCAGGCATGGCTGGTTTCAACCGGGCGGTTTAAGGCAATCGATGCCATGCGCAGGCGGGCTCGCTTCGACAAAACGATTGCGGAGCATGGGCACTGGCTCGCTCCTGAGTCAACAGAAATCGAGGACTTTGACGAGACCACGTTCAAAGACGACCACCTTCGCTTGATTTTCACTTGCTGCCATCCCTCCTTGCCTCCCAACACTCGAGTAGCGCTCACGTTGAGGGAAACGTGCGGTCTGACGACCGAAGAGATTGCCAGCGCGTTCCTCTCTTCGCCACCGAATGTCGCCCAACGCATAGTCCGCGGCAAGGCCAAGATTCGTGAAGACAAGATTCCCTATGAAGTGCCAGCACCTCAAGAGCTTCCCGAACGGCTTGATTCAGTGCTCTCCGTGATTTATCTGGTGTTCAACGAAGGCTATTCTGCATCGTCTGGCGCGCAGGCGACACGGGCCGACCTGTCTGGCGAGGCGGTTCGGCTCGGGCGCATCCTTCTCGACCTGTTGCCGGACACCGAAGTGATGGGATTGCTTGCCCTCATGCTGCTGCACGAGTCTCGGCGAGCGGCTCGGACCGATGCCGACGGCGACTTGATCTTGCTGGAAGAGCAAGACCGATCGCTTTGGGATCAGGCGCTGATTACGGAAGGCAAGCAGCTTGTCGATCGGGCGTTTGCTTCCGGGCATGTGGGGGTCTACAGCATTCAGGCAGCAATCTCGGCGGTGCATGCCGATGCTCGCTCGGCGGATCACACGGACTGGGGCAGGATTGTCGATCTGTATGACCTGCTCTCGCAGGCGGGACCGTCGCCGATCGTGGAGCTGAACAGGGCTGTGGCCGTTGCCATGCGGTCGGGCCCCGAAGAAGGTCTGAAACTCATTGAAGCCATTCAGGCTCGCGGAGAGCTGTCGGATTACCACCTTTTGTATGCGGCCAGGGCCGACCTGTGCCGGAGACTTGGACAAGTCCCGGATGCTCGGGCAGCCTATGAAAAGGCGCTGGCGCTTGCCAAGCAGGAGCCGGAACGCCGATATCTGGCGAAACGTCTGCAAGAATTGGAAAGATAAAAATCTTTCGACGTGATGTCGATTTGCTCCTTGCCCGTTCGACTAATGGGTGAGAACGAAGAGTTCCCTTCACCTGTGAGGAGACAGCTATGAAATTTGTTTGTCTAGGTTACGCCGGTCAGTCCCAATTTGAGGGTGTTCCCTCCGATGAAGTCAAAGCCTTGATGGAAGAGTGTTTTGCATATGATGACGAACTGCGGCGCGGCGGACATTTTATAGGCGGCGAGGCGCTGCAAATTGCTAGCAACGCCGTGACGTTGCGGTTTCAGGACGGCAAAGTCGCCGTGACGGACGGACCGTATGCAGAGACGAAAGAGCAACTTGGGGGCATCTTGCTTCTGGAGGCGCGCGACCTGAACCATGCGATTGCGCTCATGTCGAAGCACCCGGGCGTGCGCTTCGGGCCATTTGAGATCCGGCCTGCGGACGAATCGATCAACGCGTTGATCGCCGAGAGAGACAAAGTGGCGAAACAACAGAAAGTCGGCAAGTAGAGCCGGACCGTTGAGTTCAGGGAATTGACGAGTAAAAGGAGATCACGATGAAAGTAATGGTCATAGTCAAGGCGACGAAGAGCTCCGAAGCCGGTGAAATGCCGAGCGAGCAACTGCTGACCGCAATGACGGCGTATAACGAGGAGTTGTCGCGCGCCGGTATTCTTTTAGCCGGGGAAGGTTTGCATCCAACTTCGCGAGGCTACCGCGTTCACTTTTCGGGAAAGAACCGCACTGTAACCGACGGACCATTTGCAGAGACGAAGGAGCTGATCGCGGGATACTGGATCTGGCAGGTCAAGTCGATGGAAGAAGCGATCGAGTGGGTTAAGAAATGCCCAAATCCGCATGCCGAAGACAGCGACATCGAAATTCGACAGATATTTGCACCGGAAGATTTCGGCGAAGCGTTCACCCCGGAATTGCGCGAACGCGAGCAAAAACTCATGGCTGAAGCAGCCAAGCGAAGCAAGTAGCCGCGCGAGAGCATACGCTGCCGAAGTCCTTGCCGCCGCGGAAAAGTAGGGGCGGGGTTCATCCCCGCCCGAAGCTTGCTTCCTGGGAACACTCTTGTCGGGAACAGCACACGGAAACTTTGACGACTCACTTGTGCCAGTTTGTGATATCGTCTGCGATCGCGTTGCTTAGCTCTTCTATACCGCTGTCGGTTGAGCCTCGCACCAATTCCATGACGCTTTCCAGATAAGTTGCTGCTTGACGGTGCCAATTCAACTCCGCTATCAGGCTGCCGACGTCCTGGCTGCCAAATCCATGTGTGATAGCAAGCAGCAGATTTTGTCCGCCGACCAGGCGGGCGCATAGCCAGCCGATCTGTTTTTCGGCCCAGCGATTACGCAGCAGGTTCCGGCTCAGAATAATGAGCCCGTAGGGCTCACCTTGGGTCGCTTCAATTACTGTCCGGCGGATGCTGGATTCCTCATGGATACCGTAGTTCTCGAAGTGGGGTAGCAATCCCCTCGTAGCAAGGGCGGCGGCAAGTGGCTGAGCAACTGCCTCTCTGTCCGCTTCCGCAAAACAAATTGAGATTTCGCGTTCGCAAGGCGGCGTGTCGATGATTGAGGGAATCTCGGCTGCCGACACCGGACGAGAAAAAGTCCTCTGCGATTGGAGTTGGATCAGTCTGGTGGCAAGGCGCTCAAACTCCTGCTGAGATATTGCATTCTCAATGAGCTCGCGAGCAGCCCGCACCAGGCCAGCGATGTTCGCTTCGGAGACGTTATCGATAGTGTCATCAGAATCATCGAGCAGATCTGCTTGAAACCGATAATACCGTTGGTGCTGGTCAGGCGGCAACAGATATCTCATCTGCGAGTGCACAGATTCACTGATGCTATCGCATACAAGCTCAATGATCGGACGTGACCACTGAGCATAACCCCAGCGAGTAATGTCCTCAGGCGTCAAGGGTTTGCTTGATTCGCCCGTTCCGAGTGAGACCACGAGAAAGTCATCACTGTCTGCTGCAAGTATTGTTTTTGTGTCGACATACGCGTACATGGTCGGATTGTTGGCAAATACACCTCCATCGACAAGTGAGATTGTCTCCCGTTTCCCGGGCAGATGTATTCGTACGGGATCAAACACAGTAGGAGCAGCACAAGCTGCGCGTGCTACGTCCTTCATTAGCGAATCGTAGCGACTGTGTCGCCGGGCCCAACGACTTCGGAAAATGTGCGGGCTGCGGTGGACAATGTCGTAGCAAGGTATGAGCACATCGGCGAGAGCATCCCGCAATGAGACGTCATCAAACATCCTGTCCAGGAACTGCTCTAGTCCCTCCGCGTTGTACTTCGCACGAATTATGTTTTCAAACCAGGACGCAGGATTGTGAAAGACGCCGGGACCCTCGGTCCTGTACCATTCGGCGATGTGAGCCGCGCTGTAAACGGGGGTGCCATTTGAGCCCGGCCTCGTAAGCGCAAGCGCCAGGACGCCACCTATCGATGTTCCGGCTATGAAGTCAAAGAGCTGCGCGATTGGTGTGGCCGTCAGATTTTCGAGGTGGGCCAGAATCATGGCTGGAACAATGCCACGAATGCCACCTCCGTCGATGCTCAGAATTCTCCACACTTTAGCCATGGGATACCTGCGGAAACGGGTTGCAACCGAAACTGGTGGAGCGCTGTCAGCTACTACGATCGAAGGTACCGGCACTCAGCTTTGTCAGTTTTACGATTGCCTCTCCTCGATGGTCAAAATCAAGTTTTTTGAGTATGTGACGCACATGCACTTTAACTGTTCCTACACTGAGTTCGAGCGAATTGGCGATTTGCTGATTTGTCAGTCCGTCCAAAAGCAGTTTCAGCACTTCTCTCTCTCTGGCTGACAGTAACTGGAACGAGGGCGGCATGGACGTTAGCCTGCGGCCAACAGAGCTCATTATCGAAAAGCCCGGCCCACGCAGCAAATATTCAGCGATCAAAGGACCTAACCAGACGCCGCCGTGAATGACAACGTCAAGCGCCGTGGGCAGCCATGTGGTGGGCCATAGCACATAGCCTTCTGCGTTTGATGCAAGTGCTGACCAAAAATCGCCTTCATCAAGGAGAAGCATCAAGAGTCTTACCTGACTTGCAACGTCCTTAATGTCCCTGATGGCTTCCACAGCATCCAGATTCTGCTGGTTGTGCTGCATGAGAATCACATTGGGCTGCAGCTCGGAAATGGTTGCCGCCAGGTTGTTAATAGTGTCTGTGTGACCGACAAGCTGGTAGCCAGAGCCTTCCCCGAGAAGCCGCCGCGTACTCTGCGCAATCCGGGCCTCGGCAATCACAAAGACCTTTGCCTTAATCGTCACAATGGAGACCTCCAAGAATAGCCCTGCCACCTAGTATAACACTATAGGAGTATTTAATCCAAAG
>Ga0066388_100000350_pt1 | contig 20993 bp, 18 predicted proteins | sample PanSoiMetaGPlot6_FD_64539 | JGI IMG/M metagenome (GOLD analysis project Ga0066388, IMG submission 64539) | Tropical forest soil microbial communities from Panama analyzed to predict greenhouse gas emissions - Panama Soil - Plot 6 (Hybrid Assembly) | ecosystem: Environmental > Terrestrial >...
CCCAGGCCGTACCGGGCTTCGACGGTCGATGCGAAAGGCCTGAGATCTTTTAGCTTGGAATCAATTTTGCCGATGCGAGTGTAGCCACTATATCGGCCGCGCAGTATCTGGTAATTCAACTCCGCGGCAACATCGCTGACATTGAAATCCAAAGGAATTCGCAGGTTATTCCACAGCAATTCACCGTCGCTCACTTGCAGGCGGCTTATGGAGAGACTGAATAATTGCTCAACCGGACTCTTTTCACTGGCGTGTTCGATTTTCGGTGTGGGCTGATTGGTGCTTCCATCCGGATTCACAATGATGTGAACGACGGGATGCTCCAGAACTAGCGAGCTGAACCCAAACTCCTTTTCGAATACAGAAATGATTTTGATGGTGGCGATCAGATGAGAAACGTGAGCGTAAGGCACTTCTCCCCGACCTTCATTGCCGTGGATCGTTAGATCGCGCACTTCCGCGCGAAAACGAAATGGCACCACCGAGAACTTCCCTAGCTCGACCCGCCCGCCTGTAATGTGTTCCAACGAGGCGATGAGGCGCCTGTGGACCATGTCTTGGAAAGCATCCGTACGTACATACACCACGATGGCGAGGAGACCGACAATCCCTGTCGCGAATATCCCCAAGGCCAGATTTCGCAGCAGGCGCCATCGCGATTTTGGCCCCGGATTCCTCAACGAGCGCCGCCCCCGCCAGTGGTTGGGTCGCCGGGCGTCCGGATGTTGCTCTCCGCGCGTAATGTCTTGAGCCAGGCAATCAGCAGATCATTTATCTTCTGCTGGGCCAGCAACTCCCTGATCTGCGGCGCAACATCAGCCAGTGGAATCTCTTTTGCCCCGGTGGCGCGTAGTTCCGGAAGCAGCTTTTCCTGGTAGTAAGTCTCTACGCTGTGCGGATCTATCTGCAGACCCGGGCGGAAGTGAGCGTCCAGTGCCCGCATTTCGTTTATCTCGTTGGCGATATGGAAGCGCAGATCGGCTGTGGTTAGATGGTTACGGTCAAGCGCAGCCTTCCACCCATCATCTGACGCTCCATCGGGTCGCTGTTTCCTTATTTCCTGGATTCTTTTATCGATGTCTTCCGTGCTCGCAGGACTGAACTCGCTGGCGTTGATCTGCTGCCGGATCAATTCCTGATCAATCAGCCGGTTCAATGTTGCCTTGCGCTCGGCCAGACTGAACTGATCGACAGAACGGTTGTCCACCAGAGCCTGATAGCTCAGCGCTTGGTCCCAATCGCTCTGCACAACGATGTGCCCATTGACCGTCGCCACGATGCGGTCTACCACCTCTCCGGCATGCAGGATCGCGCCCCACGCCAACAGAGCCAGTACGAGCCCGAGATGTAGCCGTTTCCGCATCAGAATGTTTGTCCAATACTAAAGTAAACGTTTAAGCGACCCAAATGTTTCGGATTAAAGAAATTACTTGGGTTCGTAGGGTCGGAGTTTTTTACGCAAAAATTCGAGGGTGCCTGCGCGGTGAACACCGGCGACGCCTGGCAACTTGGAAATGCTGGCGGATTCAGGTTATAGCCGAAATCGAAGCGCACCGGCCCCAAGGGCGTTTTGTATCGGACGCCAACGCCAACAGCCTGCGAAACATAGTTGAAATCACATTGAGCGGCGGTTGTGTCCTGCAAACACAACTCAGGGTTCTTCTGCTGCCACCGTGCGAGACTATGGATCATCTCGTGACCAGAATCGAACACGTTGCCGGCGTCATGGAAGAACGCGAAGCTCAGGTTGTCCTGAAAGAAAGGCAAAGTTGGCGGCGGGAGCCGCAGTTCGAGGTTGTTGATGAACAGAGCTCCTCCCCCTACCGGGAAGCCCGACACTAGATCGCGGGGCCCAGCCTGATTCAGGCCAAATCCGCGCAACGAGTTTCCACCACCGGAGAAAAATCGCTCAGGAAGTGGGATCTCGCGCGGGCAGCCAAACGTGGGTTCGGTGGCGTTCCTGCAGGAAGACGACAGCGCCGCACTGTCGGCGGGCGTGAGAATGACGGTGTGGTGGAAAGGGGTCTCCAGACCCACCCGCGTAGAGCGAGCAAAAACGTACTTTCTCTTCTTGAATTGGTAATAGGTGGAGTTCTGAAACAGTACACGGCTGAAATCGGCTTGCGATCCAAAGTAGCTCGAAGCCACCCCTGCGTCTATCGTGTTGTAATTCCCCTTTGTGCTCTCCAACGGATTGTCGCGGTTGTCCCGAATAAAGCTGATCCCCGGCATTCCTACACGCGTCGGCTGGGAGAGCAGTGGAGCTTCATTCTTGTTGAAGTTCGAGGCAAAGTTCGTCGCCTGCACTCGTCGGTAGGAAAATCGGTAATACATCTTGGTGGCCTTATCTAACACTTGCTCGGCTTCCACCGTTCCCTGCGCCCGCCGCGACGTGAAAGTATTTACATCCAATGTATTGTCGTAAAAGGCACTGAACGTAAGCCTTAGGTTGTCGCGATTAAACCAGCGTGGGGCGTCGTAGCTCAGCAGACCGCGCTGTTGCAGACGGCCGACGTGCGATTTGAAGGAAATCGTATGATCCCGTCCGCGAAAGTTGAGGCGAGTAACATCGAATGACACTCGCGGACTGACTCCGGTCCGCCCCTGGGGAACGTTGGCACCTGTGCCCGTCTGCACTTCAAGCCCTAGACCGTAGTTGAACGTATAGCGCTTGGCTTCGCGAACGCTCACGAGGATGTTCTTGTCTGGCTCTTTGCCTTGCGGGTTCTGGATAGCTGTATCCACCTGGTTGAATATCCCGAGGTCGTAGAGCCGCCGTTGCGTGTCCAGCATTCCCACCTGGCTCACCGGCTCACCGGGATGAATCTGCAGCTGTTGCTGCACCACGAAAGGACGAGTGAAGTTGAGGCCGCTCACATAGACCCGGTCGACAAAAACCTGCTCTCCCTCCTTTATCGTGAATGTTACGTCCATGTGGTTCGGCTGCCCTTCCGATGGCTTGGCTGATGCGTCAAAGGTGGCATCGGGAAAACCATGGTTGAAGTAATCGTTGAGCAGCGTGTCCCGGTCGCCCGATACGTTGAAGTCGGAAAACGGCTGTCCCGGAACTGTCGAGAGCAATGGCAGAAGATCCTGCTCGGAGCGCGACTGATTACCCACGATGTGCAGCGCTCCGACTAAAATTTGCGTTCCCTCCTGCACCTTTAACCTGACGGCGATCTGGTTTGCCTGCCCCTCATAATTGTCGGTGACTTCGCTCGTGATCTTGATGTCGGCAAAACCGTTGGCGCGATATAACTCCGTTAGGCCCTTGATATCGCTGTTCAGAAGAGACTGGCTGTAACGCCCAAATGAGAGCAGGCGCCCGGCCGGCTGGATCTGAATGCGCGCCCGCAAGAGGTCGTCGGCGAAGTATTTGTTGCCCACGATCGCAATCCGCACCAGCTTGTGACGAGACCCCGTTGTCACCACGTACACGACGCGGAGAAGATCCTTGTTGGGCGATTCCTTCTTGATGCCAACCTTCGCTTCAAAGAAACCGCGTGTCTGGAGGTAATCGAGCAGATTTCTCCTTCCTTCGTTCAGCAGATCGTCATCCAACGCATTCTCTTCGTAGACAGGAACATATTTTTTTATCAATCCGCGCCGCATGTGAAATCCCTCGACCGCAATCTGTACCGCCGGTCCGGGGTCGAAGTGCAACGTGTAGTCGACCAGGTTCTTCTCTGGCCGGTATTTGCGCTCCGCGGTCACTTGCGCCAGAAGTCGATCTTTCTTCTGATACTTTTTTCGCAATTTCTGTAATGCGTGCGTTAAGCGATCAGCGGATACTTCATCTCCCGCATGCATGCCGGCGATCGAACGTACCTCCTCGTCCGAGTATCCGGAACTGCCCGAAACATTGACGGCTCCTGTCCTTGCTCTCTCGCCGGCGGTAATTGTGATCACTATGTCCGTTTGTTGGGTGACTGGGTTCGGTTGTGTTCGGAACTCGATTTTCGACCGATAGTATCCGTTCTCTTCCATCAGCTCCTGAATCCGTTTCTTCCCTCGCTCTAGCTTCTCGTCGGTGAGCTGTTCTCCAAGCTGTAGTTTGCTCGCGTTCACGATCTGGTTTTCAGTCGGACGTCCGGGCGCGCCTTCCACGGTAATGTCGCCGACGAAGTAGTTTGGCCGGGTGACAAATGCGAGTTCCACTCCGTCGTCCCCAGCACGCTCGACTTCGAGCTGAATCTCGGAAAAACGGCCGGTGTCGTAGAGTGCCTGCATGCTTTCACGACACTTCACGCGATCCAGCGGCATATTTGTCTTCTGGGCTAGTAGCCCGCGCAGTCTCGCCTCATCTGCCGTGCCCACGCCCCGAACCTGTACCTGCCGCACTTGCAGGCCCAGGTAGAGGGACAAAGGGCTCGTCACGGAAGTTTCTGCGGATTGATTCATTTCCTGCGCGACTCCCGCCCGCGGAAGTACGGCCGAAACGAGAATCGGCCATACCATCACAACTGCCCCCGTGACCGCCGACGCGACCAGGCGTTCAACCAGCGTGCCTCTTAAGCGCAAACCCCTCCCTCGACGCAGGCCCGCCCCGCCTGGGTTGACCCTTACCAGTTTCGATGAGCAAGGCTATGCCAATGTTGTACTTTGGACATCCGGGCCCGCAACCAAAGCCGGACCTTATAATAATCGGTTAGTACATGATCTTTGGTGACCCCTTTGAGCCCAACCCGAAGATATTCGCGGCAGGTGCTGTTCCCGGGAATCGGTCAGACCGGCCAGGAAAAGCTCTCCCAGGCGCGTGTCGTGGTCGTTGGCTGCGGCGCGACTGGTTCCGCGATTGCCGCATTACTTGCCCGCGCCGGGGTCGGAACGCTGCGCATCATTGATCGGGACTACGTCGAGCCCAGCAACTTGCAGCGCCAGAGCCTTTTTGACGAGGCCGACGCGGCAGAGTCCTTGCCCAAGCCCGTCGCGGCAGCCCGCCGGATTGCCGCATTCAATTCCGACATCGTCGTTGAGCCCCGGATCTTAGACCTGACGCCGGTGAACGTTGCTGAACAGTTGGCCGATATGCAGCTCATCGTGGACGGTACCGATAATTTTGAAACCCGGTATCTGCTCAACGATTTTGCTGTGGCAAATGCGATTCCATGGATCTATTCCGCTGCCGTAGGCAGCTATGGAGTGACGCTGAATGTTCTGCCCGGTCAGACCGCGTGCCTCGCCTGCATCTTTCCGGACGCTCCGCGAGGCACATTTGAAACCTGCGAGACCGCAGGCATCCTGAATTCGGCTGTCAACCTGGTTTCGTCGGTGTCGGCAACGGAGGCTTTGAAGCTTCTCGTAGGCGCCCGGGAGAGCGTGCGAAAAACTTTGCTGTCGTTTGACGTCTGGACGAACGATCGCACCGAGGTTGCGGCTGCTTCCCCACGTCCCGATTGCGAGGTATGTGTACGACGCAACTTTGCCCATCTCGCCGGGCACGGACGTCCCCACATCACGTTGTGCGGCCGGAACTCGGTGCAGATTCATGAGCGGGAACGTCCTATCGATTTTTCTGAAATCAGCCGCCGCCTGACGCCCCATGGCGTGGTCCGGCATAACGAATTTGTACTGAAATTCTCTAACCCACCATACGAGATCACGTTGTTTCCGGATGGGCGCGCCATCATCAAGGGAACTACCGACACAGCCGTGGCTCGCAGCCTGTACGCCCGGTACGTGGGCAGCTAGCTCCCTTTCACCTCCTGACTATCTCCGGTAAGAAACCCAGGAAAAGCGGAGGGACACCGCCGCGCCCGTCAACTTTTTTCGATGCGCAGAAAAATGCAGTCCCAACGAAAAAAGTTGATCAGCCCAAAAGGCGCGAAAATACTGGCCTTTCGGAGGGTTAACGAGTATGCTACTGCCAATTTCAAGGAGGCTGTATGGCCCGAATCTCGGTTCTTTGTGCGCTGCTGCTGTTCTCTGGTATGGCTCTCGGTCAAACGGTTGTGAGGGGATATGTTCCGTGCGTCTACGGTTGTGGTCCATTCGTTCCCCTGGTTACAACTCCCATGGTTTCACTCGAGACTGGTGCGCCCTCTTCAGTTGGTGCGACGAACGCTACCGGCGGCCTGACATCTGGTGCGAGAAACTCCACGCTGTCGACTTTCGTTGGTTCGCCGGATGCGGTTTACACCCAGCCTGTGTGGTACTCGGGAGCAACCGCCCCCGTCATCGGACCTGGGGTGAATCCTGTCCCGATTGCTGCCGCCCTGCCAGAGCACATGGAACATCATCACCACGCCGAGAGGCCAAGCCAGTACTTCAGTTCGCTCGAGGCAACCTCTAACGTTGCCGAGTCTGCCGCTGGTGCAAAGAGCGGAAAACCGGCTTCGCGCACCGTCACCAATCAGGATGTCGATCGTCTCAACCAGCAGACTGGAACGGTCAAATACAAGGGGAAAACTGAGCGCATCAACTGATTCTCCTCTGATCTTCCGAGAAATAAGGCATGGCACTCGCCATGCCTTTTTTGCTCCGAACCATGACCCGTCACATGCGGGGTGCCAACCAACTCCGCATCTGCTATCTTCTTGTCCTTCATGGCAAAGCAGATGAGTCCGCTTGCTGAGAAAACTTCTTATGCCTGATCAGGTTCGGTCGCAACCGTCGCGGTCATTTCGCTGGATTGTGCTGGTCTTTGTCAGCCTGACGATGTTTGGGAACTACTACGTCTACGATTGCATCGCCCCGATTGCCGACCTGCTGGCCAAACAACTCGGCTACAGCGATTCCAATATTGGCCTCCTGCAGGCGATTTACAGCATCCCCAACGTCTTCATGGTTCTGATCGGCGGCTACATCGTCGACCGCATCGGCACGCGCAAGGGCATTTTCATCTTCGGAACGGTCTGTTTCATCGGGGCAGCGGTGACCGTGCTTTCGGGCAAGCTTGCCGTCATGGCTACTGGACGTCTTATTTTTGGCTTGGGAGCCGAGTCGCTCATTGTGGCGGTCACGACCGCGGTCGCAAAGTGGTTTCGTGGAAAGGAACTCAGCTTTGCCTTTGGAATGAATCTGATGATCGCGAGGCTCGGTACTTGGTTGGCGCAGAATTCCCCCACGTGGGCAAGAGGCGCGTACGGTAACTGGCGGTCTCCCCTTTTGATTTCGGTCGGTTTCGCGACACTCTGCGTAGCGGGAGCAATTGCTTACTGGATATTGGAAGTTTACGCGGAAACGCGCTACGAGCTTGGCCAAGCGGGCTCAACCGATAAAGTGGTTTTCAGCGACATTTTCAAGTTCGGCCTGTCGTACTGGTACATCGTGGCCTTATGTATCGTGTTCTATTCGGCCATCTTTCCGTTTGAGACCTTCGCCATCAAGTTCTTTATGGAGGCACACCACACCAGTCGTGAACTGGGGGGATTTCTGGTCAGCATACTGACGGCATTCACGATGTTCGGGACGCCCGTCTTTGGGTTGTTTGTCGACAGGCTGGGGAAGCGCGCCCTCCTGATGATGTTCGGGTCGATGCTGCTTATTCCCGTGTACTTGATGATGGCTTACACCCAGGTGAGTCTCTATGTGCCTATGGCCATGATGGGAGTGGCGTTTTCCCTGATCCCAGCGGTTATGTGGCCTTCGGTCGCTTACCTGGTAGACCAGTCCCGGCTAGGAACCGCCTATGGTCTCATGACCATGATCCAAAATATTGGATTGGCGGGACTTAACCTATTGGTTGGTTGGGCGAACGACCATAGTCACGCAGGCGCAGACAACCCCGGTGGTTACGCTCTCGGCATGTGGATCTTCTCTACCCTGGGCTTTCTTGGAGTCTTGTTCGCCTTTTTGCTTCGTCAACGCGAAACTGGCCCCCACGGTCACGGGTTAGAGACTATTACGACTGGCTCACAATCGGCTTGAAGCGCGCGCATTGACGTCGCCTGGGCTCGCCTTTAGGCTGTTTGTGGGTTACGACAGTCATCAGCCGTTCGGAGCTTGACGAAATCTCAACAACCAGCAGGGGTTGTTGCCCTCAACGGGTCTCTGCAAAAGGGTTCTAAAGCCTATTTAGGCTGCAAGCAGTACAACAAAAAGCCACTTAGCCGCATCCGAATTAATGCGGCCGGAAAGGCAATTTGACCGGCGCGAACAAAAAAACAGGCGAGAAGCTTGCTGAAGCAGAGGCGATTGAGCGGGCAAAGCAAGGGAATGCGGAAGCATTCCAGGCTCTGTATGACCTGCACAAGCGGCGGGTCTATTCGCTCTGCCTCCGGATGACAAGCAACTCTGCCGAAGCGGAGGACTTGACCCAGGAAGCGTTCTTGCAGCTGTTTCGTAAGATCGGAACCTTCCGCGGAGAGTCGGCGTTTTCGACCTGGTTGCATCGGATGGCGGTAAATGTCGTCCTGATGCACCTCCGCAAGAAGGGCTTGCAGGTGGTTCCCCTCGAGGACACGACGGAAAACGAGGAGGAGTCGCCGAAAAAGGATTTTGGGGCACCAGATCCTGCTTTGTCAGGATCGATTGACCGGATTCGATTACAGAAGGCTATTGATGGTCTGCCTCCCGGCTACCGGACAATCTTTGTGCTTCACGATGTGGAAGGGTACGAGCATAATGAGATTGCCGACATTGTCGGCTGCTCGATTGGAAACAGTAAGTCGCAATTGCATAAAGCCCGCATGAAGTTGCGCGAGCTCCTGAAGACGAGTAGAGCCGAAAAGGCCATCAGGCCGTGAGGGAGCGGGAAAGGCACAGAGTAGCTGTATCGGGGAGAGAGGATTCATGACGTGCACAGAGTTTCAGCAGGTTCTGCCGGATCTTCTGGAGGGCCAGGCCGGCGGTGAATCGACTGCCCACCTCCAGTCCTGCCACGCCTGCGCCGAGCTGGTTGCGGATCTGAGAGCGATCTGCGATGAGGCCCAGCACCTGCCTTTAGCCGAGCCCAGCGACCGCGTTTGGGCCAATATTCAACGCACACTTGAAGCTGAAGGTTTGGTACGAACGCCGATGCAGGCGGGGGGCATTTTGTTTCAGCCTTCGCGACAGTGGTCGCCATTCAAATGGCTTGCCCCTATCTCCGCAGTGCTTGCTCTAGCGGCAGGAGTTTTCGTTTACAGCAATCGCCGGCCGACACAGGTAGCGGTCAATCCGCCTGTTTCGGCTTCCCTGCCTCAGTCTCAAGCCGGCAACTCGGGAGCCGATCTTGACGACGAGCAGCTTCTGGCACAAGTTGCGCCTCCCATGAGAGCCGCTTACGCGGACAATCTCAAGAGCGTCAATTCATTCATCCGTGATGCCCAGCAGGACCTGGAGCAAAACCCCGATGATGAAGAGGCCCGGCATTTCCTCATGGATGCATATGAGCAAAAAGAAACGCTTTATGATTTGGCAATGAACCGTTCAGTGCCATAATGTAGGGCTCTTTAGATGAATTGCTGGAGAAAGGTTTTTATGGGAACCGGGCAGCGGGTTGGGCAGCTTGCGATTCTGACCGTCGTCTGCGTCGCGACCCTGTCCGCTACCGACACCAAAAAGGAGTTCCGTTATACGGTCGGACCCAAGCCTGCTGTTTCCATTTACAACGAGTACGGACCTATCTCCGTGAAGCCTGCCGAAGGAAATCAGGTCATTGTCAGTGCCGTTCTACATTCAGACAAAGTTGAAATTGATGCCGATCAAAACGGCAATCGCGTCGATCTGAAATCACACTTGCTCTCAGGATCGACTCCACAAAATAGCCAGGTTGAATACGAGGTCCTGGTTCCACCGGATGCGAGCGTCACGGTTCGTTCGACCAGTGGAGTGCTTCACGTTGAGCAGCTCGCCGCCGACGTCAACATAGAGGGCGACAGCGCCCAGGTTGAAGTGCGGGACATCAATAATGCCCACGTGCACATCAAGACGCTCAATGGGCCCGTTACGCTGACCAACATACGTTACGGTCATGTGGAAGTCAGTTCCGTGGGCGGCGATATCACCATGCAGTCCGTGAGCGGTCCGCTTGTAGAGATCAGTTCCACCTCTGGGCGCATCCGTTACGATGGAGACTTCGGGATTGGCGGCGAGTACAAGCTCACCAGCCACACCGGGGACATCGATGCAACCATTCCGGCCGACGCCTCGGTGGACGTGACGGCCCGGTCGGTAAAAGGCGATGTCCAAAACGACTTTCCCTTCCACGCCAAGACCCACAATAGTTTCGTTCCGGTACCAGGACGTTCCCTGGTGGGTACTGCCGGTAAAGCAGCCTCTTCGGTCTTACTGCGCACCTTCAGTGGTAGAATTCGCCTCAAGAAACGCTGAAAATCTATCTGGGCGCACAAACGAGTCTCTCTTCCGCCATCATGACAAAGACAGGATCCCGGCTGCCCGGCTCCAGTCTGCACAAGACAATCTTTCTTGTGGGCTTTATGGGAGCGGGCAAGACTTGTGTTGGCCGCCATTTGAGCCGCCTTCTGCGCCGGAAATTTCATGATCTGGACGTCTGCATCGAGGCCCGCGAAGGCCGCAGCGTGGGGAAGATCTTCCGCGAATCCGGCGAGGCCGCGTTCCGACGCGCGGAAACTGAGGCTCTGGTCGACCTGCTGAAAGAAGTTGCTTCCGCTCCCGCCGTCGCTGCACTTGGTGGAGGAGCATTTGTGCGCAAGGAAAATCGCGCGTTGCTTCAGGAGGCCGGAGGGCTGGTGGTTTTCCTGGATGCTCCGGTGGATGAACTTTGGCGTCGCGCCCAGGCGGAAAACAAGGAACGACCATTAATGCAAGACCTGGTTCAGTTCCGTCAGTTGTACGACGACAGGTACTCGCTTTACCAGGCAGCAGAAGTGACAATAGATACCGGCGCTAAGGACATTCCAGCGGTGGCAAACGAGATCATTTTGTCTTTGCGCCTGAACCACGATTATCAAGGAGAGGTACTGTGAGTCTGAAAACCTTGCTGACTATGGGCACTGCACTTTTATCAATGGCTTTAGTCTCCGCCGCCAGCGGCGCGAAGGAACCCGCGGGCGATACCGTCGATTCCGGCTCGTTTGCGATTCTGGTGAATGGTCAACGGATCGCCACCGAGAAATTTACCATCCAACAAACCAAGAACGGCAGTACCGCGAATTCGCAACTGCACGAGGAAGGCAGTGCCGACAAGGCAACCCAAAGCTCGCAGATGCAGCTCACCGCATCCGGTGAACTTATCCGTTACGAGTGGCACGAGCTGAGCCCCGGCAAGACTCAGATTGAACTGCTGCCCAACGATCAGTTCCTCATGGAGCGCGTCACCGCCAATCCCGGCGAGAAACCCGCCGAGCAGCCCTTCCTCCTGCCCGCCTCCACTGTGGTTCTGGATAACAATTTTTTCATCCACCGAGAGTTGCTCGCCTGGCGGTACCTGGCGCAAAACTGCAAGACGAACGCAGGCAAGATGCAGTGCGTCACAGGACCCACTTCCTTCGGAGTGGTTGTGCCCCAGGATCGCAATTCCCTCCGCGTGACCCTGGAGCCAGTGGGAAGTGAAAAAGTGCAAGTCCACGGCACCGAGCGCCAGCTTCCCCGCTTCAATCTCAAGTTCGAAGGCGGTGAGTGGGCGCTTTGGCTCGACGATCAGGACCACTACAAGATCGTTAAGATTTCCATACCCAGCGAAAAGACTGACGTTGTGCGCGACTAGTAACCCGTAACCCTGATTTTTTCTGCGGGGGTTTTCGGGGTTACACTGTTTTCAGGAGCGAACCTTTGGCGCTGCTCGACGCGAGAACCTCACGTGTTGTGCTCACGCTGCTGGCGTTCACCCTGGGATTTGGATTTCTCTATTTTGCACGGCACACGCTCGTTGCGTTCCTTTTCGCTGTTTTTTTTGCCTACCTCGTAGATCCCCTCGTCGCCAAGCTGGAAAACCTGGTGCGAGGCCGTGGTCGCGCGATCGCGATTATTTACCTGTTGTTTGCTGTTCTGCTGGGTCTCTTTTTCGCTTTCATCGGACCTCGCATCGCCAGAGAGGGTGCACGTTTTGGCCAATCCATTCCTCTCCTGATCGAAAAAGTCAGCTCGGGAGAAATCGCCCATCAGGTGTTTCAAGACCGCGGCTGGAGCAAAAAGACCGAAGACTTTGTCGTGTCGTTCCTGGTCAGCCATCGTGAACAGATAACTGCCCTTGCCCAGCGCGTAGGCATTCGCTTCGCAGAGGTCTTTCAGAATGTCTGGATTTTCGTCCTGGTGCCGATCCTGGCTGCGTTTTTCCTCAAGGATGGTCGCAACTTCAGCGAGGTGTCGCTAGGCCTGGTGCACAGCCGGCCGCAGCGCGAATTTCTGCAAAATGTGGTTAATGATTTGAACCAGATGCTGGCCCACTTTATCCGGGCCCAGCTCACACTCGCGGCACTCTCCTTGATGATGTACATCTCTTTTCTCGGGCTGATGCGCGTTCCTTACGCTCTCGTTTTAGGCGGAGCCGGCGGAGCAATGGAATTCATCCCGGTCGTCGGACCGCTAGTCGCTGCTCTGCTGATAATCGGTGTCGCGGTGCTGATGGGCTATCCCCATTGGATCATCTTGATTGTCTTTCTTGGGGCGTGGCGGCTGGCACAGGATTACGTCATTTCACCGCGCGTGATGGGCGAAAAAATGGAACTCCATCCTCTGGCAGCGATCTTCGGCGTGCTCGCCGGTGGCGAAATCGCGGGTGTCCTCGGCGTTTATCTATCCATCCCCATCATGGCATCCTTGCGGATTGTTTGGCGACGCTGGCAGCTTTATTTAGAGAAGAAGCGTTTTGGCCCTCTTAACGAGTACTCCTTCGGCGGCGACTTCACCGCCGGATCAGAGAAACCAGTTCGCTAGTCACACGATTGATCTCTGTCGGACAAGTCATTTAGCTGGTCTTCGCCCCATATTGTAAAATCCACTCACGTTATGCCCGTAAAGCTTCCTGTCGGAATTCTCGGCGCTACCGGCATCGTCGGCCAGCGCTTCATCCAGATGCTTGAGCATCATCCCTGGTTTGAGGTCGCATGGCTCGCAGCCTCCGAGCGATCCGAAGGCCGCGCCTACGCGGAAGCTGCGCGTTGGCGTCTCAAGACCCCCATACCTGACAATGTCGCCCGGATGCAGGTTGCCCCTGCCGATCCTGAGGGTGCCCCCAAGATAATTTTCGCCGCTCTCGATGCCGGCATCGCTTCCGAACTTGAGCCCCGTTTTGCCGCCGCTGGCTGTGCTGTCGTCTCCAACTCCAGCGCGCTGCGCATGCAGCAAGACGTCCCATTAGTTATTCCCGAAGTCAATCCCGAACACCTGAAGCTGATCGAGTGTCAACCCTGGCGCAGGCAATCCGGTGGCTTCGCCGTGACCAACCCGAACTGTTCCGCCATCGGTCTCGTTCTGGCCCTGGCGCCTCTTCAAGAGCGATTCGGTCTCAAGACCGTGATGGCAGTCACCATGCAGGCCGTCAGCGGCGCAGGCTATCCCGGAGTCGCCTCGCTCGACATCCTTGGCAACGTCATCCCCTACATCGCCAAAGAAGAAGAAAAAATGGAAGCCGAGACGCTTAAGCTGCTCGGACACCTCAATGGCTCCGGCATCCAGCCCGCCGAATTTGCGATGAGCGCGCAATGTAATCGCGTGGCCGTCGAAGATGGCCACACAGAATCAGTTTCCGTCAAGCTCAAGAAGAAGGCTGGGCCTGAAGAAATCATCGCAGCCTGGAACGACTTCCGCAGTCTGCCCCAGGAACTCAACCTGCCGAGTGCTCCCGCGAAACCGGTCGTTTATCTCAGCGCGTCGGACCGGCCACAGCCGCGATTCGACGCCGATTCCGGCGCCGGCATGACCACCACCGTCGGACGCTTGCGCCCCTGTGGTGTACTCGACTGGAAGTTCACCGTGCTCTCCCACAACACCATCCGCGGCGCCGCCGGCGCCGCACTCCTCAACGCCGAACTGCTGAAAGCGCGGGGATATCTCGGGTGACATCCACCCGCACCCGCCCTGTCCGGCTACCTGCACCTTCCGTCTCTTTAAGGACTCCGCCGCCATGCTGGTGATGAAATTCGGCGGCACTTCGGTTGAGGACTCCAGGGCTATCGACCGCGCCACCGCCATCGTCCGTGGTCGACTCTCTCAGAAGCCGATCATCGTGGTCAGCGCCATGGCCAAGGTCACCGATCAACTGCTGGCCATCGCTCGCGCAGCCGGCTCTGGCGACCGCGATACTGCCCTAAGGCTTTCTCGCAGCCTGCGCGAGCGCCATTACAACACCGCAGGCGAGCTTCTCGGAACTGGAGTCTTTACGCAGTTTCATACTGAACTTGAAAACGACTTCGACGAACTCGACGAGCTGCTGCGCGGCATCGCCGCTGTTGGCGAACTCACACCGCGCACCACAGATCATGTTGCCGCCTATGGAGAGTTGCTCTCCAGCAAAATCGTGGCCGCTGCATTCTCATCGCGCGGCATCAACTCAACGCTCGTGGATTCCCGCGAATGTATCGTTACTGACAATGGTCACACCCGTGCCGTGCCACTTCTTGACGACACCAACGAAAAGCTGCAGGCTACTGTGCCCCCACTCGTCAGTGGGGGACGGGTTCCGGTCATGGGAGGCTTTATCGCCGCGACCCGTGCGGGTGTCACCACAACGATCGGGCGGGGAGGATCGGATTTTTCCGCGGCGATCGTGGGCGCTGGTCTCGGCGCGGATAAAATCGAGATCTGGACCGATGTTGACGGCATGATGACCACCGACCCCGGCCTCTGTCCCGACGCCCGCCGAATCAAGGTCATTAGCTTCCACGAGGCCGCCGAACTCGCTTATTTCGGAGCTAAGGTCCTTCACCCCGCGACCCTGCTTCCTGCTATCCAGAAAAACATCCCGGTTTATATCCTGAACTCGCGTAACCCCTCATGCGACGGCACGCGCATCACCGCTCGCGCGCCCCGCTGCCGCAATGTGTTCAAGGCGATTGCCGCTAAGAAACGCATCACGATCATCGATGTGGCGGCCACGCGCATGCTGATGGCTCATGGCTTCCTAAAAAGTATTTTCGAAGCATTCGATCGTCATCGTATCTCCGTCGACGTGGTTTCGACTTCCGAGGTCAGCGTGTCGCTCACGGTCGACTCCAACGAAGCAATACCGGCGCTGGCGGCCGATTTGGCCCAGCTCGCCGACGTCAAGTACGAAGGCAGAAAAGCAATTGTCTGCTTGGTTGGGGAGAACCTGCGCGAAACTCCCGGCATTGCGGCAAAAGTCTTTGGAGTGCTTCCCGACGTGAACATCCGCATGATCTCTCAGGGCGCGTCAGAAATTAACCTGACCTTTGTGATCGAAGAAGGCGCAGTCCCAGAAGTCGTGCGCCGTCTCCACAAGGCCTTCTTCTCCGAGCTGGACCGTGAAATCTTCGAATGAGAGGCAGTCGGCGTTTCAAGACCCTATCATTTTTAGCGTATCCGCTGGGTCTCCGCTTCCGTGTACGCGCTTGTCACAATGCTGCTAGAATTCCTCCTCCGCCAAGGAAGAGCGGCGCTTTCGTGGCGCCAGCCATCGAAAAGAGTGGGCTTTCGCCTGCGGCTGCAAAAACCTTGAACCCGAGGTCCCCGTGAATCTTCTGATCCTGGGTCGTGGCAAGACCGGCTCACTCGTGGCCGAAGTTGCTCGGCATCGCCAACACGATGTTCGGGTTCTTGGGGCATCTGACAATCCGCGTGGCTCGTCTCTCGCTGCCTGCCTCTCCCAGATCGACACGGTCATCGACTTCACCACACCCACCGCAGTGCTTGATAGTCTTCCTGCCTGCATTCGTGCCGGTAAAAATGTTGTCGTCGGGACCACCGGCTGGTACAGCGAGCTTCCCGGCATTCGTAAACTCGTCACCGAGAATCAAACCGGCTTTCTTTATGGCAGCAATTTTTCTATTGGGGTAAACCTTTTCTTCGACATCGCGCGCACGGCGGCCGCTGCTCTCAAACACGGCTACAACGGCCAGATCTTCGAACGCCATCACGCGCAAAAGAAAGACGCTCCCTCGGGCACCGCAGTCACCCTCCAAAAAACAATCACGGAATCCAGTGGCACCGAACTCGAGATCATCTCTTTCCGCGAGGGCGACGTGGTTGGTATGCATGAAATTGTTTTCGACTCGTCAAACGATGACATCTATCTGTGCCACGATGCCAAGTCACGTAGCGGTTTCGCCGAAGGAGCAGTACGCGCAGCCGAGTGGCTCGTCGGCAAGAAAGGCTTCTTCGACTTCAAAGACGTGTGGCCCCAAATCTGAATTCCGTACGCTTCGAGTCCGCTAAATCAAACACATGTTTATTCATCTAAGTTATTGATATATAATTACTTACATCTCTCTTTCCCGCTCGCTCTAGATGTCTCACCCGAACCCGGCCAAGGGGGAACCGACTCACCCAACAAATTTTTCACAGTAAGAGTTATTCTTTTTGCATGAATTTGCGGGGATGTGGTACCGCTCTCGTCACTCCGTTTAAGTCCGACGGTTCTGTTGACGAAGAAGCATTGCGCGCACTCGTCGGCTGGCAGGTGGAGTCTGGCATAGATTTCCTTGTTCCATGCGGCACTACCGGCGAAACGCCGACCTTGTCGCACAATGAGTGGCTGCGTGTCATTGATATCACCGTCGAAGTGAATGCGGGCCGGGTTCCCATCGTCGCGGGGGCCACTTCCAACTCGACACATGACGCGGTCGAAAAAACAAAAGAAGCGGCTGCAAGACCCGGCGTGGACGCTATACTGACCGCCTCTCCGTACTACAACAAGCCGACTCAAGAGGGTCAGTATCGCCACTTCAAGTCGATCGCCGAAGCCACGGACAAACCAATCGTGCTTTACAACGTGCCTGGGCGCACCGGCGCTAACCTTGAGCCTGCTACAGTGGCTCGGCTGGCTGAAGTCTCCAACATCATCGCCATCAAAGAGGCCAGTGGGAACATGTCGCAGATCGCCGAGGTCTGCAATGCCGTGCCTGAGCTCTTTCTGGTTTTCTCCGGCGATGACTCCATTACCCTGCCTGTCATCGCGCTCGGCGGAGTCGGTATTATTTCTGTGGCGTCAAATGAAATCCCGCATGAAATGGCGGAAATGACTCGCGCCGCTCTGAGCAACGACTGGCCGACGGCGCGCCGCATTCATCGCAAGTATCTGCCCCTCATGCAGGCCAACTTCATCGAATCGAGTCCGCTGCCCGTTAAAGCCGTTCTTGCCATGATGGGAAAAATCGAGGAAGTGTATCGCCTCCCACTCGTACCCATGAAGCGTGACACCCGCTCGCGCTTACAGCGAGTCGCGATGGAGGCTGGAGTGGTGGCAAAGCCGGTAGCGGCGTCGCCGGATGCCGCTCAGTTTTTTATTTATGAGAACTGGCACGCCGGCCCCCACAAGGCTGTTCTGCATCGCGGCTCCTGCAGTCAGTGCAACAATGGCAAAGGACGTCCCGCTGGTCATGATGTCAATCACGCCCGCTGGCATGGCCCTTACGCCAGCCTGAGCGAAGCGCGCGAATCGTCTCAGCAGATGACTGGCGTGCTGATCCGCAGCGAATGCAAGTGCGTCTGACAGGCTTGCATTAACCGGGGGAAACACCCTCAACACCACGTCGAACACGCAACCAACTTTAAGGATCGGCGTTTCCTTTATACTTCTCCGCGATGCAAGCTCTGAAAGCGGCGATAGAACAACTGGTGTCGCTGGGAGAAGTCCCGCCTAACCCCGAAGCCCGCAAAACTTTTGAAGCCTTCCGCGAGGCCCTTACCCACGGCAAGATTCGCGCTGCCCAGAAAGTCGGTGATCGCTGGCATGTCAATAGCTGGGTGAAGCAGGGTATTTTGCTGGGATTTCGTCTGGGCGAATTGCAGCAGATGGGAAGCGCGTCTGGACTCTCCTTCGTCGACAAAGATACATTTCCTTCGCGGCATTTCGACGTTTCTGATCGAGTACGAGTCGTTCCTGGCGGTTCATCGGTCCGCTTGGGAGCCTACGTCGCACCGTCCGTTATCTGCATGCCCCCGATGTTCATAAACGTAGGCGCGTATGTTGACGAGGGAACGATGATCGATTCGCATGCCCTGGTTGGGTCTTGTGCTCAGATCGGCAAACGTGTCCATCTCAGCGCCGCTGCTCAGATCGGAGGCGTGCTAGAACCCGTCAATGCCGCGCCGGTGGTGATCGAAGACGATGTATTAGTGGGAGGTAACTGCGGAGTCTACGAAGGGACGTGGGTCCGCGCCCGCGCCGTTCTCGGAGCGGGAACGATTCTCACGCGCTCTACGCCCCTCTATGACATTACGAACGGCGAGGTTTACCGCGCAGCCTCAGAAACGCCGTTGGAAGTTCCGGAAGGTGCAGTCGTTGTACCTGGATCACGCGCTATGACGAAGGGCCACGCGGCGGCCTGGAATTTGTCCCTTTATACTCCGGTCATCGTGAAGTATCGCGACGAGAAAACTAACCGTGGCATCGAGTTGGAAGACTGGCTGCGTTAGCGGCCGGGCCGGCGCCCGAACACTTCCAGTAGCATCACCCCGTTGGCGCCGCCCAGGCCGACATGGATTTGCCCGAGGCTCTCCACTAGAGCGTCGGCTTCGTGCAGCTCCGCTGCCGAATAGGTGCTGGTTAGACCGATGCTCTTCATTCCAGCAGCGTGAGCCGACTGAACACCCGCAGGAGCGTCCTCAATCACCAGACAATCGGCGGGAGCGACCCCGATTAACTGCGCACCCTTGAGGTAGGGCTCCGGATGCGGTTTTCCCTTCGTCACTTCGTCTGCCGATACGAGAACTCGCGGAATAGGCAGCCCGGCGCGCCGCAGGCGCGACGTAGCGAGATAGTTCGTTCCCGATGTGACCACGCCCCATTGGGCATCGGGAAGGGTGGACAGCAGGTCGTATGCTCCTGGCATGACTCTCACACCGTCGGTGTCATCGGCCTCCCGCTTCTCGATTTTTCGCACTTCTGACTCAGCATCAACCGCCGGCGCCAGCTGTCGTACTACCTCAATCGTGCGCCGCCCGTGCGCGATTTCAAGAATGCGCTCGGGATCCACGCCCGTCTCCGCAGCCCACAGACGCCAGAGGCGAGCGACCGACCGGGTCGAGTCCACCAGGACACCGTCCAGATCAAACAGAACCGCTGTGCAACGAAATTGTTGCATCTAGGTGGCTGTCCTCAGTGCCTTGGATTCACTCCGAAATCAAGCCCAATGGCTTGGGGGAAACGGTTTGCGCCGCGTGCTCGGCAATTCTCTTCTGACGCACCAGCAGATGCTTCTGCCGGAAGTGCGCTTGTGCTCGCCTGCCCCAGGTGCGAACGAAATAATAATTGAGTCCGGCCCCGATTACCGAACTCGCGAGCGGAACCACACGGCCCGCCCATTTTTCCACCACCTCCGAACTGGCTTTCGCTGCGATGCGCTGGATAACGCGGGGCACGAAACGATTGACGACCTCTTTCTCAAGCAACTCGCGGCTGATGTCCACACCTGCTGCGCTCGCCGCCGCAATCCACAGCTCGGCAATTTCGTCGTCCGTATTGTATTCGAACCCGTACAACAGACTAAGCTTCTGAATGGTCCGCAGCGTAATGGCCGCGAGAATGCTTAGATCCGGCACGAGCGTGATCAGTCCGGCAACTCCCAGACCAGCTCCTTCGGCGGCCGCCATTTTCATCCCGCCACGAATGGTGTCCCGGGCAATGTCATCGAGCATGCCTACATCGACTGAAAATGTACCGTCGAAGCTGCTGATTGGCAGCCCGTGCGCGGCGCGCAATTGAAGCAGAAATTTGTCCGGACTGACCTTGATCGACTGGTAGGCACGATTGAACCCGCTGCGCAACGCCTCTTCCACGCGCAAGGTCAACCAGGACCGTTTGAGTTGCTCACCCATCCTTACCTAGACGTTAGCGCATTAGTCGTCGAAAGACCAGCATGGGGGCGACAGAACAGTTCAACCCGCGACTTCGTTGAACGCCGCCTTCATGCTCCTGTGCTAGCATCAGGACTCTGATGCCAACTGGAAAGCTGCAAGTCGTACCCCTGGGCGGTTTGGGCGAGTTCGGAATGAACTGCATGGCCATTCGGTGGGGTGACGACATCATCGTCATCGATGCCGGCCTGATGTTCCCCGAAGTAGAGTTACTGGGCGTCGACATCGTTGTTCCCGACATCTCCTACCTGATTGAGAACCGGCAAAAAGTCCGTGCCATTGTGCTCACGCATGGGCATGAGGATCACATCGGCGCTCTACCGTGGATCCTGTCCGAGCTCAACGTGCCCGTATGGGGCACAGAATTTACGCTTGCCTATGTCGAAGACAAGCTGGAAGAGCACGAACTGTTGGACGACGCCGAGCTGCGCGAGATCCGTGCCGGAGAACGATTCCGTATTGGCCCCTTTAATATCCATCCCATCCCGGTAACCCACAGCCTGGTCGACTGCGTGGCCTTGGCGATTCATACTCCTCTCGGCGTCATTGTCCACACCGGAGACTTCAAGGTGGATCTCACGCCCACAGACAACAAACTCTTCGACCTGCATGGGCTGGCCGAATACGGCAAGGAAGGCGTGCTGGCATTGTTTCAGGACTCCACTAATGTCGAGCGCAAAGGCTATACGCCGAGCGAGCGCGCGGTTCGCCGCAAGTTCGATGAAGTCTTTGCCCGTACGCAACGTCGTTTGTTCATATCGTGCTTCTCCTCCTCCATTCATCGCATCAAGCTGGCGGTAGAACTCGCTCACGAGCACGGCCGCAAGGTCGCCTTTATCGGCCGTTCCATGACCAGTTCCGCTGAAATCGCCGAGGATTTGGGTTATATCGACATTCCTCCCGGCTTGCTGATCCATCCCGGCGAAATGAAGAATTTCGCGCCGGAAAAGGTCTGCGTCCTTATCAGCGGTACCCAAGGCGAACCGATGTCCGCGCTATCACGGGCCGCGGTGGACAATCACAAGCACGCGAAAATCGAAAAAGGAGACACGGTTGTCCTCTCGTCGCGAATTATCCCCGGCAATGAAAAAACCATCTACCGCATGATCGATCAT
>Ga0066388_100000351_pt1 | contig 20988 bp, 12 predicted proteins | sample PanSoiMetaGPlot6_FD_64539 | JGI IMG/M metagenome (GOLD analysis project Ga0066388, IMG submission 64539) | Tropical forest soil microbial communities from Panama analyzed to predict greenhouse gas emissions - Panama Soil - Plot 6 (Hybrid Assembly) | ecosystem: Environmental > Terrestrial >...
CCGAATAGAGCTCAGGGCCGACGGCAGCGGAAGCATTTCAAGACTTGCTGGGACGCTCACGGCGAATGAGGTGGCCCTGTCATCCAACGCCGGTGGCGTAATTGGTGCCGGAACAGGCAACATCGGCGGCTCCAGTGGTCAGCCAATTCTGACCGCTACCCCGGGCCTAGCTGCCAACACTAGCGGAACTGGAATCGTGAATGTTTCAAATACGGGACCGCTCCTCCTGAGCCAGGTGACCTCCGGCGGCACACTCAATCTCACAAACTCGGACTCGCTCACCGTTGGCGGCCCGATCAACACGTTTGGTGGTGGCGCAACCCTGCAGGCTACTCTTGGCACCGTTACAGTGCAGCCCAACACCGTGATCCTTGTTAAGCAGGGCGATCTCCTCATTCAGACCCTGGACTCCGGTGCCGGGTCAATCAGCATCGGAGCTGGTGCCAACATCCAGACCGTTGCCGTCGGCAAGACAGTGGGAAGGATCTCCATCGTAATTGGCCCCGTTCCAGCTTTCCCGGTGGCGGGCAAGGCCCCGGCCAACGTCACGGTGGTAAAGCAGAAGCCGGGCACGGTCTTTTTCGGACTGAACGGCATCACTGCCGCCGCCGCCCCGGCTCCCAAGATCACGCTCAAGGCGCTCAAGCTGAGCCTCGTCTTTAATGCGGGCACGCGGCCCAGTAGCGCAATCTCCCTGGGCGGAGGCGCTCTCATCGTTGCCGACCCGTTTGACTCCCAGGCAACCGCTCACACGGCGATCATGCGTCAGCCTCTGCTCAGGCTGGGCGACCAAGCGCAGGCTTTGCAAGCTGGAAATCTGCCCGTGGCTAACTCCGTTTCCGCGCTGACCCTGCCAAACACTGGCAGCGTCATACCGGCCGACATGACCTTCCCGGCAAGCAGCCCCGGGAAGGCGGCCGGCCCAGGAATCCCGGAGCTCGGCTCTGCTGAAGTTGAGCCGCCTGCGGATGAGGAACCGGCAGCAGACACGTCGCGCGATGAGGACGCGCTTGGGGAAAAGGCACTCGAACCGGTCGCTTACAGACCATGGGCGGCATACCCTGTTGCCGGTCGTCTGGATATAAAGACAACGCAACTGGCCACCTCCGTAATCAAACACACCGGCCGCACCTGCTTTGATGCTACGCAGTCTGGTTGCGTTTCCCTGATGCGCGGGGAAGTGCTGGTGCAAGCGAAAAGCGACACTCTTGTCAGGTGCGGAAGCGACCTCATCTCGGTTGACCGTGGTGCGATAGTACTGGTTAGCCGCGCAGGCAATGTCGTAAAGGTGCGCAATCTTCATGAGCCGCGCGCCAAATCTGCTCGCGTTCAGTTCAATGGCAACTGGGTCAGCTTATCGGCAGGTGAAGAGATGATCCTGGCAGCTAACGACGCATCCCTATCGCGGGCGCTGTGCCGAGACAAGATCGGTCGCAGGAAGTCCAAGAGCTTCATAGCTGAAGGCGGAAAGGTCCTGGTCCACAGCGAAGTCTCGCCCGTATCGCTAATGCAGGGGAGCGCCCTACTCTCCAACCTGACCCATAGCACGGTAGACCGCGTTATGACGAACAAGCTGATTAAGATGGCCGCCTGTCTGATGACGGCAACCACCGGGCACGGGCCATATGCCATAATCAGCGACCCCAGCACGCTCCCAAGAGTTCGGCTCGGCGCGCGAACGTAAGGTGTAATTTGGATTCACGCACATGTGTCTGCCGCGAGTGCAAAGCGTAGTCAGATGGAAGTCGGTTGAAAGTGGGAAAACGCCTCTCCATATCTTCCCGGTTTTTCTGAATGCGAGCGCGCGCCTCTTCGATCCGCCGGCGTACCTCTGATTGGTGTTGCCTCACCCGACTCTCGAGATCTTGCGCATTACCAGTATGGCCCAATCAGCTTGTTCTTCATTCACCTTTTTGAGCGACTGCAATTTAACCGGAACTTTACAACGCTGTGACAGAGCCCAAACACTGACCAGTAGCGCAGTTGCGGTTAGTGCAGAATAATGGTGACTGAGGGGTAAAAAAGTCGGCCGCCTTCGCGAGGTGCTTCAATGCGCATGCTCCCGCTGATTTTTGCCGCCCTGGTGCTCCGCATTGTCTTTGCCAGCGGACCGGCAAGCGCGGAGTTGACCGCTCATACGGAGCGGCCAATTCCTTTCGCGCCTGATCGCCGGTCAGATAGTTGCGTCGGAACGCCAGGAGAATCTGCGCATGTGGTGCCACGCACCACACGCGCGCGACTCCCGGAATTGGCGCGCGAAGCGGTGGCGATTCACTTCCACGCCTCGAAGTATGAGTCGCTACAAGAGCTGATAGATGCTACGCCTGTGTGTGACGAATACAAGAATCCATCGGGTCTATTCGTCACGCTGAGCAAAAACGGCCAGACGAGAGCCTGCTGGGGATCTATTTATTCTCAAGACAGAGATCTTGTCAAAGCTACAGTTCTGACCACCGAGGCTGCTTTGACGAAGGAATACCGATTTCCGACCGTAACTGCTCGTGAGTGGAGAAGGCTTAAGCCACAAGTCACAGTCGTGCGGGAGATACGGCCAATCTCCAGCATGTCTGGTCAAAATCCTCTCCGATACGGGCTTCTAGTGCGATCCGGTGCAAAAGGCGCGGTCTTGCTTCCCGGCGAAGCCGCGGACCCGCACTATCAGTTGATGAAGTGCAAGCTCAAGGCATCAATACCAATCAATCAACCCTGCCAGCTGTACAGGATACGAGCCGATGTATACAAGTAGAGAAAGTGAAAAGGGGGCCGCGAACCTATTGCTATCGTGGCAGTTTGTTCTTGCGAAACTGTTTGCCTTCGCCATGCTGGCAATCTATTTGACGAAACCAATGGGTTCGCTCGAAGGACGGGTAGCTTTCGAGCAAAGGGATTTCCATCTCTACACATATGGGTTGGAGAACCGCAAGGTTGCAGCGGTTGTGACCGGTCCGCGCGAAGGACCGTGCGATGAGCGTGGTGTATGGATCAACCCGGACGGTACCTTCCGCATCGAGCAACTTCCCGTTGGGGAATACTCTCTTCGCGTCAGCGCCCCTGGATTCGACACGGCCAACCTGGATGATATCTATGTTGATGACGGCAAAATTGCCCGGGTTCCTGGGCCGATCAGAATGAGCGTGTTGGCGCCGACGGTGTCGATTGCGTCGAACGTTACAGTCTATACGACCAAAGAGAATCCGCATCTCTGGGCAAACGTAACCGGGGCAAAACATGTCGACATCAAGGTATACAAGAAGGATCTGATTGCCCTCAGGCAGAAACCGGGGTTGCTGGAGGGAGGCTACTACGTCAGTGATAGCCTCACAATCACCCACAGCTACTCAGATTATGATGCAAAGTCGAATCCATTCGGTCAGGAGAGGCCGACCTATGAATTCAGCCGGGACGTCGAGTTGGACTTCAACGACTACGCACGAGAGGAGGTGCAGTTCAACAAACCATTGCCGCCTGGCGATTACGTCGCAGTGGCTGACGCGCTAGCCGTAGATGGCGAGACGCACAACGTTGCTGTCATGTCCTTCATGGTTACAGACCTTGGACTAATCCTCAAGAGGACACCGGAAATGGTGCTGGCGCGGGCCATTGACCTGAATACGCTCAAGCCGGTTTCCACGGTGCTGGTCACTATAGCGGAGAACGATGACAGGCCGGCTTCTTCCACTACCGACAAGCAGGGATTCGCCAGGATCGCGCTGAGCAAGGAACAGCAGGCACAAGGATCTCACCACCTTCGCGTCGTCGGCAAGCTAGGGCCGCACCGTGCCTATCATGGTGATTACTACTGGCGCAGCGAGCAGGATCCCTACCGCACATACATGTACACTGATCGGCCCGTCTACAGACTCGGGCAGACGGTACACTTCCGCGGCATTGTGCGCTCTCTTAGGCCCGACCGCATGGAGAACCCCGGGAAAGGGATGCCGCTCAGCATCACAGTGGAAGATCCTGAGCAAAAGGAGATCGGCTCAATGGATCTTGTCACCTCGGAATATGGTACTTTCCATGGTTCGGTAAAAATTCCGGACAAGGATGAGACCGGTGACTACCAGATCACAGTAAATCTCCCGGACGGGGCTAGTACCTATCAATCGTTTGAAGTAGCTCAATACAGAAAGCCACAATTTCAAGTCGAGGTGACTCCGCTCGTACCGCGCATAGTGGCAGGCACTAGAGGGCAAGCACGTATAAAAGCAAGCTACTACTTCGGCTCTCCGGTAGCCAATGCGCAGGTCAAGTATTCACTCTATGTCTCGCCCGCGTGGGGCACCCGGCTATCGTTGATGCCGCGCCCGGATTATTACAAGTTTTTCGACGATTGGTCCGAGGACGAAGGCGACTGGTATGGGGCATATGCAGGCGGTGGCGACTATGTCAGCGAAGGAACTGTGCTAACAGATGCCAACGGGGAAGCACTCGTCACCTTCGACACATCGAAGATAGAGCGCAAAGCCGAACAACCGTCCGACACTGAGATCGCCGATCGGACTTACCGGATCGAGGCTGAAGTCACCGATTTGACTCGAATGACGGTCGTGGGCAGCGGCTCGGTGCTGGTCACCCCGGCAGACTTTGAGCTCTTCGTTCAGCCGGACAGCTCGGTGATGAGAGTGGGCGAGAGCTTCAGTGTCGGAGTTCAGGCGATAGACTACGCCGGGAAACCGGTGGCAAATCAACCGGTGGAATTGAAATTGGTGCGCTATCACCAGCACCGCCAGCAGACGGCTTACGATGGCATCGAAGGACTGCTGCGCAATCTCTTCCATCGCAACCAGGCAGAATATCGGACCATCGACCTCAAAGGCTCGATGAAAGTAACTACGGACAAGGAGGGGAGAGCCAAAGCGAAATTTTCATGCGGAGATCAATGGCCGTCAGACACGTTTTACGTTGTTGCTGAGAGCGAGGACAAGACCGGACATCTGGCCTGCGGTCAGGCAAACATCTGGATTTCGAATTCCAGGGACCCCTATATCGTCGCCGACGAATCTGAAGCGCAGCAGCAGCCGCTCTCGGTCAAGCTGGATAAACACATCTACAAGCCTGGCGATATTGCAAAAGTGTTGGTGACTGCACCGCTGACAGGCAAGGAGGGAGTAGAGGCAATCGTCGCTGTCGAGGGCTCGGAAATTTACAGTTACAAACTGGTTTCGCTCACATCAACCGCACAACTCGTAGAGGTACCTATTAGGTCGACCTATGTGCCCAACGTGTTCGTCACCGTAACGTTCGTCGGCAAGAGACACCAGTTTTACAACGATACGGAAATGATAAAGGTCTCGCCGGAGGAACACTTCCTGAACCTGACCATCAGCTCTAACAAGACCAGGTACAAGCCCGGTGAAAAGGCAAAGTACACAATCAAAGCGACCCACCTTGACGGGACCGCCGCACCAAATACAGAGCTATCGCTCGGCATTGTCGACGAAAGTATCTACGCGATCCGCCCGGATAACGCGGAAGACATTCAAAAGTTTTTCTATAGCAAGCGCAGCAACCAGGTCGAGACAGCATGCTCGTTCCCGGAGGAGTATTCAGGCGGGCCGGATAAGACTGAGCCGCGGGTCCGCAAAGATTTCCGGGACACTGCGGCCTGGTTGCCATCGGTGAAAACAGACAGGAGCGGTGTTGCAATTGCCTGGGTCACTTTACCTGATAACCTGACCACCTGGCGTGCGACAGTACACGCGGTGGATCGGCAAACCAACGTCGGCTCGGCAATCCAAAAGGTCACGGTCACCCAGGATCTAATCGTCAGGCTCGGTCTACCCCGTTTCTTCATGCAAGGCGACCAGGGTCTGATTACGGCAGTCGTGCACAACTACACAGACAAGCCTCAATCGGTCGATTTGACTCTGACGGCGTCGCCGGAGTTTTCGACCATAGTGCCGCTTGTGCAGAAAATTATGGTTCAACCTGACAAAGCGACGCGCTTCAACTGGCCGATCACGGTGGTGCAGGCCGGCACCGGCATTGTGCGGGTTAAGGCAGTCGGGCAAACTGCCGGCGACGCGGTCCAACAAAACCTGCCGATCCGCCCCCTGGGAATTCCTGCGTTTTCTGTGAAGACCGGATTGATCACGGACAGTGACGCTCACATTCAACTGCCGATTGGGCTCAGTGCCGACGTGTCGCCGGGAACCGCTAAGTACAGGCTAAGTCTGTCCAGTTCCACTATCGGTCCGGTGCTGGGTAACTTCAGCGCTCTGATCGACTATCCCTATGGTTGCACCGAACAGACCATGAGCCGGATGGTTCCGTCGATCGTGGCCTACAAATTGCACAACGAGTTGGGGGTGCCACTGTCTCAGAGCGATAAGGACCGGTTCGCGGAAGTCTATGACATAGCCATGTCGAAGCTGGAATCGTACAGGCATTCTGACGGTGCCTGGGGATGGTGGCAAAACGACGACAGCAACCCGTACCTGACTTGTCTGGTTGTTGAAGGTCTGCGGCTGCTGAACGGTTGCCATATCTATGCGGATACTCATGAGGAATGGATCCAGGGTGGCGTTGCCTGGCTGAAGACAGCGATGACTAATCTGCAAAAGGAGATGTCCAGACCTGATTTGATCCAGGACCGGTTTCTGATCAATGAATATCGGACGGACATGACGCGCATGCTGTACACCGTCGGGTTGTTCGAGAAGTTGCCGCCTGCCGAGACACAGTGGATATTGCGCCAATATCTGAACCTCCCACCGGAAGGGCTGGCATACCTGACACTGGCGTTGAAGAACAACGGAGACGTGTCCAATTCCAAACGCGTCTACGAGCGGCTCATATCGTTGTCCAACATCAGTGGGCAGTACATGGACTGGGACCATACGCGGGCAATGATGAAGCGCCTCAACCTGGCGGGCGCTTCCGACTATTCGTACCGGTTCACCGGTGTAGAGACCACGGCGCTTGCGCTGCGTGCCGTACTTGCTATGGAGCCGGATAACTCAAAACGGATTGAGTCGATTAAGCAGTGGCTGCTGTTGCAGCACGATGAAAATGGCTGGGAAAATACCAAAACCACCGCGGAAGTATTCCTGGTTCTGCTGCAAGAAGAATTGCATGCGCGCAGGAAGTGGCCGACCAATTTCACAACCGAGGCGTCGCTGGGTGAAAAGCTGCTGGCCAAGTATACATTCAATCCGGATACCAGCTATCGGCCGGAACAGATGGTAGATGTCCCGGTATCTCGCAAACCCGAAACATTGTCGCTGAAGAAGCAGGGCACGGGCCGGCTCTACTATACAGGCTTACTCACCTGTTTCCGCAACCTGAAACCGGGAGATCAGATAGCGGAGAAGGGATTTCCACAAGGCTTGCGACTGAGCAGAAAGTTCTTCCATCTTGTTCCCACGGCTACGAAAAACGACGGATCACTCCATTTCCGAATGGAGCCGGTCAACGATGGCCGGGTCAAAGCTGGGGAGACGATATTGATGAAGGTATACGTCGACGCTCCCGTGTCACTGCCGTATGTGATGCTCGAAGCAGCTTTGCCCAGCGGTGCCGAGGTGGTCGACAACAGCGATGAAGAGGATTACACGGACGAAGAAAGCGGCGAAGAGTCGTCGTACGAGGGCGACTGGGGATACCGCTGGTGGTCGCACCAGGACGTGCTCGACGATCGGATCGCATTTTTCGGGACCACGCTGCCCGCGGGCAAATCCGAGTTTCACACTCTCATGCGCATGGAGATCCCTGGAAAACTGAATGTCCAACCTGTGAGCATCGAAGGCATGTACACCAAGAAAGTCCGTGCCTACTCCTCGCTAGATAGTCTCACGGTCACGGAGTAAGGGCCATGCAACTGCAAATTACCGGGAACACAACGTGTCCACGGCGGAGCTCATGCTCATCTCAATTTAAAGCGCGCCTGTTTCGCCTGCCTGGCAGGATGGCATCCACCCTGCTCTGTTTCGGTCTGGCGGCCGCCGGCTTCGCCGGCTACTGGCTAGATCGACCGTATACCCATGTTCTCGCAAGCATGGCTGTGTCACTCAGCGCGCTTTCAACCAAGCAAAAGGCGAACATTGCAAACGCCGCTCGGCGCCTTGATGGCGTTGTGCTCAAACCAGGTCAAGAGTTTTCCTTCAACGGAATCGTCGGCCCCCGCACAAGCAGTCGTGGTTGGTTGGCGGCGCCTTCGTACGTCGGCAACGACTCGCCTGCCACGCTGGGTGGAGGAATTTGTCTCCTTTCCTCTGCGATCTACCAGGATGCACTCAGGGCTGGATTGCAGGTAACTGAGCGAGTTCCGCACCTGCGTACGATCAAGTCGATCGCGGCCGGACTGGACGCCACCGTCTGGTACGGCATGACCGACTTGCGTTTTCGCAATACCCTGGATTGCCCGCTTCAGCTCGTCACCACCTACACCCCGAACAAGGTGACGGTCGAGTTGCGTGGTAACACACAGAATCGCAATTGGCATCCGGCGCGAATTACTCGCCTGGAGCGGCGAATTTCGCCGGCTCTGTTGCGAGTAGAAGTCTACTCGCAACAGGTCACGCAGGAGCGGCTCGTGACACGCGACATTTATGCAATACCTACGACCGGAGAGAAACACCGATGAACAATGAACTTCCAAATCTGCTTCTGTACCTTTTCTTTGGGATCAGTGCTCTCGTACTGGCGTTCAAGGTAATCCATGGCAAGTACTGGCGACTACTCGACGTGAAGCCAATGAAATCGTCGTGGCTGCCGCTTCTCCTTAGCATTGGTCCGGTTACCGCTGGTCTCTTGCTGTCGAACATGGTGGACTTCAGTCTTGTAAACGCGGCACCTTACTTTGCGGGAGCGGCGGCGATTGCGTATCTACTGAGTCAGATTGGTGTTGACGCGGAAGTACGGTCTCTGGCTCTCCTCATGCTGGCCGTCGGTCTGAGCCTGCTGAGTCCAGCAGCGTTCAGCGAGCCAATACTCGGCGCAATTGCCGGTCTCCTCGTGTGGAAGACGATGGAGAATTTGCTTCACCTGCCGCAATCACATCTCGACGACATTACTCCAGCATTCATCTGGCTGACCACCTTCTACTTTACGAAGGTGGTATCAGACGATGTGAACGGAGTTTTTTGTCAGGGGGTTGTGCTAAGTACGTTGAGTGTGGGGATCTTCATTCGCTGGGTTCAACCGGCTCTGTTGCCCAAGGACAAAATCTTCCTGAAGCGTTTGCTGCTGTCGATCTTTGGTGGGTTGGCATTGTTGTCTTTGATTTCGAAGGTCCTTTTCAATGTAGAACAACAGACGATTGCGGCACTGGGCGGATGTGGATATATGCTGACTTATGTTCTTCAATCGCTCGACCGTAACGCTGACGGGGCCTCTAACCTCGCACGAGGGCTCAGGAACATATTTTTAGTCGGGGCGCTGACACTGGTCGCTACTCGTCTTTTTGGCATGACCGGATTATTGGTATTGGCCGGCGCGACCGTAATTGCACCTACCCCAGGATCTGCGTTGATTGCCGGCCTATTTTGGGCGTCACGGGTGCTGCTGCAAGCCTATGTCCTTCAATTCAATCCGAATGTCACCGGGATAAACATGATGCATACATATACAACGGCTGCGGGCTATGCAGGAGTTCTTGCAATACTAGTGCTCAGCGTACTGATTAAGGAAGTAAGGGATCGCAGGGTGTTGAGCGCCATTTTCCTAGCAGCCGCATGCGTAACACCTTGCGCTGCCAACTACTTCTTGCATTCGGAGCCCACGGGTAGTCTGCTGGTGTCGATTGGTGTCACGGCGGTCCTCACTGCCCTGCTTAGCCCAGCAATGTACCAGGAGCAGGGCGCCGATCAGGAAAATCTGATCCTCGTGCCTGCCCTTGTCACAACGATGGCACTCTTATCGCACGAACTGATTGCACTGGGTGATAATACCAGTACTCAAGATCGAATGCTCGTGGTGTTGGGAATCGGCTCTGTCATGTTCTGCATTGCGCTTATCTACCACTTTATCCGTTGGGGACGACAGCGCCGACAGATTAGCGCCCTGAACTGATCGCCGCTATTCTAGGCAAATCCGGTGATCTGGTAGCTGCTGCCGAAACCTATGACCAGTCTACCGCCATTTTCGAGAAGGAGCTGAACACCGAATCCTTTGGCTTCGATGACCAAGTTCAGATTGCCAGTTTAAATTCGGAGTATGCCGATACGCTCAAGAAGCTAGGGCGCGAAGACGTCGCTAAAGTGCCGCAGTCTCGCGCACAAAAGATACGCCAGGCAATCCAAAACAGACTGGACGCATTTCGAATGGCTGATCCCCACTTCGATTTCTCTTGGAAAGTGCCTGGCTCTGGCCCAGAGAACCCGCCGCACTGAACACGTCGGTGTGACCGTGCCTAATCGATATTGCTTAAGAGACGATGAACGCATGCTACGGCGACCGAGCCGTCGCCGACGGCGGAGCCTACACGTTTCGTCGTTCCGGAACGGATGTCTCCGGCAGCAAGAATTCCGGGTACGGAGGTTTCAAGGCTGCATGGCTCCCGATTTTGCAGGGGCCAGCCTCCGTGGGAAACGACGTCCGCACCTGTTAGGACGTATCCTTTCGAATCGCGTTTTACTTCGGGTGGAAGAAATTCGCACCCGGGCTCCGCGCCGATGAAGACAAATACTGCGGAGACAGGCAGCGTGCTTTGCGTTTCGCCCCGGGTTTCGATTGCCTCGATAAAACGACGGCCATGGACGGCAGATATCTCTGTGTTTTCGTGGATAACGACGTTAGGCATGGCGGTCAGGCGTGCATACAAGTAATTCGACATGCTCGGTCCGCATCTTCCGCGCGCAAACACGTGTACCTTGCGACTGCGACAACATTCACCAAGAAATACGGCAGCTTGTCCGGCGGAATTGCCCGCACCGACGACAGCGACATCTTCATCCTCGTGTAAGACGGCTTCGACTGACGTGCAGGCGTAGTAAACGCCTGCGCGCTCGAATCGATCAGCGTTTTTCGCCTGCAACTTCCTCCAGGTGACTCCGGCTGCAACAAGAACCACCCGTGTCTTAATCGCAGCTCCGCAGTCGAGTCGAACGATGTGCGACTTGTCCGCTTCTGACTGCTCGATGCCTACGACAAGAGCAGGTGCGACCATTCGAGCACCGAACTTGTGCATCTGCAAGACGCCTCGCATCGCTAATTCGGCACCGGACAGCCCGGAAGGAAAACCAATGAAATTCTCGATCTTGGAGGAGCCAGCCGCCTGTCCGCCGGGACCGATCCTATCAATGACGAGAGTGTTTACTCCTTCAGATGCTGCATAAACAGCCGTGGCGATGCCCGCCGGTCCCGCACCGACCACAAGCAGATCGACGGTTTGGTTCGGACAATGAGCCCAGACACCCGCGGCATTGGCTAACTCGAAGAGTGTCGGGCGGGAGAGCAGGGCCCCGCTCGGGCAAACTACCACCGGCCATGTCTTTGGTAGACTGTGTTCCGCAAGGAATTTTCGGCCAGCAGCAGTTTCCGTATCGTACCAGGTGAACGGAACAAAGTTTTTGTACAAGAATTCGCGCAACAAAGTCGTTTCTCTGCAGTGGGCCGGACCCGCCACTAAGCATCCTACTTTCTCCAATTGCTGCAGCAACTCGCGACGCATTTGAAATGCAGTGACAAGCTTGTCCGAGACTTGCGGAACCTTGACCAGGAGTTCCTGCAGTTTGTCCTGCGGAACAATTAACATACGTGTTGGACCGCGAGCGATTCCACTGACCACAACCGGACGATGAATAAGCAGATCGATCTCGCCGGAAAAGTGACCTGGCAAGTGTGTGACGATCAGTTTGTTTCCGTCGACTGGGTTGATGATGTCCAGGCCACCGCTTTCGACTATGAACATTCCGGCAGCGACGTCGCCCGCTTTGAAGACAACGGCGCGATCGCTAAAGTCTTTCACCTCGGAGAACGAACTCAGTAAGTCGATTTCTTCGGCTGTCAATTTCGGAAACGCATGGTCAGCGGCTGTGAGTAACATAACTCCCTCTCACTTTCAGACTGACAGCTGTTCGTCTGGCTCGTCATGCTTCGGCTCAAGTCCAAAGAGATCTGATCCTATTATCGCAACTTTCCTCCGCGGTTGCCTGATTATCTTCACGCTCCCTGTAGCCGAGAAGATGATCATTACAGCTCGGCAGTCCGATCGCGACTACTGTGCATGTAATGGCATAGAGGCATTACATACCTCTTGCAGGATCTGAACGATGTTCTCGTTCGTCTGGGAACCTTTGACCGCAACCCGAAATGAATGATTGCGAGTCGTATTTCCCATACTTCGAGTATCTCGCAATAGTAGACGGCGCTTGCCACAAAGTTGGAGAAAGGCTGCAGCTTCAGGCAACCTGTCGGGATAATCAACGAGGAGAAAATTGGCTGTACCGACGTAAGGCGAGAATCCGAGGACTTGTTTGAGTGATAGGGTTAGATGTTCCCTCAGCACGCGCGTCTGTGCATAGCACTTCCCGTAGTATTCATGATCTTGCAAAGCAGCGATGAGCGCGACTTGAGTAGGTAGGGTCAGAGACCAAGGTGGAGTTAGAACCTTCAATCTTGCAACCACCGACGAATGCCCACAGAGGTATCCCGCCCTGAGTCCGCTCATTGCAAGAACCTTCGACAGCGATTTGCAAACAATTACATTACTCTTCTTAGCGGCATACGCCTCCAAACTCTGATCGGCAGCTACATAGTCAATGTAGGCTTCGTCAACCCATACGGTGGTTTCCTCTGGAACTGAGTCGATAGCTTGAAGAAGCAGATCTTTGGTTATGAATTTGCCAGTAGGATTATTTGGATTGACTAAAATGACCATGTCGTAGAGGCGAGATCTCATTGTTGCTACCAATTTATTCAGGTCTACTACATAATCATCTTCTGGCAGCAGTTGGAACCGATCAATCTGGCAGCCTATTACGTGGCTCAATACGTGAGCATACTCACCGTACGTAGGATTGAGCAGAAGAACGCGGGATGCAGGTGTCAGCAGAGACTGCAACGCAAGGTAGATCAGTGACGACGAGCCCGCGCCGGCGACAACGTTGGCTAGCGGAATTCCCCGCTGTTTTGAGATTGTAAGTTCCACGCCGTTCGGAAGCGCAGGTGGCGAAGTACGAACCAGCCAAGGAAGGTACTCCCGCATGAGCTCTATGGCCTTCGGCGAAGGGGAAAACCAAGCGTCCAATACGTCGGCATCAATGACTTGATCAATCTGATCCAGGCGATCGAATGAGGATCCAATCCATTCGTATGACGCTCCTCCATGGAAACAAACAGCACTGGTTGGTGTTGCTATCATCGGCGCATTCTCCTTAGCGAGGGCGATCCACTACAGAATACTCCCATGCTGTCACGGAATGAAGAGTGCTTGTGATAGTTGTGTGAGTGTCAGCAGAACCGAGTGAGTTCTTTGCATGACCTACCGGGTCATCCTCCGCCTGCAGCAAAAACGTGGCGGTGGTAACGCTCGGCAGTGTCAGCGGATGTTATGGATTGCGTAACCCGGTTCTAATGGGTTTTCCATTTTCTAAGAAACAGCTGTCCTTGACAGGACTCATAAGTTGTGAGCCTTTTCCTTTCAACGTACTTAGGTTGTTGCGGGTGATTGCCTAGATATAGCGATCAACGATACCTGGTTTTGGCAAAAGGATGAGGTCAATGCGATCGTTTGCGACGTTCCGTTTTTTGTTGATCGGTCCGGAGACCACGCTAAATGGTCGCCAATCCGAGTAGACTTAGAGAGCATGGGGGCTGCCTTACCAAACAGTACGAAGCTGTCTTCAGACTGCCTGGTTGTCAAAAGCAAATCATCTCGCCTCCCGTGGCGATGTCTGACTGTGTACGCAATGGCGTACGCGGGACTATCGATGGTACTCAGCGTTCTTCTCTTGATTGCATTGTTGACCCCTGAGTCGTTCGACTCGGCAAGGCTTTGGGTACTTTGCATGGCGCTGTGGATGCCAAGTTCGGTTATCAGCGTTTGGTCGTTCCGCAGGCGAAAATGGCCGATCCATTCTCCGTTGCTCGCTACACTGACCTTTGCAGTGATATTGATTCTGCCGGTGCTAGGGGCGCCTTGGTTGGACGACTTGACCACACTGCCGCCCGTTGCAACCTTCCTGACCATCTGGTCGATTTGGGTCAACGTTAATCTGGCCAGATTTGCACTGCACCATCTTCAAGCGGGACGGAGCAACGATTAGGGACGGCTGTCCTAGTCCCACCAGAAGTACCAGCGCAGCGAATGTATGAGTTCCGATGCAAGTCCGGTGATGGTGGCACAGCCCTGGTCAACAACATCCGGGCAATATATGTATTGCTGGCGCGCCAATTCCATGGCAGCGGCTCTTGTCTGCGGCGGGTTTGCCACGCGGAATTCCCAAATATCAATAGTGGCAACCACTGGCTCCGCACCATATTCGGTGTGCCAGTACTTGTGCAATGCCGTGTGTTCCGCAGGCTCGATACCGTCGTTTGAGCCTCCCCAGCGAAGTAGCGCTGCCACATGCCATGGCGTTTTCGTTGGTACCAGTATCATGGTGCTTGTGAAATCGCCAATGGTTCTCACCACGTAGAAGTCATCGCCAGCTTCGAGATTGGCCTGCCTGGAATTGGGATTCCAGTGCGCGTCATCTCCCTCCGGAGCCGATGCGAGGGCTTCCTCGAACATCTCCGGGTCTTCGTCGGCATGCTTCTTAAACCAATTTGGCGCATCGACAGAGTTAGCCTCTTTGAGTATTGCCCCGGGCTCCTGTTCGTCGAACTCCATGTCCTGGAAAAGGTCGTAGTAGTCTGCCGTGAATACCGGCCAGTAGCCGGTGGTATCCACCGCATTGCGCACGGCGCGCCAGACATCCATCGCGGTTCGTTTCGGAACCTCGACCATGTAGAACGATCCGTCGCTATCAGAACGGCGCTTGGCGCCGGCTTCTTCATCATCCTCATCTTCGTCTTCAAGGGATACGCGCTCGAACGTCGACGTATCGACACCCGCTGCTTCTAATACGTTCTTGACTGCGGTGGCGCTGCGACCACCTTTTGATGACGGCGCAGTGCTTCCCGCCGCGGTGGCAGGAGCAGCCGACGAAGCTGCACCCGCCCGATCCCCTGCCGGATCCGGCGCGCCAGATGCTGACAACTCGACATAGCCCTTCTTCAATTTTTCCGCGATCAGTTTCTTGTACTCCTTCTCCGCTGCGGCGTCAGACGGGAAGTCCTTAGTCTGTGTCTGTCCGTTGGTGCCCATCCGCCCGAATCGAACTGTAAGTTGCGAGCCTTTTAACTCCACTTCCCAAAACTTATCGGACCCGCCCATACTGAATTCAAATCTGCGCATCTCAAAACCTCAGCGGCTTACAGAACCCTACTAACGGTTCTACCACCGACCACGACCCATTGAATCGCTTTTGCGTGTGCCCAACAATAGGCTGCGGGTAGTCTTGGCTAACACAGTGTCGATCTGGCCTGCGGTCAAGTGATTTTTAAAGAAGCGACCATTTGCTCGACTTGAGGTAACTTTAAGTCTCGCAGACATTACGCTAATGCCGCCCTAAACAATCGCCCAATGGAATTCATGTTGAGGAAGCTCAGAACCCGCAGCGCAAGCGGCCTTTCCCTCAATTCAAACAGGCGCACCCAGAGTAGCGTTCCTTAATAAGACCCATAGGGCCCATTCTTTTCTCCAGGAAGCGCCATGTAGGTGGTTTGGCCGTCGCTGGATCGAGTCAACTCGCCGTTTTTGTCCACAACGTATTGGCCTTTGAAGACCTGATACATTGGTCTTCCATCCCGGCTGTAAGCGCGCCACAAGTTGTCGGTCTCCTTCCGCCATTCTTGCTTGTAGCCTGTATTGTGATCCACCATCGTTATGGATGTCGGCTGTCCATCAGGAGCAAACTTTCTGTACTGGAAGCCGGTACCATCCGGACGGTTAAAGCGTGTTACGTGATCGTGGTCATCGAACTTCTTCTGCGCTGGTCGATTATCAATCGGGTTGTCCGGAGCATGATAGGCACCGTAAGGGCCTTTCTTCTCATGGGGCAAAGCCATGTAGTCCTGCTCCCCGGTCGTATAGACTTGGCCACGGTTGGCGACAAAGTATTCGCCCTTCAAGACCCTGTAATATGGAGTGCCATCTTTCGGATCATATTGACGCCAGAGATTGTCACCCTCTTTGCGCCATTCTTGCTCCGCGGTAGCCGTTTTCATTCTGATTACGGTAGGCTGGCCTTTGGCATCAAAGTTTGAGTAGTCGAAGCTGGTGCCGTCAGGATTGTCTCTGCTGGTCACATGACCCTTATCATCCGGTATCACTAACGGAGCCAGGTCCCTGGCGGCAGGACTATTGCTGTCCGGCGTCGCTATTACGAGCTTGCGAGCTCTGACGACCGGGTTTTCCGGTGGTGTATATGCACCGTACGGCCCGCTCTTCTCATAGGGCATGGCCTTGTAGCCGTCCTGTCCTGTGGTGTAGAGTTGTCCGCCATTAGCCAGAAAGTATTCGCCGTTATGCACCCGGTACAACGGGTGCCCGGTCTTGGTGTCGTACTGGCGCCAGAGGTTGTCGCCTTCCTTGCGCCATTCCTCCTGAGCGGTGCCCGTCTTCATTCGGATGACGGTTGGCTGATGTCGACCATCATAATTGGAGTACTCGAAGCTCGTCCCATCAGGATTATCCACACTTGATACGTGCCCCTTCCCATCCTGCATCACCATTGGCTCCAGCTCGCGTGCAGCCGGGCTGTTCATTCCTGGAGAAGCCAGAACCAGTTTGCGGGCGTCGCCGGGAACTCCCCAGGCGGATCTGGACAAATGACCGCTGGAGTCATCGCAGGTATCGTTTGGTTGCCGTTCGGTTGCGTCGTTTCTATCATCAAAAGCCATTGCGTGATTGAACCTCTCTGTTGGGCGCCAGTAATCAGTCCATCGAAATTTCTTACAACTTGCCAGAGAACTCTACGCAGCTTTCTCGAAATTTTGGCGGGGCCCTTCGTATTTCTACGAAGTACAGCCGTGGATTATTGTCGCCGAGGACCACTGTCTACCCTTTTGGGGGAAGTCCAGAATGTTAGAAGCGAATAGGTTGATAGTGTCGGTTCATGAGGTGGCGCACGCCTGCGCCTGATTCCGTACAAGAAAATGGGTGGCTTGTTGGCTGTGTAACCCGCATAGGGTGGCATGGAGGCAGAGCATTATGACAAATTCTGGTTGCAGTTATGGTGATGAGCTAAAGGGAACGTCCCTTACCAGTCAAGCGCATGACTCGGCAGGTTTTGAGCGACGCGCATGTCGCAACTCCGGGGTCGAGGCCGGGAAGTGGAGTCGAAGAAGTAGACGCAGACAGGTAGAACATCAGCTCTATAGGCAAGCGCTCGCGGCGCTGATCATACCAACGGCTGGTTCGGCAGTAGCTGTTATGGTCGCCTGTCAAACCGGCGTCGGACTCATGGAGATATCGTTACTCGCAGTTATGTTCGTTCTCACCTGTCTGGGGATCAGCGTGGCTTTCCATCGCCACTTAACGCACAAGTCGTTTAAAGCTAAGCCAATTGCGCGCGCGTTACTGATTGTATTTGGCTGCATGGCTGCAGAGGGCCCCCCGATTTATTGGGCTGCCGTGCACCGCCATCACCACGCTCACAGCGACGAAGGTGAAGATCCGCATTCTCCATATCGTTTCGGGTCCGGGACCAGAAATCTAATAAGGGGTTTATGGTACGCCCATGTAGGATGGATGCTCGATCATCCTGTGATCAAAGTGTCCTTTTATGTCAGGGACCTGCTCGAGGATTCTCTGGTTCGAACCATCAACGACTGGTATTACTTGTGGGTCTTGCTTGGGCTGGCCTTGCCTGCAGCAATTGGGTGGCTAATTACCGGAACGGCTCTCGGGGGCCTTAAGGGTTTTCTTTGGGGAGGAATGGTTCGTCTTTTTCTTCTACACCATTTCACATGGAGCGTGAATTCGGTTTGCCACGTGTTCGGTAAACGCCCTTTCCCAACCAACGACGGGAGTGCCAATAACGGGTGGCTGGCAATTCCCACCATGGGGGAATCCTGGCACAACAACCATCATGCGTTTCCTTATTCGGCCCTTTTCGGGTTGCGATCGACGGAGATTGATATTGGTGGCTGGGCTGTTCGGTTGTTGGAGACCTGCCGTTTGGCCTGGGACGTTCAGGTGCCTGCACCGGCTGCGATCGCGCGACGGAGACAGCACAATGATCTGGAGTGATTCATATTCAGTAGATTCTCGAGGCGGGAGATGATCGAAATGCTCACTAGAATTGCTGACCAATCTGAGCGTGAAGAGTTCTATCGCCTGTTACAAAGGCACAACGATCGAATTGGCACAAAGCTTCAGCTTCTGATCCAAAACATCCTGCTTCGTTACATGATTGGTCCCGTGATCTCTTTTCTTCTCACGCTACTGTTCAAGATAGAGATACGCGGAAAGGAACGGCTGGCTTGCATCGGCGACCGGGCATTATTTGCAGGACAGCATTACTTTGAATGGGATCCGTTCGTCTATTGCTCGCTGCTTTGGAGGCCTTCGCTACGCAAGCCGCATCTGATCCCCCAGTCCATTGCCTCACCCATCTGGACTCGCACCCCTTTCAGAAGAACACTGTGCTGGCTGTTAGGCGTTATGGGCGTGGTCAAGGGACGTGAGCCGCATGCCGGAGCTATACGACGGGCAGCTTGTCTTTTGAATGGAACCATGCCGGCGACAATAGGCATTTTTCCGACAGGGCCAATCGGAAAAACGAAATCCTATAGCTTGTATCCCGGCGTTGCGCACCTTGCGATGCGCTGCCCACAGGTTCCGGTAGTGCCAATTAGCTTAATTGGCATTGCAGACGTAGACCTTCGTTCCATACTTACGCTAAACCGTCCTCGTGTGCAGATCGTAGTCGGTGAGCCCTTTACCGCACAGGAGATTGGGCTTGACAATGAACAAGCTCTAGCAGCCGCTATTTGCGATCGTATCGATGCTGAGTGGAGAAAATCGTCCTCGAGCAACTGAATGGACATACGCGGAGGATTACCAAGGGATGAGTGGCAAACAGAGTCTATGCGGCGAGTTTAAGACAGCCAGCGGCGATCAGAGCTCGGGACAGTCGGGACTGGTAGGGGGTACAAGAATGACAACAGTCTCTGCCGAGCAGAGTGGCGCCAGCACTCAGGCGGCACGCCACTACCGCCTGAGCCACGCCACCTGTGGCTGCTTCTTGCTAGCGGCAGTAGTTATGAGTATGGCCATGCTCGGCCATTCCGTGACCGGTCGCCGCTGCCTGGTAGCGACGGGTACGATCGAAGCTAAAGAGATACCGGTTGCCTCGAGGACAGGCGGGCGGATAAAAGAGGTGCTGGTGCAAGAGGGGGCCTTGGTTCGCGCCGGTCAAGCTCTTGTCGAGCTGGATCTCTCAGAACTTGATGCCGAGAAAGAACGACTTGTTTGCCAGCTGAAGAAGAGCGAGGCGCGCTTGCTCCAACTGTTGAACGGGCCGCGCCATTCTGAAGTTGAGCAGGCCGAGGCCGTAGCCGCTGAGCGATTTTTTTCCTGGAAAATGCTCGAAAATGGTTCTAGACCGGAAGAAATTGCCATAGCCAGGGCGGATCGTAAAAAGGCTGAATCCGAGCTCGAAATGCTTGAGCACGGATATCGGCATGAAGAGATAGGGCAGGCCAAGGCGCGCCTGGATCAGACCGGAGCACATCTTGAGTGGGCCGAGAAGGACTGCAAGCGCTACAGTTTATTGGCTGCAGACGGTGCTGTGTCTGGACGGGATGCAGATGAGGCGCAGACAAAACTTGCGGAGTCCAGGAGTGCCCACCAGGAGGCTCTCGATAATTACAAAAAGCTGCTTGCCGGCCCACGCGCAGAAGAGATTGAAGCCGCACGCGAGTCTTTGCAGCGAGCACGACAGCGTGAAACAATGACCGTCCATGGGTGGCGAAGCGAGGAAATTGCTGTTGCCAGAAACCGCTACCGGCAGGCAATGGCCGCTCTGCAGGTGCTAAAAGAGGGGGCAAGATCCGAGGAGATTACCCAGGCGGAGTCTGAGGTAGGCGCGGCGCGAGCCGCTATCGCGCAAGTTGATGCGCTTCTACGAGACCAATTCGTGAAGTCGCCGACTGACGCGGAAGTGACCACTATGGACTTGCATGCTGGTCAGGTCATAGCAGCAGATAAGCCGATCGCAAAGCTCACCCGTTTAGATGAAATCTGGACAAGGGTATACATCCCGGAGCGGCAGCTGGCGCACGCGCATGTAGGGCAACGGGTCAGCGTCAAGGTTGATGCTTATCCCGATGAAGTGATATCCGGCATGATTGTTCAAATTCCAGGCGTGGCGGAGTTCACGCCTCGTAACGTGCAAACGCCGGAGGAGCGAGCCGAGCAAGCTTTTGGCATCAAGGTAGCAATCGATAACAGCCGACGGCTGCTGCGCGGCGGTATGAATGCCGAAGTTCAATTCTCCGACACAGCGGCAGGAAGCCCGGGGGATAGGTGACGGCCGATGAGTGATGCACTGGTTTTTAATGAGCTGACCAAGGCTTACGACGGGAAGAAAGTTGTAGATTGCCTGTCCTTTTCCGTTCCTGCCGGGAAAATCTTCGGTATTGTCGGACCGAACGGATCGGGCAAGACCACAACCATCAAGATGTTGTGCGGTCTAGTACTTCCCACATCCGGCACCGCTCTGGTCAACGGTCTAGATGTGGTCGCGCAGCCTAAGGAAGTTCGACGCACAATTGGGTATGTTTCTCAGCAATTCAGCCTTTATCGGGTTCTATCCGTAGAGCAGAACATCGACTTTTACAGTCGTCTGTACGGATTATCGTCGGCACAAGCCCGGGCGCGCAAGGAAACAGTCATCGAGATAACCGGCCTGCAAGATTACCGGGGAATGGAAGCCGGACACCTATCTGGCGGTTGGAAGCAGCGCCTGGCGCTGGCATGCGCCCTGGTGCACG
>Ga0066388_100000352_pt1 | contig 20954 bp, 15 predicted proteins | sample PanSoiMetaGPlot6_FD_64539 | JGI IMG/M metagenome (GOLD analysis project Ga0066388, IMG submission 64539) | Tropical forest soil microbial communities from Panama analyzed to predict greenhouse gas emissions - Panama Soil - Plot 6 (Hybrid Assembly) | ecosystem: Environmental > Terrestrial >...
AGAATCCACATACAGTTCTGCCAGGGATCGTAGACGATATTGTGAACATGGCGAATTTCGCCGCGGGGGAATGTATAGACCATGTTCCACGAGTTCCCACAATCGGATGAGGAATAGATGTTCACCTGAGCGCGTGCGCGGTTATCAAAGTATTCTCCCCAGAAAACCCGGTCATCCGGAGTCAACGTGATGTGGAGCGGGCGAGTACCGCGAGTGATGCAGTGAGAAATCTTAAACTCGGTTTCGCCCGGGGACCGCACGAGAATGGCGCCTGGAACTGCGGCTATCAAATGGCCTGAACGCAAGGCCGCGAGCGTGTGGAAACCGTCGCGGAACACTCGCGAACTCAAGCGAAATTGCGATGTGAGAACTCGCCACACAGGCGGCGAGAAGCGGGCAACCAATTCACACCTAATTTCAAAGCCGGTGACAGACGTCTTGTAGAGCGAATATCCACGAGAAATGTAAAGCTGATTCTGGTTCCAGAGGAGGGCGCGCAAGCTTGGCAACTGAGCAAGTGGAATCAGTTTCAGATTTTTCGATGGGCGTTCAGTCAGAACTGGAGCAGTCGCCATTCAGTTGGGGCTCTTGGTTACCAAAAATGGGCCGATAGCAAGCGCGTCCATGCGAGTGCGCTTGAAGCAATCGATGGCCTGCTCGGGAGCACAGACTATGGGTTCGTTCTCATTGAAGCTGGTGTTTAGAACCACCGGAATTCCGGTTTGGCGCTCGAATGTCTTGATTAAGTCGTAATAGAGAGGATTCTCTTCGCGGCTTACGCTTTGGAGACGGCCGGTGTTGTCAACGTGATTGACTGCGCAAAGCTGCTCACGTTTTTCGGGGCGGATCTCATAAACGTGCAACATGAACGGCGAAGGATGACCGTGCTTGAAGTATTCCGCCTGGCGCTCTGCCAGAATTGAAGGAGCAAACGGACGGAACCACTCGCGCTGCTTGATGCGCCCATTCAGGACATTTTTCATGTTAGGCAGGCCTGGATGAGCCACGATCGAGCGATTACCGAGCGCGCGGGGACCCCACTCCATGCGCCCCTGAAACCAGCCGACCACATTGCCTGCTGCCATTTGATCAGCGACGGATTCGAGCAATTGTCCGCGTTCAAGCCGGGTGAATTCAAGGCCCGCGGCTTCCAATTCGCGCTGGATTTTTTCAGTAGAAAACTCCGGACCCAGATACGAGTGTGACATCGAATTGCGGCGAGGCCGCTTTAGAACCGAGTGCCAGGTATGCAGCGCGGCTCCGATAGCTAGTCCTTCATCGCCGGCGGCAGGTTGAATCCAGGTCTCACGAAATGGAGTACGACTGAACAGCTTACCGTTCGCAACGCTATTCAGGGCACAACCGCCTGCCATCGCCAAACGATCCGCGGGAACACGCTGATGAAGTTCATTGAGGAGATGAAAAAATGATTCCTCGAACCAATGCTGCATGGCGTAGGCAAGATCCATGTCGCGCTGAGTAATCTCGGTATGGGGCAAACGCGGCTCGCCGAACATCTGCTGCATGCGTTCTGAAAAGTGGCGTGCAAGCTGGACCGTGCCATCGGCGAGAATCTGCATGCCCTGATTGCTGCCGATTGGTTTGAAGTAGCGCAGGTCCAGGCGAAATTCGCCATTGAGTTTGCCGACAATCTGGCGAACCTGATCGCAGTAGGTGTCCTTGCCGTACGGCGCAAGCCCCATGACCTTGCCTTCATCCCCGAATCGGTTATATCCGATGAACTCGCAAATCATGGTGTAGAAGCTGCCGAGCGAGTGGGGCAGAAATACGCGATTCAGAACTTCAATCTCCGTGCCTTCGCAACGGGCCATCATGGTGGAGACGAAATCGCCTGAACCGTCGTAGCTGAAACCAGCAGCGCGCTCCCACGGAGAGCAATAAAAAGCACTCGCGATGTGCGCGATGTGGTGCTCGAGGTGGTGTTCCTGAAACTTGAGCGAGTCGAGGTTGCAGTCAAGAGACTTGGCGATCAGCGAGCGCAGATCCTGAATCTGCTGCTTGCGGCGGCGAAGTTGGATGAAATTTAGGAGCTTGGCGGGATTGGCAACGGCGTACTCAATCTTCTTTGCAAGATTGGCATCTATGTCCTGGCCGATCGCCACGTGATCGATGTCGCTGATTTTGGCGCCCATAGCATGCAGACAGGCTTGGATGGAGAGAGCGGGGAAGCCGGCGTAGTGCTTGATTCGGTTCAAGCGTTCTTCGGCGATGGCAAAGGCCACTTCGCCATCCTGAATGATGGCCGCCGAAGCGTCGGCGTGGAACATGTTGAGTCCGAGGATCAGCATGTTTCGACACCGGTTTGAGCATGACGCAATCGTAGCTCGTAGATTTTTGCCTTTACGTGGAACAGCTGAATCGCCTGAAGGCCGCAATAGAAAAGGCCGGCTCTGCCGTCGAGGAAACCTAAGCGCAAGAAGTACCGGTATAAGAACAAGAGCATCGGAGAACCGGGAAACGCAAAGAACTTCTTGCGAAGCCAACGCCGACGCTGTGCCTGTGTGCCGAACAATTTTGGAGTGAGCGCGTAAGGGTGGTCGGTGGGTTCGATCCATACGCGAGCTTCCCAGTTGGAATATTCATTGTGTTTTTCGAGATACCTGCAAAGCGAGCTTACGTTGTGATGCACGATTGAAGCCCGCAAGCGTCCGGTTTGTCCATTCACAATCACATGTTCGTGGACTTCCATGTCGCACATGGAAGAATCCTGATCGGAGATGCGGCACTCGAAACGGCCCTTGCCGTGGCGGAAAAGCGACAACTTCGAGAAAGTAGCGCCGCAGTATCGCAGCTGGTGTCCGAGAAAGTGCATTGCAAGCTTGATCCAGTAGCCGTCAATTTTCGTGCGACCGATGGCGGAGCGGATTTCCTGCTTGAGTTCTGGTGTGAGGGCTTCATCCGCGTCTAATAAGAGCACCCACTCGTATTGCAGCGGAAGATTATCGAGAGCCCACTGTCTTTTTTTGGGCCAGCCACCGTAATAATGGAATTGGATGACCTGAGCCCCGTGTTGGCGTGCAATTTCGCAGGTCTGGTCAGTGCTGTGGGAATCGATAACGATGATTTCTCCGACGCCTGCCAGAGATTCAAGGCAGCGCGGAAGGTTCTGCCCTTCGTTGCGAACGGGAATGATGACGGATATCGGCAGATCGACGAAGGAAGTTGGGCCACAACACTGAAGTTCTGCGATAGCGTTCTGCATGTGGAAGTTCAACTTCATCTTAACTTCTGGTCATGGCGACATTTTGCACAATTGCTCGCTCGCTGCTGCACGTTATGGTTCATGCCAAAGCAGGCATCAGGAGGTAACGGAGTTCAGCTCGCACCATTGCTGAAGGACATACAAGGACCACACTCGCGACCAGGAGGTTCGTTGAGAAAGGAAGTCGGCCCAAATCTGGGTGACCGTGGTTTTATTCAGCCGTGCTGCGAGAGGCCCATCTGCCACGCGGGCCAAAGTAGCTTCCACGTCCAAACGCAGTTCGCCACCAAGCCAGTGCTCGAAGGGGAGAGTAAAGCCGCGTTTGGGCCGATGCACGATTTTGTCGGGCAACCTCCCGACTGCTCCAACCAGCAGCGGTTTCGGGATGGCAGAATCAAGTTTCCGGTTACCGGGAAGGCTCATCGCTTCCCTCACAAGATGAGAGTCGATGAGAGGGACACGAAGTTCCAGACCATGCGCCATACTCATCACATCGGAATCGCGAAGCAATGTATTCAGCATGTAGCAACGGCTCTCGAGATATGAAACTCGGTTGATGGGATCGAGACCCCGAGCATGATCGACGGCTTCGTGCAGCGCAGCGCTGGCTCGGGAGATTTCTTTCGGTGCGAACCGTAAGAGCCCGTGCAGTTGCTGGGGCGTGAATAACATTCGCGACAAGAAATACGGATGAATCACTCGGTCGGCATCGGTTATGAGCGCGTGCAGTTTGCGATTCTGGTCAGTATCCGAGTTCAAGTGCCTGAACACGAAACCTGCGGGAGCGCGAAGAAATTTCGGGAGAAATGACCAGCGTCGCGCGAAGCGCTCCATTTTGGGAACAGTCGTGAAGCTTGAGTAGCCGCCGAAAATTTCATCTCCGCCCAGGCCGGTAAGTGCAACCTTGATGCCTGCCGCCCGCGTGTGGCGTGAAATCAAGTAGGTATTGAGTCCGTCGATAGACGGTTGATCGGAGGCTTGAAGCGCGAGTGGAATGGCCTCGCGGGCGTCGTGCACGGAAACCAGAATTTCCTTGTGCTCGCTGCCGAAGCGCTGGGCGACGAGACGAGAAAATTCTGCTTCGTTGTAATCGGACTCGCGGAAGATAACGGAGAAGGTGTTTGGTTTGAGGCCTGCGCGCTGCAGAAGCGCAACGATGCTGCTGGAATCTATTCCGCCAGAAAGGAACACGCCTACCGGGACGTCGCTGACCATTTGCATCTGCACCGATTGGGCGAGGACGGCGGCCACCTCGGATTCCAGATGTTTGCGCGATGGCTCGGCGACCGGGTGCGCTGTTTCCGCGATCGGATCCCAGTAAGAGTCTTTTCGTATAGCTCCTCTCTGCCAGGAGAGATAGTGGCCGGCGGGGAGCATGGAGACATCGTCAACAAGAGTTATGGGTTCATATGCTGAGCCGAATGTCAGGTAATTGATGAGCCCCGCACCATTCACCCGACGCGGTACCAGATCGGTGCCAAGCAGGCTTCGCAGTTCGGAAGCAAACAGAAAGTAGTTGTCCGACGAGAAGTAGTAGAGCGGCTTGATTCCGAGCGGATCGCGGGCGAGAAAAAGACGATGCCGCTTTGCGTCCCAGATGGCGAAGGCAAACATGCCTCGGAGGTCAGTAAGGCACCCCTCTCCCCATTTACCGTAAGCCTTGAGCAGGACTTCAGTGTCGGAGTGGCCACGAAAGACAACGGCGTCACGTTCCAACTTTTTACGAATTTCCTGAAAATTGTAAATTTCGCCGTTGTAAACGATCCAGTTGCCAGTCTCGGGATCCTGCATCGGCTGGTGACCTTGGGGTGAGAGATCAAGCACGGCAAGGCGGCGATTGCCCAAGCCAACTTCGAGCGACTCAGGAGTGAAATCGGGGATAATGACGGTGCCGGAATCGTCAGGGCCGCGATGCGCAAGAGAATCTGTAGCTTTTTGTAAAAGCTCGGGTGCAACACGGCCGTTGCGCGCGATGATCCCAAAGATTCCACACATTTACTGATCCAAGTGAGACGCTTTTAACTTGACCTCATGCCGCGCGGACTAATTCGTCCTGTGAGACTGTGCTGCGCTCGTTGCGAGCTCAAGAATCCTTTCCACATGTTGTTTCCACGAGAAGTCGCGGGCGCGGCGGAGCCCTTGTTGCGAAAGAGATTTGGCTAGAGACTGTGAGTTCGTGATGCCATGAACCGCGGCGGCGAGTTCTTCGGGTGCAAAGCGTCCAAAGTAGAGCGCTGACCCTGTGCTGACCTCGCGATGCACAGCGATATCGGAGATGGCCAGCGGCAGACCACACGCCATCGCCTCTACCAGCGGATGAGCGAAAGATTCCGCGTATGCGGCGCTGACATAAATGTCGCAAGCACGATAAAGCTGATGCAGCCGTGAGTAAGGTATGTGAGCAAGCTGGATTACATCCTCCTCGATCCCGAGATGGCGAATTAATTGAGCGGCACGCTCGGTCTTGTACGCGCCGGGGTTCTGTCTGGGAGACAACCGGCAGGTCAGGAATAATTTGACCGGCTTTCCCTTCAGGCGAGCCTTCAACAATGCTAGAGCTCTGAATAATGTTTCGAAGTTGCGGTAGTAGTTGTAATGGCTGACATGGAGCAGGCGAACCGCGTCGCCGGGTTCCGCGAGCCTCGCCTCAATATATGCCGGAAGGGCCGATTGGTCGCGAAAGAACTCATTCGGGTCGAATCCGTGATGAAGCGCAAAGACGGGCTTGCCGGTCCAAAGCTGCAGCTCTCTTGCGAATGCATCAGTAGGAGCAATGGTCAGATCAGCTTCAAGAATCGAACGCTTCGCGAGTGAAGCCTTGATTCTTGAATCGGCCAGAAGGCGAAACTCGTTCCTTTGGCGAACATCCTGATAAAAATCAGCGCTGGTGTACAGGGCATTACGCGAGAGCAGGATTTGCGGAACCGGGCAGTTCCGCAAGGCAAAATTACCGATACTTAGCAGCACGTCCGATCTGGACTGCCGAAGCATTCGGGGCAGCACGATCTGTTCCTCGGCAAACCGTATAAATGCGTTCTTCGATCTTGCCGGTTCACAAAAGGAAATTTTTGGAAACGTAGGAAGATTATCTTTCGTGCCCGCGTTGAGAGCCACTACACATTGAAGGTCCTCCTGCTCCGCGAGATGAGGAAGTAGGTTTCGAAGATAAGTCAGACCTCCGCCAGCGCTCGCACCTGTTCCATTTACAAAGAGTCGCATGATGATGGCCACAAGAACGCGGGGCGGGCAACGGGGTTAGCTGGCTGTAATACAGGCATGGGGTCGAGGTTTTCCGGCAACGAGAGATCGAGGAAAATGAACGCTATAGCCCAGAAGAATACGCACAAGTAATATCCCACAGCAAAGAGCCAGTCCTCGAACATGGCGTGGATGAAGCCCGATACAAGGACCATGGCAAACGGAACGCCAACATGCGAGAGACGGCCAGTACTGCACATGCGCAACAGGAATTTAAGCGCTCGAATTGCGAACATGATTACGAGCGTCAAAAAAGGGAGCACCCCCAACAGGCCGAGGCCTTCCAGAATTGCGAGATAACTGTCACCGTGCTCACGCGTGGTGAGGGAGGTTGAAGAAAAGGAAGGCGCGCCTATCTCTTTCCCACGAGTGGACAGGGTGGTTCCGAATCCGCTTCCGAACCAGGGATTCGCGGTGATCACGCTCAAAGTTTCGTCCCAGGCGGATTTTCGGGAGCCCCATAGCCCCTGTTCATCCTTTCCTTTGTAGAGAAAAACCGAGGCGATCGAAGAGCCAGCACGGCGAGTTGGCATGTCCGCCGATGGGTGGGAAGGAACCAAGAGGAGAGCTAAGAGCGCCAGCCCGAGTGCTCCGGCACCGGCCTGAAGCAAAAAGCGATATCGACGAGTCATTATGCAAACGATCGCGCAGGCCACGACTGCTCCTATGATTCCTGCGCGCGCCTGACTAAACAACAAAAGCAGGACGCTCAGAGCAAACGCGAAAGTAATCCTGGCTGCTCGTTTCTCGTCTCGATTGGTCAGCTTTTTCCACGACAACAATGGAACCGCAGCAACCCCCATGGTTGCGCCCAACGAATTCGGGTTTCCGAACACCGGAAAATGAAACACGAAGTAACAGACCGCGCTGAAGTAGACCAAGATTTCAACGGAGAGGATGATTGAGCGAAGAAGTCTTTGCTGGTCGGCCATGGCCGCCAGTCTTGCTCCTGTGGAAGCGTACAAGAACAGCGAGAGCAAGCTGACCGCCTTTAAGAGAGCGACTTTCGGAAAAGACGAAACCATTGCGGAAACGATAGCGGCGATGAGACAGAACAGCGCCACCAAATGAAACGTGTAAAAACGATAGTGCTCCTGGTGAAGATAGATAGCGCAGCCGGCGACTGCCCCCGCAATTAGCACAAACCAACGCCCGGACGTCCACATAGCACTAAACGGAATACCTCCCATACCGGCCCAGAGAAACCCGAGCATTAGGAAAGGGAAGAAACGTGTACGGAACCCCCAGACTGCGGCCAGCAAAAACTGGATAAAGATAAAAGCACTCAGATAGCGATCGCTAGTTAAATAACCGGGACGAAACAGGCACATAGCGCCAAACATCAGAGCGAGTGCGATCACCAACATTCCGGCAACAACTTTTGAGTTGCGATCAGGCACAGGCAGCCGCCTTCTTGAAAGCTCTCGCGGCCGTGGCCAGCCCGCCAGCACAAGTTGCCGGGGAAAAATCGCGGATGCGAGTCAAGCTGTTTCGTCCCATCTGAGAGCACTCGAGTTCATCTCGCGCCACTCTGTCCAAGGCAGCGGCCAAGGACTGGGGATTGCGCGGTTTGACGATGAAGCCGTTCCAACCATCACGCACCAGATCGGCCGCGCAACCTGCCACGTGAGAAACAATTACGGGCAGGCCGCATGCCATGGCTTCATTGACCACGAGACCCCAGGTGTCCGAGTGAGTTGGCAGTACCAGGGCCGTGGCCGATGCCATTACGCTGGCTAGATCGTCCCGTTGCCGAAAGCCGAGGAAGTGCACATTGCGCGTTCCAAAAGTTTGTTTTTGCAGTTCCGCAAAGCACGGACCGTCTCCGGCAAAAACCAGGCCGATGCCTTCGCGAATTGAAGGGCTGACAGCACAGTAAGCCTCAACAAGGTCGAATACTCCTTTTTCAGGCACGAGCCTTCCGCTGAAAAGAAAGTATCGAGATGGCAGGCCGAGTTTTGCTCGAAAGCTGTGAGTATTGAATCGCGTTCGCGTCGCAATTTCACCAAAACGGTCATTATCAACTGCATTCGGAGCAGTGAAAATTTTGTTCGACGGCACGCCGTAATGTTGCAGATAACGTGACGAGGAAAGGCCGGGAACGACAAAGGCGTCACAGTCGCCGATAAATTTGCTTTTTAAGAATTCAACAACTGCGCGATTACCACGTTGATCTCCCCTTGTGCTTTCAACCCAAAGCAGAAAAGGAACATGGTTCGCCTTCGCCCAGGATCGTGCTTGCCATGACGCCAGATAGTTGTAACCTCCGCAGATCAGAGCATCGATTGAGGAGTCGGCGAGCGCAGAATTCAGGCCCCGATTGAGAAGAATGTTCTGTCCTGCAACTCGCCACCGGGCAGAAGGAAGAGTCTGATAGGAAAACTCGATCTCGTCTTTGTATACCAGCCATTGCCGCAGGCCGGGGTCATTTTCTGCAAGAAAAATCACGTGCAGGTCGATCTCAGCCATTTTTGACAAAGCATTGAAAACCGGAATGCGATAGGGCGCGATGAGTTCGGTCAGAATTACCAAACGAAGCTTCACCTGCACGCCTCCCGATACGCTTCGACCATGCCTTCGGCTTGGTGATCAAGCGTGTAGCCATCGAGAATTGTGCGCCGGGCACGACGTCCAACTTGCTCGCGCAGCTCCTTGCTCTGAACCAGCTGAATAATTCTCTCGCTCAGAGCCCGGTGATCATGCGGGGCGATGAGGTAACCGTTCTCCCCATGTTCAATGATCTCTTCAATACCTTGGCCTCGGCAGGCGATGACTGGCTTGGAGCACGACATGGCTTCCAGATAAACGCAGCCCAGGCCTTCATAGGAACTCGGTAGTGCAAAGATGGTGCTGTCGCGCATAGCGCGCGCTACTGATTCGCGCCCCTGGCGTCTTGCGAAAGTAACGGCCTCGGCAATATCGAGTTGATATGCCAGACGCCGCAAGTTGCATTCTTCCGGGCCGCCGCCAATGAATTTGAGGAAACAATCCGGCACCGTCTTTCGCACTTCTGCGAAGGCGCGTAGCAGAACATCCTGGCCCTTGGTCGGAATGAAATTTCCTACACAAAGAACCGAAACAGCATGGGACGCTTGCGGGGCAGCATTGAATAATTTCGGATCAACACCGTTATAGATCACGTGGGTGCGCGCCTCAGGGCAGCCTGCAATCACGCGCTCCTGAACCTTTCTGCTCACGCACAGAACTCGCTCGGCCTGGCGGAAGACCTGCACAGTTCTGCGCTTACAGCATTTGCCAAACGTTCTGCCGACTTGCGAAGTTGAGAACGCGTCCAGCCCGTGTATAGTCACAACGTACGGAATGTTAAGAGCGCACCGGATCAACTGGGCCGCATGCCCGCAGGGTAGAGCGGAATGCGCATGGACTAGGTCAATCCGATGCCCACCATGCAGAGCGCGTATGTCATCGAGAAGTCGCCGAAAAAGAAAGGCGCCGGAAGTAGCGAGTCCCCAATTGCCGGGCAGGCACGGATATTGAACGCGTTGCGACGGAGCCGCGGTAAGCGGGGACCGTTTGGGCTGATAAAAAGGACTCACTGCCATGACGGTATTCCTGACACCATGCGGGGACAGGTAGGGCAATGGCTCGGCAACGAAGCAACCATCGGTATGGTTGTTCTGGACAGGGAAAAAGGGTGTGAGCGTCAGAACATGAAGGGATGAGATTTCTGGAACTGAGCTCAGCAGCGCCCGAGACTCAGCAATCATGCCGTGCGCCTCACGTTTTGGCTGGGAGCGAGGTTGAGAAAAATTTCTTCCCACTTCCGAGTTACAAGATCCCAATCGAATGAAAGACTGTGCTGACGACCAGCTTGCCCGAGTTCGCTTCGCAGATCAGGGCTGGCGAGAAGTTGTTCAAGCCTTGCCAATAGTTCTTGATCTGATGCCGCAAGGTATCCGGTTCGTCCGTCGATTACCGACTCGGGCGAATAATCGCTTCGAGCCAAGGCGGGCAGACCGCACGCTGCTGCTTCGAGCAGGACCTTGGGGGATCCTTCCCAGCGGGAAGGAAACAAGAACATGTCTGCTGAGTGGTACTGCTGTCGGAGCTGTGAACAATTAAGAGAGCCGAGAAAGGAAACGTTGAATATGCGCTCGCGTTGAGCACGGGCTCTTAGTTCGTCCCCGATCAGGCCGTCGCCGACGATGCGAAAGTCTGCTTGGGGAAAACGCAGCGCGGCATCGAGAACTGTGCGAGGTCCTTTAAAAGGACGGAGAGATCCCACAAACAGTACGACCGGGCGAGGATTGAGTCTGCGTGTTGTCGGTGGACCAAAGAAATCGGTGTCCACGCCGGTTGACACAATCTCGCTCTCCAACCCGTACTCGGCTTTCAAGCTATTTTTAACGGAATTCGAATTGCTGAAGAGGTAGTCGCATGTGAGCACCGTGCGTTCCCACAAATTCACCGCTTCGGGTGTGACCGTAGGCTCGTCGCGCAGATTGGATTGCGATTCGACTGTCCCGATCGTAATGCGGGAGTCGCGCCAGCGTTTTCGAAACTGAGCGTACAGCCGGCTTGCCGGAGACGACTTCATGTAGAACAGGAGTTCGTGTCCACCGGTTACGAACTCGCGCAGAATGGTCAACGTCTGCTTTCGCTTGGGGAGTGGAATGATTCTTACATTCGGTCTATTCGCGATCAGCGGATCGGGTTTAGCAGCACAGAAAATCGCAATATCGAATCGCTCCGGATCGAGCCGGCGGATGATTTCGCGCGCATTGGCCATTTGCGCGTTGGTCAGACCTTCGTCGGCGTGGCTGTCCACAAGAAGTCTGATCTTCTTCATGTTGCTAGACAGTGGCCTCCACCAGAGCCGACGACTGTTTTTGTCTCATGGGCGAAACGCGCGGCTGCAATTGCAACTCGCGAAGGCGCGCTGCAATCTTCAATTCGCCATTCGACTCTGCGGTGTCGGCGAGATGCTTTCTGGCTGCTTCGAGCAAACGGCACCGAATTGGCCTGGAGTGCTCACGCGGCAAGGGATGCAACTCTCGGGGGTCTCTCTCGAGATCAAAAAGGTGCTCGGTCGAATTCCGGAAGTCGAGTACAACTTCGTAGCGATCCTGACGCAGTGACAAGAGGCGAGGACCGACCCGATCACTCTTAACCAGCGGATTGTTGCATCCAGCGATGCACTCGCTGATGGCAATGGAATCGGGGTTAGACTCCCGATCGCAGTAACTGTGACCAAGAAAATGATGGGGCGCATCGATTTCAAGACAGTCCAACAGCGTCGGAGCAAGGTTTAAGAGGCTGAAAGGCGCTTTTTCATAATGGCCGGAAATTTCAGGTGCGCGAATCAAAAGTGGAACGTGTATCAGTTCCTGAGCGAGGCTCGATGTCTTGTGATAGCGACCACCGTGATCAAGGAACTCTTCGCCGTGGTCGGCGGTTAGCGCGAGCACAGAATGATTCCAGATCCGGAGAGCCTGCAAACGTAGGACCAACCGCTCAACCTGACTGTCGACCCAGCAAATGCCAGCGTCGTACAAGTTGATGACATCACCAAGGTGAGCGGAAAGCGATGACGCTTTCAGGTCATCTCGGTTCCACCACGAGTTGAGGTATCGCAGTCGCCGGGTATCGATTGATAAGCCGATTTGCGATAAGGCTTCTTGCGCTGGGTAGTAGGGCGCATGCGCGTCCATGAAGTGCAACCACAAAAAGAACGGCTCGCGTGCCTGCTCCAGCCACTGGCACGCGCGATCCACAATTTGCTCTGCAGCGGGATATGGGCGAAGTGCATCAATCGACTTCCGCTTCTTCAGCGCCTTCCATGATGTGTAGCGAAAGTACGCTTCATCGTATGCGTGGCCCAGCCGGGCGAATTTGTGACATGCTCTCGCGATCCTCTGATTGAGAACTGTGACCGAGTTTGATGGCGCGGGCAGGAATGATTCACTGCCGAAATTACATTCCAGAGAATTCTCAAAATCGTCAAAGCCCGCATCATAGCCAAAATTGCGGGTGAGGTATGGGTTGCCAGCGATGAAGGCTGCGGTGTGATAGCCAGCTTGCTTCAGGCAGGTTGCGAGAGTGGTCTCGTTTGGCGAGAGCCCAATAGTCTCGCGGCCAAGAGCCAGTGGATACCGAGAGGCCATAATGCCTGGAAATGAATAGTAAGTAGGCGAGCCCGTGACAATTGCTTCCTTAAAAACCAAGCTGGTCGGAGCGAGGCTATCGAGGAATGGAGTAGTTGGGCGGTGATAGCCGAGAAATCCCACGTGATCAGCGCGAAGGCAATCGACAGTGATCAGAGTCAGCGAATTTCGCTTAGCCACTTATCACGCTCCCAACGCTGGTTCCGAATGCGCTTGATGCGTGCGAGCCCACGGGTCTGCTGCCGTCCGCAGTCCGATACTTGCCTGAGGTCGCGATCTCGTATAAGTCGGCATCATGCACATAGAGCAACTCGGGGTAACATCGTTCAAGTGCGCTCAAAAAGGTATCCAGCGACTTCAATGACCGTGACCGAAAATCCTTCAACGTGGAGTGGAAGTTGATTGAATGTATTGAAATGATCAACGGTGCGCCGTGTTTGAAACATACAGCCGCCTTCTGCAAACAGCGGTCCAGATCTATCGGGCCATGCGAAGGCTCGAAATCAAGAATGCGGTATAGATGCAGGATTTCGTGCTCATCAAGATGAGGAAGTCCCGGAACCGCGGAGCCATTTTGTGCCACTCGGATGCCCGACGTCGCCCATGCGGCATGCGTTTCATGGTTGGCGCGATATCCAGGTGCACAGGCAGAAAACGGATGGGACCCAAACAATTGCCATAAATAATGAGCTGCCTGTTTTATCGCCTGGCTCTGTTCCGCACGTTCAAGGAAGGAATTTTCGGGCGTGCAATATTCGTAGCCGACCCAAGGCATTCGCCAGTAGATGTACGGAGTTTCAGCGGCCCAGAATTTACCTAGCAGATTCGATTGCGTCTCCTTCTGCAGTGCCTTCAATACACTTGGACCGCAAAAATGTGTAAGCCCATGTAGCGCCGGATAGAAAACGCCATCTGCAATTCCAGCGCATACCGCCTCAAAGAGGCCGGGCCTGTTCCATGCTCCCGGCAATCCCTCCGAAAGCGGCTTGAGGTGCACGGCGGTCGCGGGGCTCGTCATGTTTTGAAAATCCAAGTTAGCAGTCACGAAGTTCATCACCAGGCACGCCGTACGCCCGGTCGAATCGCGATGCTTGTTCAGCATCGTTCGCAACGCGCCGACGTCATCCGCCGTTTCCAGGCTGTAGAAATCATAGGGATTCGCACCGAGATTAATGCCCCTTTCGCGCAGAGATTCCCAGCCTTCGCGATCGCGCACGCCAACTCGCCCCCAGTCGTCGCTTTGTAGCACCAGCAGCGGTCGACTGAATTTGAAGGTCCTTGGCGAATAAAGAGAACTCGAACTCATTTTGCTCAAGAATCTCTCCATCACCGATTTGCTAGCGAAATTCAACGTGGAAATTGTGCTGTCTGCCTCATCGTAAAGGAGGCTCTGCTATCGAGGAGGGGTTATTTCTAGCGGGAAGTTAACTGTTCAAATTACCGCAGCCGCCAGGGCTAAACGTAGCCGAGATCGCGCAAGCGCTGCTCTACGATCTGCTCTTCGACGCGGTCCAATTCTGTGGATTGGTCATTAGCCAGCCGTTCGAGAATGAACCTCAGACAGGCTTCAATACTTGAGAACTGATGGCTGTAGTGTTCCTCAATTCGGCGGCAAAGGTCTTCGGGGAGCTGGATTTGGCGCATAGATCTTTTTACCCTTCCTGAGGTTGCATTCGAAAGAACGTCTTAACGCGGTTGCTGACGGCAGAAGTGAGAATGCGATCATCGTCGTCCGTGGCGGTTAGCAATGCGATTGTTCCAAAGATCAAATAGGCGAGTGCAACGCTACCGGCGAGCGCAGCAATTAAGAACTCCGATGTAAACACAAATTTATGGATCAGGAACAGGGCTGAAGTCGTCGCAACGCAAGGCACAAGCAGCTTTGCATAGCTACGCGTGAATGGCAGAAATCCCAAGTGCTTGCGTACTTCGTGAAGGCACCATAGATTCGTAAGCGTATTGGCCAGCGCGGCACCCACTGCGGCTCCGGAAATTCCCAATCGCGGGATCAGGAAACAGTTCGCAATCATGGTCAATGCAGCCATTGCTATTTGCACTCGTAACAGCTTGCGCTCGTTTCCGGACATGAGAAGCATGAAACCAACGGAACCGACAGCACAGTTGATCAACTGCCCCAGCGTACCGATCACGAGAATCGGCCATCCTGATTTGAAATCGGTCCCGAAGATGCTCATGAACTCGCGCGAGAACACGATCAGCACGCAAGCTCCCGGAAAGGTACAGGCGAAAGTCCACTTAGCGAGCCTTTGGAATAGCCTGCGAAGAACAAGGGTCTGTTCGCTGGCATGCAGATCGGAAATGGTGGGAGCGAAGATCTGGTTGATTGCTTGCAGGACCACGGGAACAAAAGCGACCAAGGCTCCGGCAACCGCATACACGCCGAGTTCCCGCGCATTTCGCAACAGCCCGATCATCACCTTGTCGCCCTGTGAAAGCAGGAACCCAAGCAACTCCATGGAAAGCGTCGCCGCCGAAAAAGAGAGCACATCGCCAGGTAGAGGGATTACATCAATTTGAACGCCAGCGGCTTGCGCACACAAGATCCGCCATACGGTCAGGGCAAGCAAGGCGAGAACCGCGAAGGCGCTCCCGACCTGTGCAATAACGTATCCGCACAGCCCGAGTCCAGCCGTTATCAACGCCACCGACAACACCATGTTGAGTGGGGTACCGATAAAATTCGTGATAACCGTGCGGCGCGAAACGTCCTTAAAACCTGCCAGTGTCTGGCCGAGAAAGGCATTCAGCGAACCGAGCAGCATGATCGCGCAGAACAAAAACAGGTACGGCGCGAGCGAAGGCGTGTGATAAATCGAAGCAGCGATCCAGCGGCCGCAAATCACAATGGCAATGCCGAGGATCAGGTTTGTGAAAAGCAAGTAGAACAGCGACCGCTTTAGAAATTCTCGCAAGGCCCTCAGATGACCGGTCGCGATGTACGCAGCTACGAAACGGACGGCAGCCTGTGGCAGGCCGAGGGCCGCCAAAATCCCAAGAAATCCAACTATCGTCATTCCGAGCGTATAAATTCCTAATGCTTCGGCTCCCAGACTGCGCGCAAGGAAAATACGAAAGAAATAGCCCGCGGCTGTCGTGAAAAGCGAACCGGCAAAGAAAACACTCGACTCCCGCCAAATTTTGCCGACGTGACCGCGGAAAATCTGGTTCTGCGATACAGGATTGACTGTTGCCGTCATTATCAGTTGCTCAGACTGTGCCGCAGTGCACATGGAATTCAGGCACTGGCAGTAAGGCACTCTGCCCGAATGGCCTGCCTGGAAAATAATTGCTCAAGAACTGAACCGTCTAGACGGGGAGCATCTACCCGTGCACCTCTCCTGGAATTTCGAAGGAGCAATGGGATCTTCGCAAGCTCATCCGGCGACTCGAGCAAGTGACCCGCTCCATGCTTCGCGAATTGAGCCGCATAGTCGGAATAAGGATCTGCCAGCCAGCCGCACAGAAAAACGGGGATGTCTCTTGACGCGCTCTCTAAGGCGACGCTCGATTGCACTGTAATCGCGAAGTGGGTTGATTCCCATAAATTGGGAGACATGCGCTCAGAAAGTATTTGGACGCAATCAGGGGCAGGCAACAACGCTTGCAATAATCGTCTGTACGCGCGAGCGCTTTCAAATGGGTGAAGCTTCAGCACCAACTGGAATCCGAGAGCTCGTGATAAAGAGGTGAGGCGTGGTAGCAGATCTCGAAGTACCTCTGCTTCGCGCCCGCCTGTGGCGGCGAACGGCTCTGAGAAGAAGATGATTTTGTCCCGCTTGCCGACCGTCGTCTCGCTGGTAGGTAGCGAGGCCGAAATTGATCTATGGAGAAATACTTTTTCTTGTTCCACCCCGCATTTCCTCACGAGGTAGTCATATTCCATCTCGGTCTTTGCGAAATAGCAATTGGAATGGACTTGTTTTATTGCCATTCGGAAATCGAGGGCGCCGTGGTGGCAGGCGACAGTTGCCAGTCCTCTCTTGCCCGCAAGAATGAGCGGCAAGCGAGAATAGGGATTACTGTCGTCCGCACAGAGGACGCCCGATATGGGTTGTGAGTCGAACAGATTCTTCCAGCTGTCACGAATCGCTAGGCCCCATCGCATCATACCTCGCATACGATCGAAGAGACCTGCCGAGAACGCCATTTTGAATTCTGGAATTGTGTTTGCTAACTGGTAAGTAAGTTGGTCGTACAAAGATGCAATATGCCTGGCCTCGGCCTCATTGCTGGCTTGAAAGTACGAGTTTAGGCACAGCTGGCTTACGTTCGCAGGTAAGTCGGCGAGACGTGCGTTCTCTCGCGCGAATGCCAATAGGAATCTTTGTTTCGGTATGCTGGCAGCGTGTACCACCGCGGCCCGCGAAACATTGATGTAAGCAGAGGGAAGGAGAATGGCAGAGTCAGTCAGGCGGTGTGGCTTGCGGGCAAAGCGCCGGCGAATCGAATGCTTAGGATCGAATTTATCTTTCACCGCCTGTGCAAACTGATCGCGCTCAAGCGTTTGTAGGGCGCGCTTGTATCTTGAGAGTGTGTGCCAGACAGGCCTAGCGGATTGCATGACGCGAACTGGCCTTCCAGCGGCTTGCGACAGGGCCGATGCAAGAAGATTCATGCGCGAGGCGTGAATCTCATAACCTTTAGGCAGTAGTTCGCTCAGTCTGCACGCCAGCAGCAGCTGCCGGAGATCAGCTTCGATGAGAAAGAATAGAATCTCCCACCAGTCAATGCCGTCATCGTCAACAACAACGTTCAATCCTTTGAACAAAAGGTTACGAGAAGCACGCAAGTCTTCGAACCCATGCGCCAAATCGAAAATGCTAAAGCAGTGAGCGCCGGTGCGCCGCGTCCATTCTTCGTAGGTAGCAGCTGGGGAACGAGCACAGTCAACCACAATGTCCCAAGCTTGCGAAGATAAAACCGGCAGAGTGTCCCAACTGTCCAGCAGCAGTATTTTCATTTTTCAGGCCGCGACTATGGCTTGATCCCAACCCGGCGACGAAGTCTGGACTGAAGAGCGCATCAAGCGCGTTCTGAAAAGCACGCGCTTTCGCACGATAGAAAATTGCAACTCAAAACCCGCGCGCACAATTCCACCTATCGAAGCATCATTGCTTTTTGCGCCAAATATCCACGGCCTTGAACCATTTGTGTTCACCTGCGCCGCCAACATCGAGATGGCGCGCGGGTAGTGATTGTTGCCACGCGCCGAACGGGGCGTCCAGCAATCAAAAATCAACGACAAATTGCGATCTGGAGCGCTTAAAACGTGATCAAGCTCCGCCATGTAAAAGCCATTGAAATCCGTCACCCAGCAAAAGTGGACGGGATCGTGGTCCCCGGCGAGGAGAACGTATCCCTGCGCTTGGCCGGCTTGCAGTCGTTCTGCAGCCCGGAGCAGGTAGGCCTGCGTTTCCGAATCGTCGCAGTGCTCCATAGCTGCATCGGCAAGGTCTTCGATTTCAAGGGGCTTGAGCTTGAAAGCCGCGGATTCCACAGACGAAGGTGCACTCCATTGATAAAAGAGCACTTCCTCCTCAGAAAAAAATCCGCGACAAAGCGTGTTCAAGATGGCCCTTCCCGTGTGGCGCAATCCCCGCTCCCTTGCCTTGAAAATGCGATCGCGCTGACGCCGCAGGAATGCATCGAAAGCAGCGGAGCTTGACGCAAGCTTTGTGGATCGATGTCTGACGACGTGCTTTAAATGGAAAACTTTACTGGTGTGAAGAGTGACGTACAAAGTTTCTGTGGAGCGGTTGGAGAATCGATCTTTGTATTTCTCGGCTCCGAGCCCAAGATCGACCAGCTGCAGATCGGGCCTGTCGCAGGCGTCGGCAACAATCCTGCTCAGCAAACACAAACCTGGAGAATACTTCATCGCACGACATTGAAACGTCGGCTGATACCAGAACCAGCTGCCGCCAAAACTAAAACCAAAATTGAACGCGACCGGGGTATTCCCAAGCATCAACCGGCTGTTCACCATCCAACCATTCTCCGAAAGCAAGCTGGTCACTTCCCGCAGAAATGCGCGGCGCTCGGGGCGGACGAGATTGCTTACGCGCCCCATGCCAAGAAATCGTGCAACGTGCATGCGAAAGAACTCAGGCAAAAAGCTTGTAACCTGATCGCACTCTCGATCGTGTTCCACGCTGACTGCCGCGATCTTCGACATGGATGCGATTTGGCGTCGCACCAGCTGACGTCGCGTGATGCTGGAGCGCAACTCTTGGCGCTGTTCATCATCGCCCAGAGCAATTTGCGCGCAGTTGTAAGCGGTCCGGCTATAGGGGTGGTATCCAAACCTGCCTGCCATCGCAAGAAGAGCCCTAATTGCTGGCGAGTCCGCGGGCGCATTGGTTAATATCGCGCCCTTATAGCCGCGTCGCCTCAGGTCACTCAGCGTTGCCTCACAAAAAGTTTCGGCATTTGCGGGAGCGCAAATGAAATCACAGTAATCACCGGTCGACGCCGTCAGAAAAAACGAGCATCGTGGCCGCTCAACGGACTCCGCCAGCGCTGCCACTCCGACCAAACGTTCTCCTTCATAGCCCAGCCACAGCAAAGGTGTAACGGAATCTTTGTACGCTCGACTAACCGCCAATGCCCATTCATAGGTGTAAAAGACCTGGGGGCTTTGCATGGCAAACACGAGTTCATTCCACTGACGGCGAAGCACTGGGTCATCTGGAATTTCCCGATGCAGAATTAGGCGCAAGTTTTCTCGCTGTTTTAATTCCACAAACCACCAACTCGACGACCAGGAAAATTTTGTAGTGAGTAATGGAGGCCGGAAAGGTGCGCCTCCAATTCCGAAAGATCCATTTCGCGCGTAATGTGAATGCGAGGAAGAGCAAATTTGTAAGCAGCCGAGCCTTCACAGTTCGTAAATGCGCACGTGAATCCCACTGCTTCCGCAATTTGATATTCGCGAGACCCGGCGGACGCCGGCGTGCCGAACGGATACGCTAGCGCCCAAATCTGCTGGCCGGTCAACCGCTGCAGTGCAGCTCGATTCTCCGCGATTTCGTGAGCCGCCAATTGCGCGGGCATATGCGAGAGTGCGAGATGCGAGGTCGTATGGGCGCCAATTTCCATTCCGGCACGGACAAGCTCCGAGAGTTCTGCCTCATTCATTACCAGAAAGCGCGCCCGGTGCTGCGCACTACAAACGGCTTCTTCCAAATCAAACTTCAATTGACCACCGATCTCGCGATTCACGCTTCGCCGTGTCTTCTCCGAAGACTGAGAGATATACAACAAAAGTTCCCAATGCACCCTGCTCAGTTCGCGCCCGTTCTGTACAGAAAGCTGAAATGGGGGTTTGTCAAGGCAAGCCCGGAATGGCAGGGGTATGGTCGCGAGAGCCAAATACAACTGCTCGTGCCACAACATTGCAGGAGCGCTCTGCAATGAGGCTCCGGTAATGAAAAACAGGCATGTAAGCTTCTCCTCCCGCAGCGCTGGAATCATGTAATCGATGCAACTTCGCAATCCATCATCACAAGTTAGCAACACCGAGCGCTCAGGCAAGGGATCTTTGCCTTCACACCAGGCCGCGAACTCACGGGGCGCAATTACGTTGTAATGCGTCTTCAGGAAGCGCAGCTGCTGACGAAAAGCAGAAAGGCTCACCAGGTTGCCGTCAAGGTTCGGATCTATGCCCGGGTAAGACTCCGGAAGGATCCCATGATAAGTAAGCACTACGGGAGCCAAAGTGCATCTGCGCCGCAAGTAACCGGACCGCGACAGCACTGGGTAGATCACGCGCTTCAGAAGCTGGCTGACTAGCCTCATGCCGGCTCCAGCAGTTCCCAACTGAGTGGAGTTCCTTTTTTCACGTCACGCGCAGCTCTCCGCCCCAGGACTTCCACCAGGTGACGCGTGTGCAAGCCATGAGCAGGGCGGATGGAACGCACATTTGAACGAGAGAAGAGTTCTCCTCGCTTGACATCGTCGGTTACGAAGAGCGAACGACGAAATACGCGGCTGTCCAGTTCCCTTCTGCTTGGATGGATGCCGCCATCGCCTAATGCTTTCTCTGTGGTGCGAACCGCGAGCACCATCTGCCTGAATTCGTTTGGCTCTAAAGAAAAGCTCGAATCGGGTCCGCCATCCGAGCGCTTGCCGATGAGATGCTTCTCTATGATGCAGGCGCCTAACGCGACCGCTGCGACCGGGACAGCTGGTTCCAGGCTATGGTCAGAAAGACCGACAGGAAGTTTGAACTGATCCTGCAACTGGACTATAGCTCGTAAATTCATCTCTGCCGGATCCGCGGGATAAGAACTCGTGCACCTCAGCAATGCGATTTGGCTCGCCCCGCT